>VFQT010001473.1_pt1 | contig 28109 bp, 27 predicted proteins | sample 3512381 | NCBI WGS metagenome assembly VFQT01 (sample SAMN10412376, study PRJNA504923) | tailings metagenome | isolation source: Relicate 2 Philex TSF3 active mining site | place: Philippines: Tuba, Benguet | collected 2017-08-29
CGACCTGACCACAAATGCATCGGCAACGAGTGTCTCGAGACGCAGAATGTCGTCCTCGAAAGCGGATGGGTCCACGTACCCAAGAACATGAACGACAAGGGTCATGGTCTCTTCTTTGAAGTCGAGAGTCATTGTGCCGGGCGTCAGCGTGATCGAGTTGGCCACGACCGCTCCGACCAGCACCGAGCCACGGCGCAATTGCACCTCTTGGATCGAGGTTTGGACCCGCAGCGGGTCAGAAGAGAACACGGCTCTCACGACGCGTGCGCTGGAGCCAACCAGTGACACCAACACATTTCCCACGAGTTTCACGGCCGGAATTGGCTTCACTGTGTAACTGAGTACCTGATCTCGCCCGAAGACCCATGTCACACACGACACGACAACCGCGCCGCTCAGGACGTTCGCGACGGATGCTTCGCCCCAGAGGGCAAGCCACAAGATGAAGAGCGTCAATGAGCGTGGCATCAGGCGTTCCTCACCGCTCCGATGTACAGCTGAACGTCCAGGATTTGTCCCGCGGCACGCGTGGCGAATTCGTACAGAGGGCCGGCCGCGACGGCGATGCCCACAGACATCGCGATCAATGCCGCAGTCGCGATCGTCATCGATGGTGATTCCCGAAGAATTGCCTTGTGCTTGCCAATGGCTTGCGTTGCCGGTTCCCCCCAGAATGCGCCCACCCAGATCTTCACCATCGAGACAAGGGTCAAGAGACTGACGACGACGGCAATCGCAACACCCGCGTACTGTTCGGCCGACAAGCCGGCTCGAATGATTGCAAACTTGGCAAGGAATCCCGACAGCGGTGGAAATCCGGCGAGGCTGAGTGCAGGAACAAGGAACAAGAATGCGAGGCCCGGCGACCGTCGCGCCAAACCACTCAAGGCCGGCAACGCACTCGTTCCCGAGTCGCGTTCGATGATGCCTTCCACGAGGAAGAGCGACGTCTTTACCGGAATGTGGTGAATCAAATAGAAGATGGTCGCGGCAATCGCCAACGAACCGCCCACACCGAGCCCGAAGACCATGTAACCGATCTGCGAGATGATGTGAAACGAAAGAATTCGTTTCATGTCTTGCTGAGAAATCGCACCGACGACGCCGACAAACATCGTCAAAATACCCACCACCATGATGAGTGTGCTGTTTTCGCCTGGGAACAACAGCGTTTGCACACGAATCAAGCAATAGACACCCACCTTTGTGAGTAGCCCCGCAAAAATGGCACTTGCTGAACTCGGTGCGGTCGGATACGAGTCGGGCAACCAGAAAAACAACGGAAACACGGCGGCCTTGATTCCGAATGCGACGATCAGCAGCAACTGCAGGCCGGTTCGGACCCCATCCGGAAGTTCTGCAAGGCGTTCGGGCAACTCGGCAAAGTTCACGGTTCCAGTAGCGGCGAAGATGAGGCCGATCGCGAGAACGAGAACCATGGACTCGATCACGTTCAGCACGACGTATGTGGTGCCCGACCGAATTTGGTCGCTGGTCCCTTCGAGGGTGAGAAGAACGTAACTGGCAATCAACAACACTTCGAAGGCAACGAACAAATTGAACAAGTCACCTGCGAGGAATGCCTGAACAATGCCCGCAGTCATGACCATGTACACCGGGTGATAAAAGTGTGAGCGCTCGTCTTCGCTCTGCTGGCCGATTGCGAACAGCAAAACAGTCGATGCGACACCAATGGCGACCACGATCAAGACACCGGCCAAACGATCGACCACGAGAACGATGGCATACGAACCGGGCCAGCCACCGAGCCGGGACACCACAAGGCCATCACTCGACCAAGCAGCGACCAGAAGTCGAACCGCGACGGCCAACGACGAGATCAACGCACCGAAGCTGATCGTGCGTTGCGCGGTGGATCCGCGGAAAACAAGCATTGCGGCGGCCGCGACCAGCGGTATCGCGATCGGGAGTACGACGAGAGAACTCATCCCACGACATCCTCGTGGTGCGGTTCATCACCCTTTTTTTCGGCCCGCTCGGCACGGTTCAGAATCAATCGGTCCTCGATGTCATCTTCAACTTCGTCGTTGCGAGTGATTGTCCAGTTTCGCCACGCCAAAGTCATCAGGAACGTGAGCAGCGCAAATCCGATCACAATCGCGGTGAGCACGAGGGCCTGTGGAAGCGCGTCGGCCAACTCGCCATTGCGACCAACGATTGGCGCCTCACCCGGGTCGCCGCCCGCGGCAATGATCAGCACGTTCACGCCGTTACCCAGTACGCCGACGCCCAACGCGATCCGGGTCAGGGAACGATCAGTGATGAGATAGGAGCCAACCCCAAACAAGACTCCCACGAGCAGAAATTCCCAGATACTCATTGGCCCTCATCCTCGATGACCGATACGACTTCGGATCCCTCGCTACCCAGGGCCTGGAGAATGACGAGCACCACTGCAACGACGACGAGAAACACTCCGATGTCGAAGAACATCGACGAAACCACCTTGATGGTCCCGATCAAAGGCGTCTCGATCTTCCAGATTTGAGACTCGAGCGGCGCCCTGCCGGCAAGTAGCGGGACGAGTGTGGTGACCAAGGCAGTCATGAGGCCCGCACCGAGGAGGATTTCCGGACGTCGAATCGGAACACCCCTGACGGAAGGTTCCTGTCCGCTGAGGAACTGCAAGACAAATGCCGCGCCGAGGACCAAGCCGCCCGCGAATCCACCACCCGGCGCGTTGTGTCCACGAAATGTGAGATACAACGAGACGAGCGAGGCGACTTTCAACAGCCATCGATTGACGAGCTCGTTGAGAATCGTGGAGGTTGCCCACTTCACGGCACACCCGCAGTTTCTTTGTGATCCCGTTGATTTCGGATTGCCATGCGCACGAGATTGGAAACACCGAGTGCAGCGATCGCCAGAACGACGATCTCTCCCATCGTGTCAAACCCCCGGTAATCAACCAAGATGACGTTGACCACGTTGCGTCCACCCGCGTCGACGACGGAGCGAGCGACGTAGTCAGTCGCCGGCGATGGTTGCGTCCGAGCCCCTCGGGCAACGAGCGCAAAAAGGGGAACCACGACTCCAACGGTGACGGCCAATGAAATACGCACAGTCCGTGGCAGCCACCCCACGTCCGTCGCTCGTTTGAAAGTCATTGCCCGCAATGCCAGGAGGAAGACAACGATTGTCAGTGTTTCCACCAGCGCTTGGGTGATTGCGAGATCCGGTGCTCCGCGCATCGCGAAGATCACGGCAATTGCGTAACCGACGCCGCCCAGAAAGAGCGCCGCAGTGAATCGAGGTTGGATCACAGCCACTCCGACCGCGAGCGCCATCGCCAAGACTGCAAGCACGGCTTCAAAGAGTGACCCCTTGGTCAAGTCGAGATCGAACCAGGATCCATCGACTGTCAATGCGATGATCGGAGCGGCGATCGTCACGAGCAACGTCACCCCGACATACACGGGAAGCGAACCGGACTGCACGATCGCGGTGAGACGCTTCGCGAGGAGCAAGGTCGCGTCGTAGACCGAATCAAATACCTTCTCTCCGGCGTTGGACGCGCCGGGGGGAATCCCGAGCGATGATCTCCACCCGACGATGGATCCAACGGCGATCACCACTGCCGAAATGATCAATGCATCATTCACGCCGGGCCACAACGCCAGCTTCGATGCGCTGCCTGCCGACAAAGAATTCGAAGGGCTCACCAACCATTTGCCGACCGCCGCCGCGAACAAGCCGAAACCAAGGGAGACCGCAGCGGAAGCAACCACCGGTCCTGAAAGCGCAAGACGTGTCGGAAGTTCGTCGTGCCCCTGCGCAGCGGGCGACGGCACATTGCCACACAGTGCACGAACGAGACGGACGCTGTATGCGACGGACAAGACCGACCCACACACAACTCCGACCAACGCGAGGATTCCCGATGTTCCGACGTCGGCGTCGAGCAATGCAACGATCGCTTTTTCCTTCGTGGCGAAGCCAAACAACGGGATGATGCCCGCCATCGACAAGAGCGAAAGTGCCAGCGCAGCAGTGGTTGTCGGCAGTTTGTGCCGTGCACCAGCGATCTGTGAAACGTCACGTGTGCCGAGCTCATGGTCAATGACGCCCACACCGAGAAACAACCCGACCTTGAAGATCGCGTGCGCCAAGAGATGCGCTACTCCGGCGTAGATCGCGTATCGGCTTCCGATACCGAACAGCACGGTGAGCAGACCGAGTTGAGACACGGTGCTGTACGCGAGCACAAGCTTGGCGTCGACCTCGCGCAGGGCCCTGACACCACCGAGAACCATCGTTGTAACACCGACAAGAACGACCGACCAACGCCAGAGCCCGGTGTCACCGAAAATCGGAGAGGTACGGGCCAAGAGGACGATGCCGGCCTTGACCATGGTCGCCGAATGGAGATAGGCGCTGACGGGTGTGGGAGCGGCCATGGCCCCCGGTAGCCAAAAGTGAAACGGGAACTGTGCGGACTTCGTGAACGCACCCACCAAAAGCAGTGCAGCGGCGACTCCGGCAAGACCTCCTCGCGGCAAGGCCGCCTGCAACGTATCGAAGGAGGTCGTCCCGTACTCCACCTGCAAAATACCGATTGCCGTCAGCAAGCACAGTCCGCCGGCACCAGTTGTCAGCAGTGCGCGGACTGCTGCTTGCCGGGCCGATGCCGACTTGTCGTTGAGGCCGATGAGTAGGAAGGACCAAACCGATGTCAACTCCCAGAAAACGAACATCGTGAACAAGTCATCGGCGAGAACCAAACCGAGCATCGACCCCGCGAAAACCATGAAGAGCCCCACAAATCGGGCATAAGTTCCGTCGTGCTCGAAATAGGCCAACGAGTACAGGAGGACCGCGAAACCGAGGACAGTCACAAGAAGAGCCATGACCAGGGCGAAGCCATCCAACTGAAGGTTGAGATCGAAACCCAGTATCGGGAGCCAGCCGACCGACGAACTCGCAGGTCGGGCGACACCAATGCCCTCGACCATGACGACGCACGCCGAACCGGCCAGGGTCACGAGGCCCAGGATTGCCGCGACGGCGGGTCGGCGTCGGAGCGCGATGAGGGTCAGCGCGCCAACGATGAACTGCCCGACAATGGCTGCGTAAAGAGTCATTGTGCGCGCGACCATAACACCGCGAGCGCAGAAGTGCGCGACCGATCGCGACACTCAACCCGACCCGAAATCGAGCCTTAATGAAGGGTCAGGACTGAACGTTCAGGACTGAAGGGTCACGAACGAGTGACAGCGCGGCTCAACGAGGAGGAACGACGGAATCGTCGACCCAGCTGCCGTGAAAGCCGAATGGCACGCGCTGGGGCAGGTGCACACGCGCGACGGGCGCCTTGGCCATGTCGGTTGCATCGAGGATCACGAGTTCCGACGTCTCGGTGTCGCTGTAATACACGAATCCCATTGCGTATCCCTCGTCCTCGCCGGCCTTGACCGAGTCCTGCACGAAGGCGAATTCGCCGGGATGTGCGTGCGGACCGAAGTCATGAACGGTCTTCGAACCGTCCTTCATGTCGTACTTGGCGACGACGCCGGCCGAGTCCATGGCGCCGACCTTTGCGTCACGTGCTCCGGACGCCCAGCCGTAGCGGTGCTTCAGACCGACGACGCGGTCGTCGACGCGCGGAAATCCGTGTGCCCAGTCGTCGTATTGCTGTTCACTGACCGCGCCGGTCTTCAGGTTGAACGTCCAGCGCCACATGTACGAAGGATCGAAATCCTCCATTGAGTTCTTCCACATCGTGGCGTGACGACCGACGTCGCAGATGACCTCGTCGCCTTCCACGTACGAGTTGAGCGGGTGGAAAACGTAACAAGGGTCGACTTCGAACCAACGAATGTCGGCATCAGTGCCCATGCGGGGCATGATGCCGATGCGTGCACCGTAGGAGTCGTCCCAGCCGATCGGCGGAAGTCCCTGTGCGACTTTGTCGAGATCGAAAACGACGGGTAGATCCATGAAAATCGCGTGGTCGCGCGTGATCATGAAGTCGTGCATCATCGTCCCCTTCGGAGTGGTGATAGGGGCCGAATGCACGAGCTGGCCCTTCGCGTCGAGTACGTGGTAGGTGACGTACGGCGCAATCGGCGAGTATCCGAAGAAGTGGAGTTCGTTCGTCACCGGGCAGAGCTTCGGGTGTGCCGTGAATGCGGTCGTCAACTTTCCACCGAAGTCGTCGCAGCCCATCGTTTCGAGTTCAGGCGACAACTCCCACGGGAAGTGGCCCTCTTCGAGCGCCCAGATGCGTCCGGCGTGACCGAGCACGTGAGTGTTCGCCGCGCTGGCCGTCGGGTCGAACATGCAGTCGGGATCCATCGCCTCGAGGCCCTTTTCGTACTTCGTCGTGCGCACGTACCTGTTGCGATACCACTTGGCCTCGCCGCCTTCGAGACGGACTCCGTGGATCATGCCGTCACCGAAGAACCAATGATCGGTGTGGCCGCTCTTCGGGTTCGACCCGTTGCGCAGGTACATGCCCGAGAGACTCTTCGGGATCGTGCCGGTGACCTTCAGGTTGAAGTCGGTCACCTCGTTCGACACGGGTGCGTAGTTGCCTTTGAGGAACCACGGCTTGCGTTCGCCTGCCTGCCTGTTGTCGAGCACGTCGGTCATCGCCGACCCCCTTGTTCTCCGGTCGAACACCCCACGTTCGACGTCCCCATCATTACCCCGTAACGCCAACTGCGCAAGACGTAGCCTCTGGGCATGGCACGCCCGAAATTGTCGATCCTCGACCTCGCCTCGATCGGCGAGGGCGAGACGATCAGCCAGTCGTTGGCGGGTTGCGTGGCAGTCGCGCAAAGCGCGGAAATGCACGGCTATGAACGGGTCTGGTACGCCGAGCACCACAACTCCGAGTTCATCGCGTCGTCGTCGCCGGCGGTGTTGATAGCTCACGTCGCGGCCCACACCACCTCCATCCGCCTCGGCGCAGGTGGCGTGATGCTGCCGAACCATTCGCCTCTCGTGATTGCGGAACAGTTCGGCACGCTCGCCAGCCTCCACCCGGGGCGAATCGACCTCGGTCTCGGCCGGGCACCAGGTACCGACCAGACGACATTCATGGCAATGCGTCGCGACCCCCGTTCATCCGAACGCTTTCCGCAGGACGTTCTCGAACTGCAGGCGTTCTTCTCGAATTCGTCGCGCGTGGCGAACGTCGTGGCGACGCCGGGCCGAGGAACGAACGTTCCGCTCTACATCCTCGGTTCATCACTGTTCGGTGCACAATTGGCCGCCGCGCTCGGACTGCCATTTGGATTTGCGTCACACTTTGCGCCCGACTCGCTCCACGAGGCCATCGACATTTACCGCTCGCGATTCGAACCCTCGGCACAGCTCGATGCGCCGTATCTGATCTGCGGCCACAGCGTCATCGTCGCCGACACCGACGACGACGCCAATCGGCAATTCCAACGACGCAGGCGCACGTTCGCGAAGGCACTGTTCAGCGCGCCCGGCAACCGAATGAGCGACGAACAGGCAGAAGAATTGCTGTCATCGCCCCGTGGTGCGTACCTGAATCGCGTCTTTCACTATTCGGCGGTCGGCACTGCCGAGTCGGTTGTTCGCACTCTCGATTCATTCGCGACAGAGACCGGGGCCGACGAAATCATCACCGCACACCATGCCGACCGTACCGAATCGAGAGTGCACTCGATCGGCCTGCTTGCAGACGCATGGCGAACTCAGGCGTCGGAAAGTTTGACTGCAGCGCGCTGAACGATGTCACGCCAAACGGTGTCGCCCAATGCGCCGACGCTGGATGACGCCGTGAAGTCGCCGATCTGCAGAACCATGATCACTTCCCCCAGCCGGGCAACCGTGGTACGTCCGGTCGAAGTAGCCATCTCTTTCCCCTTGGGTGGAAAGATCTGCGAACCCCAACTCACCGACTCTTCCCCCACGTCGGGTCCGTCGATCTTCCACATCTCCGTCGTCACGCCCGGCTCTTCGGTCCACTTGGCGTCATCGCACATGTTCACCACGGTGACGATCTCGGAAAAGTAGTCGCGCGCCGAATCATTGGTCCACGCCTGTAGTCGCATCATGCGCGACACCTCCACACCATCGACCTGCATCTGCATCTCGACATCGGCTCCGGCATCACCGGCGAAGTCTTCGAGTTTTGCCACTTCGTCCTTTGCCTCCGGACACCACGTCGACGAGTCGATCGACGGGTTCTCCGCGCCCCTCGACGTGTAGACGTCCCGCTGCGTCTCTTGCCACTCACCCGGCATGTCGGTGATGTCCAGAAGCCCCCGCGAGAGGGCTTCTGGCGTTTTGTCTGCCGTGTCCGCGCAGCCACAGAGGACGATTGCAACGAGGAGCCCCACCGACGAGACACGTGTCTTTGTTGCCATCCGGCGCAACGTAACGAGGCTTCGTTGATGCGCCGACGGACACACGTCACCATTTCCCAACCCGACCACACGGCAGTAGCCTCGGTAACTCGTGGGCTCAGACCAGACAGCGGGACGGGAATCCGTCGAACTCGCCAAGAAAGTGCGGGCATCGGATACCCGTACATCTTCCGACGAGAACATCGGTGACGACCACCACCACGTTGCGGGACATCAGGTGGGAACCGTCGCTCTGGCGCTCGGCGCACTGGGCGTCGTATACGGCGACATCGGCACGAGCCCGCTCTACTCGCTGAAGGAAACCTTCACCGAGAAGTCCCACGTCATGACGGTCGACCGCATCAACGTCTACGGCGTGTGTTCACTCGCCTTCTGGGCACTCATCCTGATCATCTCGGTGAAATACCTGATGTTCGTCATGCGTGCCGACAACAAGGGCGAAGGCGGCATTCTCGCCCTCACCGCACTCGTCGGACGCGGCACGAACGCCAAGAAGAAACGCGTCGGTTTGCTCGTCGGCCTCGGTGTGTTCGGAACCGCGCTTCTGTACGGAGACGGCGTGATCACGCCGGCCATCTCGGTCTTGAGCGCGGTCGAGGGCCTCGAGGAAGTATCAAATTCGTTCGCCGACTGGGTCGTGCCGATCGCGGTCTTGATTCTCGCGGGCCTGTTTCTCGTGCAAAAGCGTGGAACCGGCGCCGTCGGCAAGGTGTTCGGGCCGATCATGATCCTGTGGTTCGCCACGCTCGCGATCCTTGGCCTGTCGCACATCGTCGACGCTCCGGGAATCATCCAGTCGGTGAACCCCTACTACGCAATCAAGTACTTCACCCACGAACCCGGTCATGCGTTCCTGTCGCTCGGCTCGATCTTCCTCGTGGTCACGGGCGGCGAGGCGCTGTACGCAGACATGGGCCACTTCGGTCGCAAGCCGATCATGTTCGGCTGGTACGGCATGGTCCTGCCGTCACTGGTGTTGAACTACTGGGGCCAAGGGGCATTCCTCTTGAACAACCCCGAGGACATCGAAAGCGTGTTCTTCCGCATGGTTCCCGAGACGATTCTTCTGCCGATCGTGATTCTTGCAACCTTGGCCACCATCATCGCGTCGCAGGCACTCATCTCGGGCGTCTTCTCGCTGACCGCCCAAGCCGTGCAAATGGACTACCTGCCACGCATCAAGGTCGTACACACGTCGAGCAAGCATTACGGCCAGATCTACGTACCGCTCGTGAACTGGTTGCTCATGATCGGGTGCGTCGGCCTGGTGATCGGATTCCAGACGGCAAGCAATCTGGCGGCCGCCTATGGCATTGCAGTCACGATGACCATGGCAATCACCACGCTCATTTTCTACCGCGTTCTCACCGACAACTGGGGCTGGAGTGGCGCCAAGGCGATGTTGGTGTGTGCTCCGATGTTGATCATCGAAGCGGGCTTCCTCGGCGCCAACATCATCAAGATTCCCCACGGTGGCTGGTTCGCCCTCGCAGTTGGCGTGATCCTGATGGTGCAGATGCAAACATGGCGTCGTGGCCGTGCCCTCGTCGCGCAGCGGATCCATCGCGGCGAGAAGGAAATCAGGTCGTTCCTCGACGAAATCGAAGTACTCACTCGCGTCGAGGGCACCGCAGTGTTCATGTTCAAGGACATTGGCAAGGCTCCACCCGCGCTCGTCAACAACCTGCTGCACAACAAGGTGCTGCACAAGACGACGCTCATCGTCTCCGTCGACACGGCCGACGAACCGCGCGTCACCGCCGACGAGCGTGCGGTGATCACCAAGGTTGCACCGGGCGTTTTCCAGGTGCAGCTTCGGTTCGGTTTCATGGACGAGCCGAACGTGCCGGCGACGCTTCAGCAAATCGACCACCCTGGCCTCGAATACGACGCCGACGACGTCACCTACTTCATCGGTCACGAATCGATCGTTGCAGGGAAGGCACCGGGCATGAACCCTCTCGCCGAGCACCTGTTCGTGCTCTTGAACCGCGGCGCCGACAGCGCCGTGCGGTTCTTCAACCTGCCGACGGACCGCGTGTTCGAAGTCGGCTCACGTGTCGAGATCTGACGGTCGAACCGTGGCAAAACTGCCCACAATCGCCGTCTGTTACCTCGCCGGGGTCGACTCGACGCAGCTCGACGAGCGTCGGGGGCCGTCTCGCATCACCGACGCTCTCCCCGACCACCCGATTCTCGACATGCGCGACCGCGCTCCGGCCGATCTCGGCGACAACGAACGTGCGCGGATGGCAGACGTAGAAATCGCCTTCATTCTCGACATGCCCGACTACATCTTCGAGGCGTTCCCCAACTTGAAGTGGATCCACTCGCTGAAGACCGGGCACGACCACATTCCCCTCGACGAATTGCGCAGGCGGGGAATCCGCCTCACCAACGGTGCAGGTACCGCCGCCACCGAGATTGCGGAATTCGTGATCGCCCGCATCCTCGAACACTGGAAGCGCCTGCCCCAGATTGCGGCGCAGCAGGCCGAGCACCGCTGGTACCCCGCGTTCGGCCGCGCGCTTTCCGACTGCGACATCGTGCTCGTCGGCTACGGACCAATCAACCAAGAAGTGGCGCGGCTGCTCGCCCCGTTCAACGTGAAGCTGACCGCGGTACGTCGATCCGCCGATGCGCCGTCTCCCGGGGCAGACCGCACGGTGACGTTCTCCGCCATGATCGGCGCACTCGCGAATGCCGACGTCGTGGTGGCCGCCGTTCCGTCGAACGCCGACACCACCGGCCTGTTCGACGCAGCAGCATTCGCGGCGATGAAGTCCGGCTGTTTCTTCGTCAATGTCGGAAGAGGCACCGCCGTCGTGGAATCCGACCTGATGGAGTCACTTTCCTCGGGCCACCTCGGTGGTGCCGCACTCGACGTGACATCCGAAGAACCCCTTCCGGCAGACAATCCACTGTGGGATTCGACCGTGCGCATCTCACCACACAGTTCGGCCACGCTTGCGAACACGATGCGTCGCGTGCACGACCTCTTCATTCGCAACGTCGGGCTGTACTCCGCCGGAGCACGACTCGACAACGAAGTCGAGATCTAGGCGGTTGCACCGCCATCTTTTTCTGCTCAGGCGGTTGCACCGCCATCTTTTTCTGCTCAGGCGGTTGCACCGCCATCGACTACAACGGTCTGGCCGGTGATGAAGGCGGCGAGTTCCGATACAAGGAACAACGTCACACGCGCGATGTGGTCGGGCTGGCCCGCAATGCGCAGAGGGTTGGCCGCAATCGCGGCGTCGATGTCGAGACCACCGGCCTTCAGTGGCGCCATCTGTTCTTGTACGCCGGGCGTGTCGATGATTCCCGGCGCGATGGCGTTCACGCGAATGCCGCGGGGCCCGAGTTCGTTGGCGAACGCGCGCGTGAGCGCGATGACCGCACCCTTCGAAGCCGAGTACGCCGTGATGTTCGCACCACCACGGATACCGGCTATGGACGCAAGATTGACGATCGCGCCACCGTTCTTCATCGCGCGGGCCGCCTCACGTGCCGCGCTGTACTGCGCACGCACGTTGACCTCGAGCATCCTCGATACGAAGGAGTCGGTGACCTTGTCGATCGGGCCCGTCGTCGGATAGATGCCGGCGTTGTTCACGAGAATGTCGAGGTTGCCGCCGCGCGACGCGGCCGTCACGGCTGCAGACAATTGGTCGGCATCGGTGATGTCGCAGACGACGAAAGAACCACCGATCTCCTTCGCGGTCGACTCGCCAGATGGATCGAGGTCGGCAAGGGCCACGTTGGCACCCGCTGCGCGTAAACGCTCGGCTATTGCCCTGCCGATGCCCTTCGCCGCGCCGGTCACCAACGCGTTCTTGCCGGTGAGATCGATGAGTGTTTCGTTGTCGGGCGTTGCCATGTCCCGACGTTAGTGTCGGCTCATGAGCCCGAACGACGCCGTGCCCTTCAGCCTGTTGTCCGAGGAATTCCATGCCGACCCGCCCGCCATGTTCGCAGCGATGCGACAGAAATGTCCCGTGCACCATGCGAACGAACCGGCACCGCACTTCAGCCTCACCCGCGAAGCCGACGTCGCGGGTTCGTTGCGCGACGACGCAACATGGTCGTCGAAATTCGGGCCGGGCCTCGCTTTTGGTGAACCCGGCAGCGGTGTGTTGGTATCGAGCGACCCGCCTGCGCACACCGCCGAGCGACTCGCCATCACCCGAATCTTCAAACCATCGGCAATCGAGGCGATGGAGGGTGACATCCGCACGCTCGTGTACGGCCTCGTCGAAGGTTTCAAGGACCGCGGACGCGGCGACCTCATTGCCGACCTCGGCATGCCGGTACCGCTCACCATCATGTGCTGGATGCTCGGCACCCCGGTCGAGGACATCGAGAAATTCCGCAACTGGGTGCTGCCGATGGCCGAAGCCGTTGCGTACGTCGGCGGCCGCCAGGCAAACGACAGCGTGATCGACGCGTACAAGAACTACGGCGAGTACTTCGGCGCACACATCCGCAGTCGCATGGCGGCGGTCGAGGCCGGGGATGACGTTCCCGACGACTTGCTCACACGACTGCTCACGGTCGAGCGCGACGGGAATCGATTGACGTTCCAGCAGGTGATGGGTTTTTGTCAGTTTCTCCTCGTCGCCGGGTCTGCGACCACGACACTGCTCATCGGCAACGTGGTGAAGCGACTGTTGGAGTTTCCCGAGCAGTTCGAAATCGTGCGCAACGACCGCAACCTCATTCCGAATGCAATCGAAGAAAGTCTCCGTTTCGACGCGCCCGTGCACGGGCTGTTCCGAACCAACACCTGCCCCGTCACCGTTCACGGCGTCGAAATTCCCGTCGACTCGAAGGTGTTGATGATGTTCGGTTCGGCCAACCGTGACCCGGAGGCCTGGGATCGCCCCGACGAATTCGACGTCACGCGCGACCTCACGGCCCTGAAGCGCCACGCCGCATTCGGCGTGGGCATCCACTACTGCCTCGGTGCGCCACTTTCCCGCATGGAGGGGGCCCTCGCTCTCGAGGCGATCCTCGACCACCTCCCGCTCCTCCGGCCGAACGGGACCCCCACCCGCGTGAAGGCTCCCGTTCTCAAGGGTTTCGAGACCCTTCCCGTCCGCTGGGACTAAAAGCCGGGTTGCGGCCAAATAAAGTTGACTATTCCGATAGGGTTTTGCAGAATTAAACCCGACTGGAAGGGTCAACAATGCAGTTCCCCATCAATCTGAATCTGTCCGGCCGCCGCGTGTTGTTGGTTGGAGGCGGGCGCATCGCTCTGCGCAAGGCGCAACAACTACTCGCCTGCGGTGCGGACCTCACCGTCGTGTCCCCCGATGTGGTCGACGAGTTTCTCGACATGGGCATCACACTCGTTTCGCGTTGCTACGAAGCCGGTGACGTCGTCGGCTTCCGCTTGGTTGTCACGGCGACGGGCAACGTCGACGTCGACCAACGAATTTTCGACGAGTGCGAATCACTCGGGATCTGGGTGAACTCGGCCGACGACCCCGAGCGCTGCACGTTCACCCTCCCCGCCGTACACCGTCAGGGCTCGGTCATGGTGACCGTGTCGACCGGTGGTGCCAGCCCCGCGTTGTCGTCGTACCTGCGTGCGCAGATTTCCGAGCTCATCGGCCCCGAGTTCGCCGACATCGCGGCAGAACTTGCAGCGCGTCGCGCCGACGTTCACGCGCGCGGTGCGAGTACCGAAGACATCGATTGGCGCCCGATCATCGAGCAAGTTCTCGTCACGCACGGAGTCGCACGATGACCGTTCACCTCGTTGGCGCGGGCCCGGGAGATGCCGACCTGCTCACCCTGAAGGCCGCTCGTCTCGTTGCATCCGCCGACGTGATCGTGCACGACCGTCTTGCGGACCCGTCGATTCTGACGCTGGCACGCCCCGATGCCGAGTTCATTGATGTCGGCAAGCGGCCGGGCAACCCGACGCCACAGGAGAACATCAATGCACTGTTGGTGCACCTCGGCAGCCAGGGTCTCGAAGTCGTGCGATTGAAGGGCGGCGACCCCTATGTGTTCGGCCGTGGCGGCGAGGAAGCCGACGCGCTCATCTCCGCAGGGATTGCATTCGACGTGGTACCCGGTGTCACTTCCGCAATTGGCGCACCCGCCGCGGCGGGCATTCCGGTCACACATCGCAACGTCGCGACATCATTCACCGTCGTTACCGGCCACCGCGAGTCGGGCGGCTCCACGAACATCAACTGGGAAGCACTCGCAAACGTGGGCGGCACCATCGTTGTATTGATGGGCGTTGCCGAACGCGGTGCGATCGCCTCGCGTCTGATGGCGGGTGGGCTCGCCGCCGACACACCGGTCGCGGCAGTGCGCTGGGGAACTCGCCCCGAGCAACACACGCTGCGCACGACCCTTGAGAACCTGGGCGCGGTTCCCGTGGAAGCACCGTCGACGATCGTCATCGGGGCCGTCGCCGCGTTCGACTTCGAACCCACGTCGCGTCGCACAGCGACACTGAAGGGCAACTGAAGTGCGCCGATCGATCGACGACATGCCGTTGACGGCGTCCGAACTGCCCGAGGGCGCCGACGACGCGATGGAAGTGTCGTGGGCCGTCGCAGTGTGCGATGACTACGACGATGCAACCCCGCGCGTGGTGCTGACGATCGAGGAAATCGGCAATCCCGGTGCCGGCCTCGTTGCACATCTCAACCCCGACCATGCACGGCGCCTGCGCGGTGCAATTCACGACGCTCTCCGAGAAATCGGCGAGTCGGCAGGACGATGAAGGAGACCCCGATGACACGTATTCCCCCGGCCCCACAGCCCCGCAACCTCGATGCCGAGCAGCTTGCCGACATCGAGCGCTTCGAGAAAGCGATCGCGCAGTACCTTGCGGGCGAAATCGACGAGGACGTGTTTCGCGTGATGCGCTTGAACAACGGCATCTACGGCCAGCGCCAGGGTGGCACCAACCAGATGGTGCGCATCAAGTTGCCGGCCGGCACCATCACACCCGAACAACTCGACTTGATGGGCGACTTGGCCACCGAGTTTTCGCGCGGCTGGGGGCACATCACCACCCGTCAGAACATCCAGTTCCACTTCGTTGAACTGCGTCGCATTCCCGAACTGCTGCGTCGCCTCGCCGCGGTCGGCCTGACGAGCCGCGAGGCTTGCGGCGACACCGTGCGCAATGTGATGGCCTGCCACCTGGCCGGCGCGTGCCCGTACGAGAAGCTCGACGTCACGCCGTGGGCCGAGGCGACGTATCGCCACTTCGTGCGCAACCCGCTCGGCCAGCGCCTCCCCCGCAAGTTCAAGGTCAATTTCTCGGGTTGTTCCACCGACTGCGGCCAGGCGATGTTCAATGACGTCGGCGTGGTCGCCGTGACGCGCGAACGCGAAGATGGCACTGTCGAACAGGGCTTCCGCGTGTACGTCGCGGGAGGTCTCGGCGCCACACCGCATCCGGCGCTCTCCCTCGAGGAATTCACCACACGCGAAGAGCTGCTCCCCACGATCGAGGCCGTGCTGCGCGTCTTCGACCAGACGGGCAACCGTGACAACAAGTTGCGTGCGCGCCTCAAGTGGGTCATCGACCAATTGGGCATCGACGAGGTTCGTCGTCGTGTGCTGAAGATTCGCCACACGTTGCCGGCGTCGTCAACGTGGCCCGGTGGCATTCCGCCGGAAGTCGCATCGGTTGGCGATGCGCCGGCGGGTCGCGCCTCGGCCGGCGAAATCACGCCGGTCGGCCAGGGTGTTCGTGTCGCTCTTCGTTCGAGCGATCCCTTCGTGAACTGGGAAACCGCAAGTGTGATCCGCGGCGCAGCAAAGGGAACGGTGTCGGCAATTGCGTACGCCGCCATCGGCGACATCACGGCGTCACAGTTCAAGGCGCTCGCCGCCATCCAGCGTGAACTCGGTGCCGACGTGCGCCTGACCAATCGTCAGAATGTGGCGTTCCGCAACCTCGCCGAAGACCAGTTGCGAATTCTCCACGATCGTCTCGAGGTGATCGGCATGGCCCGACCCGGTGCAGAACTCGCGCGTGACGTGGTCGCATGCCCCGGTGCCGACACCTGCAACATCGCCGTCACCCAGTCACGCGGTCTCGCCAAGGCCATCGGTGATCGCCTGGAAGACGAGGGCCTTGCCGAGGTGGGTGGCGTACGTATCAACATCTCGGGTTGCACCAACAGTTGTGGTCAGCACCACGCGGCCGACATCGGACTGTTCGGCGCCGAACGCCGCGCGCACGGCAAGTCGCTGCCCGGCTATCAACTGCTGCTCGGTGGCTACGTGGGCAACGAGCAGATCCATTTCGGGGAAAAGGCACTTCGGGTTCCCGCGAAGGCCGCACCCGAGGCCGTGGCCCGCGTGGTTCGCCGCTTCGCGAATGAACGCAATGCGGGTGAAACATTCCAGGGCTGGCTGGCACGCAACGGCGGAGCGACGAACGTCGCGGGCGACCTGCGCGACCTCGACATCGTTCCCAAGCCCGACGACGCGCCCGAGTTCTTCGTCGACTACGACGAAACCGGACCGTTCGTGGCAGCTGCAGGCGAATCGGAGTGCGCAACATGACGATCATCCACACGACTCTCGAGGTCGACGAGATTCGCGAACTGAATGAGGAGTTTGAAACCGCCCAGCCAACCGACATCCTCGCGTGGGCGGCAAAGAAGTTCGGACATGGCCTCGCAGTCACCTCGAGTTTCGGTGATCCCATCCTGGCCCATCTCGCGTGGTCCACGATCCCGGGTATCGAAGTGTCGCTGATCGATACCCAGTACCTGTTCGCCGAAACGATTTGGTACGCCAAGCACCTCGCCGATCGAACGGGTGGCAACCTGCGTATTCTCACCCCCGCCTCTGATGTCGGCCGCGACGATCTGTGGATGCGTGACACCGACCAGTGTTGCGGCGTGCGCAAGGTCGCCCCGCTCGAACACATGCTCGCCAACCGCACCTCGTGGGTGACCGGTCTGCGGCGCGATGATGGACCGACACGAGCGCAGACACCGATCGTGTTCCACGACGTTCTACGCGATGTCATCAAGGTCAACCCCATCGCGAACTGGACCGATGCCGACGTGGCGTCGTACATGCTCGACAACGAACTCCCCCAGCACCCGCTGGTCGACCGTGGCTACACCTCGATCGGTTGTTGGCCCTGCACCGCACCTGCTGCCGACCCGAACGACAAGCGCGCGGGCCGATGGGCCGGACAGTCAAAGACCGAGTGCGGGCTACACGGTGGTCCGGCTGTCGAGTAACAACTGATCGACCTCGTCGTCGGTCACCTGCTCGAAACGTTCGTAGAACTGACTCACGCCGAAGAAGTGCGGTTCTTCGACAACGCTGACGCATTCGTCGGCGGCCTCGCCGATGTTCTCCTCCCATCCCACGGGTGCAATGGGAACCGCGAGGACGACGTGCGCGGCACCACGCCGGCGCACCGACAGACATGCCGCTTTCGCCGTTGCGCCGGTTGCAATCCCGTCGTCGACGACGATGGCGGTCTTGCCCCACAGCGAGATCGCAGGGCGCAAGGCCCGCAGGTGATGCACGCGTGCACGCAAGGCGCGTTCCTCGCATGTCTCGACCTCTGACGCTTCGCTCTTCAGCATCCCGGTCGACTTCAGCGTGTCGAATTCGATGACGCGCACGCCACCCTCACCGATCGCGCCGAACGCCAACTCGGGTTGGTATGCGACACCCAGTTTTCGCACGGGCACCACGTCGAGTCGAGCATGCAAAACACGGGCCACTTCTGCTGCAACAGGAACCCCACCACGGGGCAGGCCGAGCACGACAACCTTCTCGTCATGCCACTTCAGCAATTGCGTCGCAAGTCGACGACCCGCGTCCGTCCGATCCTCGAATTTCACGTCGCGAAAGGTACGCAGCGTGCGCATTCCTCGTTCATGACGGATCTACCTGAAGGCAGGCATCACTTCCTTGGCGAAGAACTCGACCGCGGGTTCCCACACGCCTTCGACGCGGGGACCGTTGAAATACACGGCAAGTTCGTCGAAGCCGATCGCGTCGTGCCACCTCGTGATTTCGTCGATGCACATCTCGGGCGTACCCGCAATCGCCCTGTTGTGGACGAACTCGCGGAAACTCACGTCTTCGTCATGTGCAACGCGTTGCAGCACCGGGTCTTCGGCGTCACCACGCGTACCGGCGTGCCAGTAGTACTTGTGGAACTCGCGTGCCGGCCGGAACCATTGTTCTTCGACGGTCTCCTGCGTCGGCGCGGCCCATGTTTCGCGCATCAGACAGATATAGGGCGTCACGCCCGCCGCGGCACACTGTTGGCGATAGCCGTCGGCCAGCGCCTTGACAACGGGCAGGGTTTCCATCGGCAACGAAAACCAGCCGTCACAAACCGTTGCCGCCCGCTTGATGCCACTCTTCGACGTGCCGCCACCGAGTATCGGTGGGTTCGGTTTTTGCACGCACGGCGGGTCGACGAGGTTGTCACAAATGTCGAAGAACTCGCTCTGCCAACCGTGGCGACCCGTTGACCATGCATGCTTCATGTAGCGCACCATGTCGGTGAGGCGCCGTCCGCGAGTCTCGAACTCGACGTTGTAACCCGCGTACTCGTACGGCCGGTAGCCGACACCGACACCAAGTGTCACGCGCCCACCCGACACCTGGTCGACCTGCGACACCTGCTCGATCACATTCGCGGGATGATGCAGCGCGGCGAGATAAATGCCGGTGCCGAGGCGGATGTTTTCGGTACGCGATGCGAGGGCCCCGAGAACGACCATCGGTGCCGATGCATCGGGCGTGTCGCTGGTGAACGAATGGTGACCGATGTAACCCGTATGGAACCCGAGGCGATCGAGCATCTCGGTCGCCTTGTACATCCGCTCGTAGGGCTTCTTCGCCCCGGGCTCGATGAGGCGCGGGATGAACGAGCTGATTCGGAACGGCGCAGTCATCAGATCGTGCGCGTGGCGCCTGCCGCCTGATGGATCGACGCCATGATCGAGTTGGTACCCGTGACGTCGCCGACCATGTGCACCTTCACACCCTCGGGGGCATACTCGGCGATCTCACGGTTCGGGTGGTTGTAGGTGACCAACACGACAGTATTCGCGGGAATGGCCCGCCGCCGCTCAGTGAAGGGCACCCCGATCAGCACTTCATCTCGCGTGATCGCCTGCAGGTAGTGACCACCGATGAAGTCGAAGTTCCCCGACATGAGACGCTCTTTCGATGCTTCGACGGTGGCGGCTGGGAACGGGATCATGGCTCCGAGAGAGTCGTAACGGCTGACCATCGTCACCTTTGCACCTGCGTCGACGAGCGCGTCGGCGACCGAGATGGCCTCGAACGTTCCCTTGTCGTCGTAGATGAAGCAGTCGCCGTTGATTTCGGCCCGGCCACCAAAACCAAAGACGTCCCACGAGGTGTACACATGGGGCAGGTCGGCACCGCTGACGGGAGTCGACGGCGTCGACAACTGGAAACCGTCACGACGCGGCGTCGATCCCGTTGCAACGATCACGTCGTTGGGCTTTTCGGCAGCGATCGTGTCGGGGTCGGCAAAGGTGCCGAGGTGGATGCGCACGCCGAGACGTTCGATTTCGCGCGAGAGAAAGTCGGTGATCGCGGCAAGATCGCTGCGGTGCGGCGCACGTGAGGCAATCGACACCTGGCCACCGAGTTGACGGGTGGCTTCGTACAACACGACCTCGTGCCCGCGCAGTGCGGCCGTGCGTGCCGCCTCGAGGCCGGCGGGGCCGCCTCCCACGACCATCACCTTCTTCTTCACCGGCGCGGGTCCGACGGGCTCGAAGGGAACCGACGTCTCGGCCGCGGCTGCGACGTTCACGACACAGCTGAGCTTGCCGGTCGCCATCAACTGCGCGACGCAGCCCATGTTCGACCCGATGCACGGACGAACCAGGTCTTCCTCGCCACGATGCGCCTTGTTGACCAGTTCGGGATCGGCGATGAGTGCACGAACCATCGAGACCATGTCGCCCGCGCCGCTTTCGACGATGTGGTTCGCATGGTCGAGGGTCATGATGCGCCCGACAACCATCGTCGGCTTCGACACCGCCTTCGTGATGACTTCGTTCGGCCCCATCTCGTGACCGAGGGGATCTTCCATTGTCGAGAGCAGCTTGTGGAACCGCCAGTACGAACCCATGTGCAGCGACACGTAGTCGACGTACTTTTCGACGTATCGGGCAATGTCCGCGTTGTCCTGGGGCGTCAGGCCCCCGGGAATGTATTCCTCGTTCGGCAGGCGGATTCCGACACAGAAATCGTCACCGACCACCCGACGAATCTCCTCCAGAGTTTCCACGAGAAAACGCATGCGGTTCTCGAAGGACCCACCGTATTCGTCGTCACGAAGGTTCGTTGCGGGGGACATGAACTGCTGCAAGAGATAGCCGCTCGATGCATGCACATCGATACCGTCGAGGCCACCCTCGCGGATGCGCCGTGCTGCATCGCCGAACGCCTTCACGACGTCGCCGATCATGTCGGTCGACATCGGCATCGGAATGGTGCCGATGTTCGGGCTGGGAATCGCACTCGCCGCATACGGGAAAGGCGCCTTGCGCGGTCGCGCCGCAGCACCGGGGTGGTACACCTGTGCGAACATCTTCATTCCGTAAGGGCGCATCCTGTCGGCGATCTCGCGATAGATCGGAATGATCGAATCGTTGTAGAGCGGCATCAACGACGGCGCACTGTCGTGCACACTCGTCGCCTCGAGCGTGCTCATCGCAACGCCCCCACGTGCCCGCGCCTCGTGGTAGGCAATCAGACCCTCGCCGCTCAGCAGCGTTCCGTGCGCCGAGCGAACGATGCGATTCTTCAGTTCCACCCCGCCGACGGTGATCGGCTGAAACAGGCTTGCGTAGCGCATGCTTCCCTCCCGAAACTGCTGCGACGTCCTGCAGACGTGCTACAGGATTGTCACAGTACCTGCATTGCCATCGACGGTCACTGTCACACCGCTCGGTATGCGCAACGTTGCATGTTCGACCGACGGAACGCACGGGATGCCCAGTTCACGCGAGGCGATCATGGCGTGACTGCCGACCGCGCCGACATTCACGACGACCGCCGAGGCGGCGAGGAACAAGGGTGCCCACGAAGGGTCGGTCTGCGGTGCGATGAGAACGTCGCCCGGCTCGAAGTCGTCGAGTTGGGCGGGATCGAGAATGACCCGCGCGGTTCCCGTCGCCACTCCGCTCGAGGCCGCAACACCCCGAAGAACGTCGCCCGACTTGGCGACCTCGACCACTGCCGCGGTGCGCTTCTTCCACTGCGAAATGGGCGCCACCTTGCCATCGACGGCAAAGGGCGGCTCCACCTCGAAGAGCGTCAGATACGCGGCATGACGTTGGGCCAATTTCGCCGTGTAGCGGTCGGGATGGATACCGAACTCGTCGACTTCATCGGCCATCAGCATGAAGATGTGCTCGACCTCTTTGAGCAAGCCGTCGGCGACCAAACGGCGGGCGATCTCGCGCATCGGTTCGCGGATTTCTCCGACCAACTTGATGCAATTCGCCTTGTACCGCTCACGTGCACTGAGGAACAGCGTCGAAGCACGCATTCCGGCCTCGAACGTGCCGAGAGATTCCGCATCGCCGGCAAGCTTTGCGCGAACGTCGGCAAGAACCCGGTCGCGCTCGGCGACCGCCTCGGCTCGACGTGCGGCCGGATCGTCGTCGTCGCTCATGAGGCGCATCCTGTCGACGATCGCGAGAGCGACGTCGGGCTTCGCCTCCCACGACAGCGCGATCACGTCCCATTCCGCGGGCCCACGCGACCCGAAGTGGAAGAGGAAGTCATCGAGTGCGGCGACGAAGTTCTTCACTTCCGCCGACGACGATGAGCGCAGTCGCGCGGTGAGTCCGTTCACGCCCTTGTCGAACTCGGCACCGACCTCTTTCGAGGCGCGCACGAGCCGCGACAGGCGCCAAATGGCACGTGGAGGCTCGGCGGAGTCGGCCTCGATGCCCGCGAGAAGCCGAACCGACATTGTGGGGTCGCCCAGCGCCTCGGCGATCGCGCCGACCACCCCGGTACCGATCGACGACAGCGTCGACGAGATCATTCCCGTCATCATCGCCTGGCGCAACAGCGGCACCATCGAGCGCGCGCGGTTCATCAGTTCGAAGTTGTCGAGCGTTGAAAAGTCGGGCCGCGTCGCTCGGGCAGTGTCGGCCATCACCTTGTCGGCTTCGATCTGTGGATACGAATCGGTCGTCAACACCCACGCAGCCGTCGCACCCAACTTGTCGGCGTGACGCTGCGATTCGTGCCAGGGCTCGGCCTTGTACACCGGAACCTCGTCGCGCTCGTCGAAGAACGCCTTGTCGATCGCCTCGGGCGAAGCACCCGGCATGCGCGCACCGAACAACCGGGTGTAGGACAGCGGGTTGTAGATGTAGCCACCAAAGACCCCGAACATGGTCGGGTCGATCGGGTTCTCCACTTCATCCCAATCGAAGACTCCGATTGTGCTGTACGCATCGACAAGGCCCTTGCCGAGCGACGTACGCAGGTACGTCGTTGCAAAGAACGGCGATGCGGGGTCGGGAAACACGTCGGCGGCATTTCCGCGTGTCCATGCGGGGAATTTCACGCCCGGGTCTGTGTCTGCAATCCAACGGTCCATGGGTACAGAAACTATTCGGCGGGACACATGCCACCGAAAACCGGGCTCCTCTCTGCCTATCTTCGGACCGGTGACCGGCTCGCCCCGATGGTCGCTCGTCGGTCTCGTCGCCGTCGCGCTCGGTTTCACGGGTCTCTCACTCGTCGGGATCGGCCGACGCGACCTCCGAAGCGCCTGACACCGCGTCGTATAGTGGCGCCATGCACGTACGGGGAATTCACCACGTCAACGTCAACGTTCACGCACTCGACGAGTCGCTTGACTTCTACGTGAACAAACTTGGCTTCCTACCATTCGAGCGGCCGGAGATGAAGGTGCGCGGAGGTTGGTTGCGCATGGGCGCGCAGGAACTTCACATCATGGAGGCACCGGGCGCAACCATCGACAAAAAACAGCATTTTGCACTTCTCGTCGACGACGTCGACGACGCAGCAAAACATCTCGAAGACCACGGCATCACGTTCCGACGGATCCACAACGACGACGGGCGAAGCGACCAGATCTTCATCCACGACCCCTCCGGCAACCGCATCGAGATTCAGGGCCCGGCATGAGCAATGCGATCGCCCTCGAATCACTGCGTCGCCGTATGCGCGCGATGCACTCTCTCTACCACGACGCCACGGCGACCATGACTCTCGACCACGTCAATCACCACGAGCGCGACGGCGTGGTGCCCATCGCTTTCAGCCTCTTCCATATCGTCAATATGATCGACGCCTCGTTCATGCTGATGACGGGCGCAACGCCGATCTGGAACGATGAATGGGCAACGAAGGTCGGCATGTCGATCAACGACCACGGCAAGCACAAGACCGTCGATGAGATGGTTCACCAGCGCATCGGCGACTACTCGGCTTTCATCGAGTACATGAATGCCGTCTTTTCACGCACCGAGGAGTGGCTCGACTCGGTCGACCCGGCAGACCTTGACCGTGTGGTCATCACTCGGCCGTTTCCGCCGATGATCGCCAGCACCTATTCCGCACGTGTCGCAGGCGAAGCCGGCATCACCGTGCTCGACGCGGCGGAATGCTGGATCTACCAACACGGCCTGAGGCACATGGGCGAAATCGAGCATGCCCGCGGCCTGGTCGGCTTGACCGGCATGACCAGCTGAGTCAGCTGGAGGCGATTGCGTGCATCGCAGTGATGCCCGCAAGAAATGCCGCGCGACCTGCCGCATCGAGCACGGCGTACGCGGGGGCGACCATCCCGTCGGTCAATTTCTCCGCTGCGTCCCATTGAGCACGTTGTGCGTCGGTGACCTTCGCGACGTCGTCTTCCGACCAGCCGAACATCTTGGCATCGTTGGGCCGCTTGATGAAGTGTGCAACCTTGGACGTCAAGCCTGCGGCGCGAATCGCCGCGAGGTGTGCGCTGCCACGGAATTCACGCAGAACCGTCGCCAGTTGCATCGCGCGACCGGGCACGTCGGACACCAAGGCTTCGCACTTCATCGCCGCGTAGAGACCAAGACCATCGGGGTCGGCAGCCGAATTCACGGCATCGGCTGCCGCAACGAATGCATCGAGGCCGGCAATACCGGCGAACTTCGACCGACCAAAATCGGCACTGCATTCCAGGTGCGCGCGACCCGCCACGCGCGGCGCACACTTCGCCTTTGCCGATTCCCATGCGCCACCGATGACGGCAGGATTGAAATAGCCGAAGTTCGCCGCCAACGCCGGACCGTCGCAGTCGCCCAGCGCACCACCACGGCCGAGCACGTAGAACTCCATTCCGTTCAAACCCAACTTCTCGCCAACTTCACGCGTCTCGGGAGTGAAGTAGAAGCGGTAACCGGTGTCACCGACGAGTGGACACGCATCTGCAAGGAACTTGGCAAGGGAAGATTCGATGGTCATGATCCGAGGATAGTTCGCCCTTTCGGGACCTTCGTCGGCCAGACTGGGGACGTGTCCCCCACGAATCTGCTTGGTCTCGTCGCGTCCACCCTCTCGATGCTCTTCATCTGGCCGCAGGTGTTTCGCGTGTACCGCAACAACACGGTCGAAGGCCTTGCACCACTCGGCGCCCTCCAGGGCATGTCGGGGTCGATTCTGTGGTCGATCTACGGACTCTCGCAGTCCGACATGCCGCTTTTTGGTTCGAATCTCTTGCTGTCGGTCGCCATCGCTCTCCTCGGTGTCGCGATGATGCGGCACGGTGTCCTCTCCAGAGGCACTCTCCTTGGTGTCGTCGTCGGCGTTCTCGGCATGGGAGTCGCAGCAACGGTAATTTCGAGTTCTCTTGTCGGCGTTCTCGCATTCGCCATCGGTGCTTCGTCGGTCCTGCCGCAGACCTTCAAGGTGCTGCGCGACCCCGACCTTGACGGGGTGTCCATCTCGAGCAACTCACTTCTGTTCGTGACGTCCTCGGCGTGGTTGACCTACGGACTTGCCATCAGCGACACGCTCGTGTGGCTGCCGAATCTTCTTGTCATCCCTTGCTCGGCGCTCATCGTCGCGAAGGCGCGCGCGTCGCAGCGTCGCACGGCGAATGTCCCCGCCCATGCCGCCTGACGCAGACCTCGAGCGCGAATACTCGCCGAGCTCTGTCTCCAAGCACCCCGCACCCTGGTACATCGAGGAGTACGCGCAGCGCAGTGCGAGCGTGTTGCGGGATCTCGGAAACCGCGTCAGCCGCGAGTCTTACGGCGCGGGTGCAGACGAGTACGTGGTGCTGGCTCGACACAGCCCCGCCTCCCCACTGCTTGTTTTCATCCACGGGGGTTACTGGAAGGCCCTGTCGGCCGATGATTGCGCGATGTGGGCGGGCCAGGCACTCGAACTTGGTTTCTCCTTCGCGAGCATCAACTACACCCTCGCACCAACGGCGACGCTCGAGCGCATCGTCACTCAGTGCCGTACCGCCCTTGACTGGCTGATCTACACGTCGGGCCTCGAGCCTGCGCGCACCGCGGTGACCGGTTCATCGGCGGGAGGTCATCTCGCAGCGATGGTGACGACCGCCAACCCGCGGCCAACCCGGTGCGATGCCGCAATCTTGTTGAGCGGAGTCTTCGACCTTCGCCCTTTGGTCACGACCACGGTGAACGAGCCACTCGGTCTCACCGTCCCCGACGCGGTGCGGCTGAGCCCGGCACACACCGGGGTGACACCACTGTCTGTCGTGCGGTCGTTTGTGGGCGAACAGGAAACCGATGCGTTCAAGGCACAGAGCGCTGCGTACGTCGACAAACTCGTCGCGGCGGGAGTCGACGCCACGTCGCGCGTCGTCGCGGGCCGCGACCACTTCGACCTGATTTACGATCTCATCACACCGGGCACGGAACTCGGCGACACCACTATCGGACTCTTGCGGGCCTGACGGAGACGAACCATGACGACACTCGACGATTACACGCGGCGCGCGGCGGAACTCGACGCGGCGAACCCTCTCGCGGCGGCCCGCGCGCAGTTCGATCTTCCCGAAGCCGAGTCGTACTTCCTCGGCAACTCACTCGGGCCGCTCACGCACGCCGCACGAGCAGCCGTCATGCAAACGGTGGACGAGGAATGGCGCAACGGCCTCGTACGCACCTGGCACGACGGAGATTGGCTCGAACTTGCGGGCTCCACCGGTGACCTTGTCGCACGGGTGATCGGCGCACCGGTGGGTTCGGTCGTTGCAGGTGATTCGACTTCTGTCGCCTTGTTCAAGGTGCTGTCGGCGGCAGCCACCATCAACAAGTCGGCAACACGGCGGGCACTGCTGTGCGACTCCCGCAATTTCCCGACCGACCGATACGTCGCGCGCAGCGTGGCCGACCTGCACGGCCTCGACTTCGTCGAGCTTGAAGTCACCGACATGCCACGGCGTTTCGCCGACGACGTTGCGGTGATGACCGCATCGATGATCGACTACCGCTCGGCCGACCTGCACGACGTGCGTGCCGTGACGGCCGCGGCCCACGAACATTGCATCCTCACCGTTTGGGATCTCGCACACGCCGCGGGTGCGGTGAAGTGCGACGTTTTCGACAACGACATCGACTTTGCCGTGGGCTGCGGCTACAAGTACCTGAACGGCGGTCCCGGCGCACCCGCCTACATGTACGCGGCTCCCCGCATCATCGGGTCGGTTTCGCAACCGATTCCCGGCTGGTTCGGCCACGCCGAGCCCTTCGCCTTCGAAGACACGTTCCGGCCCGCCGCCGGCATCGCACGGTTTTCAAGTGGCACGACACACGTGCTGTCGATGAAGGCGATGCACGCCGCACTCGGCGTCGTCAGCTCCTACCCCATCGACGACCTACGGTCCACCTGCATACGACTGGGCGACTACTTCGTCGAGGGTTATGAAACATTCCTGTCGTCGAGCGGTTTCGGTCTTGGCTCGCGCCGCGACGGGTCGCAACGCGGCGGCCACATCGCCCTGTTGCACGCCGATGCCGAGCGAATGTCGAAGGAACTCATCGCGCGCGGCCTCGTCGTCGATTTCCGACCGCCCAACGTGATCCGCGTCGCCTTCAGCCCACTCTTCCTGCGCTTTGCCGATGTCGCGCGACTGATCGGCGAACTTAGCCGCCTGAATTAGGACGGCGCCCGCGCCACTACTGTGGGTGCATGGCAACGATCCTCGCTCACATCACCGTCAAGCCCGGCAAGGAACGCGAGTTCGAAGACCTCGCCGAACGTCTGGTCAAGGCGACCCACGACAACGAAAAACGTGTCATTCGCTACGAGTACTGGCGTGGCGCCGAACCGAACACCTACTACGGGCTGCTCGCCTTCGAGGACTACAACGCCTTTCTCGAACACCAGACGTCAGACCACCACGAGACCGACGCGAAGAAAATGACGGGCATCTTCACCGACTTCAAACTCGAGTGGCTCGACCCCATCACCACGGCCAGTCCCCTCCCCGCAACCAACATGCAGCCCCTCATCGACGGTGCATCGGACCTATGGAAGGCGTACCACGAGCGCATGCCCGCGCAGGTTGCCGCCTGGTGGTTGGGGATGCGCAAATAATCGGCACACTTGTGCCGTGACCGTTTCGCAGATCTTCGACCCGAATCGATGGAACCAGGTTCCCGGATTCGACTTCACCGATATCACCTACCACCGAGCGAAGGAACACGGCACCGTTCGCATCGCGTTCAA
>VFQT010001474.1_pt1 | contig 28096 bp, 28 predicted proteins | sample 3512381 | NCBI WGS metagenome assembly VFQT01 (sample SAMN10412376, study PRJNA504923) | tailings metagenome | isolation source: Relicate 2 Philex TSF3 active mining site | place: Philippines: Tuba, Benguet | collected 2017-08-29
GGATGGCTTTACGGCACCTTGTTCTTTTTGATCCTGGCTTTTGCAGAGCCTGTGAGCGGCTCTAGAAAAGTGAGCGGTTCAAAGCGGATTCTTGATCTCGTGATTTGTTTGGATGTTTCTAATTCAATGAACACCTGTGATATGAGCGGGAATGTTTCGCGATTGAAAGCGGCTAAGAATGCCATTGCACAGTTGTTGAACCAGTTGAAAGGAGAACGTATCGCAGTGATCATTTTTGCCAACGAAGCTTTCACACAATTGCCCTTAACAATGGACTACGGAGCCGCGAAATTGTTCGTGCCGGATGTTGAAACAGATATGATTTCTGATCAAGGAACGAATGTCGGCAGTGCGTTTGATGAAGCTTTGACGCAATTCAAAGACGAGGAATCGGGTCGTGCTATCTTGGTCATAACAGATGGAGAAGATCACGAACGCCAATGGCAAAACACCTTGCCGGAATTGAAGAAAAAAGAAGTGGTTATGGCCTTCCTGGGACTGGGTTCGGAGAACGGAGGATTGATCCCGCAAGATCCGTATGATCCAAAAGCTGGTTACAAAAAACAAAACGGTTCACCCGTTCGTTCGCAGCTCGATCCTGCAACAATTCGAAGTATGGCACAAGCAACTGGCGCTGAAGCAATAGTTTCTTCTTCCGCCTTTCCGGATATGAGCAGTATTGCCGGACTGTTTTCGAATGCAAAAAATAGAAAAGTGAAGAGTTTGGAATTTCAGGTAGACAAGCACTACTATCAATTGGCGGTCCTCGCTGCAATCGGATTCCTCTTGTTGTATCTTTTCACGCCCTTCATCGTAAATCGAAATCCTGCATGATACGTTTTCTGATAATATCGATTTGTTTGGTGCTTTCCCAATTGAGTTGGTCGCAAGATTGGCAAGATACCTTACGTATGGCAAGAAAGTCATACAAAGCAGGAAACTACAAGCAAGCGTTAAAGTATTATAAATCGGCTACAACCTACGCACCAAAAGGTGTAGATTTGTCAAAAGAAACGGCGCAGTCAGCATATCGTGCCGGTGATTATGAAACAGCAGAACAAGCTTATCGCAAAGTAGCATCTGGTGCAAAAACAACAAAAGAAGCGGTTGATGCCTACACGAATTTAGGTCTTTCGCAAATGAAAGGTCAAAAGTATGCTGATGCCGAAAATGCATTTAAAGAAGCTTTGCGTAAGGATCCTGCGAATGAAAAGGCCCGTCAATTATTGGCGGAAGCCAAACGATTGAAAAAGCAACAAGAAGAACAACAAAAGAAGCAACAACAGCAAAAACAACAGCAACAGAAGAACAACCAAAAGGATAAAGATCAAGATAAACAACCGAAACAATCTCCAAATCAACAGCAACAAAATCAACAGCAACAATTGCGCGATAAGCAAACAGACCGCAAATTGGATGAGCTGCAAAGACAAGAGATGGAAACCAAGAAACGCTTAAATGGCGCACGTGGAACAAAAGGTAATGGAAAGTCAGGAAAAGATTGGTAAAGCATTCATGTGGTTGGTGCTGGCACTGGTAGCATTGCCTGCGCTTGCACAGAAACCTGTCGTGGCGCTAACTGCCGACGATAAATCCGTGGCCGTAAATGAGCGGCTGACCTTTACCGTGACCTTTAACATGGAGGGTTCTGCTAAGATCGATTTTCCGACTGAATTTGAAGTAGACATGAACGTCATGCACGGAATGAATCAAAAAATGGATCCATCCGGAAAGCTGGTTACCTATTACTTTGTTCAACAAAGTGGCGCATTTAAGAAGGAAGGCACTTATTCCTTTTACGCTTACGTCAATTACAAAGGAAACAAATACAAATCCAATAAACTGACCATCAAAGTAGACGAGGAAGCCGATGATGACAACAACATTGTGCGTTCGGATGACCCTGTTTTTGGGATCATTCAAGCGTCTAAAGTAACAGTTTATGAAGGTGAACCTGTATTGGTTAAAGCGAAGATCTTTTCAAAACTCCCCATTGTTACCTTAGCCGGTTACGCTCCGTTTAAGACGGATAAGAATGCCGAGGAACATGTTTTTCCCAATCAACGGGAATACATCGAAGAGACACGTGTGAACGGTAAACCGGCATTGACCTTTGATTATGGAAAACAATTGCTGATCCCGGTGGCAACGGGAAAATGCAAGATCCTTCCATTTGAAATGGCTTTGCGATGTCAAGGAAACATCTTTACCCGAACGGTGCGCTTTAAGTCGAGTGGATTGACCCTCTTTGTGAAACCCTTGCCATCCGGCGCTCCAAAATCGTTTATCGGCGGAGTGGGGGTGTATCAACTTACTCAAAAGATGAATGCCACCACTGTCAAACAAGGAGATGTACTTTCCCTAGAACTTACGGTAAGTGGAACTGGAAATTTACACAACATCAACACACCTATTTTGGAACTTCCGGAAGGATGCAGCATATACGGTGATCCGGAGCGCAAAGATGATTTTCAATTTACAGAAGATGGCGTAACTGGTTCGATCACATTTACGTATCACATACAGTTTACCGGCAAGGGAGAATTGAATATCCCGGGACAGAGCATCGCATACTTTGATGCGCGCAAGGAAAAATACGTGATCGTAAAAGGCGAATCACTGATTATTACGATCAAGGAAGATAAGAATTTCAAACCGCTGACTGCAAAACTAAGTCCCGCCGATAACGGAGATTCCAAACAGATCGCTGAATCGGTTAGTAAGGTGACTGAGAACAAAACGTCCACTGATTGGATCTTACCGCTTTCAATTGGAGCCCCGGTAGGATTATTGTCGATCTTCTTATTGTTGGTGTTCAAACGCAAAAAGAAAGCATCTGTAATAGCTGAGGAACAACCTTCAGCTCCGATCGCAGAGGCCATGCAATTTGAACCGATCTCTGAGATCAATTACCTCAAAAAAGCAGAGGAATTATTGGATGACCCTTCACAATTCGCAGTTATTCTTCCGAAAGCTATCGTTCAAGAGATTGGACGTATCAATAAGTCTCCGTTAATGTCGCGTGAAGAAGCTTTGACGCTGATCAATGCGCAATTCCCGGAAGTGGCTTTGCAATTGCGTATGCTGATCGAAACATGTGATTATTACCGCTATGGTTTTGGTGGTGAGGTCATTGATACAGCACGTGTATTGGCAGAGACAAAGTCACTGTTAAGTAGAATAAATTAAAATTACCCGCAATCGTTCTGAAAAAAAAGGAACTTGCTTTGGAAAATCGAAATTTTTGCTACTTTTACCCCACAAATTCAACAAAAAAGTACGTCATGAGTGTTTTTGGTATCGTATTGTTCTTAGTGATTGGAGGAATGGCTTTCTGGATGTTATTGTTCCTTTTAGGCTTTGTTGTTCCTTTCTGGATTTCCTTGGGAGTTGGACAAGCAATGCGTCCAAAGCGCGTTTTCGAAGTTGAAAAAGGCGAAGAAGAGCAAAAGTAATATCACTTGATATATTGTGAAAGCGCTGCAGTTTGTAGCGCTTTTTTTTGTGCTTTTGATGAACGGTTAATCCCTTATCCTGTCAGTTTAATAGCTTTGAAATTCAATACAGAAGTATGAGATCACTACTTGCTACTACAATTCTTTGCTTTTCCATTTTTGGCGTGCGTGCCCAATTGCATTGTGGTACGGATGAAATGCACCAACACCTTTGGAATACGCATCCAGATCTTAAAGAAGGTGCGATGCGAGCCAATCAGACCTTACAAGCCTTTACCGAAGACTATGTTGCTAACCCAACTAAAAGCGGCGTTTTGTATGTAATTCCGGTTGTTTTCCATATCATCCACAACAACGGCTCCGAGAATATTTCCGATGCCCAGGTTCACGATGCGCTGGTTCAATTGAATACCCAATTCCGCAAATTGAATGGAGATACTTCTGAAATAGTTCCTGCTTTTCAGTCCATTGCTGCAGATGCACAAGTGGAGTTTCGTTTGGCACAACTGGATCCAAATGGATTGTGTACTTCCGGAATCACGCGAACTGTTTCTACACTGACCTATATCGGGGATCACCAGGTAAAAGATCTGATCCATTGGCCCCCTAACAAATACCTGAATGTTTACGTGTGTTTTGATGCAGCAGGCTTGGCTGGACATGCCTTATTGCCGGGAGCGGCTGATACAATTCCGCAATGGGATGGAATTGTTATGCGCCACGACTATGTTGGAACCATTGGTACTTCGGATTATTTCCGCAGAACGGTTTTGACACACGAGGTGGGTCATTACCTCAATCTGCAACATATTTGGGGTGGGAATAACGTTCCTAATTTTCCGTATTTGCCTGTTGGTGATGCCGGTAATTGCGCCTACGATGATGACGTGACTGATACACCGAATACGATCGGGTGGAGTTCTTGCAACCTCAGTGCACAGTCCTGCGGAAGTTTGGATAACGTTCAGAATTACATGGACTATGCCTATTGCGCGCGCATGTTTACCGAAGGACAGAAATTGCGCATGCATGCTTGCTTGAATTCGCCGATTGCGTCACGAAACAACTTGTGGTCTGCCGGTAATTTGCAAGCAACTGGTACGGATGGAACTGCTATCCTGTGTGCCGCCCAATTCGAAGCAGATAAACGCGTGGTGTGTGTTGGTGATTCCGTGAATTTCATGGATGTTTCCTATCACGGTGTCAGCAGCAGATCATGGAATTTCTTTGGAGGAAACGCGAATAGCTTGATTGGATCTCAAGTGGCAGTTAGTTACAGCGCACCGGGATTTTATGATGTGTTATTAAAAGCAAGCAACGGTTTAGATACTGTGGAACTGCTTCTGATTGATTACATCCAAGTTTTGCCCATTACCGGACTTGCTAGCGGAATCTCAGAAGGATTTGAGGATGATTCCACCGGAATTTGGTCACGCTGGAGAAAACGAGATGTTGGTCAGGTCTACAATTGGGAGCAGACGAATACAGGTTTCAACAGTGATCATGCAATTTTTTATGACAACTTGGGTGCCGGTGAACAGCAGGTAGTTGAACTGGTTTCCGGACCCTACGATTTTTCAGCGGTGAATACCTTAGCCATTCGTTTTGATTGGGCTTATGCGCAAGTGCGATCCAATGACAATTGTATTTTGCGTGTTCAGTTGTCAGCTGATTGCGGAGAAACATGGAGCACGCGAAGAGTTTACAACGGATTGAACAGTTTGCCAACCATTAATGATACATTGACATCCTTATTTGAACCAATTGATGAATCGGAGTGGAAAAGCGATACTATTTTGGTCACGACTTCCACCTTGTTGACAGACAATGTCCTTTTGCGTTTCTATTTCGAAGGACGCGGCGGCAATGCCATTTATTTGGATAACATCTGTATTTCGGACCTATCTGTATTGAGTATGGAACAACTTTCCAATGAGTTGAATTTGTACCCAAATCCTGTTTCTCACGAATTGACACTAGACCTTAGGTCTTCAAAAGATTTAACCGGAACTTGGGAAGTGACAGATCAAACCGGAAGGACGTATCACGTAAAGGGTCGTCAAGAAGGAGAGAAATTAGTAATGGATGTTGCGCATTTGGCACCAGGACTTTATTTCATGAAGGCAGATGTGAATGGTCAAGTATTCGTAAGCACTTTCGTTAAAAAGTAGATGATGGAAGAACTGCAGACCAAACGATTATTATTTGGTGTCGAAACAGCTCGTTTGCGTTTTGAGAAAGTGACGGATGAGCATCGCGCTGATTGGTTGCGCTTTTGTGCATTTCCCGGTTCACTGGATTACATTGGACTGCATGAATTTGAAACTCCTGAGGCTAAAAATGAAGCTTGGTTCGACCGTGTTAATCACCGTTATCAGAACAATTTGGGTGGGATGAATGCATTGATTGAGAAAACAAGTGGAAAGTTGGTCGGTCAGTGCGGACTTCTCATACAAGAGATTGATGGAATCACGGAGTTGGAGATTGGTTATTCCCTGATGCCCGAGTTTCGAGGTCAAGGATTCGCTTTAGAGGCTGCTCAGATGTGCAAGCAACATGCATTTTCGCACAATTTGGCGCCATCATTGATCTCTGTTATTCACGTGGATAACGATGCTTCAGCACAGGTTGCTCGACGCAATGGAATGTTCCTGGATAAGAAAACGATCTCAAAAGGTGATCCGGTGAACATTTATAGAATTTTAAACGACAGCAACAATTAGCGTCCTTTTTTAGAAAAATTCAGGGGAAACAATGGATTGTTGAAAAAGATTTCTATCTTTGCCCTCCAAATTAATTTTTTAATACATCTGTTATGTACGCAATTGTAGAGATAGCAGGGCAGCAATTTAAAGTGCAAAAAGACCAAAAGATCTTTGTACACCGTTTGGATGCTGAAGCAGGAGCGAAAGTAGAATTCGATCGTGTTTTGTTGGTAGACAACGGAGGAAAAGTAAATGTTGGCGCCCCGGCTATAGCAGGAGCTAAAGTTACTGCTCAAGTTAATGATCACGTTAAAGGTGATAAAGTAATCGTTTTCCGCAAGAAACGCAGAAAAGGATATGTGAAACGCAACGGTCACCGTCAGTCGTTCACGCAAATTACAATTACAGATATTAAAGCGTAATCAAGCTGACGATCAACGTCGCTTTAAAATTTTAGAACAATGGCACATAAGAAAGGAGTCGGTAGTTCCAAAAACGGTCGTGAATCAGATAGCAAGCGTTTAGGAGTAAAGATTTTTGGTGGACAACCAGCTATCGCTGGAAACATCATCGTTCGTCAACGTGGTACACAACACCACCCAGGTAACAACGTAGGTATTGGAAAAGACCATACTTTGTTCGCATTGACTGACGGTTTGGTTGAGTTCCGTAAGAAAAAAGACAATCGTTCGTTCGTATCAGTAGTTCCTTTCGAGACTGCTGAAGCTTAACGAATAGACCAAATTTTCGTAAAAGGCGAGCAGCTCAGGTTGTTCGCCTTTTTTTGTTCAATTGAATACTTTGACAGGTTATGTTGGAAATGACCAAGATCCGCGCTGAGCGAGATGCGATCATCGAAGCGCTAAAAAAAAGAAATCTAGATGTTACTGCCACTATCGACGAGATCTTGGCAAAGGATCAACAATGGCGTGGTGCGAAAACCCGTATGGAAAGCATCGCTGCTGAATTGAATAAGATCGCAAAAGAGATCGGAGAACTATTCCGCACAGGTAAGGCAAATGAGGCAGAAGCTGCCAAAGCAAAGACCGCAGAACTGAAACAAGAGGAAAGTTCTTTGAAAGAAGAAGTGGAAAGCTTGGATGCTGCTATTACTCAGTTGTTGTACCAAATTCCAAACGTTCCAAATGAGTTGGTTGTTTTCGGTAAAAATGAAGAGGACAACGAAACAGTGATGGTGTCTGGAGAGCCTGCAAAATTGCATGCTGATGCAATTCCTCACTGGGAATTGACAAAGAAATACAACCTGATCGATTTCGAACTAGGAGTAAAGATCACCGGAGCCGGATTCCCGGTTTACCGCGGGAAAGGTGCCAAATTGCAGCGCGCCTTGATCCAATTCTTCCTGGATGAAGCCGAAAAAGCAGGTTATGAGGAATTCATTGCTCCACATGTTGTGAATGAAGCCTCGGGATATGGTACCGGACAATTGCCGGATAAAGAAGGTCAGATGTATTACTGTCCTGCAGACGATCTGTATTTGATCCCTACAGCAGAGGTTCCTTTGACGAATATTTACCGCGATGTGATCTTGCCGGATGAGAATTTCTCGATCAAAATGACAGGTTACACACCTTGTTTCCGCCGTGAAGCCGGAAGCTACGGAGCTCATGTGCGCGGTTTGAACCGTTTGCACCAATTCGATAAAGTTGAGATCGTGCGTATCGAGCATCCTTCCAATACTGCAAAAGCGTTGGATGAAATGTTGGAGCATGTGAAAGGGTTGTTGGGTAAACTAGGATTGCACTACCGCATCTTGCGTTTATGTGGAGGTGATACCGGTTTTGCCTCTGCCTTGACCTACGATTTCGAAGTGTGGTCTGCAGCTCAGGAAAAATGGTTAGAAGTAAGTTCTTGTTCCCGTTTCGATACCTTCCAGGCAAATCGCTTGAAGTTGCGTTTTCGTGGTGCCGATAAAAAGAATTACCTGGCGCATACCTTGAACGGAAGTGCTTTGGCACTGCCACGTATCATGGCGGCAATCATGGAAAATTATCAAACTCCTGATGGGATCGAAGTTCCGGAAGTACTTCATAAATACACTGGTTTTACAAAAATTGACTAGAGAATAAAACCAAGGGCTGCCAAATAAGGCAGCCTTTTTGTATTTTCGTTCATATGAGATGGTGTTTTCTTTTTGTTATCGCGATCATTGTAAGTTGTCAGAGTAAAACGGACAATTGGCAAAAGGACCTTACGGCATGTGAACAACAAGTGGACTCTGCAAGGGTCTTATTAAGTGATTCACTGGATCTGGAAGAAATGAATCAAGAGCTGCGAGATGGAAAGTCTTTGTTCAGGCAATTGAAAATGCTCGTAGCGGAAGATACCCTAGATATCGTTTTCGGCAAACAAATGGACCTTTTTGTTACAGCCTTGAAAAATGCGGAGGATCTGGACAAAGAGTACCAGCATTGCCAGGACGGTATGAAATCATTGAAAACTCAGATCGAAGCCCTTAAAAAAGACATTGCAAACAACGCCGGTGACCGCTCAGCATATTGTGAAGAAGTAGGATTAGGTAAAAAAGATGCCGCCCAGGTTCTCAAGCATGCAAAGGATATCCACGATCGTTTCGTAACTTTACGTGAAGCTCGCATTACTTTCGAGCCGGTTTTTGAAATTTATCGTTCACGATGAGGTTTGTTTTTGTGTTGATCGCTTTTTTCTGTTGTTTTGACCTGTTTGCCCAACCGTCAACGGATCAGCAATTGGCCAATTTGTATTACACCAATGGGGAATACGAAAAAGCCGTGATGTACTACGAAAAGATCATCCAGAAACAAAGTCCGAAATTCGAGGTGTTGCGCTATGTAGAATGCCTTGAAAAGACCAATCAAATAAAGGAAGCTGAGAAGATCCTCAAGAAACAAGTTGCAGCCAATGAAGCTGACGTTGAATACAGGATTATACTCGGCGATTTCTACGAGCGAAATGATCGCAAGGAACAGGCAGAGAAATTGTTTGGGGAATTGATCAAATCCGTATCCGGAAATGGGTATGAAGCTGTAGAACTCTACAACAACTTTGTACGCCGAGGTAAAGTGGAATGGGGCTTGAAAACCTTGGAAGCGGCCAGAAAGCAATTGAAAAAAGATTACCCGTTGCAGTTGCAATTTGCAGAGGCCTATAGTTTATTAGGTCGCACGGAAGACATGATTGACGAATATTTCAACGTGATTGATGAGTTTCCGAATTATGCACCGCAAGTTCAAACTGCCTTAAGCAAGCAAATTGATTTTCAAGAGGACGTCAATGGCGTTTATGGAAAGTTAAAGGATAAACTACTCCAACGCATCCAGAAAAAACCAAATGAAACGGTGTATGCCGAAATGTTGATCTGGTTGTTCATTCAGAAGAAGGAATTCAAAAGTGCACTTATTCAAGCACAAGCTTTGGATAAACGGGAAAAAGGATACGGACAGCGCGTTTTGGACCTTGCCGAAACCTGTTCCGAAAATCAAGCTTACGATGTCGCGCGATCAGCATACAACTATGTTATGAGCTATGGTAAGCAGAGTCCTTTGTATTACATGGCCTATAGTTCGCTTCTAAATGTTCATTATCGTGAAATTGTTTTAGAAAAAAAGGGGAATCCAACGGCTATTCAAACCGCCATTCAAGAATACCGTCAGGCATTGAATGAATCTGGTTTGAATCGAACTTCGGTTGGAATGGCGCGCGAGTTAGCAACTATACAAGCGTATTATGCAGATCAAGCACCACAGGCGGCTCAGTTATTGGATTCGTGTCTGAATGTTGCCGGATTGACCGATATGCAACGTGCAGAGATCAAGATGAGCTTGGCCGACATATTGGTTCTTCAAGACGATATTTGGCAAGCTTCTCTTTACTATAAACAGATCGATACGGATTTTAAATTCGAGGCGATCGGTTCAGAGGCGAAATTCAAAGACGCACGTATTTTTTACTATGACGGAGATTTTAAGTTTGCACAGTCACAACTCGACATCCTCAAGGAGTCTACCACAAAGTTGATCGCAAACGATGCCATGAAATTATCTGTCCTGATCACGGATAACCTGGGACTCGACAGCAATTATACAGCAATGTACTGGTTTGCGCAAGCGGACCTATTGATCGAGCAGCACAAATTCTCGGCGGCATTCAATTTGTTTGATTCGATCCAACGCCAGTTTCCTGCACACGGTTTAGCGGATGAAATGCTTTTCAGAAGAGCTACAGCCATGGAATATCAAGGAAAATGGACCGAAGCCATTAACTATTTGGAGCAAATTCTGAAATCTTATGGCGATGATATTCTAGCTGATGATGCTGTCTTCAAGATCGCAGAGATCTACGAATACCATTTGTTGGACAAAGAGAAGGCTGCGGACTATTACAAAAAGATCTTGTTCGAATACAAAGGGAGTTTGCTGACTGTTGAAGCCCGTAAACGATTCAGAACCTTGCGCGGCGATCAAGGATTAGAAGATGATTTATGATGAAAAAAATAAGCTTGTATTTCTTGTCAGCAATGTCAGTGGTTGCGGTTGCCTGTGACCAAACGGTAAAATCTAAACAAAGTATAAACTTTCCGGTCAAAGAAAAAGACAGCATGCCGCTTCAAGAAGAAGAAGAGGTAGTGCTAACAGTGCCAGATTGGGAAGGAGCTCACTTTTCATTTAAAGATTTAGGAGAAGACGAATTCGAAAATCCGCATAAGATTGTTTGCGTGGATGTTGATGGTAAAACGGTTGTATTGGATACAGTTATGGCTTGCAATACAATGACCTCAAAAGAATACGCGTCGCACGACATTCCGAGTTCGGCTATCGATGCCTGTGGGGGCTGGTGGGCAGGAGCAGGAGACTATTTCTACCTGATCGAAAAGAACAACCGCCTTTTGGTCTATCAAGGTTGGTTAGACGAAGGTCAGGAAGACCAAAGTTACCACTGGAAAAAGGTTAAGGAATTTAAATAGTATTTAGCTTAAATTAAAAAGCCCGGTTTTATGATTAAAACCGGGCTTTTTGCATCGTGTCATGAAATAAATGACTTCATCAAACGATGCGCTACTGCTACTAACTGCAACAAAATTAGTCATTTTATTGTTTGGACAATGTGATGAGAAGAATTATTGACAGAAAATCAATCAATGTATGTGAAGGTTTTATAATTTAGAACAGTTTTAAATTATGTTGGATTGCCCGCTTTTTAAGGTTAAAAAATATTAAATTCGCGGGTCTTAAAAAAGAAGATTATGTCTACACCGGTAGATTACGTTCCAATTTTGATCCAAGCCTCTGTGGCTCTGGGATTTGTGGCTTTGGTTCTTGTGGTTACCCACTTGTTAGGACCAACCTTAAAAGCAAAAAAGAAAAACTCCAACTGGGAATGTGGTATCGAAGAAGTGGGAAATGCACGCTTTCCGATCTCCATTCGCTATTTGTTGACGGCAATTTTGTTCGTGCTATTCGATGTGGAGGTGATTTTCTTTTATCCGTATGCTGTTAATTTTAAAGCATTGCAAGCCGATGGCTTGATCGCAGTGATTGTATTCGTTGCCTTCTTCCTCACAGGGTTCTTTTATGTACTTAAAAAAGGCGCTTTAGAATGGGAAAAGTAGAAAAAATTCATGGTGTTCCTACCATTAATGGGGAAGGATTCCAATTGACCGTTTTGGACAAAGTAATTGGTGCTGCGCGTGCCAATTCCATGTGGCCACTTCCATTTGCTACCTCTTGTTGTGGTATTGAATATATGGCTACGATGGGTTCAAACTATGATGTGGCACGTTTCGGAATGGAACGTATGTCATTTTCACCTCGTCAAGCAGATTTGTTGATCGTGGCTGGTACAATTTCGAAAAAATTGGCTCCGGTATTGAAGCAAGTATATGAACAAATGGCTGAGCCGAAATGGGTTCTTTCAGTTGGAGCATGTGCTTGTTCAGGAGGTATTTTCGATACGTATTCAGTACTTCAAGGAATCGATCGTGTCATTCCGGTAGACGTTTACGTACCGGGTTGTCCGCCGCGTCCTGAACAGATCATCGAAGGAATGATGAACATCCATCGTTTGGTGAAGAACGAGTCGTTACGTCGTCGCTACTCGGACGAATACAAGCATTTGTTGAACAAATATCATTTGAACGAAGATGAGTAATGTGACGCAAGAGACGGTCCTTACACGTTTGCAAGAACAATTTGGATCGGCTATCATCAGCAACGAAATGTTGTTCGATGTACTTACTTTGGAAATTGCTCCGGATAAAGCCCGCGATATTATTGCCTGGTTGAAACAAGATGACGTGTTAAAAATGTCGTTTTTGACCTTGTTGGGTGCTGTTCATTATCCAAACGATAAGGGTAGAGAGATCTGCATGACCTATCACTTGCACGCCTTGGTTCACAATGTGCGCTTGCGTTTGAAGGCCTATTTGCCAATTGAAAATCCAAGCATTCAGTCGATTACCGACATCTACGTTGGTGCAAATTGGCAAGAGCGCGAAACATTTGACTTCTTCGGTGTGAACTTCGTTGGTCACCCGAATTTGACGCGCATCTTGAATGAAGATAGCATGGACTACCATCCAATGCGCAAAGAGTATCACTTGGAGGATGCCACTCGTGAAGATAAAGATGATCGCTACTTCGGTAGATAAATAACGAAATTATGAGCGATACAGTAAATAATAAAAGTTTGTTCTCCGACGAAACGATCGACGGAGAAATCGCAACCTTGAACTTGGGGCCTACGCACCCGGCAACACACGGTATCTTTCAAAACATCCTTACTGTAGACGGGGAGAAGATCTTGTCTTCTGTACAAACAGTGGGATACATCCACCGTGCTTTTGAAAAATTAGCTGAGCGTCGACCTTTCAATCAAATTACTCCAATTACAGACCGTTTGAATTACTGTTCTTCTCCAATCAACAATATCGGTTGGGAAATGACTGTAGAGAAATTGATCGGAGCTGAGATTCCAAAGCGTGTGGATTACATGCGTGTGATCATCATGGAGTTGGCGCGTATTGCCGATCATTTGGTTTGTAACTCGGTAATTGGAGTAGATACTGGAGCATTGACTGGATTTACCTATATGTTCCAGCAGCGCGAAAAAATTTATGAGTTGTTTGAGGAAATGAGCGGTGCGCGTTTGACTACGAATATTGGACGTATTGGTGGTTTCGAACGTGATTTCTCTCCGCGTTTCCACGAAAAATTGAAAGCATTCTTAAAAGAGTTCCCGAAACATTTCCAGGAATTCGATGACTTATTATTGCGCAACCGTATTTTCATGGATCGTGTGATCGCAGCGGGTCCTATCAGTGCAGAACGCGCATTGGATTACGGATTTACGGGTCCAAACTTGCGTGCTGCAGGGGTGGATTATGATGTGCGTGTAATGAATCCATATTCTTCTTACCAAGATTTCGATTTCATCGTACCGGTAGGTACACAAGGTGATACCTACGACCGTTTTTGCGTGCGTCAGGAAGAGATTCGTCAAAGTTTACGCATCATCGAACAAGCTTACAACAACCTTCCGGAAGGCAAACATTTTTCTCCGGATGTTCCGGAGTTCTATTTGCCTCCTAAGGCTGACGTTTATACGAAGATGGAAGCCTTGATCTATCACTTTAAGATCATTATGGGTGAAACACCTGTTCCTGTTGGTGAAGTTTACCACAGTGTAGAAGGTGGAAACGGTGAATTGGGTTACTACCTGATCTCTGATGGAGGTCGTACTCCATACCGCCTGCAATTCAGAAGACCTTGTTTTATTTATTACCAAGCATATCCGGAAATGATTACCGGGTCAACCATCTCTGATGCCGTTTTGACCATGAGTAGTATGAACGTGATCGCTGGTGAATTAGACGCATAATAATGAGTACAGTCTTAGAAAACGAAAAACCTCAATTCAGCCCGGAAGCAATGGCTGAAGTGCAGCGTGTTATCAAGTTGTTCCCTGAGGGTAGACAAAAAAGTGCTTTGTTGCGCATTTTGCATATTGCTGAAGAAGAATTTGGTGGCTGGTTGAGCGTTCCAACAATGAACTATGTTGCCGAGATCTTGAACATCCAACCTATCGAGGTATACGAGGTAGCTACCTTCTACACCATGTTCAACATTGAAAAACCTGGAAAAGTGGTTTTGGAGGTGTGTAGAACAGGACCATGTATGTTGGTTGGATCAGACAATATCATTGATCACATCGAACGAAAATTGAACATCAAAGTAGGTGAAACTACAGCTGATGGCATGTTCACGTTGAAAACTGCTGAGTGCTTAGGTGCTTGTGGTTACGGACCAATGCTACAATGTGGTAAAGATTACCACGAGCATTTAACTCCGGAAAAAGTGGACGAATTGCTCGATACTTTGCGAAAAGAACATTCAACTTCATCCAATTCATAAGCAATGGGAAGAAAATTGTTATTGGAACACGCGAATGTTCCTGGAATTGAAACCTACGAAGTATATCGTAAACACGGAGGGTACCGCTCTGTAGAAAAGGCATTGAAATCAATGTCGCCACAAAATGTGGTTGAAGAAGTTCAAGCTTCTGGCTTACGCGGACGAGGTGGTGCTGGTTTCCCTACCGGAATGAAATGGTCTTTCCTGGCAAAACCGGAAGGCGTTCCACGTTATTTGTTGTGTAATGCTGACGAATCTGAGCCGGGTACTTTCAAGGACCGTTATCTAATGGAAAAATTGCCGCACTTGTTGGTGGAAGGAATGATCGTTTCTTCCTATGCCTTAGGTGCGAACCAATCCTATATCTACATCCGTGGAGAATACATGTTTGTTTTGGAGATCGTTGAAAAAGCGATCGCTGAGGCGTATGCAAACGGATGGTTAGGGAAAAACATCTTAGGAACGGGTTATGACTTGGATCTGGCAATTTGTCCGGGTGGAGGTGCATACATCTGTGGAGAAGAAACTGCCTTGATCGAATCATTGGAAGGAAAGCGTGGAAATCCACGAATCAAGCCTCCATTCCCTGCGGTTAAAGGTTTGTGGGGATGCCCTACTGTAGTAAACAACGTAGAATCGATTGCAGCTGTTGTTCCAATTGTGAATGATGGAGGTGCTGAGTATGCGAAGATCGGACTTGGAAAAAGTACTGGTACGAAATTGATCTCTGCTAGTGGGAACATCAACAAGCCAGGAGTTTACGAGATCGAAATGGGCATCACTGTGGAAGAATTCATCTTCTCAGACGAATGGTGTGGTGGTATCAAGAATGGGAAACGCATGAAAGCGTTGATCCCGGGAGGTTCATCTGTTCCGATCCTACCAGCTAATTTGATCTGTAAGACTGCTGAAGGCAACGACCGTTTGATGACCTACGAAAGTTTGGCTGACGGAGGTTTCGCTTCCGGGTCCATGTTGGGTTCAGGTGGATTCATCGTGTTTGACGAAGATCAATGTATCGTTCGTAATACGTGGAACTTTGCACGTTTCTACTCGCATGAGTCATGCGGACAATGTTCACCATGTCGCGAAGGTACAGGTTGGATGGAAAAGGTATTGCGTCGTATCGAACACGGTCAGGGACACATGCATGATATCGATCTGTTAGCAGATATCAATAAGAAAATTGAAGGAAATACGATCTGTCCGCTTGGTGATGCAGCAGCATGGCCGGTTGCGGCGGCGATCCGTCATTTCCGCGAAGAGTTTGAATGGCATATTACAAACCCGGATGAGGCCCAAAAACGCAATTTTGGAATCGCATCTGCTCACATGCCTTTAGTATAAATAGCTGAGTTATGGTAAAAGTTATCATTGACGATATAGAAATTGAAGTAGAACCGGGAACAACGATCCTGAATGCTGCTCGTAAGATTGGTGGAGAAGTAGTTCCACCTGCCATGTGCTACTACAGCAAATTGGAAGGAAGTGGAGGTAAATGCCGTACGTGTCTGGTAGAAGTTGCTGCCGGATCAGCTGCAGACCCGCGTCCGATGCCTAAGTTGGTAGCATCTTGTTCTACTACCGTTCAAGATGGAATGGTTGTGAAGAACAAAACTTCCGAGCGTGTTTACGAAAACCGCGCTGCGGTAACAGAGTTCTTATTGATCAATCACCCATTGGATTGTCCGATCTGTGACCAAGCTGGTGAATGTCATTTGCAAGATCTTGGATTTGAGCACGGAAAAGAAGGTACTCGTTACGAAGAGAAACGCCGCGAGTACGATCCGATCGATATCGGTGATAAGATCAAATTGCACATGAATCGCTGTATTTTGTGCTACCGTTGTGTTTACACGGCAAATCAGATCACAGATAAGCGTGTTCATGGTGTCTTGCACCGTGGAGATCATGCTGAGATCTCAACGTATATCGAACAAGCAATCGATAATGAGTTCTCTGGTAACGTAATTGACGTGTGTCCAGTAGGAGCATTGACTGATAAAACATTCCGTTTCAAAAGCCGCGTTTGGTTCTTGAAACCGATGAACGCTTCTTGCGAGTGTACAAAATGTGCTGGAAAAGCAACGGTTTGGATGTTTGGTGACGAGATCTACCGCGTAACTGGTCGAAAAGATCAATACGGTGAGATCGAAGACGTGGACGGAAAACCAGGGTGGATCTGTAACGATTGTCGTTTCGAAAAGAAAGATAAAAGTAAATGGAACATCGAAGGACCACGTGTGATCAGCCGTCACTCTGTGATCTCTCAAGGTCATTATTTAACGCGCGATGACAAACGCGAAGCGAAAAAATTAAGCGGAAAGTAAGATGTTAAGTAAGATTATTCTAATTGTTGTTTTGTTCGCCATTACGCTCGGTATTGCAGCGTATTTGACATGGGTTGAACGAAAAGTGGCTGCTTGGCTTCAGGATCGTGTAGGTCCGGACCGTGCGGGACCATGGGGATTGCTTCAGCCGTTAGCGGATGCCGGGAAGATGTTCTTCAAAGAAGATTTCATTCCGACAAATGCAGACAAATGGTTGTTCATTTTAGGACCTGGTATTGCCATGTTCACCTCCTTATTGACGGGAAGTGTGATTCCTTGGGGACCTGATTTAGAGTTGTTTGGAACAAAGATCCCATTACAAGTTGCAGATGTGAATATCGGTATCTTGTTTATCATGGGTATGCTTTCAGTAGGAGTTTACGGAATTATGATCGGAGGCTGGGCTTCCAATAATAAGTATTCGCTTTTCGGTGCGATCCGTGCAAGTTCTCAAATGATCTCTTACGAATTGGCCATGGGTATCTCGGTGATCACGATCGTAATGATGACCGGAAGTTTGAGTTTGCGCGACATCGTTGATCAGCAACATGGATTCTGGGAAGATGGTTGGTTCACTTGGAACGTTTTCAAGCAACCATTGTGCTTTGTCATTTTCTTGACAACCGCGTTGGCTGAGTGTAACCGTGCACCTTTCGATTTACCTGAGTGTGAATCAGAGTTGATCGGTGGTTACCATACAGAATACGGTTCTATGAAGCTTGGTTTCTACCTGTTTGCAGAATACGTGAGTATGTTCATCTCATCTGCAGTGATCTCAGCTTTGTTCTTTGGAGGATACAACTTCCCTGGAATGGATAGCTTCTCAGGAAATACCTTAGCAATTCTAGGTACGCTTGTATTCTTCGCAAAAACAACCTTCTTCATTTTGGTATTCATGTGGATCCGTTGGACACTTCCTCGTTTCCGCTACGACCAATTGATGCACTTGGGATGGAAAAAATTGATTCCGATCTCCTTGGTGAATTTGTTAGTAACTGGTGTGGTGATCGCTATTACAGCGGGTTGGTTCTCCAACAAAAAAGCAGCAGATACTACAGCTAAAGGTCATGTGAAGAAAGAACAAGTAGTTTCACTGAACACGAAAACAACCCATTAATTGAACGAGAAATGGAAAGTTTATCAAATCGCAAAAAGGTTGTTTCAAATAAGGAAATGAGTTTCATGGAGAAACTCTACTTACCAGCTATTTTGGGTGGTATGTGGATTACCTTCAAACACTTATTCAAGAAACACAATACAACGAAATACCCGGAAGTGAAACGCGAATTCGCACCGGTGTATCGCGGACAACACGTTTTGAAGCGCGACGAACAAGGTCGTGAGAATTGTACAGCTTGCGGACTTTGCGCTGTAGCTTGTCCGGCAGAAGCAATTACTATGACTTCGGAAGAGCGCAAAAAAGGAGAAGAACACTTGTATCGTGAGGAGAAATATGCATCGATGTACGAGATTAACATGCTACGCTGCATTTTCTGTGGTCTGTGTGAAGAAGCTTGTCCGAAAGAAGCAATTTTCTTGACAGATCGAATCGTTCCTACATATTTCGAACGTGAAGACTTTATTTACGGAAAGGACAAACTGGTAGAGCCAGTTGACCAGCGCGTAGATATCAGTAAACGTCAATTAACCGGAAAACGTCCTGTATAATGAGTTTAGAAGCTATATTTTACCTATTGGGTGGACTTACGATCGGTACGGCATTTATGGTCGTGTTGAGTAAGCACCCTGTACGCAGCGTCTTGTTCTTGGTGGTAACATTTTTCATGATCACTGCCAATTACGTTTTGATGAATGCGCAGTTCATTGCAATTGTGAACATCATCGTTTATGCCGGAGCCATCATGGTATTGTTCCTCTTCGTCTTAATGTTGCTGAATCTCAATAAGGAGAATGAACCCAAAGGCTCGTTGTTAATGACCTTTGGTGCAGTTATCGCCGCAGGTGGTTTGTTGACAGTGTTTGTTGCAGCTATCCGCGACGCGGTTGTCGCTCAGCCAACATTGGATGAGAATTCTGCAAATGCCGGATTGGTTGAAAATCTGGGTCAGTTATTATTCACCAAATACGTACTTCCGTTCGAAGTATCTTCCATTCTGTTTATCGCAGCGATGGTGGGTGCAGTACTTCTAGCGAAACGTGATAAAAAAACGATTGAATAAGATGTTGTTAGCTACGTTATTCGAACAGGGTATCGACATTAAACACTACATGATCTTGGCTACGGCCTTGTTCGTGATCGGCGTGTTTGGTGTGTTGTACCGAAAAAATGCGATCATCTTGTTGATGTGCATTGAATTGATGCTGAATGCAGTGAATTTACTTTTGGTAGCATTCTCTACATACTTTGGAAAAGCAGACGGACAATTGTTCGTGTTCTTCATCATGGTTGTGGCGGCTGCAGAAGCAACAGTTGGTCTATCCATCCTCGTATTGGTGTACCGTAACTTGCGCACCACCGACATTCGATTGTTTAACAGATTAAAAGATTAAGCTATGTCGGTTGCTCAAATTCTACCTTTAGTAATTGCCTTGCCGTTGATCGGTGCGTTCATCAATGGAACAATTGGCAAACGCTTATCTAAAATGGCTGTTGGAACCATTGCAACTGGTGTTATGCTTGTTGCGTTCGTTTTGGCACTCATGGCATTCTTTTCAGTGCAACATGGTCAGGCGGTAAATATCCGCTTGTTCACGATGTTAAAAACAGAAGCATTTTCTTTACATGCAGGTCTATTGGCTGATAACTTGTCCTTGTGGATGACATTGATCGTTACAGGTGTTGGTACCTTGATCCATTTGTTCTCCATGGGATACATGAAACATGATGCTGGATTCTACAAATTCTTCGTTTACCTGAACCTCTTCATCTTCGCGATGTTGATCCTTGTTTTGGGAAGCAGTTACTTCATGTTGTTCTTCGGATGGGAAGGTGTAGGTATCTGTTCTTATTTGTTGATCGGTTTCTGGTACCAGGATTTCAAAAACACCTTGGCAGCGCGTAAGGCGTTCATCATGAACCGTATCGGTGACTTGGGTCTATTGGTTGGCTTGTTCTTGATCTTGTCGAAATTTGGAACTCTGGAATACAGTGAATTAGCAGCAGCATTCAACGCAGGTGCGATCACAAGTGGTGAGTGGATCATTTTCGGAATCACTGCATGCTTGTTCATTGGTGCAACCGGAAAATCGGCTCAGATTCCGTTGTTCACTTGGTTGCCTGATGCGATGGCGGGTCCGACACCGGTTTCTGCTTTGATCCACGCCGCAACGATGGTAACAGCGGGTATCTTCTTGACAGTGCGTTCGAATTACTTGTTCGAAGCGTCACCAATGACCAAAGAGATCATGCTTTACATTGGTTTGGCAACTTCGATCATTGCGGCATTTATTGCGATGCGTCAAAATGATATCAAGAAAGTATTGGCTTACTCAACTGTTTCGCAATTGGGTATGTTGTTCGTAGCTCTTGGAATGGGTGCTTACACAGCAGCGATGTTCCACGTAACAACGCACGCTTTCTTTAAAGCTTTGTTGTTCTTAGGTTCAGGATCTGTGATCCACGCCATGTCAGACGAACAAGATATCCGTGTAATGGGAGGTTTACGTAAAAAGATTCCGGTAACGCATTTCACGTTCTTGATCGGAACTTTGGCAATCTCAGGTTTTCCATTGCTTTCAGGTTTCTATTCAAAAGATGAGATCATCGCACATGCCTTTATGCATGGTAAATGGTTGTATGTAGCCTTGATGTTCAGTGCTGCCCTGACGGCGATCTATATGTTCCGTTTGTACTTTGTGACGTTCTGGGGATCTTTCCGCGGAACACACGAACAAGAACATCACGTACATGAAGGACCTTTGTCAATGACCTTGCCGTTGATCGTGCTTTCAGTGCTTTCCATTTTTGGAGGTATTTTGAACTTGCCGGGAATTTTCTTACATGGTCAGGCACATTGGATGGGCCATTTGTTCAAGCACAATGTTGCCGGAATGAATGCGCTTCCTGAGCACAAAGAGGATGCAAACTTGGCGTTGATGCTGATGATCGCTGCAGCTGCGATGTCCCTAGTGATCTTGGTCGTAACCTTTGTGGTGTATGGCAAGAAAGGAAGCTTACCGAAAAATGATGAAGCTGTTTCAGGCTGGGAAAAATTGTCTGCAAATAAACTATACTTCGATGAATTGTACAATGCGTTGTTCGTGAAACCGGTATTGTGGATGTCGGAAAAAGGTTCGAAGTATTTCGAAGGACTTTTCTTACACCGCGGAGTGGTTGGCATGGCTCAAGGAATCAGCAAGTCTGGTGAATTGGTGCGCAAATGGCAAAGCGGAAGAACCGACAGCTACATCCTGTGGATGGTATTCGGTATCATTGGTTTAGTAGTGTATTTCCTTATTTATAAAAACTAGTACGTGGAACTGTTATTATTGATATTACCGGTTTTCTTTGCGTTAAGTGTTTTAATACTTCCGCAAAGTTTTGTGCGCGTCTTTGGGATCTTGAGTGCTCTTGTAACTCTTGGTTTGACTGCCGCACTAAGTTGTTCTTACCAGGTGAATGGAGGAATGCATTACTTCTTGAATCAAGAGTGGATCTCTAATTTAGGACTAACCTTAACTTTTGGATACGACGGGATTGCATTGATGATGCTCTTGTTGACTTCCGGATTGGTGAGTTTGATCTTCTTGAGCAATTGGGGACGTGAACTTTCTTCGAACAAAGCATTTACCAGCATGGTATTCTTGATGCAATTCGGATTGACAGGTGTTTTCGTTGCGTTAGATGCCATTTGGTTCTACGCATTCTGGGAGATCACATTGATCCCGATCTTCTTGATCACATGGTGGTACGGTGCTCCTGAGCGCAAGGCTGCCTTGATGAAGTTCTTTATTTACACTTTCGTAGGATCAATTGCCATGTTGGCTTCGATCATCGGATTGAAAGTATTCGCTCCAAGCTTTGCTTACATGGATTTGGTGAACGCGGTGTTAGAGGACAAAGAAATGGCTGCATGGATGATGGGTGGATTCTTCTTGGCATTTGCGATCAAGATCCCAATATTCCCGTTCCATACGTGGCAACCGGATACGTATTCAAAAGCTCCGATGGCTGGAACCATGTTGCTATCTGGTATCATGTTGAAAATGGCACTTTACGGAATGATCCGTTGGATGTTGCCGTTGTTCCCGGAAGCTTTGGAATGCACAGCAATGCCAATCATTATTTTGGCTACGATCGGTGTGGTGTATGGTGCGATCATCGCCATCAAGCAAAACGATATGAAACGTTTGTTTGCATACGCTTCGATGTCTCACGTTGGTTTGATCGCAGCTGGTATCATGACAAATTCTATAGATTCTATCTCTGGTAGTGTGATTCAAATGATCAACCACGGTTTGGTTGCTGTAGGTTTGTTCTTGGCAGTTGACGTGATCGAGCGTCGATTGAATACCCGCGATTTGAATGAATTAGGTGGTTTGGCTAAAACGGCTCCGAAATTTGCATTTTGGTTTGCGGCTTTGGCCTTCGCATCTGTTTCTGTTCCTTTCACTAGCGGTTTCATTGGCGAATTCTTGTTGATCAAAGGAGTATATGACTACAACTGGATCTTGGGAATTGTGATCGGTACAACATTGATCCTTGGAGCTGTTTATACCTTCCGTGCTTATCAAATGAGTATGTACGGACCGGTGAAACACGAATCATTTACAGATTTGCATTGGAGTGAAATGATCGTGTTTGCAGTAATTATGATTGTGGTAGTGGTTTTGGGTGTATATCCATCTGCTATTATGGACTTTATTGAACCGAGTGTTAAATCAATAATGGAGTTAGCCACTTCAACACCCATGAAGTAAGAAATATGGAAGCATTAATAGTACTTTTTGCCAGCGGATTGATTTCCCTTTTTATTGCCTTCGCGAAGAAACCTGCTTTAGTGGTTACTTCTGCGTTGTTGGGACTTGCCGCAACAACTGCTTTGATCATCAACCAAATTACTTCTGGTAAGGCGTTGATCGAGTTGAATTATGCGGGATTACATTTTGACTATAGCGCATTGATGTATGGATTGGCAACAACGATCCTTACTGCAGTGATGATCGGTATCGGATATGAGAAGTTCAAGGACGCACCAAATCACACGGGTGAATACATCGGCTTGTTGTTGATCTCTTCTACCGGAGCTTTGATCATGTTCGCCTTTACGGATATGTTCATGTTCTTCTTGGGACTTGAAATTTTGTCTATTCCGATCTATGTGATGGCAGGATCGAATAAAGGAGATTTGCGTTCTAACGAATCTTCTTTGAAGTATTTCTTGACAGGATCTTTCGCAACAGGGATCATTTTGTTTGGTATCGCTTGGATCTACGGAGCAACCGGAAGCTTTAATTTGGCTGAGATCGGTAGTGCTGCGGCTGAAGGTGCAGACAATTCGTTGTTGTTGGTTGGTATCTTGTTGATCCTTTCTGCATTCTTGTTCAAAGTAGGTGCTGCACCATTCCATTTTTGGAGTCCGGACGTTTATGACGGTGCGCCACATGCGGTAACCGGCTTTATGGCATCTGTTGTGAAATTGGCTGCGTTTGGAGCATTTTTGAAATTGTTCGTGTGGTGTTTTGGAACAGCTGAATTGAAAGCATTCTGGGGACCAGCGTTAGCAATTTTGATCGTTTTGACCTTGTTCGTGGGTAACTTGTCTGCATTGCGTCAGGTGACTTTGAAGCGTATGTTGGCGTATTCTTCGATCACGCACGTTGGATATACATTGATGGTGATTTTGACTTCTTCGATCTCCTCAGTTGAGGATCTGTGGTTCTATATGTTTGCTTACGGGTTTTCAATAGCAGGAATCATCGCAGTTGGTATCGCTGTGAACGATGAGGAAGATAAGATCGAAGCATTGAAAGGGTTGGGTCAACGCAATCCATTCCTGGCATTTGTTGGAATTCTTTCTGTGTTGTCTTTAGCAGGTATTCCGCTAACATCCGGATTCTTCGGAAAATACATGGTGTTCTCGGCCGCTTGGAAAGAGTATTGGTGGTTAGTGATCATCGCGTTGATCAATTCAGCGATCAGTATTTATTACTACTTGAAACTGATCACTGCCATGATGAGCAAATCTGAAGAACCTCAAGAGAAGATCACGATCTCTCCATTGACTGCCTTGATGTTGGCGATCAGTATTGTGGGGATGTTAGGATTGACCTTCATTACTGCAAGTATCTAAGGAAAGACCTAAAAAGCTTTAAAAATAACGGCTACTCGTTTCAGATTGGTATCTTCGTGCCATGAAGAAATGGAGTAGCCTTTTTGTTTGTGCAGGAATCAGTTCCTTGAGTTTTTCGCAATTGTTGGATAATTCTCGGGGAATGGCCTTTACAGACGTTCCATTTTTCAATACCCATTTCGTTCACGCAAGCAAGATCAAAACGATCCGTGGAAATTACACCTTCAAGAAGCAAGGGGATATCATGCGTCAAACGGATTTTGTGTATGTGTTCGATTTTGACACACTCGGAAATTTGGTGCGTCATTACGAAACAGCCAAAGGAGATATTCTGACCGATACGACCGTTCGTTTGTACGATTATTCCCAAAAAGGTTGGTTGCTGCGCAAACGAGTATCTCAAAAAAAGGGATTCCTTTCAACGTATTATACGTATGACGAAAACGGTAATGTGGTAAAGGAGGAAGTGTATCGGGATATTGATACGATGCACTCGATGTTGAAGCCGGTTATCGAACGTTCCCTATTGTGGAATAGTGAAACGATGTCCTACGAACAATACGAAGGGCAGTTTCGCAAGAAAGTATACAACAGTTATGGGAATCAATATTTAGAAGTAACAACTTTGTATGATTCCTTGGGTTATTTGAAGGAAATAGAGGAATTGTTTACAATTACACGCAACAAGATCGAAACCGTTTATGCGTATTCGGACAAAGGATTTATCGAGCGCGTTACGGTTACTAAGAATAACGATTCCATTCCGCTTTCTGAAACTGTTTTTAGCTATGATGAATTCGGTAATTTGCAATCCAAGAAGTATTACAAGAATGGCGTGTTTACTACAGAATATCAAATTGTTTATTCCGGATTGACAGGATTGCTTTCTTCGGTGATCATCCGCGAGGTTAGCACTAATTTCCTATCAATCATTCGCTTTGAAGAACCGGAATTTTGGGACCGACCAAAAATTGGATCGAAATAGAACTTCAATAAAAAAGCCCGTTCAAAATGAACGGGCTTTTTTGTAGTGTTATCTTGGATTAATCCATTAACGGATTCACCAATCCTAGTTCCGCCAAGCGACGGTTATCGATCACTTTGTATTTCTTTTGCAACCCGCGACGGATCTCACTTGCTGCATTTCCACGCATTTGTGCCAACAATTGATTGCGCTCTGCATCGTAGTTAGCTGCTGCAGGAGCTTTTACTGTTTTGTTCAATTTGAACACGTACACACCGTTATCTCCAACAAGTGGAATAGTTGTTTTACCATCTTTCAAACCGGAGAACAAAGCACCGATAACTTTCGGCTCCATTCCACCAGATTGGAGGTTTGGATTTGCAAAGGTTACGTCGGATTGATTTACAGCCGTACCCAAACGCTTCGCGATCACATTCAAGTTGCGTGCATTACCAATTTTCGCCATGATACGTGCGGCTTTTTTCTCTTTGATCAAATCACGTTTCATATTCAAGTAAGCATCCTCAAAGTTTGGAGCTCCTTCTTTGCGAATAGATGAGATCATTGCAATGATGTAACGATCTTTATCTTGAATTGGTGAAGGACACAATTGACCAACCTCTGCATCAGCACCGTATGCCAATTCCAAGATCTTTTGCTCAGCCAATTTTGTATTGAATCCTTGAACACGTGGAGCTTCATCGAACAATCCAACCGGACGTGCAAAGTAATTCTCTCTCTTCGCCAAAGTATCGAACAAGTTCAATTTCGCCATGATGTCCTCAGTAGCAGAGATCTTTTGCTCGAATTTGTACAACAAGTTGTAAACTTTGTCTTTCAAAGCAATGTTAGTCTCTTCTGAAGGTGTCAGCGTTTTTTCGATCACTGCGAGTACAGGGAACTTCGGACCATCTTTACGATCCAAAACTTCAATGACGTGCCATCCGAACTGCGTTTCAACTACACCTACTTTACCAATCGGTTCTTCATAGGAGAATTTCGCAAAAGGCTCCACCATTTCATCAAAGCGGAAATCCTCGTAAACACCCCCTTTTTCCACTGAACCCTGGTCTTTCGAATACTTCTTTACCAAGGCTTCAAAATTGGTTTTATTCACCACTTTCGCAATCGAATCAGCCAATTTTTTATCCGAAGGCTTTTTAGATTGATCGCCCACTAAGATGTGACGCACCTTCATCAATTTATCATTGAAATCCAATACTTTAGCGATACGAGTTTTACCATTGTCGTAATAAGGACCTACGATTTGACCAACTGATGCCGTTTTGAATACCGTATCCATTTCAATTGGATAAGTCATACCCGGACGAGCCTTTTGATCTCCAGCCGGACGGAAAGTAAATGTTTTACTTGATCCATAGACTTTAATATCTGAATTTGTCATTACGAAAACAGAGTCATTCGTAGAAGCTGCGAATTCTTTCTTCAACTTCGTCATCACTTTATTAAAGTCTGCAGAGTCACGCTTAGATGGTTGGATCATCACGTCGAAATACTTCACATCACGACCAGCCTTTACTTCGTACTTCTTCTTGTCTTTGTTTTCCTCCCAATATTTGCGGATCTCTTCGTCAGTTACTTTGATCTTGTCATCTTCGATATCACGGAAACTTCCCATAACGTAAGAAACAGACTTCACCTCTTTTTGAGATTTGTATTCGTGCTTCGCCTCCAACTTCGTTACATACAAACCTTGGCTCATGATCTGGAAATACTTTTCTTGCTTACGGTTCTTTTTCAAACCGTCTTTCGTGTCCTTCCATTGTTGAGCTTGTTGTGGATCAGTAGCTTTTTCACGATCTGCAATGAATTTCTCCAATTGCTTCACATTCAATTTCCCAGTTGTTGGGTCAGAAAAGTTTTGCTGAATATCTGGCAACAACGAAAATCCATCTTCACCATACAAATAAGCTGTGAATTCCTGATCAGAAACATCGATTCCCAATGCCTCGTACTCAGTCTCTAACAATTGCTCGTCAACTGTCAACTGCCATGCACGGTCTGCACTTTGCTCTGCATCACGCTCCGTGAACTCGCGCCCTTGCTGCTGTGCTTGCTGCATGTCGTTCATCTGGAATTGGTTCACATATTTGGCGAACGTTTCCATGTTCACTTCTTCACCGGCTACTGTTCCGTTGATCACTTGTGTAGGACCTCCTCCAAAAGAATCAAAGAACCCCGTAAGAATAAACGTAACTAACGCCAAACCAACAAATCCAATCAGGACATAACGTCCTTTATCTCTAATAGCTCCAATTACTGCCATCTTCTGTTTTTTTGTAAGGGTGCGAATATAATCAGTTGAACCGACTTATAAAAGGTTTACAACTAAAAATTCATCAGAAATCCCCCACAAAAACAACTTTTTTCACTCAAATCTGTTCTTCTTGCAATCCTGTTTTCAATTTTGAACGTAGGTGTCTGTAAATTTGAGGCTATGAGAATGTTTTTGGCAAGTACACTTTTGTTGATCGGTCTGACTGCTTGTGGTCAGGAAAAAACGGAAACGGTCAAAACTGAAAAAGTGAAAAAAGATCTGAATAATTTCTCCGTTGCTTACTTCGGGAGCGGCTGTTTCTGGTGCGTTGAAGCAATCTACGAATCGGTTAATGGGGTGGAAGAAGTTGAGTCGGGTTATGCCGGCGGGCACGTAGAAAATCCTACCTACGAACAAGTTTGTACAGGAACAACCGGACATGCAGAAACTGTGAAGGTCTACTACGATTCTACAGTGATTTCCTACGAACAATTGGTGAAGGTCTTTTATAATTCTCACGATCCAACAACGGCAAACAAACAAGGTCCGGACCGCGGTTCTCAATACCGCTCAGCCATTTTCTACCGTTATGAATTCGAACGGAAAATTGCCCAGGCGTATATCGACTCGTTATTACAGGCAAAAATCTTTCCGGTGATCACCACTGAATTGTCACCATACACTGCGTTTTACACGGCAGAAG
>VFQT010001477.1_pt1 | contig 28080 bp, 29 predicted proteins | sample 3512381 | NCBI WGS metagenome assembly VFQT01 (sample SAMN10412376, study PRJNA504923) | tailings metagenome | isolation source: Relicate 2 Philex TSF3 active mining site | place: Philippines: Tuba, Benguet | collected 2017-08-29
AATTTGGCATTAAGCGCCGCAAACCCACCGACAAACACATTGTCACCAATATGAGTGATCATCTCGTCATCCGTGCCAGAGGTCACATCGAAATCAGCCCACCATTCTGCAAGGGTCTCATTGCCGACCGTAATCGGCGTTAGCCGCAAGGTTGCGACATAATTCTTCACCGGCATCGGAGATTTCAGAATATTATAGGTGAAAGTATGTTTCGGATCATTGAGGGCCAAAAGTTGCTCACGCAAATGTCCACCGTCTTGGAGATAAAAGCTTCTTACGCATCCAATGGAATCGGACGCGCGACCACCCGAGCCCGTGGCATGAAACACAAGACATTCATGCTCGGATTTCAGCGCTTCTACAATTGCTGTGACGCAAGGTGTTGTGACGCCAAACATAGAAAGACCAATCACAGAGCGTGACTAAACATCGTCCCTCCGCGCTCGCGCCATACCGACAATGCCAAAGGCGGCATTTTTCAAAATGCGTCCGCTTAGTCGATTTAATCCGGCAAGATCTGTTACCGAATACATCATGCCGATATCGGAATATCGACATAAGGCGCGATGTTGCTCGATGTCATTGTTGAAACGATCAGTTTTGGAAAGCCAATCGGAAAAGCGCGAAAGCCCGCCGATACAATTGAAGTTCCGCCACCGCCCCCGATACCAATTGCTGTATCGCAAGAATTATATGCGCCGCAAAATATAGCGAAGGCTTCCTCCATCGCAGTGACTGCAGGTCCACGATCATTTGTACCCAATAAAGAAAGCGCTTCAGGGTGAAGCGCAGCCAAATCACGTTGTGGGATATCCACAGCGATCGAGGCTTTGCCAATGCCAAGATCAACAATGATCGGATGCCCACCTGCCTCGCGGATCATCTCGGCAAGAAAAGATAATTCCTCACCTTTCTTGTCCGCAGTACCTGCAACAAGTATATGCGGAGTCATAAGAAACCTCGCATGATGTTGCTTAGCACAAATGCCAAATAAGCCTTGCTTTTCAAGCTTCGGCGTGGGTGAGCGCGACAAAAAGAATAGTGTGCGGCATTACGCATGCTCGCCATCCCTCCCTGTCGTCCCGACGAATTATTTTTTTCGTCGTGGTGTCTCATTTTGCCCGTTGCAAAAAAATGAGACGGTCGTATCGTATGGACATGCTGATCTCAGGTCAAGAGATAGATAAGTCAAACAAACACGCACGCGGCCCGCGCGCGCGGATGTATAAATTGATTCTCGAAACCGCAGTGAACCTTGCCAATACAGGAAGCATTCCGTCGGTGAGCGAAGTGGCGGAAGCCTGTGAAGTGTCACGCGCCACAGCCTATCGTTACTTCCCAACCCAGGCGTTACTCGTCAAAGCGATTGTCGTTGAAGCACTCGGCCCCATTCTCGAATGGTCTTCAGATTCAGATGATGCGCTTGAACGCATCGAAGATCTGATGGATTTTGCTTATCCGCGAATGCAGGCGAATGAAGCACATTTGCGTGCGTCTCTTGCCATGGCTTTTCATGAAGTCGCGAAAAATAAAGATGCGCCACCCCTTCGCGGGTTGCGCCGCACTTTATTACAAAACGCGCTTTCACCGCTCGAAACGGTTTTGACCAAAGGTGAATATGAAAGATTGCAACAAGCGCTCTCGCTTGTGTTCGGCTTTGAATCAATTGTGGTGTTAGGCGATGTGTGGCGTCTACGCGGCGAGAAAGCTGCGAATATCGCGATGTGGACGGCCACAACATTAGTCAAATCTGCAATTCAGGAATCTGCTGCGGCGAAAAGGCATCGATTATTAAAAAAGGGGACGATGCCCCAACCGCAGCGGGTAAAGCGAAAGGGGGGCCGCACCCCATAGGAGCGACCAGCCGCCGCCCCTAAAACAATAATCCGGCGGCGGAAAGAAACGAGGAGGAAACTATGTCTAAAAAGACTTTCGCTTCGTTGATGGCGGGCGTTGCAATGACGATTGCAGGCGCGTCAGCAGCGGCTGCGGAAGAATTGACAATCTTCTGGGCCGAATGGGATCCGGCAAATTATCTGCAGGAACTCGTCAATATTTATTCGAAAGAAACGGGCGTTAAAGTAACCGTTGAAACAACGCCTTGGTCGGACTTCCAAACCAAAACATTCCGTGAATTCGTCGCTAAAGGCTCGACCTATGACATGGTTGTGGGCGATTCCCAATGGGTTGGCGCGGACATGGCTCATCCCCATCGTGCCAAGACCAACAACCAAAATGCGAATCTTCTTCATCATCGCCCCCTTTTATCCATGATTATTTATAGGGCCGATTTTTAGAAAAATCAAAAGCGGTCCGCGCAGTAAAGAATCGCGGGAAATGTAGCGACCCAAGCCCAAACGAAGCGGTTTAAGCCGAAGAACCTAAAAACCAGAAGGTGGAAGATAAAGGCAATGACGCAATAGACTTTCGCAAAATCTGCATCAAAGAGGACTAAAGGAAATGAGATTTCCCACAAAATAAATCCCCATGAAGCGAGCTTAGCGATCATTGACTTTCTAAAGAACGATCGCTTTGTCAGAGGTCCGTATAAGCCACCATCCAAGAAATGTGTAAGCGCGCTGCCACGCCTCCAATGCTGATTGAGAAGCTTAACCGCTCCAGACATGAAATAAGAGGATATTGAATGGATCGTAACATACCAAAAAGCAGCGCTCCATGCCGTAATGAGATCGACAAAGGAGGACGCGCAGGTTCCGATCAACAAACCCGTGACCGTCACAAGTGTCATGAAATCACTGCCGCCATTAAATGCGCCACGCCACCGAATCAATAAAATCACTGTGCTTATGAAAAGAAAAATTGCCGCAACAGCATGAGGTGCGATCACGAGACTCAATGCTGCGCAAAGTCTGAGAATTAAATGGATAAAATGAATTTGGTCTTTGAAGAGGAACGCAAAGAGTTTCTGAACAAGGACCGAGGCATGGCCGAGATCATTCCTTTGTATGGTCCAATCCCATAGGTCTCTGACATCTTGACGCCTTGTTAGACTGATTGCTTCAACGGTTTGTATAACAAGACTCAAAGCGAGGAGGCGCGCAAAGGCTGTGATCGAAAGCTCAATAGACATCGCTCGCCTCTTTGATGATCGGTGAGACGAGAAGGTGTTGCTCGGTCGGATCGTCGCCAAGACCCGGCAAAAGACGAAGTTCGAATTGATAGGCTTTCATCTTCTGATCGGACGCGAGCATTCGCGCAACACGATGCGCCAGCCTTTGTATAAGCGCATATGATACAAGCTTTTCAACCTGTTCGCCTTGAGACAAAGATTGGAGTTCGAGACTTAACTGATCGATCAGCGTTTGTTCTACGAGGCGCAGATTGTTTTCAGAATTGTAAAAAAGATCTCTTAACCGGAAGGGAGCGCGCGGAATAAACATAGTCCAGGCCGACCAGCGCTCATCCTCAGAAAGTATCCGAACAAAAAGACGTGGCTGTGGTCCGGGAGCGTCAAAGAAACGCCAGCTCGGGAAAAATCCCCGCAAGAGAAAAAGCCAAGGGTGCGTAAAGTTCCGACCACGGCTGATCAGCGCCACCACAAGAACAGCAAGATAAAGCGCAATTATGAAAGCCGAAACGCTGGCCACAAAACTTCACCACCACAACAAGAGCCCCTCCTCCTCATGCGAGAAAATGATTAAGGATTTGCATAGGATCAGGCGATCTTAAGCGAACCCTCTGCCCTCCAAGGCGCGTCTTCGACCTCAACAAGCCGTGCGCAGGCAACGCTGCGGCTCTGCTTTGCGCGTATACCGCGTTTCGCCCCTCATGATATGATTGGACATGTTGTTCTTAAGGGGGCCGGTATGACCGCGTCCAAACAACCTGTGCAAAGCGTCTGCGCTTCACCGCCCTGTTTCGCGCATGAGCTTGCTGATACGGGAAACGGCATGGAGGTCATCGATCCGCAGCAGGCGCTTGATCTGTCACGTTGGCGTCAATCGAAACGCAAAGAACTCCTCGCCGCGCGCGCGGCTTTGTCCGTCTCTCAGCGTGACGCCATGGGGCGAACCATCGCCAATCATGTCATCGAAACGATTAAGAACAAATATCAAAATCTCGAGGGAAAAATCCTCTCCCTCTATTGGCCGATCAAATCGGAGCTTGATCTGCGTGATGCGCTCTCAGTCTGTCTCACGCTACGAATTAAGCTCGCTCTTCCAGTAGTTGAGACAAAAAATGCGCCGCTTGCATTTTATGCGTGGAAGCCGGGTGATAAAATGGAGCGCGGCTTTTGGAACATCCCGGTGCCGGCGAAACACGAGAGAGTGACGCCGGATATACTCCTCGCGCCGCTTGTCGGGTGGGACAATCAAAATTTCCGCCTTGGTTATGGCGGCGGGTATTTTGACCGCACATTGGCGGCATTTACCGGAGATCGCTTTGTGATCGGCGTGGGCTTAAGCCAAGCAAAACTCGATACGATTTTTCCTCAGCCCTATGATCAGCCTCTGGATATGATCATTACGGAACACGGGATTGAAACACACGTGAGATGACCCTAAGAGTGCTTGTCTTCAAGAGTGCTCTCTCATCCGGCTTCTACAAGTTTCAATCCTGATGCTCCAATTCCGACGCTTCGTCTCCGTTTTGAAAATCGCCTTGCAAGCGATACTGGTCCTTTTTTTGATCAGTCTGATCTGGGGGCGCGTCTTGCCTATACCTTCAACTTTGATCATTGGTCACTTGTTTACGGGTAACCTCCCTTCATGGCGTTGGGTCTCAATCGAGTCCATCTCACCGGCTTTATCCAAAGCTGTGATTGCCTCTGAAGACCAACGTTTTTGCACGCATTGGGGAGTCGATTTCATCGAACTTCAGTCGGTGTTGTCTGATCGTGGTGGGCCTTCACGCGGGGCCTCGACAATCTCGATGCAGGTGGCAAAAAATCTTTATCTCTGGCCGGGACGCTCTTACATCCGCAAAGCACTTGAATTGCCGCTCGCTCTTCTCATTGATCTTCTGTGGGGGAAAAAGCGGATGATGGAAATCTATCTCAACATCGCCGAATGGGGCCGCGGCATTTTTGGCGCAGAAGCCGCTGCGCAATTCTATTTCAAAAAGCCTGCTGCAGAACTCACAAATGACGAAGCCGCGCGCTTGGCGGCGAGTCTTCCCAATCCGATCCGTCGGAATCCAACTCGTATTGGCGGCAGCGCCGCGCGGGTTGCTGAAAAATCCGCTGGAATTACCAGCGAAACTGCGTGTTTATCGTGGTGATCCGCGCTCTTCGTGGCGGTCACAACATACAAAATTACATGGCGGCGCTGTAGTTTTCTACTTTACAATGTTTTCAAACTAGAGGCTTTGCGCCCCAAAACTATTTGAAGCCTCGAAATCGCGATGCTAGGTGCGGGGTCGGCAGCGACGCCTTGACCGTCGTGATGCAGAGGATATTGACCATGTATGATTCCGTGAGCTGGACGATGCTCGTCCAATCTGCTTCCATTCTTTTGCGTGAAGGCCTTGAAGTCATTTTGATTTTGAGCGCACTGATCGCCTATATCATTAAAACCGGCGCACGCCACCACCTCCCAGCCCTTTACTCCGGCGCCGTTATTGGCGTTGTGGCAAGCTTTGGTCTTGCCATGATCATCGAAACATTTCTGGGCGCAGAACAAAGCAAATTACTCGAAGGGGTGATGTTGCTGCTTGCCTCCGCGCTGATGATTTATGTCTCAGGGTGGCTCTTTGTGAAGCAAGATCCACGCGCTTGGCAAAGCTATATCCATGCGCAAGCCGATCAAGCCATGAGGTCTCAGCAAAGCGGTCTCGCGATCGGCGTGCTGTCCTTCCTCGCTGTTATTCGCGAAGGCGCGGAGACTGTCATCTTCTATCACGCTTTGACGAATTCCGAAGGCGGCTGGACATCCCCAATCATCGCGGGCTTTGTCATTGCAGCAGTCGTTCTCGCCTTCCTCTTCATTGCGATGCGGATTTTGACTGTGCGCTTGCCGCTCCGGCCTTTGTTCATTGTCACATCAGCCTTCTTATTCGTGATGGCGTTCCGCTTCCTCGGTGCTGGCGTTCACGAATTTCAGGAAGCGCATATCCTGCCTGAAAGCCCGATTGACATGCCCGCGCTTCTTTCAACCATCGGTTTCCAAAAGACGATTGAAGCCCTGCTGCCACAACTTGTTCTCGTGGCTCTGGCAGCGGCGGGTTATGCAGCCTTACGATTGAGAAAAGCAACGCCGCAGAGCTAAGATCTCGATCGGTCGAGACGAAACTAAGGCCGCTTCCCTCAAAAGGGTGGCGGCCTTTATCTTTTTCTTGCTAAAAAGGCGGAATAGGCCAAAGCTCAATTGAGCCTTTCACTTCAAGAGCTAAAAAGCGGAACGAATACCGATTTTTTGTTTATGATTGCCGCCCCCCCGAAACACTCTAAAAAATCAAAACGCTTAAGATCATCATGGATAAGCCCTCAAATCGCGCCCAACTCAACGCCGCTGCCTACCGCATTCCCGCGCTTGATGCCGACTTTTTACTCGGCGACTCGACCAGAGGCCTTCGCTTTCAACTCGAATATATGAAAGCTGAAGACCATTTACGCGAATGGGGCGTTGCTTCAACGGTCATCGTCTTCGGCTCCGCACGTGTGGGCGAAGATGATCCGCAAGGATGGTACAAGGCAGCACGCGATTTCGGCCGCATATGTTCTGAAGAAGGCGGAGCAAAACTCATCAACCACACACCGCGTCACAATGTGATCGCCACAGGCGGTGGTCCAGGAATCATGGAGGCAGCCAATCGCGGCGCGCATGATGTCGGCGCGCCCTCAATCGGCTTTAACATAACACTGCCGCATGAACAGGAACCAAATGCTTATTCAACACCGGATCTGACGTTCCGCTTTCATTATTTTGCGATGCGGAAAATGCATTTTGCGATCCGTGCGGCCGCTTTGATTGTTTTCCCCGGCGGGTTTGGAACGCTTGACGAATTATTTGAAATTTTAACTTTGCGCCAAACCGGAAAGATGAATGGGCACCTACCCGTCATTCTTTATGATGGCAATTATTGGAATCGGCTGATCAATTTCAAAACTATGGTCGAACATAACATGATTTCTGCTTCCGATCTTCATTTGTTTGATTATGCCGATACACCGCGTGAAGCATGGGAAAAACTAATCAAGAATGGACTTAAAATCCCTGAGGGTAGCTCATGAGCGTTCGCCTCACATTCCATGGTGCCGCCCGCAGCGTGACAGGTTCCTGCTATCGCCTTGAGACGGATACTTCAATAATCGTCATTGATTGCGGGATGTTTCAAGGTTCGAAAACCGAACGCGAATTGAATTACCGTGCCTTCCCTTTCGCGCCTGATCGACTTGATGCTGTTCTGCTCACCCATGCTCATATCGATCATTCGGGACTCCTTCCAAAATTGGTGAAACAAGGCTTCACGAAAAAAATTCATTGCACCCAAGCCACACGCGATCTCTGCGGAATCATGTTGCCCGATTCAGGTTTCATCCAAGAAATGGAAGTTCGCCAGCTTAATCCGCGACGTCTGAAACGCGGCGAGAAAGAAGTTGAACCCATTTATACGCTGCAAGATGCACTCGCGTCACTCGAAAATTTTGTAGGCCATCCCTATGAAAGCTGGATCAGGGTCACAAATGACATCAGGGCGCGTTTCTGGAATGCCGGGCATCTTTTGGGCAGCGCTTCGATTGAAGTTGAAATCGAACGGAAAGACCAAAAGCCGCTTCGTATACTTTTCTCTGGTGATATCGGGCCCGACAATAAAATGTTGCAACCCCTTCCGGAAGCGCCTGATCATTTCGACATTGTCATCTGCGAGTCAACTTATGGTGGACGCAACCGGTTTGAACGAAGCGAGGACGGACGGCGCGATATTCTGGCGCGCGAAGTGAATGAAGCGGCAAAGAAGAAAGGCGCGCTTCTCATCCCTTCTTTTGCGGTGGAGCGGACACAGGAACTTGTTACCGATCTTGTAAGACTCATGGATCAGGGCAAGGTCCCCAAAGCGACGATTTTTATCGACTCACCACTCGCCTCAAAAGCAACCGATATCTTCTCACGTCACGCGAGCGCGCTTGATCACGGCGCTGATCTTATTCATGCGTTCACTTCACCAAATGTGCAGATGACTGAAACGGTCGAAGACTCAAAAGCACTCGCACGTTTTACGGGCTTTCGCATCATCGTCGCCGCCTCAGGCATGTGTGAAGCGGGACGAATTCGCCATCATTTAAAAAATCACCTCTGGCAGTCATCAACCACAGTCCTGCTGTCAGGCTTTCAAGCGGAAGGCTCTTTGGGACGCGTCCTTCAAGAAGGCGCGCAACAAGTCACCATCATGGGCGAGCCGATCTCTGTGAAAGCAACAATCAGAAAAATAGAAGATTATTCCGGCCATGCGGATGGTACGGAGCTCATTCATTGGATCAAAGAACGCCTTCCCATCGCCCATACACTCTTCATCACACATGGTGAAGCCGAAGCGCAGGACGCGCTCGCCCGCGATGCGCAGGGGATAGGCGTTCCGAATGATTGCATCATCATTCCGACGCTTGATTCTGTTTATGATCTTTCCGGCTCTTCGTGCGCCTTCCTTATGGCCGAAACACGCCCGCGTATTGACCCACTCATGATGGCGCGGCTTGATAGCCATAATGAACTTGCGACCCTCATCCTCGACATTCGAGATCAGCTTGAAAAAGCCGCTGATGAAAAAGCACGAAATGTAATTTTGAGACGGCTCAGAAAAGCGCTCCAGATTGACGCTGGCCGGAATGTGCGGCGATGAGATGAGCATGACCAATTTCATGTCATTCATTCCCATTCAAAAAATATCGATCATCCCTCTCTTCTTGATTCTCGTCCTTCCCGTCTGCGCGCCGCAAAAATCCTATGCGATGAATTGGGAAGGCCATGATGATTGGATGACCGAGCAAGAACATGCAAAAAGACTCCTCAACAGCGTGCCTCACGCGAAGCCGCTGACACACGCTTTTCCCTCCTGCAAAGAACGCGAGGAGAAACACGCGCGCAATCCTTATGAGCAACGCCCGATTGCCGGCGTGAATTGCTTTGATGAGAGCGGTGATCTAGGCGGGATATCGGAATAGAAGCGCTCTCCCCAATTCATTGACTTTATCGCCAAGATCAGCACTTTACGGTATGAACGACAAGAATTTGAACTAAGGGCAAAGTCACATGAAAGCGTTGAGTTGGGGAATGATCGGCGGCGGCGAAGGCAGCCAAATCGGGCCCGCACACCGGATTGCGACCGCTATGGATGGTCACTTCGTTTTTAAAGCTGGCGCCTTGGATGCTGACCCTGCGCGCGGCCGTGAATTTGCCCAACGGCTTGGTATCGCCCCTGATCGCGCTTATGGTGATTGGAAGGAGATGCTCGCGGGTGAAAAAAATCGCGCTGACCGCATTGATCTTGTCACTGTGGCCACGCCCAATTCAACCCATTTCGAAATCAACAAAGCCTTTCTTGAAGCGGGCATTGCGGTTCTTTGCGAAAAACCAATGACGGTTACCGTTGAAGAAGCCGAAGAGATTGCCGCGACTGCGAAACGCACCGGCACAATTTGTGCGGTGAATTATGGCTATAGTGGTTATCCGCTCGTGCGCGAAATGCGCGCGATGGTCAAGCGCGGCGACCTTGGTAAGATCCGTTTAATCCGCACGGAATTTGCCCATGGCTTTCATGCAGATGCGGCAGACGCTGATAATCCGCGCGTGCGCTGGCGCTATGACCCTGCGCAAGCTGGTATCTCCGCACAATTTGCGGATTGCGGCATTCATGCGCTGCACCTGGCAAGTTTTGTTTCCGGTCAAGATGCAAAAGAATTATCAGCAAGCTTCGCATCCGTTCTTGAAAGCCGCACGCTCGAAGATGATGCGTGGGTTTCGATCCGCATGGATGGCGGCGCGCTGGTGCGCCTATGGACCAGCTCCGTGGCTGTCGGCCGCATGCATGGATTTAATATTGAGGTCTATGGTGAGCGCGGTGGATTGCGTTGGGCGCAAGAATGGCCGAACCAACTTTTTTACACACCTTTGAATGGTCGCACGGAAATCATCGAACGCGGCAGCAATGGACAATCTCCCGATGCCGCGCGCGCAACACGCGTGACGATTGGCCATCCGGAAGGTTTCACCACCGCCATTTCGAACATCTATCTCGATCTCGCCGAAGTCATTCACGCGAAAAAGGAAGGGCGCGTACCAAGAGCTCACGCACTTTCTTTTCCGACAGCGGTTGATGGGTTGCGTTCGATTGCGGCGATCAAAGCGGCAGTTCACTCCAATCAGTCTGGCGGCCAATGGACTGACGCGCGACCGCCTTCGTTAAGATAAGAACGGCGCCTTCTTTCACGCTTTAAGAAGCGATTTGAGATTAAGTTTCGGATCAGCCAAAGCCTGCTGTTCCGGATGGCTTCTTTTTGCAATCAGCATTTCAGCCAAGCGAATATCTTTGGCGATTTTATTGCCGCGACTTAATCCGCTTGCACCGACAAGACGACCCTCCGCGTCAAGATGAAAGAGAATTTCGCTCTCATCATCAAGCATACGCGTCACTATGGTGACGCCCTCCGACGGAAGTCCTGCGATCTGCAAAGTGAGATCGTACTGATCTGACCAAAACCATGGCACGGATTGATAGGGATCGCTCGCGCCAAGCATCGCGCGCGCGGCATGAGCACCCTGCTCTTGCGCCGCACGCCAACTCTCAAGCCTCATCCGCTTCATGCCGTAAAGCGCATGCGGGAAAGAACAACAATCACCCGCTGCAAAAATGTCAGGATCGGAAGTACGAAAAGTCGCATCAACCACAACGCCATTATCAATCGTGAGGCGGCATTGTTCCGCAAGTTCCGTATTTGGAATTGATCCGATCCCCGCAAGAATGATGTCACTCATGATTTCCGTTCCATCAGCCAAAGTCACTTTGCGTGTCGGGCTGATCGATGAAACCGATTGACCTATATGGAAATGAACTTGTTCTTCGCGATGCCGCGCTTCAATGCGGGCGGCTAGGCCCTCAGGCACAGCGCGACCAAGAAGACGCGTCGCTGATTCGATTACGGTTGTTTGTACCCGCCTTTGGCGCGCGGCGGCTGCAAGCTCCAAACCGATGAAACCCCCGCCAATAATGGTCAAACGATAATCCGGAGAGAGAACATCAAAGAACGCTTTGGCATCGGCATAATCACGAAATAGACGGGCCTGCTGAATTTCATGTCCATCAATCATAAGTGCGCGAGGCCGAGCACCCGTTGCCAAAAGCAAGCGATCATAAGAGATTATTTCACCATTTGTTAAAGAAACACTCTTTGTCGCGCGCTCAATCGTGGTCACGCGTTGATCATGATAGACGGCAATATTTTCTTTTAAAACGCGATCCGTTCCCGAAATGGGCTTTATCGAAATTCCCTCAAGCCCCGGCTTTGATAAAGGCGGCTTTTCATAAGGCTCAACCGCCTCGCCATGAATCAGCGCGATCTCGCCCGTATATCCTTCATCGCGGAGTGTGAGCGCAGCGAGTATGCCGCACTCACCAGCACCAATGATCACAATCGAGCGGGGATCGCTCATATTGATACAGCAATTTCCGTTTTGCTTTGCATGGATTTCACAGCCGCATCCGCAAGCTCGAGCGCTTTCAACCCATCAAGACCGGTGGGCGTGATCTCCGCACCCATGGTAATGGCCTTCACAAAGCTTTGTAACTCCGTGCGATAGGCCGCGGCATAGCGCTCCATAAAGAAGTCAAGAAGCGGTGCATCATGATAGCCCTCTTTATTGGCGAGAGTCACGGTGTTGTTATGAACATTTGACGCGCTTACTGCGCCCTTTGAGCCGTGAACTTCGATGCGTTGATCATAACCGTAAGTCGCACGACGCGAATTGGTGATAACGGCAATCTTCCCAGACTTTGTGCGTAAGGTTGCTGTTGCGGTGTCCACATCGCCCGCCGCACCAATCGCTGGATCAACGAGCACCGAACCGGTGGCCGTGACACCGATGATTTCATCATGGCCCAACAAGAAGCGCGCCATATCGAAATCGTGAATCATCATATCACGGAAAAGACCCCCAGAGCGCTTGATATAATCAACAGGCGGCGGACCCGGATCACGCGATGTAATCTGAACCAATTCGACAGACCCAATATCACCCGCATCAATGCGCGCGCGGGCGGCAGCGAAATTTGTATCAAAACGCCGATTGAACCCAATCATCAATTTGGCTTTGGTCGCGTCAACCGTCTTTAAACAAGCGCGCACACGATCAGCGGAAAGATCAACAGGCTTTTCGCAGAAGATGGCTTTACCCGCCTTCGCGGCCAATTCAATTTGATCGGCATGCATATCGGTTGGCGTACAGATTAACACGGCATCAATTGATTTATCGGCAAGGATTTCCTCAACTGATGCTCGACGTGCGCCGGACATTTTAACAATATGATCCGCCGCCGCATCGATCGGATCATAAACAGCCGCTAGCTTTGTGCCCGGAATGCCGAGAATGGCGGTCGCGTGTGTTTTTCCGATACGGCCCGCGCCCAAAAGTCCGAAACTGATTGTCATCGTCTTGATCCTTATTCTGCGTAATTTAACTTTATAAATTTATTAGTGGCTTAACCGATATCGATAAAAACCGCATCGCCCTCGGTTTTGGTGGGATAGGTCTTCAGATCAACACAGACGGGCGCGCCTTTCGCTGCCCCCGTGCGATAGTCAAAGCGGCCATTATGTTTCGGACATTCAATCGTGTAGTCCATCACCAATCCATCCGCGAGATGGATCTTTTCATGCGTGCAAAGACCATCGGTGGCATAAAACCGATCATCATTGCGATAGATCGCATAGGTTGCACCACCATGATCAAACCGGATGACATCCTCATCAGGAATGTCATCAACCGCACAGGCCTTAACCCAATTCGACATCTTACCCTCTTTAAGCTCGTCCCTCACCGGGCACTTACCATAGATTCATTTTAATGAACGCATTTTCTTTCTGAATTCTGACATTTCATTTTTTGGCGCGGAGACGAGATAGGGAGCCGATGGATAGGTGCCCTTTTGAACATCTTTGACAAAACTTTTGAAGGCCTTGATCCTGAGCTCCTGAATCCGGTCGAATTCTTTGGCAAGATCAACATATTTTTTCGAGTGTCTCGGCATGTGACCGCGATTTGTACCAAGCACATCGCACGCGAAAAGATATTGGCAATCGCCACCCGCACCACCCCCCATCGAGACAAGAAAGAGCGATGTATGCTTTGAGACTTCCTCAGTGACTTCGGGCGGCACAACTTCAATCTCGACGCCAAAAGCGCCTGCCTCTTCATAGGCGCGGCAGCGCTCATAAATCTCCCACGCGCTCTCCGCCGTTTTACCGACCGCTTTAAAGCCACCCGTCCAGGTGCAGAAATGCGGGATCAAACCGACATGACCGATGACCGGTATCTTCTCATCCGCCATGCGGCGGATCGTGCCCAAAGAGGCTGCGCAATAGACGGCATCAGCACCATGGCGCATCATCTCATAACCCCAGCGCAGAAACTCATCCGTTGTGCCCGGATTGTCCCAAAGCGCCCGACCGGGAACCGCAAAAAGAGTTGGTGCCACTTCGCGAAAACTTTTATCGGCCAGCATCGGCGGCGGCACAGAAACCATGTCGATACCTGCCGCTTCCGCTGCCGCCAATTCTTCCCAATTTTCAACCCGCATCATCGTATATTGATATTTGCCCTTATTGGCGCGGATATCGGCGATGGTTGGTCGCTTTCTTGAAGTCATAAATCCCTCCCCGATTTGAATTTGTTTTTAATAAATCGTGTAACTCTGAAATCCAAAAAAAATCCGATTGTTACGCGGCAGAGTTTCGACGCTTTGTCATCCGGTCATTCATGCGGTCATCCGCCTCTTTGGTACCATCATGCCATGTACCAAACCATTTATCGAAGGGAATAAGGCCATCGCCATAATTCACTTCGAAATATTTATGATGAAGATAATGAATATAGGAATGTGTATCGAGTGCGTTCTCCTCCCCGAGCTCGATTTTATCAAATCCGATATGGCCGGGAATTGCACCAAATCCCGCATAATGAAGTTGATAAAGCGCAAGCAATGGATGAGACGGAATGATCACATGCCAAAAGGCCACACCAAGATAAAGAAACACCTCTACTGGGTGCATGGACAGTGAGGAAAATGGCGAAGGGTTAACGGAATTATGGTGCACCAAATGGAAGAGACGGTAAAGCGGCCTCCAATGAAGCGCACGATGGATGAGATAAAAATGCGTTTCATGGATAACGGGCACGATCAAAGCCAATGCAGCGAAGTAAATTGGATGATCGACCAAAGCGGGCAGAGACGGAACTTGATGCGCGTAGAAAGACAAAATGACATATTCGATAAAGGTCCAGAGCGGCATCGCAATGAGAAGCGTTCTGAGTACATTGTCGATGAGTTGGCTTTTGAACCAGAACACATCACTTTTGTTGTCGGAGGGCCACCGTCCGTTGAATTTGAAACGTTGACCCTGCGCTCGCAGCACATAGAGACGGATCTCAAAGAGACCATAAAAGATCATCAACGCGCATGTGTTTAAAAAATAAAGTTGTATCGCAAGGAAGAGATCAAAATTTTGAAACCGAGAAAGATCGGATAAAAGATAGACCCACCACACATAGGCCGATGCTGCAAAAAGAAGATTAAAGGGAAAAAAGTAAGAAGGAATCCATTTCAACAAAGCCAAAGGCTTAGGCGGAAACACGAAAAGCGGCGCGGTTGATGCCGGTTCATTCGGCGTCCAATCTCCTCTTTTGTTGCGTGAACCGAAGGCCAAATCATCCATCACAAAGCGCTCCGCGATATAAATTTTCTGCGCATTAAAGTAACAAGAAATTTCATCACACATTTTCCTTTGTGACGGTGACAAAGGGAATGGGCCGAAGATCGACAGCATGTTCGAGCAAGCCTAAGCGATAAAGCGCCAAATCAAGCGCGCGACGTGCTTGTGCCTCCGGCACTTGATCGATAATGGCGGCCATTGTGCCATCGCGCAGCGAGGCACTTGAGCGCTCTGTGAGTTCATGCCCAATAAAACAAATATTTTTTCCGCGTGGATGACGGCGCAACACGTCTGACAAAGTCGAATTCGCACCGCCCGCATTATAGAGGCCGACGAAATCCTTATGGCGGTCGAGGGCATCCATCAGCGTCTCTCGCGCGCGTTCGGCTTCATCATAATGAAAGCTCACCGAGTCAAAATGAAAGCCGCTATCGACTTGCCGTTGAATATAGTCAGAAAAGCCAGAAATCCGTTGTCGATGCGCGTCATAAATGCCGGAGTGACACATCGCGAGAATTCGGCCAGCCCGCTTTTGAAGACCGCACATCAAGAGCCCTGCCATTCGCCCGGCTGCGGCGTTTTCAATACCAATATAATCGGCATCAAGGCCCTTCATCCGCGAGACAATTTGAATGACTGGTACGCCGCGTGAGCGAAGCGCAAGAAGCGCGCGACGAACAGAAGGATGCTCGGGCGCAGCAATTATGATCGCAGAACGACGAATAGAATAATCGGATAATCTTCGCGCAATCGCTTCGGGATCCGAATCATCCATAAAGCTGCGATGTACTGAAATGGCGGGGTCAAGAGTCGCTGCAATGCGCGCAAAAGCGCGTGCCAATCTTTCAAAAAATGTTGATTCCGGATTAACGAGAATAACATCAATCCGCATCAGGCCTTGATGTTTTTCAGGAATACGACGCGGATAATCAACATCGCGCAAAGCGCGGATAACTTTTTCAACTGTATCCGGTCGAACGCCTCCTCTTTCATTAAGGACGCGTTCAACCGTTGCTGTGCCAACGCCAGCCAATTCCGCAATCTTTTTGATTGTTGTTTTAGGAATGGCTTTAGCTCCCCTTAATTGCTTTGCTTTTTTTGTTACAGGGACAGAAGCTTTGAAGGTGATGGCGCGCCTTCATAAGCGCCCCAGATGGATTGATCGAATTGAACAACCGAACCCGTCATCAGACCTGATTCATCAGATGCCAAAAACGCCACAGCGCGCGCCACTTCTTTTGGATCAACCAAAAGTCCGAAAGGCATATTCGACGCGGCTTTTTCAAGCCAATCTGGCGGACTACCATCCGATTTTTGAATGGCATGCTCACCTTCTGTCTCCATCCAGCCAATATTCAACGCGTTGACTCGGATACGGTTTTTAAGCGCTGCAAATGCCACATTTTCGGTGAGCGTTTGCAACGCGCCTTTGGTCATCGAATAGGCGGTCAAGAAAGGTTGCCCCGCTTTTGCGGACATCGAACCGATATTGACGATGGCACCTTCGATTTTTTCGCGCAGCATGATTTTGATCGCCTCTTGCATCAAAAAGAATGGACCGCGCACATTCACTGCAAAGAGTTCATCGAAAAGCTCGGGTGATGTATTGATGATTGTTCCGCGTCTTGTATCGGCTGCGCAATTCACGAGAACATCGATACGGCCAAAAGCGCGATCGGCTTCCGCAATCACGCGACGGCAATCAGCGACATCAACCAAATTGGCGCGCACGAAAATCACTTTGGTTGAAAAACGCGTGGCAAGGTCTTTCGCATTGGCCTCGCCTTTTGTTTGATTGCGACCGCAAAGAACGAGACCGGCCGCCCCCCGCTCGGCAAGTAACGAGGCAACGGCGAGCCCCAAGCCTTGCGTTGATCCGGTGACGACCGCCACTTTTCCTGAAAATTGCGCCATGGTTCGGTTCTCCCTGAATTCAAGTTTTTGTGTTTGGTGGATCTGATCGAATTGATATCCGGTTTTAAAAGTCAAAGGATCTCGCTCGCGAAGAATAATCGTAAATTATTGAAAAATAATAATATTTTTCATTTTTTGAGCCGATGGCCCGCATGAGACTGCCCCTCTCCCGCGCGCTCGAAGAGTCGAACGTTCCGACCCTATGCGTCGAGGAGCCTATCTGAAAACCACTATCTTGATCAAATTTGATCAAGATAGTGATTGTCTCCTCCAGGCAATTTTCGGATCGTCGAGTTGGCGGCTGTCCTTATGGATAAGGCGACCTCGCCCGTTGTTCGGGGCTTTGACGTTGCAAGAAAAGTAAGCAACAATCAAAGCACTAAGAACTCCGGTCTACGGAGCGATCCGAATAAAAATCAGGTGCGATCGGACACCAATACAATGTGGAGGGAAATAATGAAAAAAGTGCTCATCGGCACTCTTGCGGCAGCCATGATTGCATCAGGCGCTCAGGCAGCTGACAAAAAAATCGGCGCATCCATTGCCAGTCTTGAATTCACATTCCTTGCCGTGATGGCCAAAGGGATGACCGACCACGCAGCCAAATTGCCCGGCGTTAAGTTGCAGCTTGAAGATGCAAAGAACGACGTCGCCAATCAGCTGTCACAAGTCCAGAACTTCATCGCAGCGGGTGTTGATGCCATCGTGGTGAATGCGGTTGATACATCAGCCACCCAAGCCATGACGGATGCCGCAGCAAAAGCGAAAATCCCGCTTGTTTATGTTAATCGTCAACCAATCAATATCGACACGTTGCCTGACAACCAAGCTTTCGTGGCTTCGAACGAAGTCGACTCCGGCACATTGGAAACCAAAGAAATCTGCCGCATCCTGAAAGAAAAGGGCAAAGGCAAAGGTGCCAATATCGTTGTGCTCGTTGGTGAATTGTCGAACCAAGCCGCTGTGCAACGTACAAAAGACGTGCACGACGTGATTGCAACTCCGGAATGCAGCTTCATGAAGGTGGTTGAAGAGCAAACCGGCGGCTGGAAGCGTGATGCCGGCCAAGACATCGTCACCAACTGGATTTCGAAGGGCGTGAAATTCGACGCCATCGTCGCCAACAATGACGACATGGCACTCGGTGCAATCAATGCGCTCAAAAAAGCCGGTATCTCGCCGAAGGACATCCCTGTCGGCGGCGTTGATGCCACACAAGAAGCGTTGAAGTCGATGCAAGATGGCGACTTGGCCGTGACCGTGTTCCAAGACGCGGCTGGCCAAGGCAAAGGCTCGATCGACACAGCTTTGAAACTCGCCGCGGGTGAGAAGGTTGAGAAGAAGGTCTATATCCCCTTCCAGCTCGTCACACCGGCGAATATCAAAGACTATCTGTCGAAGAACTGAGATCAGGATCTTTCGATCTGTGACTCCGCGCCGGACCTTCGGGTCCGGCGCATCGCCTCTTGAGAGTATAACATGACAGATTCGACTATTGCCGGTCAGGCCGCGCCGCGATCATCACGAAAAATCTGGCCCGCTGAACTCAATGCTTTGATCGGCCTGCTCGCCATCATGATTCTGTTCGAAGTGATCGGCTGGATCGTGGTTGATCAAAGTTTTCTGATGAACAAGCTCCGCTTGTCGATCATGATCACCCAAGTGGCGGTTGTCGGCATTCTCGCCGTTGGCGTGACGCAAGTCATCATCTCGGGCGGTATTGATCTTTCTGGTGGTTCAATTATCGGCGCGACCGCGATGATCGCAATGAGTTTTGCGCAAGCCGGAACCAATCAACGCGCGGTCTATTTCGCGCAAGGCTGGGTTGATCTCCCGATTGTTATTCCGATTCTGGTGGGGCTTTCTGTGGCTTTGATCTGCGGCCTCATCAACGGGTTGCTGATTGCCTATGTCAAACTCCCCTCTTTTATCGCCACACTTGGAATGATGGTGTCAGCGCGTGGTGTCGCGCTTTGGTACACGAAAGGGCAGCCTCTAAGTTTTCCAACCGAAAAATTCATGGCAATTGGTGACGGCTTGATGCCGGTATGGATTTTTATTGGCGTTGCCCTGCTCTTCTCGCTGATCTTGAAATTTACAGTCTATGGTCGACACACTTATGCGATTGGATCGAATGAAGCCTCGGCGCGCATGTCAGGGATCAATGTGGAGCGCCATCTTCTTCTTGTCTATGTGATCTCCGCCCTGCTAGCAGGTCTTGCCGGTCTTGTTCTGATCGCGCGCGCGCAAACTGCACAACCAGTCTTCGGAACGATGAATGAGTTGGATGCGATCGCGATGGCGGTTATCGGCGGCGTGTCCCTTTCAGGCGGACGTGGCAGCATTCTCGGTACAGCGCTCGGCATGTTAATTTTCGGCGTGATCTTCTCCGGATTTATCTTCCTCTCAGTCGACGCCTATTATCAAAATATGGTGAAAGGCGCGATCATTGTGGGCGCGGTCGCTCTTGATCAATGGCGACAAAAACGCCAGGCACGGGAGGTTTGATCCATGAGCACGGACCACTCATCCGATATCATCCTAAGGACCGAAGGCCTTACCAAACATTATGGCGGTTTGCACGCGCTTGAAGATGCAAATTTCGAGTTAAAGCGTGGCGAGCATGTTGCCATTATGGGTGACAATGGCGCGGGCAAATCGACCTTTGTGCGACAGATCACGGGCGTTGAACAACGCACGCGAGGCCGAGTGCTTTTTGACGGCCATGACGTTCATTTCAAAGGGCCACTTGAAGCACGCGAAGCGGGTATTGAAACCGTGTTCCAAAACCTCGCTTTGGCGGATGATCTTGATGTGCCGTCGAATCTTTTTCTCGGGCGTGAAAAGCTTTTGGTTAAATTAGGACCCTTCTCCATTCTCGACTTCAAAGGGATGCGCACGGCAACCGAAGACGCTTTGAAGCGCACAGCCGTGAAGATTCCCAATCTCGCCAATACGATCAGAAATATGTCGGGCGGTCAGCGGCAATGCGTGGCGATTGCCCGCACAGCGACATTTGCTTCTAAGCTCATCATCATGGATGAACCAACGGCCGCGCTCGGCGTTCAAGAAACATTACAAGTTGAAAACATCATCCGCCAATTGAAGGCGAATGGTGAGCCATTGATTTTGATTTCACATAATATGCGTCAGGTCTTTGATCTTGCCGATCGTATTGTTGTGTTCCGTCGGGGACGCATCGTCGCCAATCTCAAGAAAAGCGAAACCAGTGGCGAAGAGGTTGTCTCCTATATCACGGGTGCAAAGACGGGAACGGATGGCCGCGCGACGCATTGAAGCGCGTCCCTTCTCTGCTCCTTACTTTTAGACGTGGCGCTTAATGCGTGAGGCGACGCTTCAAATAGGCGTCAAATTCAGCAGCGACTTTTTCACTCGTCCAATTTTCTTCGAGCGCGCGTTTCAACATATCTTGCTGACTCGGCGGCGCCATGCCCGACAAAGGTGAATCAATATCAAGATTGGCTGGGAATGGATAACCTTCGGCGGTGGCCGCAATCACAAGCTCTGTCTGGCGCGGTGACAACTTTCCGTCTTTGACCATCTTTTGAAGCGTTGGATAAACACTCACACTCATCCGCACACGATCAACCACTTCAATCGATCGACCATAACCAGAGCCGATTTGCATCAGATTGGCAAAACGCACAATGTCTTTTGACACATTGTTACCAGCCGCATGAAAGAGTGCGGGATTAAAGAACAACGCATCGCCCTTTTTCAGTGGCATTTGAATGTGATGTTCAAGGAAATAATCACGAAATTCAGGTCGCAAAATCGCAAGATAGCCCGGCAAATAGCGTTGCGAGAATGGCAAGAGCTGTGTCGGCCCACTTTCAATTGGCATATCGCAATGCGCAATCGCTCCTTGAAGCGTCAGTTCCGCCGACAAACGATGAGCGTGTGCCGGATATTGATAAAGCTGCTTGGCGGTTTGAAATCCCATGTGATAGTCACGATGCGCGGTCTGCGCTTTGCCGCCGGGATAAACAACATTCACCTGCGTTGTGATTTGATAAAGCGGACCAAGCCATGCGCGGCTGATCAGATCGACAACATCAATCGCATTATAACGGATGAAAGCCTCCGGATCCGCAATGCACAATTTTTCATGCGCGTTCCAGAGCCGTGCATTTTGCCCAACTTTGCCGAAATGATCACCGCGCTCGCCCATTAAACGCTTTTCTTCAGCAATCAATTCATTGAGCACATCGGTCGTACGATCCACCACGCTCGTGTCGGCAAAAGCACCACGAAAAACAACGATACCCGGACCATCGAGCAAAACATCGGTCCATTCATTCATATAGTGATCAAGCGATGATTGATCATTGATAACAGAATGAATTTTAGATGCATCGTAAATGGGCACGTTCTTTTGAACATCATCCGCCAAAGGGCAGCTCAGATGCGCCGCCGCTTCGTTGATATCGGCAATAAAATCTTGAAGGGAAATCGAGCTCTCATCAAACCACCGAGTCCGTGGTGCTGGAACATGTTTATTCATGATAAACCTCCCCAAAAAAGAGTTCTTATATTTTTAATCTACCATATTACGGGCCAAGATCACGAATGATTTTTGCCGCCAAGTGGCGCATAGGGGCAACAGTCCCCGTGAGGATCTTGATCCGGTCAAATTCCGTGGGATGAGCGGCCAAATGCGCGCGCAGCGATCGGCCAAATTCCTGCCGAAGTTCGGTGCCGATGTTGAATTTTTTGACGCGCGTCTCTTTCGAAAGTTGACGCCTTACCGCCGGATCAACGCCGCTCCCGCCATGGATCACAAGCGGTATGGTGGTCACGGCCTCAATCCGCGATAGAAGATCGCGATTGATGATCGCGGCATGTTCCGTTTGCAGATGAAGATTGCCAACCGAGACGGCGAGCGCATCGACGCCCGTATCACGTGCAAAGCGCCCCGCTTCATCAGCATCCGTCAATGAGGAAGCCGCGCCACCGCTATAACCCACAGCACCAATCTCGCCCTCAACAGACAAGCCATGTGGGCGCGCCAATTCAACGACGCGGCGGGTGAGCGCAACATTTTCATCATAAGGTAAAGCCGAGCCATCAATCATCAAGGAGGTAAAACCTGCATCAAGCGCCGCTGCGCATTCTTCGTAAGTCTTGGCATGGTCGATATGGCACACAATCGGAACGCGCGATTGTTCGGCAAGATGTCGGAACATTTTACCTAAGATTTGAACCGGTGTATGACGGCGACATGCGGGGCCCGCATGAAGGATGATCGGTAAGCCTGTCTCATCTGCCGCCTCGACATAAAGTCGCGCATCTTCCCATCCGAGCACAACAAGGCCTGCAATCGCAAAACGCCCTTCAAGCGCGGGTTTAAAAACATCATTCAGCGTCGCTGCACTCATTTGAATTTCGCAATCATGTCTTTGATGCCGGGGATCGTCTCAATCTGATAGGCATGCGTGGGTTGAAAGAATTGCACCAAGGGGCGCTGACTCAATCCCCCGAGAATGGTGAAATAATACATTTCATAACCGGGCGCGACGACACAAGGGTGATACCCCTTATCAAGTATAATCGTTGACCCATTCACGATGTGATAGGCATCGCCCACTTTTCCGTCTTCACGTTGAACAAGCTGCATACCGAAGCCATGATCGGGCTTGAAACGAAAATTATAGGTCTCGTCATGCCGTGTTTCTAACGGCAAACGATCTGTATCATGCTTGTGCGGTGGAAAGCCCGACCATCCGCCCTGTCCGACTGTAAAGAGTTCAGAGACAAGAAGACGTCCCACGCGATCACGATATTTCGTGCCCAATATATGTTTGATCTTCCGGTGCGTCTTCGTCTCATCCGATCCATATTGAACGCGATCAAGATCGGCGACGCGCACATCGAAAGGTTCAAGCACCTTGTCAAACTGCGCGCCGGCAACAAAAATTTCAGCCGTTTCAGAAACGCAGGTCATTCCCGCCTTTGCACCGCTTGGCACATAGACACCTTCGGGTTCGCCGCCCCAGACATCGCCAACACGATTGCCAAGCGCCTTAAAAGATACAACTTCAATTTCAACATCAACAGTGCCTGTTGCCGGAACAATGGCCGTTTCATAACGCGGGACACAGTAGGAAAAATGTTCGCCGCGCTTTAATTTGACAATGTTGAAATAATTGAGCGGTACACGCGCGTCATCAACATCAATCACGGCTTTGTTATAATTGTCATAGGGCGGAATATGCATAATTCGCTCCTCACACACTGTTATTGATTGATATGATGCGATCTCATAAAGTTTTGAAGGTCTTCTTCATTCGGATTGGCGGGGGAACACCCAACACGTGTTACAACAAGCGCAGCAGAGGCCGCACCACGCTGAAGACTGTCTTTGGGTTTCAGACCTTGCGCCAAACCTGTAACAAAACCACCCATAAAAGCGTCACCGGCGCCGGTGGGCTTTAACGCTTTAACGGGATAGATGCCCATCTCAATCGTTTCGCCGTCGACATAAGCGATCAAGCCTTTCTCACCACGTTTATAAACAACGATGGAGCTATGTTCATCAGCAAGCGCGCGTGCAAAAGATAAACCATTTTCATGGCGCGCAAGCACTTCAAATTCCTCATCATTACCGATGAGAATATCCGCCTGCTTTGCGGCGTCACCGCAAATCTTCGCGGCTTCGTCTCGGCTTGACCAAGAATAAGGACGATAATCAACATCAAGGATCACAGGACAGGACGCCGCGCGCGCGCGTTTAATCGCTTCAAAACTCGCGCCGCGTGAAGGTTCAATCGCCAATGACGTTCCTGTCACGATCAAAGCGGCTGCGCTTTGATAATCAAGAGCAGCAACATCGTCTTTTGTCAGCGCGAAATCTGCCGCATTGTTGCGATATAAAACCGATTGGCAATTTTCCGCACGCGTCTCGACCACCGCCAAAGACGTACGCTCCTCGCCTTTTATAAAACGAATATGATCGGTTGCGACGCCATAATTTTTTAATTGAGCTACGACATAGCGCCCCACCGCATCATCAGACAGAGTTGTCACAAGTGACGCGGCAGACTCCAATCTTGTGATCGCGCTTGCAATATTTGCCGCCGAGCCTCCGAGTGCCGGAAAAAACGCACGCGCTTCTTCAATATGCATTCCCGGAGGATCTGCATAAAGATCAAGCCCCGCGCGTCCAAGAACGAGAAATGCGCCTTTTGTGATCCTCTCACGCGTCACGCTCTTAAATTCCCGGCCGCTGTTTCAAACGCCCTTTTTCAATCTCTTCATGAGCCGCGCGAATCTTTTCGCTTTGCGAGACTTCGGGTGATCCCACTTCCCACCACGTATGACCTTCTGCGGTCCAGCCTTCATAAGGATCAGTTTGCATGGAGATCACATAAGTGCGATCCGCCTTTCTCGCGCGCGCGAAAGCGTCCTTCAAGCCTTGAATGGAAGTAACCGTTTCGGCCAAGGCGCCCATGGATTTTGCATGCGCTTCAAAATCAACCGAGAAAGGTGCGACCGCCAAACGACTATCTTTAATCAAAGTGCCGAATGACACATTGCCCGTGTTGTTTTGCAGTTTATTGATCACCGCGAAGCCGCCATTATCGCAAATGATCACAATCATTTTTTTACCGGTCAGCACCGATGAATAAATATCCGAGTTCTGGATGAGATAAGAACCGTCACCCACAAAAACCACGGTTTCTTTTTCTGGCTCATCTTCAAGCTGTGCCATGCGCGCGCCCCACCCGCCCGCAACTTCATAGCCCATACAGGAGAAACCATATTCAACATCAATCGTGCCAATGCCTTTGGTTTGCCAATTGGCGGCAAGCTCTGAAGGCAATCCGCCGGCGGCTGTCAGAATGCGATCACGCGGATCACAGATCTCATTGATGGCACCGATCACTTGCGCATAGGCAATGGGTCGATTGCCGCCCTCGCGCGTCTGTGGGCTCACATTATCCGCAACATAAGCATGCCAAGCCGCACGTTCTTTATGTGCAAACTCGCCCCATTCTTTCGGCACATAATAAGAGGCCAATGCGGCCTCGATTTCTGTAATGGCGAGTTTTGCGTCGCCAACAACCGAGAGCGCGCGATGTTTGCTCGCATCATAGCGGCCCACATTGATGGCAATGATGCGGGCGTCGCGATCAAAAGCGGTCCATGAGCCCGTGGTGAAATCTTGCAAACGTGTCCCAATCGCCACAATCACATCAGCTTTCTCGGCAAGTGCATTCGCAGAATTTGATCCGGTTACCCCCAGCGCCCCGCAATTCAACGGATGTGAAGCGAGCAGATTGGCGCGTCCGGCAATCGTCTCAACAACCGGAATACCATGCGCCTCTGCAAAGCGTTTGAGATCATCGGTCGCTTCCGAATATTGTACGCCACCGCCTGCGATAATGATCGGACGTTTTGCCGATTTCAGAAGTTGAACCGCATCAGCAATCTCGCGCCTGTCAGGCGATTGCCGTCTGATGCGATGAACGCGACGCTCAAAAAACTCGATCGGATAATCATAAGCCCAGCCTTGCACATCTTGCGGCAGACCGAAAAAGGCCGGACCGCAATCGGCAGGATCAAGCATGGTCGAAATCGCAACAGGTAAAGACTGAATGATTTGCGCCGGATGCGTGATGCGATCCCAATAACGCGTGACCGCTTTGAAAGCATCATTCACCGTCGTCGTCGGATTGCCGAAATGTTCGAGCTGTTGAAGAACGGGATCCGGCAAGCGCGTTGCGTAAGTATCGCCACACAAGAGAAGCAAGGGCAACCGATTGGAATGCGCCACCGCCGCAGACGTTAACATATTGGTGGTGCCCGGACCTGCCGAGGCGGTCGCAAACATCAAACGCTTGCGCAATTTCGCCTTTGTGTAAGCGATCGCTGCCAAAGCCATAGATTGTTCGTTCTGGCCGCGCCAAAGCGGCAGGATGTCGCGATGCTCATAAAGCGCCTCGCCGAGGCAAATCACATTACCGTGACCGAAAATGCCGAAACCGCCGGCGACAAGTCGTTCTTCACCTTTGGACGTCTCGATATATTGCGCCGCAAGATGCCGAACGAGAGCCTGCGCCATTGTCAATCTGACCGATTTTCCAGCCACTTTTTCCTCCCAGAAACCCGAATAAATCCATGATTTGTTTGCAATTCTAAATGTCGTTTGACAGGTTTTCAATCGATTGCGATAGATTTCATATGGAAACGCAAAAGATTGGCATCGGGATCATCGGTGCAGGCTATATGGGCAAGGCGCATTCGGTCGCCTATGCGGCGGTCGGCGCCGTCTTCAACACAAGGCTCCGCCCTGTTTTGGAAATGATCTGCACCTCAACTGAGGATGGCGCAAAACGCCGCGCAGAAGAATTCGGATTTAACCGGTCAACGGGCGATTGGCGTGTTCTCGTCAATGACCCCAAAGTGGAAGCGGTTGTCATCGCCAGCCCGCAAGACACGCATAAAGACATCGCACTGGCCGCATTTGAAAAAGGCAAACCTGTTTTTTGCGAAAAGCCTTTGGGACTCTCGCTCGAAGAAGCGCGAATTTTGACCGAGAAAGCCGAGCACTCTGGCGTCGTTCATATGACGGGCTTCAATTATATCCGCACACCCGCCTCACAACTCGCGCGCCAAATGATTGCTGCGGGCGAAATTGGTGACATCACTTATTTTCGCGGCGAACATACGGAAGATTTTTTAGCCGATCCGCAATCGCCTGCAACATGGCGCACAGAAGGCCGCGCGCAAGGCAATATGGGTGACCTCTCACCGCATATTTTGAATGCCGCTTTTGCTTTGGCTGGCCCCATCAAATCGCTCATCGCCGATATTGAAACGGTTCACAAAACGCGGCCGTCTTCAAATGGCCCGCGCGCGGTCACGAATGATGATCAAGCCCATATGCTTTGTCGTTTTGAAAGCGGCGCAATGGGGTCTCTCTTCATCAGCCGCATCGCGACGGGTCGTAAAATGGGTTATGCCTATGATATTTATGGCACCAAAGGCGCGATCCGCTTCGATGGTGAAGATCAAAACGCCGTTTGGTTTTACCGCATGGATCAAGCAGGCAACCGACAGGGCTTCACAAAAATTCTCACCGGGCCTGAGCATCCTGACTATAAAGCCTTTTGTCTTGGCCCCGGTCACGGCACCGGCTATCAAGATCAAATCATCATCGAGGCGCGCGATTTTCTAAAAGCGATTGAAAACAAACAATCGATCTGGCCAACTTTTCGTGACGGCTTGAAAGTGAGCGCAGCCGTTGAAGCCGCTTTTATCTCTCATCGCGACAAACGCTGGGTTGATCTTTCTGAAATCTGAAACGGACGATCATCATGACCATCACAATCGGTAATGCGCCTTGCTCATGGGGCGTTGAGTTTGCCAATGATCCGCGCAATCCCACGTGGCAGCGTGTTCTCGATGAATGCAAAGCGGCGGGTTACACGGGCATTGAATTAGGCCCCATCGGCTTTATGCCGGAAGATCCGCTTGAATTGGGTGATGCGCTTTCCGCACGCGGACTCACTTTGATTGGCGGCGTTGTCTTTCGTCCATTCCATGATGCAGAAAAATGGGATGATGTTGTTGATGCCGCCAAACGCACCTGCCGCGCGCTCGTTTCCCACAAAGCCAAACATCTTGTTTTGATTGATTCCATTTCGCCACGCCGCGCGCCGACCGCCGGACGTCCGAATGAAGCCGAACAAATGGATGCAGCGGAGTGGAAAGGCTTTTGTGATCGCTTCCGCACCATCGCACGCATGGGTTCTGAAGAGTATGGATTGACGGTTTCAATTCATCCGCACGCCGCAGGATTTATCGATTTTGAAGCAGAAACCGAGCGCCTGCTTGCTGAAATCGATCCATCGATTCTGAAGCTTTGCCTTGATACAGGACATACGCATTATGCAGGCTTTGATCCGGTGGCCTTTATGAAACGTCATCGCGCGCGCCTCGCTTATGTCCATTTCAAAGATATTGATCCGCGCGTGAAAGCGGATGCGGTTGCGAAGCGTACCGGCTTTTATGACGCCTGTGCACAAGGCATTTTCTGCAATCTCGGAAAAGGCATGACTGATTTCAAAGCCGTCCGCGAATTGCTTCTCTCAACCGGTTATGAAGGCTGGTGCACGGTCGAACAAGATTGCGATCCCGCAGGCCCCACCTCACCTGTTGATGATGCTCGCGAAAATCGTGCCTATCTGAAATCGATAGGGTTTTAATGGTGGGCGCGACAGGGATTGAACCTGTGACCTCTCCCGTGTGAAGGGAACGCA
>VFQT010001479.1_pt1 | contig 28025 bp, 18 predicted proteins | sample 3512381 | NCBI WGS metagenome assembly VFQT01 (sample SAMN10412376, study PRJNA504923) | tailings metagenome | isolation source: Relicate 2 Philex TSF3 active mining site | place: Philippines: Tuba, Benguet | collected 2017-08-29
GGACAGATCTCGGGCTGGAAAGCCCGAGCTACTTTCATTCGTGCCCATTCGTGTCCATTCGTGGTTCAAAACCGCAGGCGGGCAACCTCCGCACATAAGTCAACTTTTTTCAGTTGACCGAACGGCTGTAGCTGCGTGCTTCCGGGCCGGCCGGCTGGGCTTCCGGGCCGGCGGGCAGTCCCTGAAACACCCGCTGCTCGGCCGCTCGACGCGGCCCCGAACGCGGCCGGTCAAATCCCCGCGGAACAGATTCTGACGCAGGCCCAAGATCCGGTTCGGAAAACGGGTAGTGGTGTTCCCAGGCGCGAGTTTCCTGGGAGGGCTGAGCAGCCAGACACTGCGGCAGACGAGCAAAATTGGGGTTCAGGCAGCCGCCACAGCCCAGACACACGGCGACCACAGCCGTGACGCGCCAAACCGCGCTGCACAGCCGGGGTACTTCAGAATTTTTAAGGTGGCTGATCCTCACAAACTGTCTCCTGTCGTTAGACTACCAGCAATTTCTGCCGATCGACAAGACCAGTTTCCACTGAGCTGCTCACGGTCGGCAGGCATTTTCTGAACCGGCAACGACGAAAATCCGCGGAATTTCTGGCCTGCGACGCCCCGAAAATCTGCTACACTCCCCCGCCGCGCCTCGGACCTTTCGAGGCCTCTGTTACCTCTGCTCAGCTGGAACCTGATTCATGGAAGCCGGAATTGTCGGCCTGCCGAATGTCGGCAAAAGCACCCTGTTCAACGCTCTGACCTGCTCCACAGCTGCTCAAAGCGCCAACTACCCGTTCTGCACGATTGAGCCGAACGAGGGGATCGTCAGCGTTCCGGACCAGCGGCTGCACCGAATCACGAAGTACATTCCGCCGCAGAAAGTCATTCCGGCCGCTCTGAAACTGGTGGACATTGCCGGGATCGTCAAAGGTGCCAGTGAAGGTGAGGGTCTGGGCAATAAATTCCTCAGTCACATCCGCGAAGTGGACGCCATCATGCAGGTGGTTCGCTGCTTCGTGGACGACGACATCACTCATGTCGGTGGTGGAGTAAATCCGCTTTCGGACATCGAGACGATTGAAACTGAACTGTTGCTGGCCGACATGCAGACCCTTGAAAACTCGCTGCCCAAAGCACAGCGATCCGCCAAAAGTGGCGACAAGGAGGCCAAACTGCGAGCCACGGTGATGGAGAAGTGTCAGGCGTGGGTCAACGAAGGCAAACCGCTGCGAACCTGCAGCTTCACTGACGAAGAAAAAGCCGTCGTCAGGGCCATTGGCCTGATGACTGCCAAGCCGGTGCTGTTCGTTGCCAACGTTGCAGAAGATGACCTGGATGGTCATGGAACGCTGGTGCAGCAGGTCCGTCAGTACGCCACCACGAACGGGGCCAATGTGGTGCCGATCTGTGCCAAACTGGAAGCTGAACTGGCCGAACTGGATGAAGCCGACCGCAACGAGATGCTGCAGTCGGTGGGTCTGACGGAACCAGGACTTGGCCCTCTGGCGCGGGCGGCCTACAAGACACTGGGCCTGCAGAGCTATTTCACTGCGGGTGAGAAGGAAGTACGGGCGTGGACGATTCCGGTCGGTGCCACTGCCCCGCAGGCCGCCGGAGTCATTCACAGTGACTTCGAAAAAGGCTTCATTCGCTGCGAAGTCTACTCACTGGAAGATCTGGAAACGTACAAATCTGAAAAGGAAATCCGGGCAGCCGGCAAGCTGCGAGTTGAGGGGAAGGCATACGTGATGCAGGACGGCGACATCTGCCACTTCCTGTTCAATACCTGAACTGATCGCTCAGAACGCCCACGTGACCTGCAGATACAACGGATACCGGCATCAGACACCGATTCCGGCACGTGGACAAAACATCGCTCACCACTTCCTGTCAGCGAGGTCGTGGTGATCAGATGCCGCTGGTCCACGCAAAGCCGCGGCAGCACGAAAATGAACAACAGCGACAGGTTCGCTGCAAACAGGCAGCCGACAACCCCTCACGCGAAGCCGCCAGGGAAACCAACTGGCAACTCCAATCCTCCCCTCGCCCCCGCAGGGGGACAACTTCCCAGGCCGATTTATCACTCCACCCCAGCCTGCACACTGCCACGTCTCCCATTTCAGGAGCGATCGGTAACAGTCGCCCGCATCCGCGACTCCCGCAGCAGCAATCCCAGCAGTACAGCCAGTGTCCCTGCACTCAACAGCAGCCCCAGTCGGAAGCTGCCGGAGTCATACGTCCAGATGACACGGTGAATCCCGGCCGGCACAGTGACACTGCGATGATAATCGTCTTCCTCGACAGGCTTTGCCTCAGGGGCATTCAACAACACGCCATCCTGATTCAGAACCTGCACCGACCAGCCCGGGAAACTCAGATCCGCCAGCCGCAGCACACAGTCGGCTGTTGTGGTCACTTCGAATTCGACCCGTGCAGGCTGCCGCTGCAGCCAGCGAACCTGCTGCAGCGCATCAGCAGGCTCAGACTGCAGTCGCCCGGCACTGCCGTTGATTCGATACAGAAAACAGGGCTCCACACCACGCCCCCAGACGCGATTCAGAAAGGCATCCGGTGCAGAGCGCAGCAGCTGCAGTCCGACGGCAGGTCGAGCGATCGGTTCTGTCGTCAGCAGATGCGTCACACCGAGTCGATCAAGCTGCACGGCCTGAGCTGTACCTGGGTAATCCTCAGCATCGGTGGCCATGGCAAATGCAGCCTGAAATTCTGTTCGAAAATAGGCAGCCGGGCCCAGTCCCAGATACTGCGGCACACTGCTCACACCGCACAAATTCGCTATGTTGGCCCCCGGCGCAAAGACTCGCACAGGACTCAGGCGATCCTCCGACTGCAGTGTCTGAGCCAGCCAGCTGTCCGGCAGCGATTTCAGCGGGGGATTTGCAATGACGACGGCGTCACTGACCGCCAGTGCAGACCACTGCAGGTCCACCATTGTGATCCCGGCCACTGCTGCTGAAACTCCCACACGCAGCACCGCGCTGCGACGCCGCAGTATCACATCCAGCACCAGTCCGGCCAGCAGCGCGAGCCCCAGCTGACTGACAATCGAATACCGTCCGGGGCCCATGAAGAATCCAAATCCCGGCAAACGTCCCAGCACCGGTACCAGCCAGCCGGTCGCATAAATCAGAGCCGCAGCGGACAGCAGCAGCCAGATCTTCCAGCCGGATCCGGGCAGCTGCCGACGAATCCGGCGGTTCAAAGCCAGCAGACAAAGTCCGAGGGGCAGCAGTCCAAGATACAGATGAGCCTCCACGGCGTTGGTATCAGCGCTGCAGGCGCCCGGCGTCCTCAGCATGGCTCGCGATTGCACCACTTCAGGCGAATGCCAGTACCACCAGGAAGCAGCCAGCTGCGTCACATAAAGTGGCGGGAGGTGCCCGTACGCAGGATTGAAGGCCACCGTGCGATCAGCCTCCGATCGAATCCCGTCGCGCTGACTGGCCCGCCGCAGCTCCAGCGTCGGCAGCAACTGGACAGAGGCCAGCAGCAGGCCGGTCAGCAATGCGCCGCAGCACCAGCCGAGGCCAGTGCGAGCTGCCCGCCAACGCTCCGCCACCGACAGTGACGGCACCACCAGCACATGGCACACTGGAACCGCCAGACAAGTCAGCTGCGTGATGAACGCCAGTGCAAAGTGGCCGGCCAGCAGATGCAGGGCAAAGGCCGCAGCCAGAAGGCTCAGTCGACGCAGACCTGGATTTTCCAGCAGCCGAGTGGTTTGCCAGAGACACACCGGAAACCAGACACCCCCGATGATGCTCCACTCCAGCGATGAGCGAGCAGGAAACCAGCCGTAGACAAACACCAGAGCCGCCAGCAGCGCTGACCACTGCCGCAAACCCTGACTACGAGCATATCTCCATGCAGCCACATAAGCGGCCCAGTAGTGCAGCAGAAGACTGACGTGCCAGGCCGTGTGGACCGACAACAGGCGGTACAGCACCTGCGTCAGCGGATAAAAAATTCCGCCCTGACTTTCCGCCAGCAGCGGATAACCGAGTGCGGTGCGGTCATGCCACAGCGGAATCCGCCCGGCCGCAAATTCCTCAGACAGCAGTTGCTTTTGCGGAAAAAAGTACGGGTAGGTGTCGCCACCAACCAACCCACCACCGGTCAGCAGCCCGGTCCATTGCCAGCACAGCAGCAGCAGACCCAGACAGATTGCCAGCAGCCACTCGGAGGTCCGCGGAATTCGCTGACTGACGACTTCCTCGGCCCCCATGGTTTGCCCGCTCCACCCATCAGAGACTCAGGTGACGTCCGCGTCAAAGACTCGTACCTGAGCCCATTTGTCTCGGTTTTCCTCGATAAACCGCACATGGTCGGCGGCTGTCTGATAGATGTCATGAGACGCCCGCGAATCGAACACCACGTTCAGACAAACATGGAAGGCCCGGTCGTTGACGGGGCGAGCATACTCGGGGGCCAGTTCGCCGGCAAAAAACGCTGCGACACCGGGATGATTCTTCAGGTACCGATGACAGGCGGCTACCATCGCGGAAATGTTTTCCGGCGAGCCATCCTTCAGGGTGAAGAAGACGACGTGGGACAGTTTCTTGTCTGACATGCGGCACTCGCTGTTGTGGCCTCAGGAGCCGGTTTTTGTTTCTTCTTCACGACGATTGGCGGCGAACAGATCATTCTGTACAGGAATCAGACAATCAAGAATTGCCCGCAGCACTTCCGCCGGTGAACCGTTGGCATCCACTTCATGAATGATCGAACTGTCGTACTTCTGCAATACGGGTTCGGTCACTTCCCGATAGACCCGAAAGCGATGCCGCATCACCTCTTCGTTGGCATCATCAATCCGGTTTTCGCGGATGGCACGACGACGAATGCGGTGGATCATGCCCTCTTCGTCCGAGCACTTCAGGTAGATCACCTTGCGGATGTCCAGGTATTCCTTGACCAATTCCACCTGATGCACGTTACGCGGCATCCCGTCAAGAATCAGCAGGTCTTCCCGAGGCTTGAACCAGCTGAGCGCCACGTAGGCTTCGACAGCCTTTCGCCAGATTTTGATGGTCAGGTCGTCGGGTACAAGCTGGCCCCGCGAAATGTGCTTGTAGACTTCCCGACCGTTGTCCGAACCGATATCAATCGATCGAAACACGTCACCCACCGACAGATGAAAGAACCCCGGGATGGTGGCCAGAATCTTGCCCTGAGTCCCCTTGCCGACGCCCGGCGGACCAAAAAGCGGCACACATAAAAAACGCTGTTTCATTCTGCAGGTTCCGACTTGCGCCGCAGGTGACACGGGAAAAGGACGAGAGCTTCATCTCTGACAGCTTTTCGGATTATGTCATGGCGGACGACGCGCAGCCAGCAGCGAATTCCGGGTTCCTGAACCCACAGCGGTGTTCTCAGACTCGCAAAACGGCAAAAACTGCCGGTTTTGACGAATTGCCGGCCACTTCCCCGGATCGACATGCCACGGTATCCTCCGGACCTTGCCTGCCGCTGCCTTCAGCAGCAGGGCATTTCGGGAGTTCTGAAATGGGCCGAATCGAAGTTCATAAACCCGGCGTTTGCAGTCAGCGGCCACGGCTGCTCGCTCCGGCATTATGGTTACTGGCCCTGTCGCCCCTGATCGCGGATGATCCGCCGGTGAGGTCAGTCCGTGACACCGTTGTGGACCAGATGCTGCTGCAGGATGGCACCAGACTCAAGGGTGTGGCCGTCGCCAGAAAACCGCCACAACTGCTGGTACGCACCAGCTGGCTCAAACAGCATGCTCCCGATTTCCTCGAGCGATCCGTGCGCCCGGTCGCTCGCACATCCCTGCAAGCCAATGCACAGCGGCTGAAGGTCCTGCTGACGGAGGCCGCAGCGAAACAGCCAGCCGGTGAACAAAAATCCGATTCGCCTGGAAATCTGGCCCGCACCACACTGCTGCAGGAAGTTCTGCAGCGACTGGAACCGGATGAAGACCTGCTGCCGACGCATGTTGTCGTCGAATCGCTGCGGTCAACCTTTCGGACAGCGGATCTGCGAACGGATGCGCAGCGCATGCTGGGACTGCGTGCCATGGCAGCCGACATCACAGATTTCGAACAGTTGCACTGGAAAGCCGTGGCAGCCCGGCTGCAGCAGTCCGCAGCCGCTGCGCCTGGCATGGCGGAACCTGCTGCAGACATGAGCGAAGCACAACTGCAGCAGGTCGCCTGGTGCATCCGCGCAGCCATCGACGTACGCACAAATGAAGCCCTGAAACTGGTGCGTTCAGGTACTGCATTTATCGACGAGGACAGTCGCCCGGATCCCGCTCAACTGCTGCAGGTGGCTGCCGGCCAAAGCACTGGCGGACTGTTGCAGGACCTGCTGGATGAAGCATCAGGACAGCCAGTCAGACTGAACGCCGGCAAAGACTCAATTACCGGAGTCCTGGAAACTCTGCCGACGGCCGCCGCAGACATGGCTCGAGCCCGGCAGAAACGCACTGTCGTGGTATCCGAATTCACAACGGATCTGAATTCCGGCGAGGCTGCCGTTCGGCGTTCCCTGTGGTACCAGGCCGCGGACGAAAAATGGCACCTGACTGCGGCAGCCACGGGTACAGCGACCGCCGGTGAAAATCAGGCGAGCGATCTCGCAGCACTGCAGAACGATCCCCAGGTAAAGCAGATCGCCGAACTGTCAGCCGCCCTCGGACTGCAGCAGCAACTGCAGTCCGCACTGGGCATGGGAGCTGTCGTGCAGCGGGCGCTGCAGAACGCTGCCACGCAATTTGAAGACCTGCTGCAACAGGCTCTGACTGCTCGACTGCTGACCGGAAAACACCGCCCACTGCTGATCAGGGAGACCGCCGTAAAGTCTTCCACCGCTGCAAAGCCTCGCCCCTGATCAGATTCCGTCAGCGGAATTCCGTTGCAGACGAATATCGCTCAGCGTTCTGAACCCGTTGACTTTCAAACTGTTAACGTGGTGATACACCGGGCCCCGCAGACCTCAGATTCCACTGTGCCGAACCTGACAGGGATCGGAAAAAGTGATCCGGAAAACTCCCATTTGACTTTTCCAGTTACAACGATCCTGCGGATTAGTGAAACCCTCAGGCCTCGCTGTTCCCGCCCGGATGACTATTCACACCCCGTCCCGTGCGTCACAGCCGCGAATGTGTGGCACGACAGTTGCTTACCGGCGAACCACTGCGACAAGGTCATCAGCCTGCCATTTCTCGTCACGATCTGCAGGGAAAATGCAAACACGAACAACCAGCCGGGGGCCACTTGCCATGTTCAGCCGTTCCAGAATCCACGAATGCAGTTACTCCGGCAAGTCACGCAACCAGAACTCAGGCAAATCACTGCGAGCTGTTCTGACTCGCGCGTTGCACTGGCTGCTGTGGTTCTGAGCATGAAACACTGCAGTTCAGCCGAGCGAACAGGCTGTAAATAGTTTGTACAGTTTCATTAACACCTGTCGAGGGGCCATCGCTGAGCTGCTACTGTTGTGACGATTGCACGGATCTCACCAGTCCCGCCGGTTCCTCGGATCATGACGGCTGTGAGGAACAGATTTTGCAAAGAAGGCAGGCGGTGGCTGTGCCTGTCCTTAACGCAATCGAAGTCCTGGCTGAACGCTCATGTCCGAACGCTCACGATCTCAAAGCGGATCTACTTCGCACAAGTCGCTGCGAACCGTGCTGGGTCAGGTGATTCACTGGCTGCTGTGGTTCTGACGCCGGCCACGCCGCGCTGCGTACGTCAACTGCCAGCCATTCCCGTCCCCTGCCGCCGCACCGGCAACAGTTCCTCTAATCAATTCCCATGCGGCAGCGGATGCAGAAAGCCCGGAGCCTTCTGAGCAGGCTGGGACCGGTCCGACGAGACCAGTCACAGCACACTCAGAAAGCTCCGGGCATTGTTCACTTCACTCATACTCAATTCCCTGAAAGAGCACTCCATCAAACCCATTCAGTCAGCCGCGAACAATCCCTGTTCGCTGACCGCCGACCGAATCTGCCAGCCCATGCATCAGTGCACTGCAGTGCGTCCGCCAACGGGATCTGCGATACTGCCCAGTGCGGCGGAGCGAGGTTTCGCGGGATCCGCCGGACGCACTCGGGCCGCAGAACGAGCCATCGACAGCAGTTCTGTGCTGCCCGCCAGACGCTCCGCTTCCAGCAGCATTCGATCTCCGTTGGTCACCCCGTCCCGATCCGAAACTTCCACATCCGGATTCACTCCTTCTCCCGCCATCCGTCGACCATTCGGGGAATAAAACAGTGCAGTCGTGATCCGCAGGTCACCGGCAATCGAATTGAGTGGGAAGTGCGTCTGCACAGACCCCTTGCCATACGACTTCACACCCACCACCACACCTCGTCGATTCTCCTGAATGGCTGCAGCAAAAATTTCACTCGCGGATGCACTGTCGCCGTCAATCAGCACCACCAGCGGCATGGACCAGGTCCGAGCAAACGTGGCCTTTTCAACCATGTTGTCAGCAGGCAGTCGGCCACGAGTTGAGACGATGGTTCCGACCGGCAGAAATCTGTCAGCTATTTCAACACAGGTCGTCAGCAGTCCGCCCGGGTTGCCACGCAGGTCCAGCACCAGCGACTTCATGCCGCGCGAATACAGCGACTCCAGTGCCGCATCCAGTTCAGCCGTCGATCCCGCCGAAAACCGGCTGAGACTCAGATAGGCGGTGCCGGTCGAGTTCAGCATTCGCACATCGTTGACTGTCCAGATCCGCACCTTTCGACGCAGAATTGTGAAAGTCCGCTCACTGCCGTCTTCGCGAGTCACTGCCAGCACGATGCGAGTGCCGGCGGTTCCCTTCATCAGGTCAGAGCTTTCCGTCATCTTCAAGCCGGCGATCTTGCGGCCGTCAATCGCCGTCACCACATCGCCGGCTCGCAGGCCCGCTTCGGCGGCCGGACTGCCCTTCAGCGGCTTTACCACCAGCAGGCCATCAGCATGCTCACGAACCTCCACACCAATTCCCACAATCTCCTCGTCCAAAGCTGCTGTCTGCCAGCCATCTGCTTCCGCCCCCCGACGCACGTCGGGGTCCGCGGGGTCCAGGCCAGAGAACTTATCGAGCGTGTCGAGGCTGGCCAGAGCAAACTCCCACGCCACCACGCTGGCCGTCAATCCCGATACTCGCTCCGATTCCTTCATCACCGAATTCATGACAGCCACCGCATCACTGCGATTGCGAACCGTCATGCGACCGGCCAGCCGGCCCAGCGATTCCCGAAAAGCGTCAGTGCGAAAACTGTCGCTGGAAATCCGCAACCCTCTGATGAAGGCTTCGTTATCCAGAGCCAGACCGAGATTCCGCAGTGCCCGCCGGACCCGCACGTCGTAACTCGTCGGCTCCAGCGATCGCTCGTCAATCCTGCTGGACACTTCCGCGAACAACTCACTCGCCTGACGTCCGGACAGAGCCCGCACAGCCCGCACAGTCGCCGGATTACTGTATCGCCCGGTCAGGACCACCTTAATCCGCTCGCTTTCGTCATCCACCACCGCCCTCGGGGTCGGAGTTGGTATGAAGGGGTCCAGCCCCTCTTCACGCACTACAGGCTCCCGACGAAAATCGTCGTCGCTGTCACTCAGCGGAACCACACGATTCGAAGTCGCCCCGCGTCGACGAGTCGGAAACGCCGGAAACTCCGCCGCTCCGCTCCGCGACAACTCCATTCGATGCGGATACTCCGAGCGGAACGTCGCCTCATCATCCGCCTGCAATGACACAGACACCAATGACAACATCCCGGCCACACACAGCTTCAATGCACGTTTCATAACCCAAACTCCCTTTCAGTTTTCAGTTTTCAGTGAATGACAGCGTTTTCAGGCAGAGACCCGGAACTGTTCAGGAGCCAGCGGGACGAGGCTGGCTGCCACCGGCGGATTCCCCGTCGCTCCGTCCGGCATCCGCTTCAATTCTCCCCGCAGCACCGATACGTCCGGTGGCGCTTCAATCCCCAGACTGACCTGCTGGCGACCAACCCGATTGACTCGGATCACGATGTTGTCGCCAATTCGTATGGTCTCTGACGTACGTCGTGTAAGCACTAACATGACTTCTGCCTCCTGCTGTTTGAACCGTCCTGATCCGTCCTGCCAGACTCACCTCGAGCCGGCCATTGACATCACAATGAAACAGATATTGCGAGAACTGTGCCAATCGCGCAGCAATCCGATCACGCGTGTCTCATTTTTTCGCAACTCAATGCGATTAAAGCACTTACAACCAGTGGCAGGATCTGCCGATTTGTAAATCCTATAAAGCCCGGGGGGTTGTACCGTGTAGGATTTGCATTCGGCCGAAAAACCCGGATGCGGGTGTTGTCACTTTGACAATTCTGTGTACTCGACACGACTTTGACTGAAGTGTTGTAAATCCGGGCTGCAGCAGTGATGATGCGCCGAGCGTCGCGTGACATCCCTGCTTCTGCTGATGACCTCCTGCCCCACAAGGAATCCGTCTGATGCCACTGAATCTGCTGCCTCATCTGCGTCGTCTGTTTGCCGCTCCGGTATTCGGTCTGTTGCTGTCCGCCGGAATCCCGTCGGCACCGGCCTGCGCTCAGCAGGCTACTGCTTCAAAGTTTGTGGACTGCTCCCTGCTGGTGGCCCCGGAATACCCCGTCACGTGGCCCACTCATCCATTTCCCCGGTTTCAGCTGATTCACGAACAGACCATTGGTCCGGCCAGTGCCTTCAACATCGATGTGCTGCTGATGGACGGCAACACGGGAACTCAGATGGACGTACCTCCGCACTCGGTGCTGCGTCCCGAACTGAACCGAGAGAAATCCGGCCCATACGGTCTGGCATGGACCGACAAAATCGAAGCGTGGCAATTCGGCGGCGAAGCCTGCGTCGTGGATTGTCGACGGCTGCTGGATCAGGCACCCAACGGCGTCAGTCCGCTGGTCATGCCGACGGACATTGAGGCATTTGAGCGTCAGCATCGCCGAGTGGGTTTCGGTGACGTGGTGCTGTTCCGCAGCGACTATTCCGATCGCTACTATCGCCCATTCCCGGAAGGCAGTCGGTACATTGCCGACGTCATCGACCGACTGGCTCCGGGGTATCCTGATCCGGGTCCGGAGGCGATGGAGTTTCTGGGACAGCGTGGCGTACTGACAGCCGGTACCGACAGTGCCAGCATGGGGCCGCTGCCGAATCTGGCCGAACCAACACACTACGCCGGCCTGAAATACGGTATGATCTGGACGGAAGGTGCGACACAGCTTGCCCAGCTGCCGGCGACCGGAGCCTTCTATGTGATGCTGTCGCCTCGACATGCGAATGGCATGTATGCCGAGGCACGAGCCCTGGCAATCACAGGTGGCGAATTGCCGCAGCGGCTGATCGCTGCCGCTCGCAACAAACGAGCTGCCGACCTGTCACCTGTCCTCGATATGAAAAACCCGGTTACCAACCCGGGACGTCTGGCGGGCCGTCATCGGCAGGTCTACGTCAAAGTCGACTTTCTGTACTCACCAGACCTCGACCTTTGGCATCACACTCATCTGATGGATGCCACCGCCGGAACTCACCTGATCACCCCGTCGTTTGCGCTGCCCGCGCCCGGAACCACTCCTGAATACTCCCCGGAAGTGCGGGGCTGGCTGCAGGAGTATGAGGCGGCATATGGTCCGCGAGGCTTCAGTGATCGTACCACGGAAAAGGTTCCACTCGACTGGACCTGCGGCGATGTGCGGATTGTCGATGTCCGCGCACTGGCCGGTTCCCTGCCGAATTCCGATCAGCCGCGTTCCCCGGAAATAACCGTCGCACATCTGCAGGCAGATGAAGCGAAACACGGAGCCTTTCAGGCCGGACAAATCGTGACATTCCGCACGGGTCACATTGATCGACACTTCAAACCAGCCCCGGACGACAAAGGAGTCTGGCTGGACCCACTGGCCGGTCGCAGCGAAGGCTGGGCTGCTCCAGGCCCTGCCGCGATCCGTTATCTGCATAAAAAAGGGATTCGTTGTGTGGCCACGGATGCGCCGGATATCGCCGGAGTGGAACCGAAACGCGGATTGATGACGTACTGGGCACTGGGCAGTGCGGACATGGTGGCGGTCGAATTCCTGCACAATCTCGAAGCGGTTCCGGCGAACGGCTATTTTCTGTTTGCCCCAATTCGCATCCGCGGTTGTCACAGCGGCCCCGGCCGAGCCATCGCCATGTGGTGACAGCGACAGGCAAAATCGCCGTCAGCAGCAGCCTGCAACATGGCTGTGATCAGGAGTGCCTCAGGGTTGATCAAAATCGCGGTGTTTTGCTTCGCGGTGTCGCCACGGTCGAACCAGTGCCATGGGGTGGGGGGAACATGCGTGTTTCCTTAACCACAGACGCAAGGAGAGCACCGAGGAGACGCAGTGGGGGCGACACGGGGTGATTCGTTGTCAGTGCAGGGCAATGACGATCGTGGGTTTGCGTGAGGTCAACCATCTCTGACGAGCAGAACAGCAGACCTGAGCAAAAGCACTCATGCAGATCGGCACGCCGCAGTTTCCTGGCAGACGATTCAGTGGGTCACGCCCGCGGCCGCGAATGCTGCCATCAGACTGTCAATCGCCGGGTCAGACTGCGACACGGGAATCTCACCGGGCCCAAACCGAGCTGCAGGATTTTCAGACTGCGGTGCCACGGGCACCGCCGGTTGCTCAACCGGCACGTCGACCGGAATCTCTTCCTGCTGAGGCTGTGGCGGCACCGGACGCGGCTGACGGCGACGAAGTCCTGGATTCAGCAATTCAAGTTCTGGCACGGATTCAGCCGGCTGCACATGAATCTCTGTTGTCAGGTTCAGTGATGAAAACTCAGGCACCGCAGCGGCTTCGGTGTCCTTTGAATCGTCACCCGACTCGGAAAACACTCGCCCAACCGATGTCGGCACGGCCGCCGCAATCGCAGATACCCGCGACAGTGTATCGTCCGCTGCGGGCGCCATCGAAACGTCACGCACCAGCTCCGACATCGGCTGGCTCGCTCGAGCCAGCCACATCTGGCTGATCGCTTCACGCACAACATCACGCCCTGTCGTCGCCATTGTCTGCAGGTCCTCGCCGACAACTCCACCGCCGAAGGCAAACACCGGCACGTCCACTCCACCAGCAAACTTCACCGAGTCGCCAAAGCTTTGCAACACATCCGGACGCACCGGACCGTCAGCGACCGCGGTCAGCACTTCGCCGAACTGAACCTCCGGAGTCCCCACGCTGACGGACCCGCGAGAGTACATGTAGACGGGGTAATCCACGAACAGCGCAGTGCCGGGCGTACTGATCTCAAGATCCTCGCCACCTTCGTCCGCCGCAGACAGTCGCACCACACAGCTTAAACCTGTCTGCTCCGTCAGTCGACCGGCCAACTGCAGCACGTCGTAGCCGGTTCCCGGTGCAATCTGCAGCAGACGAGTCTGTGCATCCAGCACATCCACCGAGATAATCTTCGTGTCCAAACCGGCTGACCACTGCGAGTCCTGCAGCAGCAGATCCAACTGATCAATCGCCTCGCCAAAAACCGTCAGGGCCTGTGGAGACTGATAACGCACCCCGGTCGCCACATCCACCAGCAGACCGGCAGAGATCAACTGACCCGCGTCGTCCCACAGCGGACCTTCCGATACCTCCAGGGTCCCATTGAAAGCACCGCTGGCCTGAATCTGCACGGACGAATTCTGCCATCCGGTCGGCCAGATCGGGTCCGTCCAGCTGGATTCATAACTTACGCTGATCCGGGATTCCGGCAGAGAAATCAGCAGCGGAGCCGCATCCTGACCGTCCACCGGCTGCAGCCACAACTCAGCACGCACTGTCTGGTCCGCGAGCAGTCCCGTCGCCAGATTGAACAGCTCGACTCCATACTCGGGACTGACCGGAATCTGCCACACTCCCTGCTCGTCAGCACTGTAGTCCGTGATTCCGTAGTTCTGCAGCAGTTCTGTCAGGTCAGTCGAAGACTGCAGAGTCACCTGTTTGGGCTGCCAGTACTGAATGCCGGAGAGCCGGTCATGAAGAACGGACGGGACCGTCAGATTTCCATCCTGGTCGTACTGCGGCGAACCGGCCAGCTCAATCTCAGCCGTCACCGCGCCCGAAACCATGGCGACCGGATTGGTCATCTGAATGTACTGAGCCATCCGGCCGACGGTGCCCACCAGGCCCGAACTGGCTGCCAGCAGCAGCGGTTCCTGGGAATCATCAGCTTCTGCCCCCTGGGATTGTTCTGCTGCTGTTTCTTCAGAGACCGAACCGACCTGCCACTCATACGCTTCCGGAACGTAGCGCGGATCGTAAGGCTCGCAAATCACTACCTGCGGCATTTCAAAGGGAATTCCGTAACCCTCAGGAACGAATCCGCATTCGGCGATCGTCACCAGAGCACCGTCGTCAGGCTGTGCAAACACCGACACGTCCGCCGACGCTGGATCGATGGCAATTTCAGGTTCCGCAAACTGCTGCTGAATCTGACCGTCGGCGGCCACGTCTTCGCAGGGCTGGAAACCATCGGCGAGCACGCCTTCCGGAACTGCGTCAGACATCAACATCGCGGGTTCAGCGGAGAGCAACACGCGGACTTCAACAGAATCCGCAGCAGTGCCCAGTACGGACGATCCACCAGCACGCTGAATGTTGCGACGACGCATGTTGCAGGCTCCGCAGAGAAAAATCGGTCGGCGACTGCAGCCCAAAAATCGCAGCAGCATGCACCGGGAATGAACCGGAAACAGTCAGATCGGGCTGAACTGACTCCGGCAAAGGACAAAAAATATACAGTGTACCCCCGATGAAAAGCCAGATCTTCGGGTCCTGCGACGGGAATTTACGGGGTTTTCACAATCCAGAGCAGACAGCAAAGACGAATTTCACGGCAAAACTGGCTGAAAATCCGCGAGCATCGCCGGATTGGCCTGAAGATCGGCCTGTTTCGTTGATCGACCGATCGCCCGAACGGCATTGACGTATGTCCTTAAGGACCCAGGTTTCCTGCCCTGAAACCAGGACGTCAGCATCAATCTCAGCCACCACGGCACCCGCTGCCGTTCCCTTGCCGGGCCTTCACAGACAGTCCCAGTTCAGGGGCTCAGGAAAACCCATCGCTGTGACTGAAAACAGTTCAGCAGCGCATTCCCTGTGAAAAACTCCTCAAATACGCACTTTTTTCGGGGCATCTGAGCTGCGGATGCTGGCTTGCATCGGCGGTTTCAGCCTGAAAGAATCCAGGGCACGATCGCCCTGTTCCTCGCCCGGAGTGCATCAAATGCCCACAGATCGGCTGCTTTCACGTCGCCAAAGCCTGCTGCTGGCCCCGGTTTCTGCCGCTGCGGTACTGTCCACCGGATGGGCAGCCCCCCGACTCCCGGCTGCAGCCACCGCCCTGCCGGCCGTGCAAGTGTCAGGCGTGCGACGAGCCTTCTGGAACGGCGAACACAATGCGTTCACCGACCTGTGCTGGTTCCGCAACCGTATCTGGCTGACCTTCCGCAGCTGCCCCGACGGTCACATGGTGCACCCCACCTCCTGCATCATTGTGCTGTGCAGCGAGGATCTGGGAGTTACCTGGCAGGAAATGCACCGATTCAGCGTGCCGCTTCGTGATACTCGCGACCCCCACTTTCTCGTATTCCGCGACCGGCTGTTCGTTTACACGGGCACCTGGTACAGCGGCAAAACGACCCTGCCACGTGGCGATTACGACCTGAACCAGCATTTGGGATACGCGGCCTTCACAGATGACGGATCAGCCTGGCACAGTCCGGTCATGCTGGAAGGCACTTTCGGACATTACATCTGGCGAGCCGCAGCAACCGGCAACAAAGCCTGGCTGTGCGGTCGCCGCAAACCGGGGTTTGAAGTGCTGGCCAGGGGAGAACCTCGCGAAACGGAATCGCTGATACTGGAAAGTGATGACGGGCTGGTGTGGCGGCGAGGTGGCCAGTTTCAGTCTGAGGCGGGTGATGAAACGGCGTTTCAGTTTGCGTCGGACGGCAGTGGCCTCGCAATTGCTCGTCACGGCGCAGGCCTCGCGGCCGGGCTCCTGCAGGCACCCGCTCCCGGAGGCCCGTGGACTCGCACCGACCTCGGTCAGCCGATCGGCGGTCCGCTGCTGACGCGCTGGCAAAACCGCTGGGTCGTGGCCGGTCGCCGGACCGTCCCGGATACGGGCCCGCGCACCGCGTTCTGGTGGCTGACCGACGGCCGGCTGGAACCGATGGTGGAATTGCCCAGCGGCGGTGATAATTCCTACCCAGGCCTTGTGGAACTGCCGGACGGTCGAGCCCTGATTTCGTGGTACTCAAGCCACGAACTGACCGACCAGGGCCAGCCGATGACCGCAATCTATCTGGCAGAGCTGGAAGCCAGGGGGTAGGGGGCGAGGAACGAGGGGCGAGGACCGAGGAACGAGGGGCGAGGAACGAGGGGCGAGGAACGAAGGGCGAAGGGGCGAGGGGCGAGGAACGAAGGGCGAAGGCGCGAAGGGACGAGGGTGAGGCAGAAAGGTTCCTGCCCCGCGCTGCCACGGCTCCGGACCGCCGGACGCGTTCAGATTCCATTCGTGCTCAGCCTGGGGACCCGCAGCGCGAAAAATCACGCACCTCGTGAGTCTCCGCGTGTCTCCGCGGCAAACAGCACACCCTTCGGCATTCATCGCTCGGTTCACTCGGGACGCACGTACACCTCGTCACGTCCTTCCACCACCTGCAGCGTGACATCGGATGGTATCCCCGTCAGCCGCTGCACAGCTCCTCCCGGCCAGTCGATCCGCAGCGACGAGGGACCGGACTGCGCCCCCAGTCCGAAGTGCAGCGTTCGCTCATTTGTGCACTGATACCCGTCACCCGCCGACACAAACTGCCAGACACTGCGCTGGCCGGTTGTCAGGTGCGCGGCAGCGGCCGAGGCGTCGCGAGCTGATCGCGTGCCGTGCAGCTGAACACGCAGCCAGCCTCCGACCGCACTGCGATTCTCTGCCAGCACCGTCGGGCTGCCGATACAGCCGACCACAAAATCGCGAGCTCCATCCTGGTTCCAGTCCAGGACCGCCAGGGCCCGCCCAAGTCGCTCTGCGGCAAACACATCGCCCGCCTCCGCAGCCGTCTGCAACGACAGCTCGCCGGCTGCGTTGCGAAACAACTGCAGTGGCATGCGGTACTGTTCTCCCGGCTGACCAAAGTCGGCCACATGCCCGTTCGCGACTGCCAGGTCCAGGTCCCCGTCGTTGTCTGCATCCAGCCACTGAGTCCCCCAGCCAACATACGGGATGCCCGGCTGAAACAGCCCCGTCCCCTGTATGGCATCCTCGAAATAACCATCCAGTCGCTGCAGATACAGACAGTTGGCTTCCGCTTCGAAATTGGTGACGAACAGATCCCGCCGACCATCATTGTTCAGATCCCCACAGGCCACTCCCATGCAGGCTGTCGGACGGCCCAGATAGTTCACAGCCAGTCCGCGTGGCAGTGCTTCGTCCCGCCAGGTGCCGTCGGAATTCGGCAGCAGAAAGAAATTGGGCACCTGATCATTGGCGATAAACAGGGCCGGACGGGAATCGCCGGGGAGCGGGACAGCCACGATCCCAAGCCCCTTGGGAGTCACAGTGGGCGTGGCCGCCGGAATCCGCCGAAAACCACCGCTGCCGTCAGCCAGCAGCACGTCGTCGGGTGCCCCGTCAAAGTACAGCACTGAACAGCGGTTTTCGCCGCACTCCACCCGAAACACCGACTCACCCTGCAGGTAGTTTACGTCGTACAGATCGGGGTGACCATCAGCGTTCAGATCCAGTACGAGGCAGCTGGTGGTCCACGCCGACTGCGTCAGACCAGCCTGTTCCGTCACATCCGAAAAGGTGCCATCGCCATTGTTCTGCAGCAGCCGATTGCGTCCAATGGCGGCGACGTACAGGTCCGGGAAACCGTCGTTGTTAAAATCGGCAGCGCAGCAGCCCTGGCCATAACTTTCATCCGGATCGACCATGGCCGCAGCCGTCACATCCGTCAGCCTGCCACGGTGCGAGCGAAACAGTCGATCGTTCAGCTCGGACGATGGCTGCGGCGCATCAGCCCCGGCAGGCCAGGGTTCCCCCTGCGTGAAAAACAGATCGCTGCGACCATCAAGATCAAGATCCAGCACTGACACTCCGCCACCCGTTGATTCAAAAACGCGAATCGATCCGGGGCGACCGGTGCTGCCGGAGTTCCAGGTAAAGTCCAGTCCGGCGATCGACGCCACATCCGCGAACTGTACCGGCTGATTCAGTTCGGCGACGAGGCTGCCACCGGCAGACCGCTGCAGGTCAGCCACCTGCTGCAGCCAGTCCGGCAGCGGCAGTGCGGACAGATCGAAACGCGAAGTCAGATCGGCAGCAGGCTCGCAACGGGACATGCTGCCCTGAGGCAGTTCGTTTAACCGCTGCCGGACGAGGGGACTGAGCTGCAGCCGGCCATGCCGATTGTTGTCCATCCGCAGCCACGCGGCAGCTTCGGCAACACGACCGGATTCGGCCAGAATTGTGATCATCAGAGTAAAGCCGGCCACATCCTGACCGGCCGCATTCAGTACGCGCTCCATCCTGCCGGAATACTCCAGAAACGCATCGGCTCGCAGCTGAAACGCCGCCGCGGCTTCCGGCTGCACCGGCCCCAGCAGCTGTCCCAGCTGGAACATCGCGCGGCGATGCAGCGGTTCCTGACGGACAGCTTCCCACATGGCTCGAGTGGCTGCTTCTGTCCGGCCGCTGCGGCGCGCCAGCAGGCCACGCAGATACCACAAATCGGCCGTTTCCTGCAGGCTGGCCGGAACCTGCTGCATCCAGCCCAGCACGGCCTGATTGTCCGCCGTATCCAGCAGCAGCTCGCCCAGCAAGGTCTGACAGGGCAGGGATTCAGGGTGTGCTGCCACCGCCTGCCGCAGACGGCGAATGGCCGACTCAGCATCGCCGGCTTCCGCATCGACTGCGGCAAGGGCATACAGTGTGAGGGGATCGGAGCCGCTGTAGTCGGAACACTGCAGCAGATGCTGAGTTTCCGGGGGCTGACGTTCCCGCTGTGTCAGCATGATCAGGTCCTTGAGACTGATGCGATTGGCCACCAGCAGTTCCATCAGCAGCCGATCGGCTCTGGTGCGTTCTCCGCCGATGACCAGCAGTGAGGCAAGGAAGGATTTCAGAACCGTGTCGTCGGGACTGCTGGCCACCAGGTATTCATAGCAGGTCGCGGCATCGGTCAGGCTGCAGAATTTCATGTGCAGCTCCGCTTCCAGCTGTGCGGCGGCGAGCGAACTGGCGGAACCATCGCGAGGTACCTCGCGAAAGTATGTAATGGCGGCGGACCAATCGCGGCGTTTCGACGCAAGGCGTCCCAGCTGCAGCCGCGCTGCCGGCCATGCGAGGTCTGCCGCGTCGATCGACTCGAGTTTTTCCTGAGCTTCCCGGAGCTGACCGCGGACGATTTGTCGTTCAACGTCTTTCAGCATGCTCGAGGAATCGCGAGGGCCGCAGCCGGGGACCAGCAACCACACCAGCAGGCTTGCCACCGACCAGCACCACGGTCGCCCGTGGGCGGCAACGAATCTCCGGGACAGGCCGAATGGTCGAGAAAACATAACGCGGGTTTCTGCGAACAGAGACGGGGACAAGTCGAGCAGGGGCATGAGTGGCAGTGAAAGGCCGGACTTTGGCCGAAAACAGTGGCGGAAAGCAGGAATCCGCCGCAGCCCGGTGAAACCCCCGACTTTACTCAGATCCCTGCGAGTCTTAAATTAAACCGCGTTTGCGAAAAAAGCCACTCGCCTGCCGTCGAATTGGACTGCCATGACCGTGGATGCTCAGTTTTCCCAACCTGCCCCAGTCGACTCCGGGCACGTCGTGCCGGCCGAGGTTGCCCTCAGGCCCCGGTACCACAGGCTGGCCCTGATCTGTGCAATGCTGACGCTGCTGGCCGGACTGGGCTGGGGAACAGCGTGGCTGCTTGAAACCAGGACTCGCGGACAGTTTCAGTCGCGCTGCGATCAGGCGAAACGTGAGGGTCTGTGGGCCGAACTGCGGGTTGCGGCGGACGAATGGTCCGCCTGGGATCCGGCAGATTCGCGACCGCGATGGCTGGCGGCCGAAGCGGCACAGGAGCAGGACGAGTTTCAGGAACTTGCTGACTGCCTGGGGCGGATCCCGGCCAGTGACCCCAACTATGCCTTTGCGCTGGCAGAAAAAGCGAATGTCGAATGGACTGCTCTGAACAGGCCTTTGCTGGCCCTTGAGACAAGTGAACAGGCGGTCCGGCTGGAACCGCGCCTCACGGATACTCATTCGCGCATCATCTCGTTCTATGCCATGACGGGCCAGCGAATTGCCATGCTGAAGGCGATTCGTGCAGCACTCAGGGCGGGCGCCGAACCGCGGGAAGCCTGGACTTACCTCGTCATGGCCGACGTCCTGTCATTTTCGAATGGCAGCGAGCTGAATGAAAAGTGGATTCAAAGCAGCCCGGACGAAGTGCGGTTCAAAATCAGTCTCGCCGTCAACACAGCGATGCAGCTGGCGATGAATCAGGACACGTCTCCCACGCCCGAGATTCAGGAATTGAATCAGCGGGCAAAGCAGCAGCTTGGGTGGTTTTTGGAAAAGTACCCGCACGATCCTGTCCTGCTGTCCTACCTCATGCATCAGGCGTACCGCACCGGAGATGTTCAGGGAATGGCGGGACTGCTGCAGAGCGTGGATGACAGTGCTGCTGCGGACCACATGGTCTGGGTGTATCGTGGCTGGTACCACATTCAAATGCAGGAATACCCGGAAGCGGAGAAATCCCTGCAGGAAGCGATCCGCATTCACCCGCTCAGTCCGCTTGCGCACCACGAGTACGCCAGTTTACTGCGCGTTCAGCAGCGTCCTGAACTGGCACGGGAACAGCAGCTGGCGACTTACGGTCGAGACCTGCGCAGTGAAATCCTGCTGCTGCCGTCGGCAGTCGACCTGACTCCCATACTGCTGGTGAAAATCCAGAGTTACGCTGAGAGCTGCGGTGATCAGGAGGCGGCAGCAGGGCTGGCAAAACGGCTGGAACGCTGACTGGCTGGAAGGCGGTTTTCTGTACAGCAGTGGCTACCAAATTGACTGTTTCCCACGCGCAATTACCGATTTTGTGAAGATTTCAGCAACTTTACCCTCAGTTTTCTCGTGTTTTCATCAAATGCAACTTGAAGGGCGCCGATTCATCGCTTACAAACATGGCACAGGTGCTTCCAGCATGCGCGTTTCGGGCAAGACAAGTGAACATTTAGACACAGCAGGTGACTGAACCTGAAGAAGCGTGCGAGCTGTGTTGAAGGTGCCTGCGGGCACTTTACGGGCTGCTGACACCTGTTACGTTTCTCGAAGGCGATTGCTGGATAAATCTGACACAAATTGGCAACCTGGTTCCAAAACTGTGAATCATCGAAGAAAACCTGCTATGTCCTGCATTCTTCTGACTCGCCGATCTCTGTCCGTACTGGCACTGCTGGCTGCATTTGCGACTGCTGGCTGCGGTGAGTCCGGACCGGCATTGTCTTCAGTTTCCGGCAAGGTCACGAAGGCCGGTAAGCCGCTGGCCAATATCAACGTGACCTTCACTCCTGCTGCCGGCGGTCCGGCATCGGCAGGGCGCACTGACGCCGACGGCAAGTTTGCGCTGATTTGCCAGAACGGCAAGGCCGGCGCTGTTCCCGGCAAGCATAAGGTGGTGCTGCAGACCGTACAGGAAGCAGCAGTCGACAGCAACTCTGACCCCAAAGCTGCGATGGAAGCCTACATGAAAATGCGTGGTGGCAGCGGCAAGAAGAACACCGCTCCGTCCAACGATCCTTCCGGCGGAGCATTTCCGAAGGAATACAGCGACGCCTCGAAAACCCCGCTGCAGTACGAAGTTGGGACCTCCGGCAACGAATTTGATATTGTCATCCCCTAAGCAGCAGTCCCAAGCATGTCAGGCCGATTACCGCTGCAGGCGCGGTGGCTGGTTCAATAGTTTGGTCGTGTTTGTTCTTTTCCTTATTTGGAGTTCGTTATGAAGAAGAGTTCGCTGAAGCGCGGATTCACGCTCATCGAACTGCTGGTTGTTATCGCGATTATCGCGATTCTGGTGGCATTGCTGCTGCCAGCCGTCCAGCAGGCGCGTGAAGCTGCCCGTCGTACCCAGTGCAAGAACAACCTGAAACAACTGGGCCTCGCGTGTCACAACTACCATGACACGTACAACCAGTTTCCGATGAACTGGTTCAACGGTGACAACCAGAACCAGCCTGACCCGAACAACCCGCGGTACCCGAACGGCTCATGGCCGTGGACTGTGATGGCGTTGCCCTACATGGAACAGGCTCCCCTGTACCAGCAGATTTCTGCTTACTTCAGCGTTGCAAATGGAACTCTGCCAAATATTGGCATGGGTTTCACCGGTTCAGTGAACGGTCTGCCTTCTCCTCGCAAGATGGCAGAGCAGGTGATTCCGGTGTTCATCTGCCCGTCGAATGATCAGACCAAGGTCCGTCGCGATCAGTTGATCGAAATTGACAACGGTGGCTGGGGCACTGCTCCATATCAGGGCCCGGCTGGTGGTCTGGACTATGTTGGCAACATGGGTCACATCTGGGCAGGCTGGAAGGATTGTCCGACCGTACCGGACTTCCCCAGCACCAACGGGCGATTTGTTCGTGGTTCCGCTGGAACTCCGTGGATCAGCGAACGCTGGAACAATGACAATCCGAACATCAATGGCGTGTTCATGTTCCGCGGTTCCCGCGGTATCCATGAGATTTCCGACGGGACCTCCAACACCGTCATGCTGTTCGAATCAATGCACTGGCGTGCCAGCAGCAACGGTCTGAACCGCGAGCCCAAGTTTGATGCCAACTGGGCGTCTCCGCTGGCTGCCGTGAACACGATGCGAAATCCCATCAACCTGACCAACCGCGCATGGTTGCCGGGCGACGAGTGGGACCCACGCTGCTCATCACCTTCCAGCAACCACACCGGTGGCTGCCAGGTTGTGTTGTGCGACGGTTCGGTTCGCTTCCTCAGCGAAACCATCGACAACAACATCCGTTACAACCTTTCACATCGCCGCGACGGCAACGTGATCGGCGAGTACTGATTGCGGCTGTCGCGGACGCGAATTTCTGCTCCGCGTGATGCTGCTGATCAGTTCCTGTGTATGATACCGCATGGCAAGTCATTGCCATGCGGTTTTTTGTTGGCTGAAACTCCTGCAAAACGGTCGGCAAATCGTCCGGAGACGGGTATGCAGTGTCGGGCACGACGAGTCTTCGCTGAACTCACAGTTTCGAGTTTCACGGGCAACGGGTGCAGTCTCGGCCTGCTGTTGGTCAGCCTGCTGATTGCTGGCTGCAATTCGCAGAAAGATTCGGGTGCGGATGCTGCCAAATTGATCGAGGCAGACTCATCCGGGGGCTTGTCTGAAAGCCGCCCAAAATTTGATTTTCGCCCGAAAGACGTGCCCCGGAAAACGCCTCCGGTGACCGCTGCAACACAGATCGCCTTCCCGGATCTCGTGGATGTCGCCGCAGCGGTCGGTATTCGCCACGTTTACGACAACGGCGCCAGTCCGCGAGCATTGATGGTGGAATCAACCGGTGGTGGCTGCGGCTGGCTGGACTTTGATCGAGATGGCCTGGTGGACCTGTACCTGACTCAGGGTGGCGACCCGTGCCCGCCCGCGGACGCCCGCTGGGTACCCGATTCCCTGTATCGTCAAACCGTGGGTGGTCAGTTCATCGACGTCTTCGCCCCCTCAGCCCTGCAGGACGAAGGCTTCGGACATGGTGTTGCAGCAGGCGACTGGAACAACGACGGTTTTGATGACCTGTTTATTGCGAATGCCGGGGTCAGTCGATTGTTTCTGAATCTGGGTGACGGCACGTGGCAGGACGCCGGGATGGCTCTGGTCGGAGCGCGCCCGGCCTGGAGCTCGACCCCCGCCTGGGGGGATCCGGACCGCGATGGTGACCTGGATCTGTACGTTTGCAACTATGCCATTTACGACCCCTGCAACCCGATCCCCTGCCTCGATAAGGATGGCATTCCTTCCATCTGTCACCCTCGAAATGTTGAACCTGAACCTGACATGTATTTCCGGAACGAGGGTGATGGACGCCTTGTCGAATGCGCACGGGAACTGGGATTGTTTGGGCGTGGCAACAAGGCTTTGGGTGTGGTAATTGCCGACATGAACGGCGACCGCTGGCCCGACATCTACGTGGCCAATGACACGACGGCCAACTTCCTGTTCATCAACAACGGCGCGGGGACAGCTTTCACCGAAAGCGCGCAGTTGCTGGGGGGCGCGTTCAGCTCCACAGGCGAGCCGCAGGCCAGTATGGGGGTTGCATTTGGTGACTATGACCGCAATGGCTGGCCTGACCTGCTGCTGACGCACTTCACCGGTGAATCAAACACCCTGTATCAGAACCGGGGCGCTCAGGGGCTGCACGACGTCAGCAATCTGACCGGGCTGCGGGAACCTTCGCTGCCCAAGCTGGGATTCGGAACGATCATGGATGACCTCAACTCGGACGGCCATATGGATCTGTTTGTGACGAATGGCCACATTGATCCCCGGTATGAAGAGAGCGAGGGCTACGAGATGGTACCTCAGCTGTTTTCCTTTGACGGTCAGCGCTGGCGTGAGCGACCGGCGGTGTCCGGCGAGTTTTTCGCGAAAGAACTGGTGGGGAGAGCAGCAGGCACCGGCGACATGGATCGTGACGGTGATCTGGATCTGTGCGTAGTTCATCACAATTCGCCCGCCGCCCTGCTGCGAAATGATTCTCGCAGCGGTCGCAGTCTGCTGGTGCGGCTGACAGGAAGAACCAGTAATCGCAGTGCCGTGAATGCTCACGTCACCCTGCGGTGTGCCGATGAGACTCTGGTGCAGGAACTGGCGGGCGGAACCAGTTACGCGGCATCCCATGAGCGGGTGCTGCATTTTGGGCTTGGAGCTCTGCAGGGCAGTCTGCAACTGACCGTTGCATGGCCGGCGGGAACTGAACAGTCGTTTGAGATTCCGGCAGAGCAGTTGTCGGTGCAGATTGTGGAAGGCGTGGGGTTGGTGCAGGGAAATTGATGTGGAGCTTCGACAGATGATGTCAGTCCCGCAAAACCGAATTTCGCTGATCGCTCCAGCGGGGCTGGTGCTGCTGGTGTGGCTGTGTGCCGGCTGCAGCCGCGGTCCTGAATCACCGTCTGAAGCAACGGCGTCTTCGACCGCAACAACATCTGCCGACGGTGCCGAACAGGTCAGCTCATCAGGCGGCTGGCTTGGCAGCACAGCCTGCCGGGAATGCCACAGTCAGATCTTTGAGCGCTACACGGGCCATCCGATGTGGCACACACTGGCCAGAACAGACAAGGCGACCGCAATTGAAAACTTCTCGCAGACGAGTTTTTCTGGTCCTGCGGGCCTCGAGTATCGGGTTGAGGTCCATGAAGGGTTCTCTGCCGGCAGCCCGAGCACTTCTTCAATGCCCGCTGATTCAGGTTCGAGGCAGCCTGTTCAGTGGCATCACGAGTTGAGACGAGCATCCGACGGCAGTGTGCTCTATGATCAGCGAGTGCCGTTTGAGATTGCCGTCGGCTCGGGGGCGCATGGCCGATCGTGGCTGCGGAATGTGGAGGGGCGGTTGTATCAGTCACCGATCACGTGGTATGCGGAGGATGGGCACTGGGGTTTGTCGCCGGGGTATGCTCCGGAATTTCACGATCGTTTTGAACGCCGGGTGACACATGCCTGTCTCTCCTGCCATGCGGGTCGCGCGATACCACTGGCGGGTGAACCTGATCGGTTTCAGGACCCGCTGTTTGCGGAGGAGTCTATTGGCTGCGAGCGTTGCCACGGCCCGGGGGAGCAGCACGTGCAGTGGCACAGGAACATAGCCGCTGCAGGCTCCGCTGCGAGCGTGGGCTCCGGAAATCCCGCTGCTGACCCGATCGTTAATCCGGGGCATTTTCAGGATGCTCGACTGGATGCGGTCTGCAACCAGTGTCACCTGGCTGGACAACGGCGTGTGCTGAAGAATGGGTACTCAGAGTTTGATTTCCGTCCGGGGATGCGGGTCAGTGATCTTTGGACGGTGTTTGTCAAAACGAAGGGTACGACGGCGGGAACTGAGGATCCGGCAGGGGCGGTCAGTCATGTGGAACAGATGCATGCCAGCCGCTGCTATCAGCAGACCAGTGGTGGCCTGAACTGCATCAGTTGTCATGATCCCCATGAGGTCCCCGCAGCGGGGCAGGAGTCCGCGTTCTACCGCGCAAAGTGCCTCGAATGCCATTCAGCGGGTCGGGTGGAGTGCAGTGAACTGCCGGAGCGACGCGCGAATGATGGCCGCGGAGATTCGTGCATCATCTGCCACATGCCGGCTTACCCGGCGGCTGACGTGCATTCAGCACAGACGGATCACCGTGTGCTGCGACGTCCGCTGGTGTCTGAGGCAGCAGCGGTGATGGCGACCAATCCGGAGGCGGGGCAGCCCCTGCAGCGGGACGAGCGATCGCTGGTTGCCTGGCGGGAACCGGGCGTGCCGGAGGACGCGGGCGAACTGGCGCGAGCCAGCGGAATCTATCTGTCTGAGCTGGCCTATTTCGGAGGCAGCAATGAAGCGGCCGCACGAGCTGTGGTGCTGCTGGATGAGTCCCTTGCCAGGGAAGCGGTTGATGTCGAGGCTCTGCTGGCGCGCGGCCGGGCACTGATCCAGTTGGGCCGACTTCCGGAGGCGGTAAAATCGCTGGAGGCCCTTTTGAAGCTGTCACCGAAGCACGAGACAGCGCTGGAGGTGCTGGCCTCGGCACAGCACGAATCAGGCCGCATCCGTTCGGCTCGCACTACCTATGAAAAATTACTGGAGGTGAATCCTCATCGATCCCGCTACCACGGTCGGTACGCACATGTCCTGGGGCAACTGCAGGAGTATAGTCGAGGAGTGCAGGCGGCGGAAAAAGCTTTGGAACTGGATCCTTCGCTGGTGCAGGCACATCAGTGGCTGCAGATGACGTGGGAGCACCGGGGGATGGCGGACCGGGCCGACTATCATCGGCGATTGGCCGAGCAGATGCTGGGTGGAGGAACCGCGGGCCGGAAGCAGAGGTAGTGGGGGGCGCGTGCCCTGCGTAAGTCACTACAGCTTGCGTGTGCCAGCCTTGACAGGACAAAAAACAGCCGGCACGTTTGCACAGGAGGTCCGGGCAATCATTTCCAAACTTCCGGCACCAGCGCCCGAGATCTCGATCTTAGTGAAGAACAAGCGGCAGCCCGAGGCCGGATTGACTGAGCTACTGATTGAAGGGGCCACTGAGTTCCAGGCGGTGCCTGAGGTCCGCGACTACCTCGCTTAGCTGCTCTGCACTGCAGGCTGCCAGTTGGTCATTCGAAAAAACCGGCTGCTTCAAAAGTTGCTGCAGCAGCACAATCTGGCCGCGGAGTTGTCCCTTTTCGATACCCCGGGCTTCGCCAATTTCGATGCCCCGGGCTTCGCCAATTTCCAGGCCCTGCTGCTGCCCGTACAGGATGCGAGCCTCTTCATCGCGGCGGGCTTTCAGGCGATCGTGATATTCCTGGAGTTGTTCAGGGGTCCGGGCGATCATATCCAAAACTCCGGCAGCTTCAGAGAATTCCTGGTCGGGAAACAGGGGTGCAGCGTGTTCAATGGTGGGATGTTCCGCGTAGTCACGAATCCAGCACCAGCGACGGACATCCAAATCCCTGTGAAGTACCAGCGGCAGCCCGAGGCCGGATTGACTGAGCTACTGATTGAAGGGGCCACTGAGTTCCAGGCGGTGCCTGAGGTCCGCGACTACCTCGCTTAGCTGCTCTGCACTGCAGGCTGCCAGCTGGTCATTCGAAAAAACCGGATGCTTCAAAAGTTGCTGCAGCAGCACAATCTGGCCGCGGAGTTTTCCCTTTTCGATGCCCCGGGCTTCGCCAATTTCGATGCCCCGGGCTTCGCCAATTTCGATGCCCCGGGCTTCGCCAATTTCGATGCC
>VFQT010001480.1_pt1 | contig 28025 bp, 25 predicted proteins | sample 3512381 | NCBI WGS metagenome assembly VFQT01 (sample SAMN10412376, study PRJNA504923) | tailings metagenome | isolation source: Relicate 2 Philex TSF3 active mining site | place: Philippines: Tuba, Benguet | collected 2017-08-29
ATGCTGATGAACTTCCCGCGCTTCAACAAGATGAAGGGCATGGGGCAGATCGTGTCGTGGTCGGTGCGCGATGAGTCGCTTCATTGCGAGGGCATGATCCGCGTCTTTCACACGCTGGCAGCTGAGACAGGGGCGCTCACCGATGCGGTGAAGAACGACATCATCGATTGCTGCCGCGAAGTGGTGAAGATGGAGGACGCCTTCATCGACCTCGCCTTCAAGATGGGCCCGGTGCAGGGCATGACAGCGGATGACATCAAGCAGTACATCCGCTACATTGCCGACTGGCGCCTGGGGCAGCTGAAGCTGCCGGCGATCTACGGCGTGAAGGAACACCCAATCCCGTGGCTGTCGGAGATCCTCAACGGGGTCGAGCACGCCAACTTCTTCGAGCAACGCGCAACGGAGTACTCCAAGGGCGCAACCGGCGGCGAATGGCACGGCGCTGACGGTGTCTGGAGCCAGTTCGACCGAATGAAGAAGCAGGTCGCGGCGGAGTAGGTCTGCTGTAACCTGTCGTCCCAAAGCACGCCCTCGTCCTTCGAGATCACCTTCGGCCTCCTCCGGAAGAGGGCTCTCCAACCAGCTTGACTCCGTTGACAGGCCGCATCCTGGGGAGCCATGGAGCGGCGTCTTGCAAGAGGAAGCTTGGCTTCCCAGCGCTTAACCATCCCGCCTCGCGCTACGCGCGAAAAGCCTTCGCGGCGTGGTTCATGCATGGTTTTCAGGGATTAAACGGGGGCCGCCATATTCTGGAGCGGCTGAAACCCTATATGAAGCGCGGGGCGCTATCCAAGCGCCAGCATCCTGATCAGGGAGAGCCCGATGTCCACACCTTCGAGCACCGGCAACGGCACACCAGGGAAGACCGATTTCGACACGCTGAAAAACGACATGAAAGCGCTACGCGAGGATCTCGCCACGCTGATCAAGGACACCGGCGCATTTGCCGCGGCACAGGCCAAGGTGGCCGGAGAGAAGGGCCGGGCGCTGGCGTCCGACGCGGGCGAGAAGGCGGTCGAGTATCGTGAGGCGGTGGCCGATAAGGTGCGCGAGCATCCGCTAGCCGCGATCGGCATCGCGCTGGCGGCTGGCTATGTGATTGCCTCGCTGTCGCGCCGCAACTAGGCGAACTTCCGGGGACGTAAGTGTTCGATAGGATCTTCGACCGCGCAAAGGATCTCGCGATCGCCGCGGTTGTGGCGCTAATCCTCGCGATCGTGGGGGTGGCCGTGCTAGCGGTCGCGGCCGCTTGGCAGCTGGCGATGTGGATGGCTTGGCCGGCGGCGTTGGCCGTGACGGGCGTCGGCATCCTCGCGATTGCGGCAATAGCGCTCTGGGTGGGGGCGGCCAAGAGGAAACCCGAGCCACAGCCGCAAGAGTCTATGTCGGACGTCGATCCCGTGGCCATGGTGCTCGGATTGATGGAACTGCCGGTCGAGGTGGTGAAGAAGATCGTGGCGGAGAAGCCGATCGCCTCGATCGCCGTGATCTCGAGCCTCGGCCTGCTGATCGCGCGCAAGCCCGAAGTGGCGCTGAAACTGTTCGACCGACTCGTGGGTTCGTTCGGGCCGAAGGGGTAGGTCAGGTCGCGCACTGACGCGTCGCTTGCCGGACGGGAACCCGGCGGTCCTGGCTGGCGTTGACTGCCCGGCTCGCGCGACCTAGTTACCCGAAATGACGGGGAAGCTTACACCAGTTCAGGCGATCGATCGGGCGACGGAGCTACATGCGGCGGCCGTGGCGCGCTTGCGCGCGGCGTTGGAGGCGTTTGTGGTGCGAGGCGAGACGCCCGATCCCCAGGCGCGGGCGCGGGGGGATTTCTGCTATCCCGAACTGCGAATGTCGTATCATCCCGGCGGGCCGATTCCGGCCCTGCCGCGCGCCTTTGCCAAGCTTTCGGAAGCCGGGCTCTATGTCAGCACGATCACGCAGCCGGCTTTTTTCCGGACATACTTCCTCGAACAGCTCGAGCAGATCACGGCGGATTTCGACGTGTCGCTGGATGTGGTCGTGTCGAAGTCGGAGATTCCCTATCCTTACGTTCTCGAGCATGCGGCCAACATCGATGCGGAGGCTTTGCCGCCCGCGGAGTTTGCGCGCTGGTTTCCGACGCCGCGACTGGATCTGATCGGCGACGAGGTGATCGATGCTGAAGTGCAGGATGGGGGGTTCTTCAATACGGATGGCGTGCGGCCGCTGGCGCTGTTCGACGGCGCGCGCATCGACTTTTCGCTGCAACGGCTAAAACACTATACCGGCACGCCGTTCGAGCATGTGCAGCGCTACATCCTGTTCACCAACTATCACCGCTATGTCGACCACTTCGTGGAATGGTCGATCGAGCGGCTGAAACAGCCGGGGCCGTACAAGAAGCTCTCGGCGCCAGGCGGAATCATCGTCGATGCGAAGACGAAGGATGCGGCGGCGAAGGTGAATGACGGACCGTGGCGCAAGCATCAGATGCCCGCCTATCACCTGATGGCGGACGATCGCTCGGGGATCACGCTGGTGAACATCGGCGTGGGGCCGTCGAACGCGAAGACGATCACCGACCATCTTGCCGTGCTGCGCCCCGAATGCTGGATCATGGTCGGGCATTGCGGCGGACTGCGGCACTCGCAGCGCATCGGCGACTATGTGCTGGCGCACGCCTATCTGCGAGACGACCATGTTCTCGATTCGGTGCTGCCGCGCGACATTCCGGTGCCGCCGATTGCCGAGGTGCAGGTGGCGTTGCAGGACGCAGCAGAAAAGGTGACAGGCGAGAGCGGGGATCAGCTGAAGCATCGCCTGCGGACAGGCACAGTGGTGACGACGGACGATCGCAACTGGGAGTTGCGGTTCACCGACTCATCCAAGCGGTTCAACAAGTCGCGCGCCATCGCCATCGACATGGAAAGTGCGACCATCGCCGCCAACGGCTATCGCATGCGTGTGCCTTATGGCGTGCTTCTGTGCGTCTCCGACAAGCCGCTGCATGGCGAGATCAAGCTTGCGGGCGCCGCCAACCGGTTTTACGAGCGCGCCATCGGTGAGCACATCCGCATCGGAATCGAGACGCTGGAAAGCCTGGCCCGTGCCGGCGGCAACGCGCTGCATTCGCGCAAGCTGCGATCCTTCTACGAGCCGCCCTTCCGATAGCGCGCGTCGCAGGTCGGGCCGCTACGTTTGGGCGCGGCCCTGTCCCCGCGGCAGGGGCGAGTCCGGGGTTTCCCCAACGACCGAATCCGCGCCACGTTGATTCGCGGCATCGACACGCCTGTCGGAGTCAATCACTATGCATAGAGGTTTCCGGCTCCGGCCGGCTGAGGACACGCGATGACCGACGCGACGCCGGCGGATCTATCGGGCGGTCACGCCGCTAACAGCCGCGTCGGTGGCTGGAAGCAGCCGGCCGGCTTTTCGTGGGCAATGTTCGAGTTCGCCCGCAACCCGTACTTTATGCTGATCGTGACGTATGTCTTCCCGCCCTACTTCGCGCAGTTTGTCGTGGGCGATCCCATCACCGGGCAGGCGACCGTTGCGGAGGCCACCAAGTGGGCGGGCATAATCGGCGCGCTGACGGCGCCGCTGCTCGGCGCGATGATGGACAGAGGCGGGGCGCGCAAGCCGCTGATGCTGGTGTTCCTCGGGATGCTGGTGGTCAGCGGGCTGTCGCTCTGGTGGGCGCTGCCGGGATCCGTCGATGCGGCGGGGAACTTCGCTCCGCCGACGGCAGGGTGGGGCGTGACGGGCACAATGATGTTCCTCGTGCTCGGCTTCGTCGGCTATACCTACTCCGAGATGATGCACAATGCGATGCTGCGAACGGCCGGGCGGCCCGATGCGCTCTCGCAGATTTCCGGCGCTGGCATCGGGCTGGGGCAGCTGTCGTCCGGGCTTTGTCTTGCTGCCGTTGTCGTTGTCGCGCTGGCGGCGGGATCTCTTGCCGGGCCTGAAGGCGAATACGCGCTGCAGCGCGGTTCGGGGCCGTTCGTGGCGATCTGGCTGGTCGTGTTCGTGATCCCGTTCTTCATCTATACGCCCGATGGCGCGCCCCTTGGCGGCAAGTGGAGCACAGCTGCGCGCGAGGTGCTGACCCGTGCGGGCAGGTTCGACCCGGTCGGCAAGGTGGCGGGGCTGGTTGCGTACATCCGTGGGCTGTTCCAGGCCTTCCCCGAGACCATGAAGTACCTGCTGGCCTGCCTTGTTTTCAAGGACGGGATAATCGCGCTGCTCGCGATTGGCGGCGTGTTCTCGACCGGCGTGCTGGGCTGGGGCGTGGCGGAAGGCGGGCTCTACGGCATCTGGGCGTCGCTTGCCGGCGCGGTGGGCGGGCTCTGGCTCGCGCCGGTGATGGACCGTGCGCTGGGGCCGCGCAAGGCGATCATGGCGCAGCTCGCGGCGCTTTGTGTCGTCGTGGTGATTGCGCTTGGCACGACGCGCGAGAGCATTCTCTATGGCCTCGTGCCGGCGGGTGCGCCGTTGCATGGGCTCGGGATCTTTGACTCTCTGTCGGACGTTTTCTATCTCGTGGTAACAGCCTTCATCGCGGCGCTGGCGGCGGCCAACATCGCTGCGAGCCGCTACATGGTGGTGGTGCTGGCGCCAACAGACAGGGTGTCAGAGTTCTATGGCCTGTTTGCTCTGTCGAGCACGGCGACCGTATGGCTGGGGCCGATGCTGATCGAATGGGCAACGCGGACGTTCAACGACCAGCGGATCGGTTTTTCTCCGATCCTGCTGTTGCTGGCGGCCGGGCTTGCGCTGATGTTCACGCTGAAGCCAACGACGGGTGCACGCGGGGAGCTTGCCGAGGACGCAGCGCGCTCATAGCGCGACGGCGCTGCGCTTTGTAACGTGTCCGGAGGACCTACTCGCCCTTGGCCGTTGCCGCCTTGCCTGTGACGGTGGCCATCACGCCGGTGAAGTGATCCTGTGCGTCACCGACCATGGGTGTGGCGCGGCACTTGTCGAGGCATGAATAGGAGTAGGTGCCCTGGCCGCGCACGATGGTGAGACCATCCTCTGTCTCGCCGCCGACAACGATCTGGTTGGTGTAAATCGTGTTGCCGCCGCGATCGAGGACGGTGAGGTTGGTCGAGCCGAAGGCCTTTCCGGTGATGAGGAGTGTGCGGGCGTCGTGAACGGAGACGTCGGCGACGGTTGCGTTGCCGATGACGACTGAATTGGCCGCGCCTGCGACCTTCAACGTCACTGTCTGGTCGACCTTGACCGTAAAAGGATCGGCCGCCACGGCCGGCGCGAGCGCGAGGGACAGCGCGAGGGCGGCAAGCAGCTTCTTCGTCATTGTGGGACTCCCGGCGGGCTTGGTCCCGACGATAGGCGCCAGTCCTGAATCAAAGGCTAAGGGTGGGGGTAGGGCCTAGGAAGTGCAGAGCGGGGCGTGCAGATGAGAGAACAGGGAGTGGGCGGCAGCCGATGGCGCCAACACGCCCGCGGAGCGCCAGCTGGCGCGCGGCTTCGAGGCGTCACTCATGGTTCGCCGGAAGCTCGGGATGGTTAGCGAAGCGTTCAAAGTATTGAACAAGTTCGAAACGTCTTCAGTTAAGCAGCGATGAATCTAAATACATGCAAATTTCTTGTCTGCTTTACGCGATATCAATGCAGCTCATGTAGAACTGACCATACCTACTGCGGGTGATGGTACTTCGCTGTGGGGAACTAAAGCCATGCATAGCGGAGAAACAAACATGAAAACCGTGATCAAGTTCCTGAAGAACAAGTCCGGCGCCACCGCGATCGAGTACGGCCTGATCGCCGCCCTCATCGCCGTCGCCGTCATCGGCGGCGTCAGCCAGCTCGGCACGTCGGCCAACTCGACGTTCAACGCGGTTTCGGCTGCGATGTAATTCGGCGCCGGCCAACAGGCTGGCGTAGAGATTGGAAGCCGCGGGCCCTCGGTCCGCGGCTTCTTTCTTTTTGCGAATACTTGGCGTGGTCAAGAATTCCTTCAGCGAATTCTGCCATCTTGACTGAATAACAAGCCTGATGGTGGTGGCGGCCTCGATGATCACGTCCTTGCTCTGCCTGGCGTTCCCGCTCCTGTTGATCTACGCCGCCTGGCACGACGTCTCGACAATGACCATTCCGAACTGGGTGTCGATCGCGCTGGCGGCGGCATTCCTGCCGGCTGCGATGGCTGCAGGGCTTACCTTGGAGGAGATCGGCTGGCATCTGGTCTTCGGCGCCGCCGTGCTGATCGCCTGCGCTGTGCTCTTCTATCTGAACGTGTTTGGCGGCGGGGACGCGAAGGTGATCGCAGCAGCGTCCCTGTGGACGGGGCTCGCGGGCAGCGCTCCGTTCGTGATGGGCATGGCGATCGCTGGCGGAGCGCTGGCGGCCGTGCTGATCGTCCTCAGACGGATGAAAATTCAGACGACTAAGGCCTGGGCGGCGCGGCTTCTTTCCCCGGAAGAGGGCGCACCCTATGCGGTCGCGATCGCCGTGGGCGCGCTTCTGGCGGCGCCAGCGTCCCCAGTGCTCGCGGCGGGCCTGGGCACACTATCGCTTTGAGCCGGGCGCGCCGCGAACAGCGGCGATTCACGGATCGGAAACCCAGAAGGCCCAGCATTCCCAGCGGTTGGTTAAGATCGCAGGCCAATCGTTAATTACCCCTGCGGCGGCGTCTTAACGCTCCCTTAGAGCCCTAATGAAACTGTCTATCACAAGATAGGCCCTTTTCGGCCTGTTTGGGACTTGGCGGAGGGCCCTCATGTCGCCTGTGCGACTGATCATTCTTCTGATTGCAGCGGGTGCGGCCATCGGCGCCGTTTTCCTTGTGCGCTCCGTGCAGACGCCCGCGCCGGCTGTCGCCGCTGCGGACACGCCCGCCCCCGCGCCAGAGCCGGTCGAGATTCCGCTGAAACAGATTCTTGTCGCCAACAACACGATTCCAGCTGGCAAGTTCGTCTCGCTCGACGATCTCAAATGGCAGGGCTGGCCAGCTGATGCCCAGATGGACTCTTTCATCGACCAGGAGACGGAAGCCGAAGCGCTTGAGAAGATGGTGGGCGCTGTGGCGCGCTTCGATGTCGTTGCGGGCGAGCCGATCACGCGGGCCAAGCTCCAGCATCCGGGCACGGCCGGCTTCATGTCAGTGATGCTGACGCCGGGCATGCGCGCCGTGTCGATCGAAATCGAGACCGAGACCGCCGCGGGCGGCTTCATACAGCCGAACGACCGCGTCGACGTAATCGTAACACGCGAAGTCGAAAATGCCGGCGGCAACAACGCCTTCGCGGGCATCCGCTCCGACCTCATCCTGTCGAACATCCGCGTGCTGGCGATCGACCACGTCTACGGCGCGCCGCCGATCGAGGGAGGAGAGGAAGAGGTTCGCACCGGACAGGGCACAGTGATTGTCGGATCGCGCGCCACGCTCGAACTCACCGAGCGCGACGCCACGCTGGTCAACACCGCGCGCAAGGCGGGCGATATCTCGCTGACTCTTCGCTCTATCGCCGACATGTCCGCGCCGCAGGGGGCCACGGGTGCGGGCAAGGTCTATCGCGATGGCGTCTCGCAGGACGCTGAGGGCGTGCGCATCTATCGCTACGGGACGGAAACCGTGGCGTCGGCGACAGCAGGTTGAGGTCACCCATGTCAGCCAACCGAAATTGCATTCTGGCCAGTCTTGCCGCTGTTCTTGCCTTGACGGGCACGTCGTTCGCGCAGCCGCCGGGCGATCTGGCCGGACAGCCGGGACAACCGGCGCAACGCATGACGCTGCCGGAAGCCACCGCGCCTGAATCGACCGAGACGCTGACGCTCACGGTCAACAAGAGCTACATGATCGAGTTCGACGTCGACATCGACGATGTTATCATCGCCAACGACAAGATCGCCAACATCGTCGCGCGTGACCGCCGCCGTGTTGCGGTTCAGGGTGTGTCGCCGGGCGAGAGCAACATCGTGTTCCTCGACCGTTCGGGCCGCCGCATCAAGACGCTTGAGATTTCGGTGACGGACGGCGTTGCGGGCATGGACCAGCTGCGCAACCTCATCAAGAGGCATGTTCCAGGTTCGAAGGTGCAGGTTGAATCGGTCAATGGCCGCGTGATTCTTGCGGGTTCTGTCCCGAACCTCGCCGGAGCGGATCGCGTCGTTCAGCTCGCGCGCGCCTACGCCAAGGACGACAACAGCGTCCTCAACATGATGGCGATCGACGGCAAGGATCAGGTGACGCTCAAGGTACGCGTCGTCGAGATGCAGCGCTCGGTCATCAAGCAGATGGGCATAAACCTGTCGGGCTCGATCGGTTTTGGCCAGCTGACGGGGAGTGCGTTCGATAACACCGTCTCGATTGGCGCCTCGAACGCTTTCCCGATTGCCGGTACATCATTGGGCGGGCTCGTCGCCAATCTCGGCTACAAGAATACGGTGGCCGGCGGGGCGACACAGAGCACGGTGGGCGCAAAGGTGAATGCGCTCGAGCGCGTCGGCCTTGTGCGGACGTTGGCGGAACCGAACCTTGCGGCGATCTCGGGCGAGGCTGGTAAGTTCCTTGTCGGCGGTGAGTTCCCCGTGCCGGTGGCGCAGAACGACGGCAAGATCTCGATCGAGTTCAAACCCTACGGGGTCGGCCTCGGCTACACGCCCGTGGTTATGTCGGAAGGCCGGATCTCGTTGCAGCTATCCGTGGAGGTATCCGAGCTGTCGACTCAGGGCGGCTTCCAGTCGGCTTCCGGCGTGGTCACGGACCCGACGACGGGGCAGGCGGTCGCGGCGCAGACGATCACCATTCCAGCACTGAAGGTGCGGCGCGCCGAGACGACGGTTGAAATCCCTTCGGGCGGCAGTCTCGTTATCGCTGGCCTCTTGCAGGAAGCGACCAAGCAGAATCTCGACAGCGTCCCGGGCGTCAAGGATATTCCAGTACTGAGCGCGCTGTTCCGCAGCCGCGACTTCCAAAATGACGAGACCGAACTGGTCGTAATCGTGACGCCCTACCTTGTCGATCCGACGGATCCGCAGGGTTTCCGCGATCCGGACCGCGGGTATGTGGCGTCAAACGATGCCCGTACGATTCTCTTCGGTAAGCTCAACGATGTCTACGCGGCCCCCGGGTCTGCAGCGGCGCGGTCGCCCGCGCCGGCCGGCGCCAGCGGCTTCATTATCGATTGAGGAATAGCTGAGATGGCAAAGCGCTTCCACGTTGCGGTTTCCGGAGTTCTGGCCGGTCTTCCCCTGATCGCGCTCGGCGGCTGCATGCAGACGCAGGAGCAGATCGCCTGGTCCAACCGCTCGCATACGCAGATCGTGGCGCAGGAAACGACGGCGGAGCTCAAGATCGGGACGCTTGTTGCCGGCGAGAAGCTGGGTTGGCGCGAGCGCGACGCCGTGAAGGGCTTTGCGGTCGCCTACCAACAGGAAGGCCACGGCGCATTGATCATCTCGCGGCCATCGAATGGGCCCGACGATATCTCCGCGATGCGGGCAGCCGCTGACGCGCGCGCGATGATGCTCGCCGAGGGCGTCGATCAAAGCATGATTGCAGAAGGCACTTATGACGGCACCGGTGCGCGCTCCGCACCGTTGATCATCAGCTATCGCACCTATGAGGCGGTGGCGCCCCATTGCCCGGATATCTCGCACTGGGACTTCACCGACACAAGCTCCAACTCCGCATTGCCCTCGCTTGGCTGCGCGGTCGCGGCGAATCTGGCCGCGATGATCGCGAACCCGTCTGACCTGGTGGGCGACCAGCCAATGGATCCTGCCGACACGGCGCGACGGAGCATCATGTTCAGCAAGTATCGCGCGGGCGAGAAGACCTCATCCGAACGCAACAATGACGCCAGCGGCGCCATCAGCACGGTCGTTGAGTAGGGGTAGGGGACATGAGCGGACCTCGGGACACGTATGACGACGGCGAGCTCGACGAGCTCGTCGAGGATTTCGACCTCGACATGGATGCGCCGCTGGGCGCCTCCTTCGCCGCTGCGCTGCGCAGCGGCGAGGAGGAGACAACGGAGTTCGACACAGCCTACCCGGAGGATGAAGGCGCGTTTGCGGAGGAGGACGCGCCTCTGCACGATCCTGCCGACCCCATGACTGACCTGCCGCCCCCGCCTGCAATGACGGCAGCGCAGCCCTGGCTTCAGCCCAAGCCGGCGCAGTCGCCAGTGGACGACCTGCCGCCGATGACGGCGCACGAAGCCGAGCCAGTCGCTGACGATGTGGCGGGACAGGGGCTGGGCTATGACTATGCGTTTGGCGCAACTCATGACGGCGGTGACCGGACGATCCCGCGCATTGTCGTGCATGCCTTCTGCACGCGCACGAACTCGCTCAGCCTGATGCGGACGATCATGCAGGATCGCCGCATGAGGAATGTCACCATGGAGGTCCATGAGGGTGGTGTTGCGGCGGCCATCCAGTACTACGTCAACGAAACCACCCCAAACCTGCTCGTGATCGAGGGCGCCGGCGATCCGCGCCAACTTCTGGCTGATCTCGACTCGCTTGCCGAGTATTGCGACGAGAACATCAAGGTAGTCGTGCTTGGGCAGACCAACGACATTCGACTCTATCGCGAGCTGATGCGCCGCGGCGTGTCGGAATATCTCGTGGCGCCGATCGATCCGGTTCATATGATCCGTTCGATCGCTGCCCTGTTCACTGACCCTGAAGCACCGTTCACCGGAAAGTCGATCGCGGTGACAGGCGTCAAGGGCGGCGTGGGCGCCTCGACCATTGCGCACAACCTCGCCTGGGCGCTGTCGGAGCGCTGCAAGGTTAATGCGACGCTCGTCGACCTCGACCTCAACTTTGGCACCACCGGCCTTGATTTCAATCAGGACACTGCGGCGACCATCGCCGACGCACTGATGTCGCCCGACCGGTTCGACGACGCAGTCATGGGCCGCCTGATCACAAAGGCAACGGAACGGTTGTCGCTGTTCACTGCGCCGGCGACGCTCGACCGGACCTTCAATCTCGATCCCGAGACCTATGTGCGCGTTCTGGAGCAGGTGCGCGGGTCCGTGCCGTTCATGGTGCTCGACCTGCCGCACATCTGGAGCGATTGGTTCAAGTCGACGGTGATCTCCGCTGATGAGTTGATCGTCGTGGCCGGTCCCGATCTGGCCTCGCTACGCAACGGCAAGAACCTGATCGACTTCCTCAAGGCGGCCCGGCCGAACGATAGTCCGCCGAAGCTTGTGCTCAACATGACAGGTCTGCCGAAGCGCCCCGAAATCCCTCCCAAGGACTTCGGCCAGGCGATTGGCATAGAGCCGACGCAGATCATCCCGTTCGACGCGCAGCTGTTCGGTACGGCAGCGAACAACGGTCAGATGGTGTTCGATGTCGCGCCGGAATCCAAGGCGGCGCTGTCGCTCGACCAGCTAGCGGCCCAGCTGACCGGCAAGGAAGTCCAGACGACGAAACCGTCGCTGATGAAGAAACTGCTCGGCAAGTAAGGGGACTCGATGTTCGGCAAGAAGGGGACCACGGGCGGGCCGGGACTGCCGCTGCCGCCGGCAGCGCCCGCCGCTGTTGCCCCGCGTCCTGCCCCTCCGCCTCCGGCGCCGAGACCGGCGGCGGCACAGCGTGCAGATGATCCGCCGCTGCCGAAGGCCGCTGCGCCGCCGCCCAAGCCCCAGGCCTCTGCCGCTTCCAGCAAGCCGACAAACAAAAGCGCCCCGCCGCCGCCGCCCAAGGAAAAGATAGCTGCGATCGACAACCGGTCGGACGAGTACTATCGGACGAAGACCGAGGTCTTCAACGCGCTGATCGATACCATCGATCTGTCGCAGCTGGCGCAGCTCGACCAAGAGAGCGCGCGCGAAGAGATTCGCGACATCGTTATCGAGATCGTCTCGATAAAGAATGTTGTGATGAGTGTCGCCGAGCAGGAAACGCTGCTCGAAGATATTTGCAACGACGTGCTTGGCTATGGTCCGCTTGAACCGCTTCTAGCGCGCGACGACATCGCCGACATTATGGTGAACGGCGCAGGCACGACCTATATCGAGGTCGCCGGCAAGATCCAGCGCACCAACATCCGTTTCCGCGACAATGCGCAGCTGATGAATATCTGCCAAAGGATCGTAAGCCAGGTCGGCCGCCGGGTCGACGAAAGCTCGCCGATCTGCGACGCGCGCCTTGCCGACGGGTCGCGCGTCAACGTCATTGCGCCGCCGCTGGCGATTGATGGTCCTGCGCTCACCATCCGTAAGTTTAAGAAGGACAAGTTGAAGATCACGGACCTCGTGAACTTCGGCTCAATCTCCGAACCCGGCGCCGAGATTTTACGCATCATTGGCGCCTGCCGCTGCAATGCTCTGATCTCGGGCGGAACCGGTTCGGGCAAGACAACCCTGCTAAACACGCTGACGGCGTTCATTGCCCCAGGCGAGCGCGTCATCACCTGTGAGGACGCGGCCGAACTCCAGTTGCAGCAGCCGCACGTCGTTCGCCTCGAGACGCGCCCACCGAACCTGGAAGGCCAGGGCCGCGTGACGATGACGGACCTCGTCAAGAACTGCCTGCGTATGCGTCCTGACCGGATTATCGTGGGCGAGGTGCGCGGACCTGAAGCGTTCGATCTCCTGCAGGCGATGAACACGGGCCACGACGGCTCGATGGGTACGCTGCACGCAAACACGCCGCGCGAGGCCCTTTCGCGTCTTGAATCGATGATCACTATGGGCGGCTTCACGCTGCCGCAGCGTACGATCCGAGAGATGATCGTTGGCTCAATCGACATCGTGATCCAGGCGTCCCGTCTGCGCGACGGCTCGCGCAAGATCATCTCGATCACCGAGGTGATGGGCCTCGAAGGCGATGTGATCGTTACGCAGGACGTGATGCGCTTCGAGATCGATGGCGAGGACAAGGACGGCAAGCTTAGGGGCACGCACCGCGGCACCGGCATCGGCCGTCCGCGCTTCTGGGAGCGGGCCCGCTACTTCAATATGGAAGGCGATCTTGCCCGCGCGCTTGACGCGCTGGAGGAGGGTGGCAAATGACGCCTGAGCTAGTGACCTACGCGATTGCGGGGCTCGCGTTCATCGCGATCACCGGGCTGGGCTTTGCCTTTGCCGGAGGCGGCGGCGCCGGTCGCGGCAAGCAGTCAAAGCGTGTGAAGTCGATTAGCGAGGGCGTGCGTGGCGCCAAGGGCGACACCACGCTCGCAGCCCGCCGCAAGCAGATGGAAAACGCCACCAAGGCGCTCCGCGACCGCGAGGAAGCCAACCGCAAGAGCCGCGTCGTCGGGCGTTCCATTGAGGACAAGATCAAGCAGTCCGGCCTGAAGATGACCGTCCCGATGTTCTGGGCGTTCTCGGCCGTGTCAGCGGCGGCCGTTGGCGCGCTGATGTTCTTCGGTGCAGGTTTCAATGAATGGCCGATGGTGCTGGTACCGGTGGGTCTTGCCTTTGCGGCAGGATTCGGCCTGCCGCGCTGGGTACTCGGTATGGCGATCAACGGACGCCAGAAGAAATTCGTCGGGCAGTTTGCCGACGCGATCGACGTTATCGTCCGCGGCGTGAAATCAGGCCTGCCGTTGCAGGAATGTCTGCGCATGATCGCGCGTGAGAGCCCGCAGCCGCTGGCTGGAGAGTTCCAGACGGTCTGCGACGCCATTGCGATGGGCGTTCCGCTGGATCAGGCGCTCCACAAGATGTATCTGCGCACCCCGACGCAGGAAGTGAACTTCTTCAACATCGTGCTGAACATCCAGCAGAAGGCGGGGGGCAACCTGTCCGAAGCGCTCGGCAACCTGTCCAACGTGCTGCGCTCACGCAAGCTGCTGCGCGAGAAGATCAAGGCGCTGTCGTCTGAAGCCAAGGCGTCGGCGATGATCATCGGATCGCTCCCGGTTATCGTTATGTTGCTCGTCTACATGACCACACCGGCCTACATCATGTCGCTGTTCACGACTGACTTGGGACACCTCCTGCTATTGATCGCGGCCGGGCTGATGGGAGCAGGCATCTACATCATGCGCTCCATGATCAACTTTAACTTCTGACGTCGGGACCCCGCCTTTGTCGGGGAGAGCGGAATCGCCATGGGCAACATCGACTGGGTTCAGTTCCTCACCGATCCCATGACGCTGGCCTCAGGCCTGGCGTGCGTTGCGACATTTGCAACCGTGATGACGCTGGCGGCGCCCGCCTTCAACAGCGACAAGTTGACGAGTCGCCTTAAGTCAGTGTCCAACCGCCGCGAGGAGCTGCGCAAAGAGAGTCGCGCGGCCCTGGAGGGCGGCGAGAAGAAGTCGATCCGCGTGCAGGACACCAGCATGACGAAGAAATTCGTCGACAAGCTGGACCTTGCGAAGATGCTCGAAGACCCGGGCGTCCAGAAGAAGCTGATCCAGGCGGGCCTGCGCGGCCCCAAGCCGATCTCGATCTTCTATCTCTGCCGCTTTGCCTTGCCGATGGTGTTCGGGCTTGGTGCGCTGATCTACATCTGGTTCATCAACGACCATGGCCTGCAGTTCCAGATGAAGCTGGGCGTGGTTGTTGTTGGCTTCGCTGCGGGGTTCTACGGACCGAACCTGTTCGTGGAGAACCTCATCACCAAACGCCGAACCTCCATCATGCGCGCGTTTCCGGACTCCCTGGACATGATGCTGATCTGCGTCGAATCCGGCATGTCGATCGAGCAGGCCTTCGCACGCGTGGGCGAGGAGATCGGCTCGGCCTCGGTGGAGCTGGCGGAGGAACTGGCGCTGACGACGGCGGAGTTGAGCTATCTGCAGGATCGCAGGCAGGCCTATTATAACCTCGCAGAGCGAACCAACCATCCGGGCGTCAAGGGCGTCGCGATGGCGCTGGTGCAGGCCGAGAAGTACGGTACGCCGATGGGAGCGGCGCTGCGCGTCATGGCCAAGGAAAACCGCGAGATGCGGATTACTGAGGCGGAAAAGAAAGCCGCGGCGCTGCCGGCCAAGCTGACCGTGCCGATGATCGTGTTCTTTCTGCCTGTGTTGTTCCTCGTTATCCTCGGGCCGGCCTTCATCAAGATCGACGCGATGGGCCTCGGCAAGACGCAGAGCGGCGCGATCGTTGAAACGGAAGACAGCGAAAAGGAATAGACGCTGTTCAGTTTCGCGGACGATAGGCGATCAGGACATTGCCGGGTGTCTGGCCGAACGAGCCGTAGCCGGAATTCACGAGCAACATACCAGCGCCCGCCGACAGGCTGTGCGCGTCGATCGAGCCGCCTCTGCCTGCGATGTCCTTGTTGAGGGTCGCGTGCGGCCCGACCGTATCGAGACGGTTGATCATGCGGCCATCTGAGCCATCGAGAATGATGACTTCGCCGCCAAGCGTCGCCCCGACAAGCGCGCCGTCGATAACCAGCGGCGCTGCCGAAAAACCATACTTGGTCGTGCAGCCTTGGACGGCCGTGGCGCGAGATCCGCTGCAGTTGGGCTGCGCTGCGTATGACCAGACCGGTCTGCCGGTGGCGATGTCGAAGGCGTAGACGCCCGCCATCGACACGAATTTCGGGTCTGGTGAGATGATCGGGTCATTGATCGGTATGAAGACCTTGCCGGCGTCCGCGGCGATGCCCCAGTGTACGCCGCCAAGGGCCGTGCCTTGGCCGATGCGATGGCTCCACAGCACCTTGCCGGTGGTGGCGTCCAGCGCCCAGGCGTGGCCGGATTTCTGGCCGGCGAGGATGATGTCCTTGCCGCCTGCACTCGTCACGACGGCGCCGGCGCCGAAATCGTAATCGCGGCCATCGCCGCCGAAGAGGACGGGGCAGTTGGGGCCGTTCTGGCCCGTCTGGACATCGCACGCCATGTTCCAGACGTCCGCCGCCATGGCCTGGTATTGCCAGGAGACTTTGCCAGTGTCGGCATCGAGGGCGATGATCGCGTCGGAGGTATTCGTCGCCGGGTGGGAGGTGTTCTCACCCGTCGTGACGATGATGGTGTTCCGCTTTGCATCGTAGACCGGCACCGACCAGATCGGCGCGCCCGACGGTCCTTTCTTCTTCACGCCGAGCGCGTTGACCTGTCCGTTGTAGGTCGCCTCCGGCATGGTGTGATATTCCCAGGCGTGGCTGCCATCGACGGCGTTGAGGGCCACGACCGAGCCATGGCCGGAGCAGCATTCGGCGCGGGGGTTCATGCCCGAGGCGACGCCGGAGGCGGAGATCGGCACGATCAGCTTGTCTTTCGCGAAGATGACGCCTCCGCGGATCTGGCCGCCGGAGCCGTCGACCGGCTGGCCGCTGGCCTTCCAGACGAGAGCGCCGTTTGCGGCGTCCACCACGTGAATGTCGCGGCCGACGGACAGCGCGACGACGCGGCGGCCGGCGATCTCGCCAATGGCCGGCGTATTCCGGGATGAGGCCGCGTAACTCCACTTCACGCAGCCGGATTGCGCATCTACGGCCATGAGCTTCTGGCCACCGCTGATGTAGACCGTGCCGTCGCTCAGGACGGAGGCGCCTGTGCCGGAGCCCTGGCCGGGGAAGGCGATGGACCAGGCGACTTCGAGATTGGCGAGCTGGGCCTTGCTGAGGCCCGCTTCTGCGGCGGAGAGGCTGCGCGTCTGGTCGGCGTCGATGCCGAAGCCGTTGCTGACGATGGATGCGGCGGGGCTGACGGCGCGCTTGTCGGCGGCGCAGGCGAGCGCGTCGGACCAGGTGGCGGCTGCGGCGGCCTGGCCGGCAGTGAGCCACGAGACGAGATCATTCTTTTCCCGCTCGGTGAGCGCGGCGGCCATCGGGGCCATGATGCCGCCGGGCGCCATGGTCTCGCGCAGGCGGGCGGGCGCGAGCGTACGCATCGAGGCGAGCGTGGCGGCGCGCGTCGTGCCGGGATTGTCGTGGCAGGCGGCGCAGGCTTTCTGGTAGACGCCGGCGCCTGGATGATCGGCGGAGACCTGGCCGAGGGCGGCGGGAGCGAGGACCGGTGTTGCGAGTGCGGCGATGGCGAGGAGGGCGCTGGCGGCGCCGAGGGCGAGCGCGGTGGCTGTGAGAGAGCGGCGCAGTTTCATGACCCTACCTCCCGGCTGGGCTTGGCGCCCGGATTCCGTGACGCGCAAACTCGCCGCAGTCGCTGGGGATTTCAACTACTCAAAGCGGTTTGATTTGGCCGTAAAGTAACCGTCGGAAGCCCTCCATTTCGCGATCATGCCCCGTCCGAAACCAACGGCGCCCGTTGTGAGGAAGATCAGCGCGCCAATGACTGGCAGCAATGCGCCACCAGGCGGGTACAGAATCGCGGCGACAACTCCGCAAAGGGCAAAGCATGTGAGCACGAAGACAAGCTCCGCCAATCGGCCGAAAACTTCGCTCCTGTGATAGCCGACTGCACTGGATATGCGGCGGCCAATGACATCGCAAAAGACCAGTCCCCAGAGGAGCGGGGTCCACATCAGCCAGTTGGACAGGAAGCCTTGTTCAATGCTCTGCCGGTCAAGCCAAACGCGCACGAGACTAAACACGGCCATAGAGGCTGGAATGATCAACAAGAACGCGAGCGCCATCCGGAGGCGGAAACGCATACCTGGCTTCAGCGGCCCACGCCTGCCGCCCAATCCCTTCATCGTCAGCTCCGCCACCTCAGCGTGCGCGGTTCGATCGGGTTCGCGAAGGGGCGGCCTTCGGCGCGGGAGGCGGCCCATTCCTTCTTGAGTATGCGGTACCATTTGGCCTGGACGTCGATGTCGTCGATCCAGAGCATGTTCTGCTGGTAGGCCATGCCCTTGTTCTGCAGGTTCACCATGCGGCCGTCCTGACCGAGGAATTTCTGCGCCGCGGGGGATCAGGATCGGCAGAGCGAGATCAAGAAAGGCGGCGTTCTGCCAGAAGGTGATCTGTGTGATGCGGGTCTTCTTGGGGCTGATCGGTGTGAGGCAGGTTAGGGTGAAGATGCGACGCTTGCCGGCCTCGACGATTTCCCAGCGGAAACCAGGAATCTGGAAGACGATCTCGGTGGTGACCTGCTCGCCCATGAGCATCCTGTAGGCGAGCGAATTGCCTGAGGGCTGGTGGCGCGCGAGGGCCCAGCCGCGCGCGGCGGGGATGAACGGCTTCTCTTTCAGGCGCAGGCCCGTGGAGGGCGGGCGCCACCACCATTGATTGTGGACGAAGGGAACGTGCGCCGGGTCCATGAGGCCGACGACGGCATCGTCCATGTGGGCGTTAAAGGTCTGGTGGACGATGAATTTGGGATGCAGGTTCGATGCGATGTCAAACGCTGGCGCTGGCGCGGCGGGCGTTTCATCGAGGCGCGGATTGTCGGCGACGTAGATGAAGATCATGCCGTTGACTTCGTGCAGCGGATAGCGGCGCACACGCACGCGGTCTGTAGCGAAGTCGTCCTTCGACGGGAGCGAGGGCATCAGCTTGCACTGGCCGTCCGTGCCGAAGCGCCAGCCATGGTAGGGGCACTGAATGGTGGGCTGGCCGTCGGTGATCACCTGCTGGCCGGCGGAGAGCGGCACGAGGCGGTGGGGGCAGATATCGCGCAGGGCGAAGGCCTCGCCGGCCTCGGTGCGGGCAAGCAGGACGGGCTGCCCGAGGATGATGCGGCGGAAATGCTTGCCCGGCTCGAGCGTCTTCGACGCGCAGGCGAAATACCAGCTATCGGTGAGCCAGCCTTCGGCGGTTATCCCCGCCGATTTCGTGAGTGTCCCGTCTGCCATGCGGCGTCGTACCTTGTAAGGACGAGAATATCCAATGTTTGATGTCCGCAGTCGAGATCGAGAGGGATTTGCCATGCCCGGTAGGATCAAGGCGGAGCGCAAAGCCGGCCCTCCCAAGCCGAAGATGCGGTCAGCCGCGACGATCACCGGCGCTTGCCTGTGCGGCGGAGTTGCGATCGAGACCGACATGCCGGTGTTCTGGGCCTGGCATGACCACTCCGAGGGGAGCCGCAAGGCGCATGGGGCGGCATACGCGACCTATGTCGGATGCTGGAAGAGCAAGGTGCGGGTCACGCGTGGCGAGGAGATGCTGGCGCGGTTCGAGGATGTCGCACGGCGACAGGTGCGGACGTTCTGTTCGATCTGCGGGACGCCGGTCCTGTTCACGCGTGCGAGTTCGCCCAAGTGGGTGAATGTGCCGCGCGCGCTGTTCGGCGAACGCACCGGACGCGAGGCGAAGTATCATGTCGCAATCGACCAGCTGCAGGACTGGGCCTATCTCGGCGCGCCTGTCGGACCGCTCAAGGGCTATCCGGGCGTCAGCGTGGAGAACACTCGGAAGCAGAAGCCGGCGCGAGCAACGACGCTGTTCGAGCCATGAGGCTCAGGCGACGCGCGTAATCTGGCTGTGATTCATCAGCAGCGTGTCGCCGCTATCCTGCTCGATCAGGTAAGCCGGATTGCGCCGGTTGGCGTCGCGCGTGACGGTCGAGCCGTTCATGGTGCGCTCGAGCCGGTGCGTGAAGACCTTGCGGATCACGCCTTGCACCGTTGTACCGTCCCAGACCCAGGCCACACGCGCGCCAGGGGAATGGGATTTCTTTCTCAGTCGTATCATGTCCGAACCAATGCGACGACAAAGCGCCCACCAGACCATAACTCATGTTGCTTTCTTGCGTCGCGCGCAACGCGACACATGCAGCATCTGGAACTGCCTCTGATCACGACGGGTTGATGCTGCAGGGCGCGACGCGCGACTTTTGGGCACAAAAAGCCCAATCCCTACGGACCTTTGCTTCAGCCGTAAACGATCGGTTAACGCAGGTTTATCGGCGTGTGCGAAGCCTGCAGATGAATGGCCGGAATGCCAAAACGAGAGGGGCATGACGGCGCGGGACCAGCCCCCGCGCCCTTTTCTTGTCTAGTGAACCATGAAGTTGATCGTGCGGGTCTCGACGACGGGCGCGGTGGCACCCGCGCTGTCGCGGCGTTCGAACTTCACGCGAGCGATCACGTCGCGCTTCAGCGGCTTCACCTTCACGACGTGATGCACGCTGCCGTCGGGCATCGTCTCGTCCGCGGCGCCGGCGAGTTCGGCCTGGGTCGGATCGATGACTGTCGCGGTCCAGCTCGCACCGGGCGTCAGCGGCAGGTGGACGCTTTCGATCTTCGTGGTGTCGGTGTGGAACATGTAATTGTCAGGCGTCTCTGCCGTGCTGGCGTCATCGGCCGCATCGGCGCGCTTCATCGTGTCGTCCATCGTCGGGGCGGCAGGCGTTTCCGGCGCGGCGGTTTCAGCCGGCGCTGCGGGGGCGGCCGGGGCCGGGGCTTCGGCGTTGCAGGCCACGAAGGCCAGGGCTGCCGCCGCCGGAAGGATGATGCGCATGTCGAGGTCTCCTTGTTTCGTGATTCCGCCCTGATTTGCCCACACTCATACGCCGCGATCAGGCCGGGCGGTAGTGATGCTCTGCGAGCCGGCTCCAGCCCTTCTTTGTGCGGGCTTCGACCACCCAGTTCATGCCGCCACCACCATCCGACCAGAACACCTGACGGGCGAGGCCGGCGTCCATCTGCGCCTCGAAGCAGACGGCGCCGGGCGGAACGTCCTTTGCCTCGACAAGGCGGCCGAAGCTTTTCTTGCCGTCGCTGGTGTAGGACCAGAAGGAGAGCGTCCCATCCCTGTCCGGGCCGAACATGCAGATCTCGCGGTAGGATTTCATCTCCGCCTGCTTGCCCTTGAACAGCCATTCGGCGTCGAGGCGGACATAGAGGTCGCCGAACTTCTGGTAGTCCCGTACGCATGCAACGGGCCCCATTGGCGTCTCGGCCATGGCCTTCCAACGCCCGATCAGCGGGGCCATTGGACCCATGCGCCCGCGGCCTTTCTTCCAACCCGTCGCCATTGTGCCCTCCCTAGATGTGCGGAGGAGAGGCACGGATCCCGGCGAGGTCAACTGGCCTCAAGGCTGCTTGGTCGCCTTCTGGTTCATGCCGCCCTGGTGGAGGATCAGGTGGGCCGGCGCGCCATCGGCGGCGGGGACGAAGGTGAGTTGCGCATCGACGACCCTGTAAAAGAATTTCGTCGGGGACTCGGCGAAGATCGGGAATCTGGGTTGCTGGGTAGCCTGCACGTGGAGCTGCCCGGATTCAATCGTCACGGTGAGCTTGAAGTCGGGCATGGCGTCGAGGGCGTAGACGCCGGCATAGCTGGAGAGCGCTTCGGCGGAGACTGTGACTTCGACGCGTTCGGATGTCGGCTTCGGCTTCGGCGCCAGCGGGATCGACGGATCGAGCAGGTGCATGGCGATGTCGTCGGGCACGCCAGCGCGATTGCCGAGGAGAACAAGGCCGACGCCGCGCTTCGGGTCGATGCCGACGATTGCGCCGTAACCGCCTGTGCCCCCATCGTGATAGATGTATGAGCCGTTTCCGGTGGTGACAGTGATCCAGCCGAGGCCGATCCTGGCATTGTCCGAGATCGGGAAGCGCGGCGCTTGCGCGAGGCGCATGGCGCGCTCGAGATCCGTCTTCGGTTCGCCGAGATTGGCGTCCACGAATTTCATCAGGTCGTTCATGGTGGAGCGCAGCGCGCCGGCGCCGGCGAGCGAGGGGAGGTCCCAGTTGGCCGTCGGCGAGCCGTCTTCCGCATGACCCTTCGCGAGCTGCGTCCGCATTTCCGGCGTCAGCGTGATACCGGTCACGCTCATGTCGAGCGGGTCGAGGATGCGGGCCCTGACCACCTGCTCGTAGGTCTGGCCGGCGCGGTTTGCGAGCAGGTTGCCGAGGAGACCCATGCCGAGGTTGGAGTATTCGAATTCCGCGCCGGGTTCGCGACGCAGCGTGTGGTCGGCCAGGAAGGTGTTGAGGTTCCCGAAGCTGTAGTCGGCATACGGGTTGGCCATGTTTGCGAACGACATGTTGTTCGGCAGGCGCGGCAGGCCGGAATTCTGCTCGGCGAGATGGGCGAGGGTGATCGCCTTGCCGTTCAGTGTCGGCAGGGTCATGCCGGCGGGGGCGTATTTCTGGGCGGGATCGTCGAGGGCGACTTCGCCCTTGCTCACCATGTCGGCGAGGAGGGTGGTGGTGAAGACTTTCGTGACGGAGCCGATCTCGAAGACGCTGTTGGCGCCGAGCGGCTGCGCGCCGGCGCCGGGATCGCCATAGCTGACGACGCGGACGGAGCCGTCGGCATCCATCACGCCGAGGACGAGGCCTGTGGCGCGGCCATCGTCGACGCGCGACCTAATCAGCTCAAGGAGGCTTGCGTCGTCGGGGAAGACATTGGTCTGCGCCATGGCGGGTTCTGCGAGGCAGATGGCGATGAGGGCGGAGGCAAGCAAGGCGCGCAAGATGATTTCTCCCGGCGCGGGCAAAGGGGCGCACGGGGAGTATGCGTGCGAGGGGAGCTGCTTCAAGTAGCGTGAACCGGGCTTGTCCTTCCTGGGCCTCCGTCCGGCGCTGGATTCGGCCCTGTGCGCTACATCGCGATGAAGTTGCCGTGGAAGCCGGGCGGGATTGCGTGCGGGATGGTGATCGTCGCCTGGACGGGGCCGGTGAAGTCGCGGGCGTTGAGGATTACGAGATCGGTCGCGTTGCTGGCGCGGTCGAGCACGTAACCGATCAGCCAGCCTTCGTCCTCGCCGCTGCTTGCGTGGGCTGGCACGAAGACGAATTCGCCGGGCGTCTTGCCCTTGCCGAAGTCGCGGACCTGCCGCGTGCCGGCTTCGAGGTCGTGCTTGATGATGCGCGAGTCGGCGAGCGTGCCCGGATCGGGGACATCGGGGAGCGCCACGCAGTAGGCATAGCGATACGGCTTGCCCATGCGGCGCTCGTCGGGGCGCGGGAATTCCTGGGGGCTTGCATCGATCACCGTGCGGGTGACGCGCTTCGCCACGGGATCGATCACGAGGCGTTCGAACGGGGTACGGACCGAATCCGGGCCGGTTGCGCCTTCGGCGAACATGGTCGCGTGCACGGCGGCATCCATCACGACCTTGCCATCCGCGGTCTCGAAGGCGTTAGCGGGGTGGAAGATGTAGCAAGGGTCGATGTCGCACCAGATGATGTCGCTGCCCTTGCCCTCGCGCGGGAGGAGGCCGATGCGTGCGGCATGCTTCGGGTTCCAGCGATAGGGGAAGGAATCGCCGGCGATGAGGGAGGGCATGGAGAACGTGACGGGAAGGTCCATGACGATCACATAGGACTTCGTGATCATGCAGTCGTGGATTGAGGGGCCATCCTGCACGGCGATCGGTTCGTTGCGGCGGACCCTGCCCTGCTTGTCCAGCACCGTGTGCCAGACAGTCACTGGATCCTGCGGCACGTATGTAATGGCATGCATCTCGCCAGTGTCGGGATCGAGATGGGGGTGGGCGGAGAAAGCCTTGCCCATCGTGCCGTCGAAATCCGAGAAGGTTTGCGTCTCTAGCGTCTCGCTCATCTCTGCTGGAAAGCCGCCAGCTTCGACGATCGCGAGAATCTTGCCGGCGTGGCCGACCACGTTGGTGTTGGGCGTGCCGCGGCCCTGCGGGCCGGGAACGGGTTGCTCGCGCAGCGCCTCGCTGATGTGCGCGCCGCGGATCCACCGATTCCGATACCACAGCGCCTTGCCATCCTTGAGGCGGACGCCATGCAGCATCGCGTCGCCGACGAACCAGTGATGCGTGGCGTGATTGGGTGTCTTCAGCGGGTTGGGTCCGTTGCGGACATAGAGGCCGTTGAGTGCGGCGGGGATCTCACCGGTGACCTTGAGATCGGTGTAGGTGGCCTCCGCCTTGAGCGGCGTGTGGATGCCGGTGAGGTACGGGTTCGGCGTCTTCGCACGGCGCAGCTTGCGGTTGAGGCTGGCGACGCCCATGAGGCCGGTGGTGACGGCGCCACGGATGGCGGTTTCGACGGGGCTGGTCATCGGGCGTTCCTCTGTTTCCTGGTCCATGAATTGGCGGTCCGGCGTTCGGGGCGGCTCGTATCGGCGCGACGTCTGGGCTTCTTGCGTCCCGTCGTCGTCTATGTTTACGCTGCTAACATGGCAAGGAATGATAACAGTGTCAACATCAAAAATGCAGGCGATCGCTATCATCATGGCGACCTGCGGGCGGCCCTTGTCGCAGAAGGGCTGAAACAGCTGAAGCGCGCACCCGCCGGGGCGCTGAGCCTGCGCGAGGTGGCGCGGAATGTTGGCGTGTCGGCGACGGCGGTCTATCGCCATTTTCCGGACAAGGCCGCCCTGCTCGGGGCCCTGTCTCTGGAGGGCGATCAACGATTGGCTGACGCCTTCGAGAAAGCGATGGCGAAGGCGGAGCCGGGGCTGGATGCGTTCAATGCGATGGGGCGAGCGTATGTCCGGTTTGCGCTGGCGAATCCGTATCTGTTCCGGCTGATGATGTCGGCGGAGGCCGGGGTCGTAGAGCACGCCCAGTCCCGCGGGCGGGGCATGCTCGCGCGCGGGATTGCTGAGCTGAGTGGTGCGAACACGAGCAAGGCGCTGCAGGACGTGCGGCAGCTGCGCGCCTGGTCGATGGTGCACGGGCTCGCCTTGCTGATGCTCGATGGCCTGGTTCCGGCCGATGACAGTTTGATCGAGCGTGTCGTCGACGCTGACGTGTTGTAGGCTGTCGATTTGGTGTACCACTCGCAGCGGCGAGGGACGTGCGCGTGATCAACTGGTTCGGCAAACCCGGGAAGCCGAAGACGGACGGCGAGGCGGCGACGATCGTGCTGCCGCCGGCCGCGCCTGCTGGCACGGGAGTGGACGATGACCGCACGATCATCATGCGGGCCTCGCCGCCGACGCTGATTGCCGGCGCGCCCAGGGCCGCGCCGCAAACGCTCAACGCGTTCGATGCGGCCACGATGCTGGCGGCGCCTGGGGTGGACGTTTCGGCGGCGACGATCGTCTGGAACGCGGCGCCCAATGCGCCGGGCCATCCCGATCTGCCGCTGCCGCCGGGAACGGTGCTGAACCAGCGCTATGAGGTCATCAAGCCGATCGGGCGGGGCGGATTCTCCTACGTCTATCTCTGCCAGCACGTGCGCAACGGGCGGCTGAATGCGGTCAAGGAGGCCTATGGCGCCGGATGCGGCCGCGCCGCCGCGCAGGTCATCGGCGCGCCTTCGGAGCTTGGGGAGGCGAAGGAGGCGCTGCTGCGTGAAGTGTCGGCGATCTCGCGGCTGAACCATCCCGGCGTCGTGCGGTTCGAGGATGTGTTCGAGGCCAACGGCACACTGTGCTTTGCGATGGATTTCGTGGAGGGCGAGCCGCTGTCTGCCGTGCTCGGACGGCGGCGCGGCGTATCAGTCGAGACATTCGGCGGGGTGGCGGAGAGGCTACTGGACGCAGTCGAGGCGCTGCATGGCGCCGATGTGCTGCATGGCGACATCAAGCCGGCCAACATTATCGTGCGGCAGGACAAATCGCTTGTGCTGATCGACTTCGGCACGGCGGCGCGATTGTCCGACCTGCACTATGCCGAAGCCATTGTGACGCCGGGCTTCTCCGCGCCGGAGCGGTATCGGGCGGGCGCGGACGTGGGGGCATGGTCGGATGTCTACTCGTGCGCGGCGACGCTCGCGGCGGCCATGGCCGGCGCCCCGCCGCCTGATGCGCGCGGGATGACGGCGGAGGCGATGGCCGCCTTCCTCGCGACGGCGCAGTTCCGCATGCCGAGGCAGGCGCGCTGGCTGGCAGGCCTTGAGCGTGGGCTTGCCGATGCGGTCGACACGCGCAGCAGCAGTGTTGGCGAACTGCGTGCGGCGATGGGGTTTGCGGTCCGCGCGGCGCCGGTCGAGGCGCCGACCGAGGCGCGGAATGACGGATCGTCAGTGTTCATCTCCTACTCGCACCGCGACGGCGAAGCGGTCGAGGCTTATGTGCGCGCGATCCAGCGGCTCGGCGGCGGCGTTTGGATCGATCGAAAGGGCATCCAGCCGGGCTCGCGCGCCTGGGCGGCGGAGATTCTCAAGGGCATGCGTGGGGCGCAGGCCGTGTTGCTCTTCAGCTCGGCCAACTCAATGGCGTCGGAGAACGTTAAGGAGGAGATCTATCTCGCCAAGGAGCTGAAGAAGCCGATCGTCGTTGCGCGGCTCGACGATGCGCCTTTCAGCGACGATGTGCTGCTGTTCCTGACGCGCACGCAGCACATCCCTGCGACCACAATGCCGGCGCCTGATTTCGGGGCGGCAGTGATCCAGGCGCTCAATAGCCAGCAGGCGCAGGCAGCCTAAGGGTCAGGCTTTCAGCGGTCCTGCTTCGAGGACGTCCTCGACTGTACGCAGCCCGGGCTTTGGCGAGGTCACCAGCACGGCCATGTTGCCGGGGAGGTGTTTGTTGTCGAGCATTTTCTCGTGGGCGCCGGGAATGTCGGACCAGGGGAAGACCTCAGACATACACGGGTCGAGGCGACGTTCTAGCATCAGCTGGTTGGCCTGGCTCGCCTGCAGCAGGTTGGCGAAGTGCGAGCCCTGTACGCGCTTCTGGCGCATCCAGAGGAAGCGGGCATCCATGGTAAGGTTGAAGCCGGTGGTGCCCGCGCAGATGACGACCATGCCGCCGCGCTTCACGACGAAGACCGAGACCGGCATCGTCGCTTCGCCCGGGTGTTCGAAGACGATGTCGACATCCTTATTGCCGGTGATCTGCCAGATGGCTTTCCCGAACTTGCGGGCCTCCTTCATGTAATCGTTGAACTCCGGCGAGTTAACTTTGGGCAGCTGGCCCCAGCACTTGAAGTTGTTGCGGTTTATGACGCCCTTAGCGCCCATCTGCAGGACGAAGTCGGTCTTGGAATCGTCGGACACCACGCCAATGGCATTGGCCCCGGCGACGGCACAGAGCTGAACCGCGTAGGAGCCGAGTCCGCCTGAAGCGCCCCACACGAGAACGTTCTGGCCCGGGCGCAGCACATGCGGGCGGTGCCCGAACAGCATGCGGTAGGCGGTTGCGAGGGTGAGCGTATAGCAGGCGCCTTCTTCCCAGGTAAGGTGCTTGGGGCGCTCCATGAGCTGGCGCGACTGCACGCGGCAGAACTGGGCGAAGGAGCCATCCGGCGTCTCATAGCCCCAGATCCGCTGTGTCGGCGAGAACATTGGGTCGCCGCCATTGCACTCCTCGTCGTCGCCATCGTCCTGGTTGCAGTGGATGACCACTTCATCGCCCGGTTTCCAGCGCTTCACGCGGTCCCCGACCGCCCAGACAATCCCGGAAGCGTCAGAGCCGGCAACGTGAAAGGGTTGCTTGTGACCATCGAAGGGCGAGATGGGTTCGCCGAGCGCGGCCCAGATGCCATTGTAGTTGACGCCTGCTGCCATCACGAGGACGAGCACCTCGTCCGAGGCGATTTTCGGCGTCGGTACGACCTCGAGCTGCATCGCCGCCTTGGGGCGGCCGTGGCGTTCGCGCCGGATCGCCCAGGCGTGCATTTTCTCGGGAACATGGAAGTCGGGCGGGATTTCGCCGACGGCGTAGAGATCTTTCACTTCACGCTTGGTTGCGCCGTCTGCCACGTTCTGTCTCCCGCCACGCCCCGGGCCTGTCGCCGCTTGTCCAGGTGAACGGCGCGTCCGTCAGGCGGGCGTCACATTGTCCAAGAGCGGAACGGATTGCAAGCAATCTTGTTGCACTGCAATAAGTCGACCGGTCGGTATGGAACGACCCTGCGCGAAAGACGGGTCAGGCGGGACTTTCTGTCCCTTCCTCGGGCGAAGCTAGCGGGATTTCGTGCCCTGAGTCCGGGCATTTCACGCTTGCTTGCTGCACCGGCGCGGCGCGCGGGGCGGTGAGCCCCGCCAGCAAGACGAGCGCCATTGCTGCCACTCCAGCACCGAAGCCGATGATTGCACGGAGTGGAATGCGCATGTGGTCTCCCCCTGGATCGCCCGCGCCATGGACAAGCGGCTGTTCGGCGGTGAGACGGTTGAGCCAGAATTTGGCGGCGCTAAGGCAGGAGACATTAAATGACGGGTCAGGCCACCAGAGGACAGGCATGGGTGAACGGCGTGTTTGTGGCGGCCGACGAGGCGCGCATCTCGCCGTTTGATCGCGGCTTCCTGTTCGCAGATGGCGTCTACGAGGTGACGGCCGTCTATGCGGGGCGGCTGATCGACTTGGAGCGGCACCTTGATCGCCTCGAACGCTCGCTGCGCGAGCTGAAATTCGGGACGATGCCTGACCGGCGCGAGCTG
>VFQT010001481.1_pt1 | contig 27968 bp, 24 predicted proteins | sample 3512381 | NCBI WGS metagenome assembly VFQT01 (sample SAMN10412376, study PRJNA504923) | tailings metagenome | isolation source: Relicate 2 Philex TSF3 active mining site | place: Philippines: Tuba, Benguet | collected 2017-08-29
GATGAGCATAAGCTCCGGCATCGAGAGACCGAGAATGGACATCGGATTGGCCTTCGACTGGCTTGGCGTGGTGTCGTCACAAGGAGAGCGGGCGCCCCGGCCTGGAACGCCCGCCCGATTGTCGAGCCTGGCAAGACTCCGGTCCCTGCGTCACTGCATATGCTGGCCGCCGTTGATGGCGATGTTGGCGCCGGTCACGAAGGCTGCTTCCTCCGAGCACAGGTAGATGATGAGGCCCGCGACTTCCTCCGGCTTGCCGAGCCGGCCGACGGGAATCTGCGGCAAGATCTTGCCTTCGAGGACGTTCTGAGGAATGGCCGTTACCATCTTCGTGCCGATATAGCCCGGCGAGATGGTATTGACCGTCACGCCTTTGCGCGCGGACTCGAGCGCCAGCGATTTCGTGAAGCCGTGCATGCCGGCCTTAGCCGCGGCGTAATTGGTCTGGCCGAAGGCACCCTTGGAGCCGTTGACCGACGACACGTTGATGATGCGGCCCCAGCCGCGGTCCATCATGCCGTCATAGACTTGCTTGGTCATGTTGAAGACGCTGTCGAGATTGGTGCTGACCACCGCGTCCCAGTCGGCTTTGGTCATGCGGCGGAAGGTCATGTCCTTCGTGATGCCCGCGTTGTTGACGAGGATGTCGATGGGGCCCAGGTCGCGCACCACCTGTTTCACGCAGGCCTCGCAGGAGTCGTAGCTGGCGACGTCGCAAGCGTAGGCGTGAAAGTCGTAGCCCGCTGCTTTTTTGTCGGCGAGCCAATCGGCGGACGTCGTGTTCGACGGAGAATGGGTCACTGCGACCCGATAGCCGGCGTCGGCCATCTTCGTCGAGATGATATCGCCGAGCCCCCCCATGCCACCCGTGATGAGTGCCAGCCGCCGTTCCATGACCTTAGCCTCCAAATGCATTGCGAATTTCGCGACCGTGCCAGTGTTCCGGTCCCGACATTTGCCTGAGCGTGCGACACGTCAGGGTGAGAATGTCGGAACCATGAGGAGCACCAGAAACTCATTGTTTCCAGTGTAGCCTTTTGAATTCGATGTTTGATGGCGAACGCTGCCGCGCGCCCGTAGCGAACCTCGAATTCGCATCACCAGTGTGGCGGTCGTGACGATATGTGGCAAGCCAACCTTGGTTCAACGCCTCGCATAGGCATCGAACCGGCCGCCGTCCGATCGGGGCGCGTGGAGGGAATGCGGAATTGACCGGACGAGGTGAGGCAGGAAAGCGGTTGGCGATCCAGGTCGCCCGTGTTCTGACGGCGTGCGGATCTCTGGTGTTGCCGGTGTTTGCGCAGCCGGCCCGAGATGGGCGCATCCTCGTTCGACGTGGTGGTCATCGATCATGCGTGCTCCCCCGGCCGCCGGATTGTGGACGCCCACATGTCGATCGGCAGGGCGGAGCGCGAGCGCTTCTACTGGGATCAAGCCTGGTACGATCCCCCGTGACAGCCTCACTGGCTCGGCAACGTCAATCCGCTCTTGGATGGCGATTGTTGCGCGCATCGGCGGCGTTTCTCGCGCGTGCAATCCGCACGTCCTCGTCGCGATGCAGAATGCCGAGGAATTGTCGTGCTTTCCCGCCGTACTCGCCGCGATCGATGCTGTCGCCAAGGAGCATCTCTGCTTCGGCATCGATCATCGCCGGGGACGCAACGAAGCCGACACGGTCTCCTGGTCGCTCGAGCCTCTGCGGCTAGCCGAGCGCGCCGGGGCGCCCCGCTCAACGCCTGACGTGCGACAGCCGTGGAACTTATCCCCGGCGGACACGCCCCGTCCTACGATGGTTTTCCGCCGAAACAACCTACGAGCGTCCTCTTCATGATCGCGCATGCACCGTGGCTTCTTCTCGTCCTTCTCGCACTCGGATCGGGGTTCCGGTGGGGACGCAGATCTGCAACGCTGGGCGGTGACGTCGATACCGTCACCGCTCGGCAGAGCCCTGCGCCATCGCCGCAGCCCTCGGTGCCGGAGCGGCGGTGCGACGGGCATGTGATCGGGAACGGCACAGCCAAGTTGCCCTCATCGCCGTCTCGCTCGCGGCAGCAGCGGCCTTCCTTGGCTGCCGCGAAGAGCTGGGGATATCAGCTGCAGGACATCGAGGTTGGGAAGGCTGCAGCCTCACCGGCAGATGTGCTCGTGCTCGACCATGCGCGCGATGGCACCGAGGACACCGTACTGGAGCCCCGCGATCTCGAGCGGCTCAAGCACAAGCCCGATGGCACGCGCCGCATCGTGCTCGCCTGTTGTTCGATCGGCGAGGCGGAGAGCTATCGCTTCTACTGGCAGAAGCAATGGACGCGGCAGCAACCCGGATGGCTTCTGGGGGAGAATCCCGATGGGGATGAGAACCATGCCGTCCGCTTCTGGGATCCGGGCTGGCAGCGCATCATTTTTGGCGGACCCGATGCCTATGTCGATCGCATCCTCGCGCAGGGCTTCGATGGGCTCTATCTCGACACGTGCGATGTGAGCGAGGACATCCGCGAGCATTTCCCGAAGGTGGCTCGCGAGCGGCCGAGCCTCGAACGCGACATGGTCGATTTCGTTTCTGCTCTTGCAACTCATGCGAGGAACTCGAGGCCGGAGTCGCTCGTCGTGATGCAGAACGCCGAGCCGCTTCTCGAGCAGGCTGCGCTGCGGCGCATCATCGACGGTGTGGCGAAGGAGGAGTTGCTGTTTGGTCTCGACCGTACCGAAGAACCGAATGACCGAACGCACGTCGATTGGAGCCGCAAACGTCTGGATCTCATGAAGTCGGAGGGCAAACCCGTATTTGTCGTCGAATACTTGGATTCACACGCTCGCATTCTGGATGCGCGGCGACAGATCGCGAACCTCGGCTATGTTCTCTATGTCGCACCAAAGGACCGAGAACTCGCCTGTTTGCGCGATCCGGCGGCGGACGCTTGAATTTCGTGCGTCGCAGCATTTTCTTTTGCAATGCATGACGCACCCGCCGCTATTACTTGAGAGGTGTCGTTTCAAGCTGTCGAATGCACGTCGTTCAACAGCAACACCAAGAGAATTCTGCTGTTTTTCAACAAAAAACTTGACGCGCGTCATTTCTGCCCCAACATTAAACATGTTGGTAACAAGCTGTCATATATCGTGAGTAGATATAGGGCAGAGCGTTCACGGGGTGATGCGAACATGAGCATCGATAGATTGAAGCTTGCTGCTGCTGCGGCCGGTTACGCGATGGCGACGGTCGAGGACGAGCCAACCCCGATCGACAAGAAGGACGTGGCGATTGCCGAAAAGCGATCCGCGCAACTCGCTTTGCCGGCGCCGGCCAAACACGGTTTTGTCGATACTTTGATCGAAAAGGGCGAGTGGGTGCGCACGTTGCTGCCCTCGTTCGGCGGTCGCGCACCGGCCTGAGGCGTTTCGCTATCCGGCATCCGGGGGTGGCGATCACCCCGTCATCGTGTCGGCAAACCACGACAGCACGTCGTCGTAATGCAGGGCCACCCAGAGGTGGCCCGCATCGTTTATAATGTCCACGGTGCAATTCGAGAGCTGTGCGGCCAAGCGGTGCGCGGCGGCGAGCGGCACATTCCGGTCCTCACTCCCAAGCCACATGCGCGCGGGCATGCGTGCCGCGTCAAAGTCGAGATCCCAGCCTCGCGTGAAGATCTGCAGATCGATCACGGGACCGGCAGCGCCGTGCGTAAGGCCCTCCGTGAACGTCGCGGCCAGCCGTTGGCGTACGCCGTCGTGCGCCAGAACGGCGTGGTCGGCCGGAGGGACGTTGAGCATCGCCATGAACATGCCCAGGCGCGGGGATAGCCGAAGCAGCAGGCGGAGGCCGGAAAACGCCCCGCCGATCACGACAGAGCTGCGGCCGAGGGGACCGAAGCACAAACGATGCAGCAGGGTCATGGGCGGGGGCTTGGCGAGCCCCGCAATCGGCCCGACGGGGGCAACCAGCCCCAAGGCGACGACACGGTCAGGCAAACGGCTCGCAACCGCTGTCGCATAGGGCCCTCCACCCGATACGCCGAGAACGGCGAACCGTGCGAGATCCAGTGCATCGGCCAGGCGCGCGATGTCGTCGGCATAGGCCTGCAGGCTGGGGCAGGGAGGCGCGTCCGTGCCGCCATACCCCCAGCGATCCGGCGCGATCACCGAGAGCCCCAGATCGGAAGCGCAGGCCTGCGTCGTCGCGAACTTCAACCGGGAGCCGGGCGTTCCGTGAAGTGCCAGGACCGCCGGCCCCGCCTCCGCGCCGTAGCGATCGAAGCGGATCGCGCGACCGTCTGGCAATTGCACGGTTCGTTCGGCGACGGGCCGAGGGATGGAGGTCGAGACGGTCATCGGCTCGCCGTGCGGTTAAGCGTTTGAATGCGGTCCGGGCAGAAAAGAAAAGGGAGGGTGCAATCCCTCCCCGGCGCGATTTGCGGTATGTGGGAGGAGCGTCACTTCTTCTTGATGCGGTAGTCGTCGTGACAGCCCTTGCACGTGGCGCCGACGGCCTTGAAAGCAGCGGCAAACGCGTCCTTGCCTTTGGCGGCTTCACCCACCGCCTTCTCGGCGGCAGCCGCCATGGCTTTGCCCTTGTCGTCGAAGTCCTTCATGTTGGTCCAGATCTTCGGCGCGGCGGTCGTCTCGCCGCCGGTCTCGGTGCCTTTCGGGAACTGCTTGGCGAAGTCGGCCCAGCCGGACGCGATCTTGGTCATGTTGGCGGCGGCAGCTTTGCCATCGTAGGGCTGCTCGCCTTTGATCATCTGGTTCGATTGTTTGGCTGCACCGCCTACGGCCTTCATGTAGGCCTTCCGCTTCGCGATGTCGTCCTGCGATGCGAAGGCTGCCGACGCGGCGACGGCGACGGCGGCGACGACGGACACGCCGGCCAGCACTCTCGATGTGGTCATGGAAGTTCCCTAGTTGGCCAATCTGGACGGGCGCTCGACGTCACCCGGGTCGGAAGGCATATCTTAGGAATGTGGTCGCGCCAGAAAAACTTTTCGTGAAGAGGTCGTGATCGGACGATCCCGCAGTCCCAAGGCAGCGGGACCATTGGAGGGGAGACAAGGCTCATGCGGCTCGATATCGACGGCGATGCGGAACGGGTCTGGCAGGTGATGCAGGATGGCGGCGTCGCCATCATTCCGTTGGACGTCGCCTATGGCGTCTTCGCCCAGAGGCCCGATGCGGTGCGGCGGATCTTCGAGGCGAAAGGGCGCAGCTTCACGAAGCCCTCCGGCTCGCTCGGGAACCTCGAGATCATGCGCGAGATCTTGGTGCTCAGGCCTGGGGACCGGGAGATCGCCGAAGCCATCGTGGGCGATTTCGGTCTGCCGGTTTCGGTGGTGGCGCCTTTCCGGGCAGATCATCCCTTCCTGAGCGGCCTGGACCCGTTCTGCATCGAGCGCTCGACCAAGGCCGGCACCCTGGACATGCTCCTCAATGCCGGCGCCCTGCATGATGCTCTGGCGCGCCTCGCCTGGGAGCGCCAGTTCCCGATCATGGGCTCGTCGGCGAACCGCTCGTTGTCGGGCTCCAAGTTCCGCTTGGAGGATGTCGAAGCTGAAGTTCGGGCGGCGGCAGACATCGCGATCGATTACGGTCTGGTGCGTTACGCGAATGCCGAGGCGATATCGAGCACGATCATCAGCTTCCCGCAGATTGAGGTGCTTCGCTTCGGCGCCTGCTACGAGCAGATCAGGGATATCCTGCGTCGATTTTTCAAGATCGACCTGCCGCCGCGCCCCGAACACGGTCTCATTCGCGGGGCAGCGTTCGGTGACTCTGCGTCGCGTTAGGGCAAATCGCCGCAAAGTCCAGCGCCCGGCTTGCCGAGTCCTTGTGCAATTCAGGAGCAATTATTGGCCTTGCCCGCTTTTGCATCAGATGTTTCGATAGCCCTGCAAGCACGACTGGACGTCACAGCGCGTGCGCGTGGACGATTGGACCGAAGACGACAAAGGGATGCAGGGACCATGTGGAGTTTGTCGAAACGACTGAGCCGGCTTGCCGGCGCCGCCGCAGGAGCCGCGTTGCTCGCCGCCAGCCTCGCCTCTGGGGCCGTTGCGCAGGGTCATCTACGCCTGGGCATGACTGCGAACGACGTGCCGTTGAGCTGGGGGCAGCCCGACAACGGTTTCGAGGGCTACCGGTTCATGGGGCTCATGCTGTACGACTCTCTCATCAACTGGGATCTCTCCTCGGCTGATAAGGCGTCGGGTCTGGTCCCCGGCCTCGCCGAGAGCTGGGAAGTCAATCCGTCGGACAAGACGAAGTGGACGTTCAAGCTGCGCAAGGGCGTGAAGTTCCACGACGGCACCGATTTCAACGCCGACGCCGTCATCTTCAACATGGACCGGTTGTTCAACGACAAGTCGCCACAATACTCCGCGCGGATGGTGTCGCTCGTGAACTTCCGGCTTCCCTCCTACAAGAGCGTGAAGAAGATCGACGACTACACTGTCGAGTTCGAGACGAAGGCGCCGGACGCGTTCTGGCCCTATCAGATCTGCTACGTTCTGTTCGCCTCGCCGAAGGGCTGGGAAGCCGCGGGCAAGAGCTGGGAAGAGTTCGCGAAGAAGCCCGCGGGCACCGGTCCGTGGAAACTTACGGCGCTGAAGGCGCGCGAGCTCGCCGAGATGGTTCCGAACAAGGACTACTGGGACAAGAAGCTCGTTCCCAAGCTCGATAAGGTCACGCTGATCCCGATGCCGGATCCGAGCGCCCGCACGGCCGCGCTGCTCGCGGGGCAGGTAGACTGGATCGAGGCGCCGGCACCCGATGCGATCAAGCGCATCACCTCGTCCGGTTTCAAGATCTCGTCCAATGTCTATCCGCACATCTGGTCGTGGCACTTGAGCCGGGTCGAGGGCTCCCCGTGGAACGACATCCGCGTGCGTAAGGCGGCCAACCTCGCCGTCGATCGAAAGGGGATCGTGGAGCTGCTCGGCGGATATGGGGTGGAAGCCACCGGCCACGTGACGAAGTCCGATCCCTGGTACGGAAATCCGACGTTCCAGATCAAGACGGATCTCGCCGCGGCCAAGAAGCTGATGACGGAGGCCGGTTTCAGCGCGTCGAAGCCCGCCAAGGTGAAGATGCTCATCTCCGCATCGGGCTCCGGCCAGATGCTGCCGCTCCAGATGAACGAGTACATCCAGCAGAACCTGAAGGAAGCCTTCATCGACGTCGAGTTCGAGGTTGTGGAATGGCAGGCGCTGCTCGACCTGTGGCGGGCGGGCGCCAAGGCACCTCAGGTCAAGGGTGCGCACGGGGTGAACGTGTCCTACACGACTCAGGATCCCTACAGCGGCTTCACGCGGTTCCTGCGCTCGGATCTCGCCGCGCCCGCCGGCGTCAACTTCGGCTACTACAGCGATCCGGAGATGGACAAGCTCTTGAACGCCGCCTCGCTCGCCTTCGATCCGAAGGAGCGTGACGCGATCCTGGCGAAGGTCCACACGAAGGAGGTCGACGATGCGCTGTTCGTGTGGGTCGTCCACGACGTCGCCCCGCGTGCCATGAGCCCGAAGGTTCAGGGCTTCATCCAGGCGCGGAACTGGTTCCAGAGCCTGTCGCCCGTCTTCATCGCGAAGTGATCCGTAAGGATCCTCCCGGCCGAGCCCGGCCGGGAGGATCCTATGCCATCTCCCGGCGCGGTTCCGCACGCCGCAGGGATAGAGGATATCGTGCTCAGCTACATCATCAGACGTCTCATCTACACCGTGCCGATCGCGCTTGGTGTAACCGTGTTCGTCTTCGCACTGATCCACCTGTCCGGCGATCCGCTGGGCGCCATCGTGGCTCCCGACGCCGATGCGGCGACGGTCGAGAAGCTGCGAAAGGATTACGGCTTCGACAAGCCTTTGCCCGTGCAGTACGGGATATGGCTCGGCAAGGCGCTGCAAGGCGATCTCGGCCGCTCGATCGTCAACAGCAGGCCAGTTCTCGAAACACTGCTCGCGGCCGTACCGAACACGCTGATCCTGGCCGTTAGCGCCACGCTTCTCGGCTTCACCGTGGGAAGTCTGCTCGGTGGTCTGGCGGGCTATTACCAGGGCGGCATCGTCGACAAGCTGGCTACCGGCTTCGGCATCGCCGGTGTCTCGGTCCCGCATTATTGGCTGGGCATGGTGCTCGTCATCGTGTTCGGCGTGGAATTGCGATGGCTGCCCGCCACCGGCATGGGACCGGGCGGTTCTTCCGGTTGGGAGTGGGATTGGGAGCACATGCGGCATCTCATTCTCCCGGCGGTCACGCTGTCCGTCATCCCGTGTGGCATCATCACGAGAACGGTCCGTGCGACGGTTGCCGAAATTCTCTCACAGGAATTCGTCCAGGCGCTACGCGCGAAGGGTCTGCTGCATGGGCAGGTGATGCGCCACGTCATCCGTAACGCCGCGCCGACGGTGCTCGCGGTCATGGGACTGCAACTCGGCTATCTGCTCGGCGGCTCGATTCTCGTTGAAACGGTCTTCAACTGGCCGGGCACGGGATTCGTTCTCAACGACGCGATCTTCCGCCGGGACATCCCCATGCTGCAGGGCACGATCCTGCTTTTGGCGCTGTTTTTCGTCCTACTCAATCTGATCGTCGACATCGTACAGACGTCGATCGATCCGCGCATGCGGCGGAGCTGAGCCCGATGAACCTTTCGACACCCGCGGCGCCGGCAACGGTCGACATCGCCCAATCCGTGGCGCACTCGCCCGGTTATTGGTCGACCGTGGCGACCCGTATCCGGCGAGACAAGACGACACTCTTCTTCGGCACGCTCCTGCTGCTGATCGTGCTCGTTGCGATCTTCGCGCCATTCGTCGCTCCGGCCGATCCCTACAAGACCAACATCATCCGGCGGCTCAAGGACATCGGATATCCCGGGCATCCGCTGGGAACCGACCAGACGGGACGCGACATGCTCTCCCGCCTCATCTACGGCGGTCGTTTGTCGTTGTTCATGGGGGTGACGCCGGTGCTCAACGCGCTCGTCATCGGCGGGTTACTCGGCGTCCTGGCGGGCTATATCGGCGGCAAGGTGAACATGGCGATCATGCGCACCATGGACATCTTCTACGCCTTCCCGTCGGTACTGCTCGCCATCGCCATCTCGGGTGCGCTGGGTGCTGGTATCGGAAACGCCATCCTTTCTCTGACGATCGTGTTCATCCCGCCGATCGCACGTGTCGCCGAAAGCGTCACGACGCAGGTGAGATCGCTCGACTACGTCGAAGCGGCGCGCGCTTCGGGGGCATCCTCGTTCCGGATCGTACGAGTACATGTGCTCGCCAACGTTCTCGGCGCGGTCTTCGTCTACGCCACGAGCCTCATCTCGGTGTCGATCATCCTGGCATCCGGCTTGTCGTTCCTCGGGCTCGGCACGAAGCCGCCGGAGCCGGAATGGGGACTCATGCTGAACGAGCTGCGTCAGGCCATCTACGTGAATCCCTACGTGGCGGCCTTGCCGGGCGTGATGATCTTCATGACGTCGCTTTCCTTCAACCTGCTGTCCGACGGACTGCGCTCGGCGATGGATCTGAAATCATGAGGCGCGACGAAATGAGCAAGGCCACGCCGCTTCTGTCGGTCAAGGGTCTCTACAAGCATTTTCCCGTGGGCAAGTCGCTGTTCTCGCAAGGCACGGTGGTGCGTGCCGTCGACGGTCTCGACTTCAACGTGATGCGTGGCGAGACGCTGGGCATCGTGGGCGAGTCGGGATGCGGGAAGTCGACTGTCGCGCGTCTCGTGATGCATCTGATGGGGGTGACGAACGGCGAGATTCTGTTCGAGGCGAAGCGCGTGGGCTCGAACGACCTGCCGCTGCGCGAGTTCCGCCGGCAGGTGCAGATGGTGTTTCAGGACAGCTATGCCTCGTTGAACCCGCGTCTGACGGTGGAAAGCTCCATCGCCTTCGGGCCTCAGGTTCACGGCGTCTCGCGGCGCGAGGCGATCGCAAAGGCGCACGATCTTCTGGCCCGCGTCGGTCTGGAGCCCGCCCGCTTCGCCGGCCGCTATCCGCATGAGTTGTCCGGCGGCCAGCGCCAAAGGGTCAATATCGCCCGTGCGCTCGCCTACGATCCCAAGCTGCTCATCCTCGACGAGGCCGTCTCCGCGCTCGACAAGTCGGTGGAGGCGCAGGTGCTCAACTTGTTGCTCGACCTGAAGGAGGCTCTCGACCTCACCTACGTCTTCATCTCCCACGATCTCGACGTCGTCCGCTTCATTTCCGATCGCGTTCTCGTCATGTATCTGGGCCGCGTCGCGGAGCTTGGACCGGCAGAGGCCGTGCTCGGTCAGCCGACCCATCCCTACACGCAGGCCCTGCTGGCATCCGTGCCGAACATGGATCCCGACCACCGCACCACCGAGGCGCCCCTCTCGGGCGATCCCCCAAACCCGATCAATCCGCCGGCCGGCTGTCGGTTCCATCCGCGCTGCCGTTTCGCGGAGCCCGTGTGCAGTGCACGCGAGCCGGAGCTGCAGATCGTCGAGAAGGGCCACAGCGCGGCCTGTCATATCGCGATCCCCGGTTCAGGACATAGCCGCGCGCGGGCCGCGCTCGAGACCGCGTGAGGCAAGCGATGACCATGACGATGCAGCAGAGTGTGACGGGTGCCGAGACCGGCCAGCAGATCGTGACCGTGCGCAATCTTCGCGTTGGCTTTCGCACCAGTCACGGTGTCGTGCAGGCCGTGAACGGCGTCGATCTCGATCTGGCGCGGGGCGAGACGTTGGCCATCCTCGGGGAATCGGGATCGGGCAAGAGCGTCACCATGCGTGCGCTCATCCGACTCAATCCCTCGCATATCACGACCGTGTCGGGCGACATCAGCGTCGCCGGCGAAGACGTTTCGGCGCTCGAGCCCGTGGCACTGCAGAATTTTCGTGGCCTCGTCGCCTCGATGATCTTCCAGGATCCGGGATTGGCGCTCGATCCCGTTTATCGCGTGGGCGACCAGATCGCGGAAACGGTGGTCCGGCACAAGGGCGTCAGCCGTGCCGAGGGCCGTCGCAAGGCCCTGGAGTTGTTCGAGCGTGTGCGCATCCCCTCGCCTGAGCGGCGCCTCGACGCCTACCCGCATGAGTTGTCCGGCGGCATGCGGCAGCGCGCCATGATCGCGCTGGCGTTGTCATGCGATCCGCAGCTTCTCCTCGCCGACGAGCCGACGACGGCACTCGACGCGACGGTGCAGATCCAGATCCTCCTGTTGCTGCGCGAATTGCAGCGGGATCTTGGCCTTTCGATCATCTTCGTGACGCACGACATCGGGGTCGCCGTCGAAGTGGCGGATCGGATCGCGGTGATGTACGCGGGGCGGATCGTGGAGACCGGGCCTGCCTCCGCGCTGATCCGCAATCCCCGGCATCCCTATACGATCGGGCTGTTGTCCACGCGCCAGCATGGCGGCAAGCTCGCGGGACATCGCCTGCCCGCCATCCCGGGCAGCCCGCCGGACCTCGCGCATCTGCCGCCCGGCTGCGCCTTCGCACCGCGCTGTTCCTACGCGGACAGCGGCTGTACGTCGGTGGATCCGGCGCCGGTGGATATCGAGGCCGGGCATATGGCACGCTGCCTGCGGACCGAGGCTACGGCCGGCGCGATGGCTGGCCGATGACAGACCGGCCGGGAGTGTGAGAGCTGGGTGCGCGCGGTTCCGGCGCGCGCCTCAGCGCCGCCTCGATCGCTCCAGAAGCCGCTGAGCCTCGGATGCGTCCTGTTGCTGCCGTTCCCAGAAGGCCTGCGCCGTGGCCCCCGCAAGGTAGGCGGCGTCCTCCTGCAGATGCCGCAGCGCAGCCGTTGTGTCGCGTGCGGCCAGCGTTTGCGCCAGCGCCGCGGAAAGCGCCGATCGGGTTTCGCTGGCCGTCTCCCGATGCACGAATGCCGCGGTCCAGAGGCTCGCGACCACGGGTATGCGGCGCTCCGCGAGCGTCGGCAGGTGGCTCAGGGCAGCGTGACGCCTGCTGCCCAGGCTGGCGAGAATTCGTAATTGTCCCTTGCGCGCATACGCCAGAGCGGTCGGCAGGGTCGCGATCGTCGCTTGCGCTCTTTTCTCCAGTACCGCCGTTATCGAAGCCCCGCCCATGGGAAAGGCGACGAGTTGGAGCGTGCCGCCCAATGCCGCATCGAGCCGCGTGCCGGCACGATGGATCGGCATGCCGGGCTGCGTCACGGAAAGCGCCACGCCGTTGGGCTTGCGGCGGGCGGCGACCACGAAATCCTCGATGCGGTGGATCGGCTGAGCGGGGTTCGTGACGAGTACGAGAGGCCGTTCCGTAAGGCGCGCCAGCAGAGCGAGATGCGGCAGAAGCGCCGGACCCTTGTCCTTCTGATGTGGGGGCGAGTCCAGCCCGGCGATTCGCGAATCCGCGATCAAGATCGTAAGGCCGTCTGGCGGTGCCGCGAGAAGCATCTCTGCGGCACGTCGGCCCTCCTGATCGCCCCGGCTCTCGACACGGACTTCGCGCGCAAGCACTGCGGAGAGGCGCGGAGCGAGCGCTCGCGCCACGAGATCGGCGATGCGGCCGCGCGATGCGGTCGCGATCAGACGGAGCGACGGCGGCGGCTCCGTGACCGCGGGAGGGGTGGCCGGCGGCGTTGTCTGGGCCGAAGCGTGCTGCGACAGAGTGGGTGCGACGAGCAAGCCGAGACCGACGGCGCTCAGGATCCATACGACGCGCATCTGGACGGCAGCTTGTCTCGGCGCCATGCCCGCCGCCTCAGGAAACGAGGCCCAGGCGTTTGGCCAGGGCTACCGTTGCGCGGGCTTCCGCAAAGAAGGGCTCGTCCACCATCTTGCCGTCAATGGTGAAGGCGCCTTTGCCTTGATTCTCGGGCGCGGCCGCCGCAGCAAGCACTCTCTCGGCCCAACGCACCTGATGTTCGCCGGGGGTGAACACCGCGTTGGCTATCGGCACTTGCGTGGGATGCAGGCACGTCTTGCCGGTGAAGCCGAGACGCAGCGCAGCGCGCGCATCGCGCTCGTAGCCGAGCGTATCGGTGATCGCAGTCCACGCAGTGTCGTAAGCCGGCACGCCCGCTTCCGCCGCGGCCAGCCGCACCATCATGCGCACCGGGCCGATCGCTGCTTCGTGCCGCTCGATGCGCAGGGGCGCAAAAAGATCGCCTAGTCCGTATTGCAGGCCCGTGACGCGCGGCGAGGCACAGGCGATCTCGGCGGCGCGCCGCATGCCCTTGGGGCTTTCGACGTTGGCGAGAATGCCGATGTGATGCGCCAAGCCGTGTCGTTTCTCGGCGGCCTCGATCGCCGCGATGCCCCGGAGCAATTCCTCGGGACTTTCGAGCTTGGGCAGGTTGATCTCGTCGAGGCCAATGCGGACGATGGCATCGATATCCTCGTCGAATTCCGCGCTTCCGACGGCGTTGACGCGCACGATCATCAGTTTGGCGTGATCGCGCGGCAGGCGGGCCAGCAGGTCGCCCACGTTGCGGCGCGCGTCCGCCTTGCGGGACGGGGCGACTGCATCTTCCAGATCGAAGGAGAGCGCGTCCGCCGCGCCGGTCATCGCCTTCTCGAAGAACTCGGGCCGGCTGCCCGGCACGAACAGCTTGGAGCGCATCATGGTCACAGTGTCTCCGCAGTGCCCAGGATCACGGTCGCCTGCGAGGACAGCACGCCGCCGTTTCCGTGCGCGAGGGCCGTCTTGGCACCCGTCACTTGGCGGGCGCCGCATTCGCCGCGCAGCTGGCGCACAGCTTCGATGAGCAGGAAAAGGCCGTACATGCCGGGGTGGCAGTAAGACAGGCCGCCGCCGTTGGTGTTGACGGCCAGCGATCCCTTGGGACCGATGCGGCCGCCTTCGACGAAGCGCCCGCCCTCGCCCTTCGGACAGAACCCGAGATCCTCGAGGAACAGGATCGTGTTGATGGTGAAGGCGTCGTAGAGCGCCAGCACGTCGATGTCGGACGCCTTCAGCCCGGCCATATCATAAGCGATCGCTCCGGCACGCTTTGCACCCGTGACCGTCAGGTCGGGCATCGCGGAGATCGAGGCGTGCGTGATCGACTGCCCGCATCCCAGGACGAAGGCCGGTGGCTTGCGCAGACTTCGTGCGCGCTCGGCACTGGTGACGACGATGGCGCCGCCGCCGTCCGTCGAGAGGCAACAGTCGCGCACGGTGAACGGCTCGCTGATGGGCCGCGCCGACAGGACGCCCTCGATGGTGAGGGGCTTCTTGTCCCAGGCAGCCGGGTTCATCTGCGCCCACGCGCGCGCCGCGACAGCGACTTCGGCCATCTGCTCGCGCGTGGTGCCGAATTGGTGCATGTGGCGGCGCGCGGCCATGGCATAGGCGCTCGCCGGCAGGAACGGCTTGAAAGGCGTCTCGTACGGATTGATCTCGCGCACGGACGCCTGCTTGCGGCCGACGCTGCGTTGCGTCGATCCATAGGCGATGACGGCGACCGAGCACTGCCCGCCTTCGATGGCGGCCATGGCCTGGGCCACATGATATTCGAACGACGAGCCGCCGATGATCGTCGAGCCGATGAAGGGCGGGTCGATCCCCAGGTACTCGCAAAGCTGCAACGCGGACGTGCGTGCCTGCGTCGTCGCACAGAACAGGCCGTCGACGTCCGCCAGTTTCAATCCAGCATCGTCGAGCGCGCGCGCGATGCCCTGTGCCATCAGGTCGATGGGCGTGAGGCCGGCGGCCACCTGGCCGAGATCGGATTCGGCGGCACCGACGATGGCCGCACTGCCGCGCTTCAGTCCCGTCGCGCTCGCCCGGCCTGCCGTGGCCCGCGGCAGTGCCGTATCGCGCGGCTTCGTTGCAGGGGCGACCGGCGCGGCTGTAAGCGGCGCGAACACCGGCACCGGCTCCTCGGCGCCTTCGGCCTTATGCGGACGGAACTTGACCCGCATGCCGACCGTCACGGCATCGGGCGCGATGTCCTCGACGCGGCTCATGAGACGGAAGCCTTCGTCGCAGTCGATCAAGGCCACGTTGAACGGCTTCCCCTCGACGGGATGCACGACGGTCGTGGAGTAGACGGTGCCCAGCCCGCTGGCGATACGCCATTCGAGGTCGGTCGTGCCCGTGAAGGGGCAAACGAGGCGCGGGAAGAAGACGGCGCGACCGGCGGCGGGGCTGTACTGATAAGCCAGTTCTCCCCGTTCGAGGTGGGCGACATATGTGGCGTGTGGCGAGGTGTCGATCTTGCTCATGGCGGCGTTTCCAGAGTGGTTTTTGTGTCTTCAGCAGAGATCGGCGATGCGCGTCACTTGCCGGTCCATTGCGGCTTGCGCTTGCTCAGGAAGGCGTCGAGGCCTTCGCGGAAGTCTGCGCTGGTGTAGACCTTGGCGACGAGATCGTGATCCTCGACCTTCGGTCCGGCTTCGCGGATCCGGCGCATCAACTCCTTCGTGGTCGAGAGCGTCAGCGGCGCGTAGCCGGCGATCTGCTGTGCCAAAGCGGTGGCGCGCGCCATCAAGGCCGCATGATCGTCGAGCAGTTCGGTGACGAGGCCGGCAGCGCGGCATTCCTCGGCTTCCATCAGGCGCGAGGTGAAGACGAGGTCGACGACGCGCGGTGCGCCGATCAGGCCCGTCAGGCGCTGCAGGCTGGTCGCGGACAGGCAGTTGCCGAGCGTGCGCGCGATCGGAAAGCCATAGCGCATGTCGCGCGTGCCGATGCGCATGTCGCAGCAGGCCGCGATCGCGGCGCCACCGCCCGTACAGGCGCCGGAGATGGCCGCGATCATGGGCAGTGGGCAGCGCTCGATGGCCGAGAGGATCTCGTCGACCCGGGCCTCGTAATCGAGGCCGTCCTTGGGTTCCTTGAAAGCGCGGAACTGGTTGATGTCGGTGCCGGCCGCGAAGGCCTTCTGTCCGGCGCCGGTGACGACGATGGCGCGGACGCCGCCCTCCTTCGGCAGCTCCGTGCAGATCTCGGCCAGCCGCTGGTACATGCCGAACGTCAGTGCGTTGTATTTCTCGGGCCGGTTGAGCGTGATGGTGGCGACTGCGCCGTCGCGCGTGAGCAGGATCTCGTCGGACATGTCGGGGGCTCCGCTGGGTTGGTGCTGTTGGCCGGGATAGCAGCACCAGGCGGCGGCGAATTGCAAGGTTGAAGAGGCAGACAGCGCCCGATAGGGTGCCCGCGATTTTTCCGACACTCGCCACGAGAGAGCGTTGCGCCCATGTCCGCTTCCCACCCGTCTTCCGGCCCGTCAGTGACGATCGCACCCGAGATCCTGGAGCGGCTCAAGGCTGTCGTGGGACCGGGCGGCTATCTCGACGATCCCGCGGACATCGCGCCGCACGTGAAGAGCTGGCGGGGCAACTGGAGGGGCGAGTCGCCGCTGGTGCTGAGGCCGAAGAACACCGCCGAGGTCGCGGCGATCGTCAAAATCTGCTCGGAGACGCGCACGCCGCTCGTGCCCCAGGGCGGCAACACCGGCTTGACCTACGGCGGCCAGCCCAGCGTGGACGGCGGTGAAGTCGTCGTCACGACGCAGCGCATGAAGGCCATCCGCGCGATCGATCTCCAGAACGACACGATCACTGTCGAGGCGGGAGTGGTGTTGCAGGATTTGCAGCGCGCGGCGGCCGATGCCGACCGCTTCTTCCCGCTTTCGCTCGGTGCCGAGGGCACGTGCCAGATCGGCGGCAACATCTCCACGAATGCCGGTGGAATCCAGGTTCTGCGCTACGGCAATACCCGCAATCTCGTGCTCGGGCTCGAGGTCGTCCTACCGGACGGGCGGATCTGGGACGGCATGCGCGCACTGCGCAAGGACAACACGGGCTATGATCTGAAGCAGCTCTTTATCGGCGGCGAGGGCACGCTCGGCATCGTGACGGCTGCCGTGCTGAAGCTGTTTCCCAAGCCCACCGACCAGCAGTCGGCCTGGGTCGCGGTCGAGACGCCGGAAAAGGCTGTCGATCTGCTGTCGCTGATGCGCGGCCGGATGGGCGAGGCCGTATCGTCGTTCGAGCTCATCGGCCGCTCGATCGTCGACTATCTCGTGGAGGGCGTGCCGGGGCACTCCGACCCGATGTCCGCCGTCCACCCCTGGTACGTGCTGCTGGAAGTGACGGGGCAAGGCGCGCCGGGCACGTTGTCCGACCCGCTGTCGGCCACCCTCGAGGAAGCCGCCGAGAAGGAGCTCATCCAGGACGCGATCATCGCCACGTCCGGTGAGCAGGCCAAGCGGCTGTGGAAGATGCGCGAGGATCTGCCCTTCGCCCAACAGGCGGCCGGCGGTTCGATCGCGCACGACGTTTCGGTGCCCCTGTCACGCATCGCCGAATTCATCCGGCGGGCTGATGCGGCGCTGATCAAGGCCTATCCCGAGATCCGCTTCTGCTGCTTCGGCCACGTCGGGGACGGCAATTTGCACTACAACCCGATCTGCCCCGTGGGGTGGACCTACGATCGCTTCGCCAGGGAACGCGATCCCGTCAACAAGATCGTGCACGACATCGTCGTGGAATTGGGCGGCTCGATCAGCGCCGAGCACGGCATCGGCCGCATGCGGCTCGAGGAGAATTTGCGCTACAAGAGCGATGTCGAGATCGATCTGATGAAGGCCGTCAAGGCCGCGCTCGATCCGCACAACATCATGAGCCCCGGCCGCGTGCTGCCGGGGTGAGCCTGGAGCGCGCTCGTCCTCGCCGAGGCGCCTGGGTGGCCAACGCAAGAGGCTGCTCCCACGCATCAACGACCGGGTTGGACAAGCGCGGCAAAGCCTCTGGTTCGTTCGATCTCGCGCCCCGTCAGACGTGACACCACGGTGCGGAGGTCGTCGCGCAAGCGTTCCGGGCTTGTCGCTGTGATCGCCAGGCGATTTCCACGCCGTGGCGATACGCTATAGTCCGGAAAAACGGAGGCGGCATGGACGACGCGCAGTTGAAGAAGCTTTCGGTGGCGGAGCTGCGGGAATTGCAGAACCGCATCCATATGGCAATCAGGGCGCAGATCCGCAGAAAGCAAGAGGCCATGCAGCACCGCGCCGGGCCGAAGACCGAGACCAGGGAAGCGGCGCCGTCCGTCGATCTGGCCACGGAGCGGGACGCGTGGCTGGCGCGCCGGCGCTGAGGCGTGATCGCGAGGCCGGGTACTCGCGGGCGACGATGAGTGCGTGAGGCTTCGGCGTTCGTCGCCGCGCCGATGCCCAATTGCCATTGTCCGGACTAGCTGGCAGTCTGCCCTCATTCGAGTTCGATGCATCGACCGGAAGTCCCGCGAAGACGGGATGCGGCCAGGAAACTTGCCTCGGGTCTGCCGGCAAACGGCGGCCTTCGTGCAGGGGGCACGCGGCGATGTTCACCTTGAGGAGGAAACGAATGACGAGAACACCAAGTCGCAGGGCTGCGCTGGCAGTCCCGGCGATCGCACTTGCGGTGGCCGTGAGCGCCGGCATGGCTCGGGCCGACGACAAGGCACTTTACGAAGCCGCCAAGAAGGAAGGTCAGGTCAACTGGTACACTGGCCTGATCCAGAACCAGGTTGTCCGTCCCGTCGTTGCGGGCTTCGAGAAGAAATATCCGGGCATCAAGGTCAATGTGACCGGGGGGCGCCAGACAGAACTCAATCTCAAGATCGTCAACGAGGCGAAGGCCGGCAAGTTGCAGGCCGATCTCACAGAAGGCACGACCGTCGTCGAGACGTTGAAGCCGCTGGGCATCATCGAGCCCTACAAGCCGGAGTGGGCGAAGAACATTCCCGCCGACTACAAGGATCCCGACGGCTTGTGGACGGCCGTGGTCCTGTACTTCCTGGTGCCCGCCATCAACACGGAGATGGTGAAGCCGGGCGAGGAGCCCAAGACGCTTGAGGATCTGCTCGATCCGCGCTGGAAGGGCAAGATGGCCTGGACCGCGGAAATGAGCATCGGCGGGCCCCCGGGTCTGATCGCGGTGGTGCTGAAGTCGATGGGTGAGGAGAAGGGTCGCGCCTATCTCAAGAAGCTCGCCGCCCAGCAGATCAAGACGGTGCCCTCCAATCCGCGCGTGGTTCTCGATCAGGTCATCGCCGGGCAGTATCCGTTGGCCCTGATCACTTACAACCATCACTCCGTCATCAGCGCGGGCAAGGGCGCGCCGGTGAAATGGCTGAAAGTGGAACCCGCCGTCGGCGCCATGGCCATGAGCGTTCTGTTGAAGGGGCCAAATCGCAACGCCGCGAAGCTGTTGATCAACTATCTCGTCTCGCCCGAGGGTGCCGAGGTGATCCGCAAGGCGAACTACATCCCGTCCAATCCAGGTGTGCAAGCGATGGAGCCGACCCTCAAGCCCGAGGTCGGCAAGTTCAAGGCGATCACGCCGTCTCCCGACGAGATCGAGAAGAACATCGCCAAGTGGATCGGCATCTATAAAGAATACTTTCAGTGAGCACTTCGGTGTCTGAGAGCGGACAGGCCGCAGCACCCGTGCTGCGGCGCTCTGGTGGCGCGTCCTGGCGGGGGAGCGGGGCCAACGCCTGGCTCGCTCCGGCCGGCCTGATCGCAATTCTTCTGCTGCTGGTCGTTCCGCCCATCCTGGTGCTGTTGCAGACGAGCCTGACGACGGAGACCAAAGGGCTCGCGACGGGTACGTTCACGCTCGAGCACTTCAAAGCGATCTTCGACAATCCCAGGCTCTACATCAGCGCTTGGAACTCCATCGTCTTCTCGGCGTCCTCGACGATCCTGTCGATCTTCTTCGGCGGCCTGCTGGCCTGGATCGTCGTGCGCACCAACGCGCCGTTCGGAACGCTGGCCTACATCACGGCCGTCGTTTCCCTCGGCACGCCGTATCTTCTGCATGTCGCGGCTTGGACGTTCCTGCTCGGCCGGACCGGTCCCTTCAACGAAGCCTGGCGCGACCTGACGGGATCGACCGGGCTGCTTTTCGACGTCTACTCGATGTGGGGCATGGTGCTGATCCAGGGCATGCTCTGGTCGCCGCTCGTCTTCTTGCTGATGTCCGCCGTCTTCCGCCGTTCCAACGCCGAGATGGAGGAGGCCGCGCGCATGTGCGGTGCATCCATCGCCGCGACGGTCTGGCGGATCTCGTTCCGGCTGGCCTGGCCCGCGATCACGGGCATGGCGCTGTTCGTCTTCATTCGGAACCTCGAGTCCTTCGACGCTCCCGTGCTGATCGGCGGGCCTGCCAAGATCTACGTGCTGACGACCGACATCTATCTCTCGATGACGGAGATGCCGCCGCGCATGGGGCATGCGACCGCGTTCTCGCTGATCCTCATCGCCATCGTTTCGGTCGCACTGTTCTTCTATAGCCGCTTCGCCAAGAACGCGGATCGCTACGCCAGCGTCACGGGCAAAGGCTATCGTCCCCGTCCCTTCGATCTGGGGCGCTGGCGTTGGCTCGGCGGGACCATCGTCGTCCTGAATTTCATGCTGGTCTTGATGTTACCGTTACTGGCGACGCTCTGGATCTCGTTGATGCCGTTCGCACGGCCGATCCGGTGGTCTGCGTTGAAGCTGCTGACCCTCGAGAACTACCAGATCGTTCTGTCCGAGCCGCGTTACATCGAGCTCGCTCTCAACACCATTCTGGTCGCCGCCGGGGCCGCCACCATTACCGTCGCGATCGCGCTCGTCGCCGGCTGGCTCGTCGTGCGGCGCTGGCCGGGCGGCCGTGTCATCGAGCAGCTGATCAATATCCCGATCGTGTTCCCCGGCATCGTCGTCGGCGTGGCGCTCCTGATCCTCTCGCTGCGCCTGCCAATCCCCCTCTACGGGACGCTGGCGGTGATCGTGCTCGCCTTCGTCATCCGCTTTCTCCCCTACGGTATGCGCTATGCCCACAGCGGCGTCATGCAGATCCATCGCGAACTCGAGGAGGCCGCGGGCGTATCGGGGGCCGGGCAGCTGACGATCCTGCGCAGGATCGTGTTTCCACTGCTGTTGCCGGCACTGATGTCGGGATGGCTCTTCATCTTCCTGATCGGCGCCAACGAGCTTTCGATGTCGGTGCTGCTGGCCGGGCCGCGCACGCAGGTGATGTCGGTCGCGATGCTCGATCAATGGTCGAGCGGACAGAGCGTCGAGGTGTTCGCGCTGGGCATGTGCTGGAGCGTCTTCATGACAGTATGCGCTCTGATCTTCTACGGTTTCGCGAAGCAATCGCTCGCCGGCGGCAAAGAGGGTGGTTTATGACGGGCGACAAACAGTCGGCTCTGGTCGTGGACAAATTGACCAAGATCTATGCGCCGGGTTCCGCCGGTGGTGGCGGGGGCATTCATCCCGTCAGTTTCACGCTCGAGGCGGGAACCTTCTTCACGCTGCTGGGTCCGTCCGGTTGCGGCAAGACGACGACACTGCGGTGCATCGCGGGCCTCGAACGACCGGACTCCGGCCGCATCCGTCTGGGCGATACCATCTTCTTCGATGGGCCGGCGGGCACGGCGCTGCCGCTCAATCAGCGCAACATCGGCATGGTCTTCCAGTCCTATGCGATCTGGCCGCACATGACGGTGTTCGAGAACGTGGCCTTTCCCTTGCGTGTCGCCAAGGGCGAGAAATATTCCAACGCCGACGTGACGCGCCTCGTGGGCGAAGCATTGGAGATCGTCGACCTCGGAGGCTTTGGAACGCGCTCACCGACGCAACTCTCGGGGGGGCAGCAGCAGCGCGTGGCACTGGCACGTGCGATCGTGCGGCGGCCGAGCCTGCTGCTCCTCGACGAGCCGCTCTCCAACCTCGATGCCAAGCTCAGGGACGAAATGCGCACCGAACTGAAGCGGCTGCAGCAGCGCATCGGCGTGACGACGCTTTACGTCACGCATGATCAGGCCGAGGCGCTGGAGATGTCCGATCTGATCGCGGTCATCAACAAAGGGCATCTCGTCCAACTCGACACGCCACGTAACGTCTATTTCGAGCCGCGCGATGCGTTCGTGGCGGGGTTCATGGGGGCGACGAACCTCCTTTCGGGGACCGTGGACAGTGCCGTGGGGCAGGGCGGGATGGGCGCGGTTCGGCTGACGGACGGCCGCGTGCTCGGTTGCCGGTTCTCGCAGGCCGTCGCCGCCGGGCAGGCGGCGGTCGTTTCGCTGCGGCCGGAGATCGTCGAACTGGTCCCGGAAGGCACGGCCGTCGCGGAGGGCCAAAGCGGACTTGAAGGCAGCGTGATGAGCAGTGGCTTTCTGGGGCAGGCCAGCCGCTACCGGATCGACGCGGGCGGCATCGTCATCGAGGCCCTTGCCGATGCAGCCTCCCGCTTTGCGCTCGGCGAGGCCGTCGGGGTTCGCTTTCCGGCGGATCAGGCCGTGGGGCTGCCCAAGGCGGCGGACTAGGGTCAAGGTCGCGGCATCGCATCTGGCATGGTGGCGCCCGGTCGGGCTCAGGCCGGTGTGAACGGCACCCGTAATCCCCGGCATTCCAGGCGCGGCAGCACTTCCGCGACGAAGTCGGGGATCTCCTTCAGGTAATCGAGGAAGGCAATGCTGCAGCCGGCAATTCCGGCCTCCGCCAGGCGCGCCATGTCCCCGGCGACATCGTCGGGGGTGCCGACCATCGGGAATGCGCCGGGATAGGCGCCGTCGTACCGCTTGCCGGTGGCGCTCATGAAGCGGTTCTCGAACGGCCGGGCACGCGCGGCGTCATCGGCGCCGGCGGTCGTACCGCGATGGCGGCGGTAGTAGGCCTGTCCTTCCGTATCGGCCAGTTCCTCGGCGAAGTAGTGATAGAAGTCCTCCGCTTCCTTGCGGGTTCGGCGGCAGACCACGTGTCCCATGACGAAGACCGGCAGCGTTCGCCCGTGGCGGGCCATGTAGGTCGAGACATCCGCGAGAAAGCCAGGCGCCTGCGCGATGTCCGTCATATTCGTGAAGAGGGCGTCGGCGGCCTGGGCAGCGAAGTCGCGCCCTTTCGGCGAAAAGCCGGCCGACATGACCAGCGGACGTGGCCGTTGCACGGACAGCGGGTCGGTCTTCAAGCGCTTGAGATCGAAGAACCGGCCTTTCCAATCGAACTCCGGCCCCCCTTCCAGCAGTTTCGCCCAGACCTTGAACCACTCCAGTCCATGATCGTAGCGCGCCTCCTGGTCGATGGTGACGCCGTGCAGATCGAACTCCTCCTGGTTCCAGCCGCACACGATGTTGAGGCCGGCCCGGCCGTTGGTGACGTGGTCGATCGTGGCGAGGGCCTTGGCGCCGAAAGCCGGCGTGACGAGTGGAACGTGGATGGTCGAGAAGACGCAGATGTGGCGTGTCAGGGCGCCGATGGCGGCACTATGCGTCAGTGTTTCGAATGAGCGGCCGTAGATGTTGGCCTTGCCTTGGTAGCCGCGCCATTTCGCGACGGGGAGAATGAATTCGAGGCCCGCGTCGTCGGCGATGCGGCACATCGCGACGATGTCGTCCCAATTGGCGCGCCAGCGCTCGGGCGCCAAGCTCATGGTCAGGCCGCCGTCGCAGTTGGCGCTGAAGATGCCGAGCTTGAAGCGATTGGGGCCCCGCATCGGGTTCGTCGGACGTGCCGCCTGCATGTCGTCTCTCACTTTGGATGCTTCAGAGCGACCGCCAGCCGTCGATCCCGCACGGAGGCGAAGATGCCCTCGAGCCGGCCCGGCGGCTCGAGGGGCATTCATGGCGTCGCAGTTATTCGGCGGCCTGCGCTGGCGGGTTCATGCGTGGCATCACTTCGCTGGCCAGCAATTCCAGCGAGTTCATGATCCGCTCCGCGCCGTACCAAGGCGGGTAATGCACCAGGAGCGTGCTGAGCCCGGTCTTGTACTTCAGTTCTTCGATGCGCTCGCGCACGGTCGCGGGGGAGCCGTGGATGATCGTAGAACGCGCGAGGCTGTCGTACTGCATGGCGTTCGTGATCGAACCTTCGCCCTGTGAGACCTGTCCGAGATATCCCGATTGGTGGCCGCTGTTGAAATGATTGAGGTGGCGCATGAGGCCGGCTTCGCTGTCCTTCTTGGCCTGTGCGTCAGTGTCGGCCACGTAGACCCAGCGGGCGATGTTGACCTGACCGAACGCCGGGTTCTTGCGATCCTCCTGCGTGGCCTTCTCCATGTTGGCGCGATAATGCGCGACCTGTTTCGCGATGCCGTCGAACGGCGTCAGCGTGGACAGCATCAGGCCGAAGCCGTTGCCGGCGGCGGTGGCGATGGAACGGTCGGTTCCGGCGGCCATGAAGAGGGGCGGATGAGGCTGCTGGATGGGATGCGGTAGCATCTCGTACTCGCCTTCGATGACGGCCGAGAAATACTTGCCCTGACGGTTCGTGCGTTTGGTGCGGAAGAGATCCTGAATGATGGCCAGGCCCTCGTCCTGCATGTCCCGGCGCTGATCGAAGTCGAGGCCGAAACCGTCGAACTCGTACTTGCGATAGCCTGAACCGACGCCGAGTTGCAGACGGCCGTTGCTCAGCACGTCGATGAACGACGCGTTCTCCACGACGCGCACAGGATTGGCGAGCGGCAGCACCACGACGCCCATGCCGAGTTTGATGCGCTTGGTGAGGGCCGCGAGATAGGCGCCATACACCCACACGTCCGGCATGATGCCGTATTCGGTGGAGAAGTGATGCTCGGCGATCCACACGCTGTCGTAGCCGAGCTTGTCCGCCGCGACGATCTCCTTGGTCACGCGGGAATGCACGGCCTGATGCGGGTAGGGCTCGTGGTCCTTGTGCGGCTGAGAGGTGAAGAGTACTCCGAATTTCATGGGCAAGGCGCTCCTCTAGGCCCGGTTTCGCCGGGGCATTTTTTGATGGGGAGAAGGCTAGCGTCCTGCGGCAGCGATGGCAACGAAGTGCCGGCGCGGCGAGCCACCGTGCCGCAGCGGCGGTGCGCAGGCCGGGAGAGCGCGGAATGCCGCGCCAGCGTCCGGGCAATGGGCCTTCGCGCGCGGGCGCCTGCCGCTCGTGCAGTCCGGTGGTCCGTCGAGCATGCGGGGGAAGCTCATGGTGCATCCGGAGCCGACTGCCGCTAAAGGGCTGCGCGGAGATGCTTTGCCGCGCGTCGAGACGATCGGAATGTCGGCGCTGGTGAGTGCAAGCCCGGCGGACGTGATGCCCGATACATCGGCATGGCGTTCCATGGCAGCAAGTGCGCGGGCCTGGGTCGCAGCCGCGCTGGCGAATGGCTCACAGCCCTCGGCGATAGCCTGTGTGCCACAGAACCAGTAGATCACGACGAGGCCGGGCGAGGAAACGGCCCAGGTGCCGTTGGCACGTGCGAGAAGGGCCGTCGCCTCATAGGCGCTCCATACCGGCAAGGGATTGAGCTTCGTCCCGACGAGGCCGGAAACCGGTCTCGATGGGTCGAGCGGGAGACCCTGCGCATCGAGTTGGAGCATGCCGGCCGCATTGGTCGTAGACATGAACCCGTCGTCTCCCGAGCGAGTTAGCCTTGGGTGAAATAAAAACTGAAAATCTGTTGAGGGATGAATGCAGTAGACTGCGTCCAAGCCCGTGCGAGACCGGGAGGTGGATTGAGGGAGACGACCGGCTTTGGAGAGGTTGTTCAGGAAGCGGATTTCAATATCCCTAATTCTTTTCCATTATTTTAAGAACGGTATTCTTGGCGGTATGCGACGCGCACGCGTCGTGTCGGCATCCACGGCTCTCTCTGCGGTGACAAACGATACCAATGGCGCTGGGTCGATATTATTCGTTGACATGCAACTCGGATAAAAAAACTAATCCGATATGTTTCATTAGATCGAAATTCACCATTATCACGGATCGTGCGCAGTCGGAATACCTCCCGAGGAGCAGGTACTGGCCATGAACGCGATTGCCGACACGCACGTAGACAGCGATACGACACCCGAGTCGCCGCAGCGGGATACGGTGAGGGATCGTCCGATCCTGGATACGTCGGAGCCCGAGGCTCCCTTGCCGCTGCCGCTTCTTCTCAAGATGGCGAGCGAGCAGCACGGAAAGCCCTTCGGTCAGATGGTGCGTGAGCTTGCCAAATTGAGCTTCGGCCCGGGCAAGATCGATGTCGAAGAATACTTCAACCTTCGCCTGTTCGACGACATGGCCTTGGAGGGCCAGGACAAGCGCACGTTCATGGGTATGCGCGCGTGCAAGATCGTCGGACACGCAGCCAATCAGCACAGCCACTGGTACGCGTGTGTCAACGACAAGCTCGCGTTCAATACGCTGCTGGGAGGTTATGGCCTGCCGGTGCTCGCGACACGCGGCTACTACCATGCCCGCTTCGCGCTTCCCGCACTCGGGCGGATGCGGACGGCGGACGATATTCATGCGTTCTTGAAGGAATGTCAGGGCTATCCGTTGTTCGGAAAGCCGACCGCGGGCTCGCGGAGCCTCGGCACTGTCGCCATCGACTCTTACGATGCGGCAAGCGATACGGTCACGCTCGCCGACGGCCGCTCGGTGCCGGCGCGTGCCGTCGCGGAGACGATAGCGTACAACTATCGCACGGGTTACATCCTGCAGGAGCGCGGACAGCCGCACGAGGACGTGCGTGCGCTTTCAGGCAAGGCCATCGCGACCGTGCGCGTCTACACGCTTTACACCGACAAGGGGCCGCGCATTTTTCGGGCCTGCTGGAAGCTCCCGGCGGGCGCAAACATGGCGGACAACTACTGGCGCGGCAATATCCTGGCAGCCCTCGACATGGAGACCGGCGCGGTCACGCGCGCGATCCAGGGCAGCGGCATGAAACAGGTGGAACTCGAAACGCATCCTGATACGGGGGCACGGCTCGTCGGCGCGCGCGTGCCCGATTGGGAAAAGCTCAAGGCGACGGCACTGCTGGGGGCGGAGATCTTCGACACGATGCCGCTGCTCGGTTGGGACATCGCTCCCACCGACAGGGGGCCTGTGCTGATCGAGGCCAACAACACGCCGGACTTCCGGCTGGTGCAGATGGCGGAGAAACGCGGGGCCTACGATGCGGAGCTGAGCGCGTTCCTGGCAGAGACCCAGAAGTACTGGGAGGAATCCGGCCAGATCGATAGCAGCTACAAGCGGTCCCTGAAGCAGAAGAGTATCGATCGCGTGCTGGCGAGCATCCGGCGCACAGGCTGACGGGGACGAGCGGCTGGCCACCGGTGCCGGTGCAGCATCCGGCCGCCCTGTCACACCCGCGCTGGACTTGGCATATGCCGGCGCCATCGCGCGCAGCCTCGGTTTCGGGACGATACGCCCTCATGCATAAATTCGGCATGACGGCGGGATCTCTCGTGCCGATGGTTCCGGCCGGCCGCGTTGTTCGGCGTGAGGATCAGCATCGATTAACCACTCTGTGGAACATTCGGTCGCACCGCCCATGAACGTCGGGAAAGGCATTGCTTCGGCCATGACGCACGAAAGGCCAGCCGGCGCCATCGCGCGCAGTCACGCGGCTGTGGGAGAGGCGCCTCGCGATACGTCCTGGTCGCCGACGCAGACTGAAATCGTACCAGAGCCCCTCTGCGGGAGCCGGGTGGCGCTCGGTCCGGTCTCGGGCGCCGTCGCATCCGGTCCGGATGAAGCGGGCGTCTCCTTCTCCCCGCTGGCCCGGTCAGTTCTCGCCCTTGGCGGTGACGAGCGGATTGCCGTCAATGCGGCGACGGGGCGAAATCGGTATGGGACGCCGCTCCTGCCGGCACCAGACGAACTGTGGTTCTCTTCGTCGACGGCATCCGCGATCTCGAAGGCTGGGTTCGACGCCGTGCTTGCAGCCAGCCGCGCCATGATCGGTGGGGCCGGCGAGGGACGGCCGGCCCAGGAGCGGGCCGATGGCATTCGCTCCCGCCTTGTCGGTCATTTCGGCCGGATCGGTGACGAGGTCGTGCTCGCCGGCTCGGGCACGGAGGCGGAACTCGTCGCCCTCGTCATCGCGCGCGCACTGCTGAAGCGCCCCATCACGAACATTGTCGTTGCTCCCGGCGAGACGGGGTCCGGTGTCATGGCGGCGGCCTCGGGCCGCCACTTCCTCTCGACCGCCAGCCTCGGGGATGGGGCTCCCGCCGGCACGCTGCTCGAGGGTTTGGACTGTGCCGATATTCGCGTCGAAAGCGTCGCCATTCGAGATGCGGAGGGCCATCCGCTGTCGCCG
>VFQT010001483.1_pt1 | contig 27935 bp, 17 predicted proteins | sample 3512381 | NCBI WGS metagenome assembly VFQT01 (sample SAMN10412376, study PRJNA504923) | tailings metagenome | isolation source: Relicate 2 Philex TSF3 active mining site | place: Philippines: Tuba, Benguet | collected 2017-08-29
TTAAAAAATATACCCACTGTTCATCCCCTTTTGGTAGGTATTTAAATAATCCGTCATCCATCATCATCCGAATTAGATTCTTATATCCTCTTCCGTCAGGATCCAATGACTCAGAGTAATATGATTGAACTAATTCTTTTCCTTCTTCACTAATTAGTGGTTCCGATAAATCTACAATCTTTTTATTGATTTCAAAAAACTCGTCACCAAAAATACCTTCTTTTGTTTTACCCGTCAGTAAATTTTTTAAAGCGGTATTGTCTTTTTGTTCTTTTAGGAGTTCTTCACCTTTTTGTAAAATATCAGAAAAACTAACCTCTTTATCAAGTATCTCAGGAAATAGTTTGATTAATGTTTTTTCACCTAGATAATAGATACCATCTATATTATCTGATTTATCGCCAGATAATATTTTAAATGTTTTAACATTGTAGTGGGGAATCTCTATTTCATGTAGTTTGATTTTATCTCCGTTTTTATAATACTTTTTTGTATTAGGGGAATACAGAGTAACATCTTCTGAGATAAGTTGTGTAAGGTCCCTATCACCACTAAATATGGTTTTAGATTCGTCTTTAGATATTTTACAATAATAGGCGATGAGGTCGTCGGCTTCAGAGTTTTCAAATTCAACTTGTCTAACAAACATTTCTTCCAAGTATTGTTTTACTCTTTGTTTTTGTTTATTGAATGATTCTTCTTTGAAGTCCTCGACTGTTCCTTTTCGGTTGAGTTTGTATTTTGGGTAGATTAATCTACGTTGGGATGTTGATGTTTCTCCGTCCCAAAATACAACCACCTTGTTGAAGTTTTCTTCGTCTATGAACCTTCGTAATGTGTTAAGGAAATGCCAAATACCTCCTACGTGTTCCGTTCCGTTAAAATAGTCTTTAACACCGTGAAAACCAATTTTTAATAAATTATTCCCGTCAACTAATAGGGTTTTTGTCATTTCTGTAAACTTACAGGGTTCTTACTATTCTACTTCTTCTTTTTCTGCCTTTAAATAAAAGTCACCATCAACACCAATGATTTCTTTCCAATACTCGGCATAATCTTTTTTGTATTGTTCAATCGAAGCCTTTTCTTCAGATGCTTCTTTACCTGGTAAAAACCCATGTGGTGTTACAATAATTTTACCGTCTTCAAATCCAAGTCCGTTGATGTGATTTTTCATTACGGAAACCTTTGTTCTCGAAGCAAACTTTACAGTTCTTTTGTCTTTTGTTGCGGTGATCTTAGTTGTTCCAGCACCTTTTTGATTTCCAAATAAGAAAACTAACGATGAGTTTAACCAAATTGCTTCTCCACCTTTAGCTTTAATTTTAGGTTGACCAAAAGGATTGTCAGGTAATTCCACCCAAGGCTGATTTACAATAATCAAAGTATTTTCATATTTAGAATCGGCTTTACGTGATCCTGAAATTCTTTGATTAATTCCCATTCCAATCTTGTCGGCTAAAACACTTGCATTGTGTTGTTTACCTCCTTTACCTTCATAAGTCATCTTACAAGGTACAGATCCTACTGAATCCCACATAATACAAAGTGAATAATCTAAATCTCCTTTTTCTTGTGCATCTAACAAATCATTAATGTAATCTGTAATTTGTTCGATGTAATCAAAGTTATTATTAAAGATATAAAAACCATCCCACTCTAATTCTCCTGTTTCTGTATCAACAACTTCCTCACATTCGAACCCCATTAGTTTTGCGTGTTCAAAAGACCATTTTTGTTCAGTAATGATGAACACAGGTAGTACACCTTTCTTTTGTGCATCAACCGCAGTTTTAACTAATGCAGTTGTTTTACCTGTATCACTATGACCTAAGAACATATTTATGTGACCCATCGCAGGCCCTGGTAGACCAACAGCGTCTAAGAATGGTTCACCTAAATCAAAAAACCTTTGTGGTTTGTATTTAGCCGACGTAGAAAACTTTTTCTTTAATGAACTAAAGTCGTTCTTTTTAATTGCCATTCTCTTCTTCTTTTTGTTCGTTTATAATTTTTAACATGTCTTCAGTGACTTCAAACTTTTCATCTCTTTTGACATTGTATTTGTAAACTGTTTCTAACATTTCAAGTTTATCTTTTGCGTTTGTCATCTTTTCAACAAACCTATCCATTTCTTCTAAATGTTGTGGGTGTTCACCAATACCAACTGAGTTATTAAAGTAAACTAAAAGTGTTGCTTCGGCTTCAGCCATTTCTGACCTATATTTCAAGGTCAGGGCTTCATACATTTTTTGTGCTATTTTGTTCATACTTAATTATTTTAGAAAGGTAATTCTTCAGATGGTTCATCGTCAGCTTGTGGATCAACGATAGGTGTTTCTTCTTTTTGTGTTCCACCTAATGAAATCTCAGCCTCTTCACCATAAACATATTTTTTAAGTTCAGAATTCCACATTGGTGTTTCTCCAACCGCAACTGCTTCTAAATATTCGACAGGTTTTTTAGAATAAACATCAGTCCAAGTTAATTCATCTTGTAACCAACCTTCCATAATTTCTTTATCTTCATGTACAGGTGATGGGTCGTCGTACATAATTGTTTGAACAACCGTATACTCTTTTCCTTGTGGTGTTTTTGCCTTTGTTAATTCGATAATAAGGTCTCTACCTTTTTCTGAATCCGTAACATCACCTTTTGCTTTCCAAATAGGTAAGATTTTGTCTAACACACCTTCTTGTTTGTAGTTGTGTTTAAATCTCCAAAACTTAACACCATCTTGTTCATTATCTCTATCAACCACTTTTACGATATAAAATAAACGTGAACGATACTGAGACGCTAATTCTTTATCTTCTTTTTTTCCTGTGGAAATAAGTTCATTATAAACTTCAGTTAATGGGGATCTTTCGTTGTCATTTTTATCAGGGTCATACAACTTAACCCACTGCCCATTTACTTGAATTTCGTGATACCAAACCTCAACAAATGGTGATGAACCATCTTTAGTTGGTAAGATTCTGATTCTTTTTTGTGCAGATTTTTCATTTTTTTGAAGAATAGCTGAAAAATACTTTTTCATTCTGTCTTCTTGTGAGATGTTTTGTCTCTGTGAACCACCTGGTTGTGAGTTCTTTTCGTACTGTGCTAGTACCGCATCGATTGAATTTGCCATAGATTTTTGTTTTTAATTTTTAACTCTTTTATCTATAACAAATATAAGTGAAATTAGTAGAATGTCAAATAAAAAGGGACCTTGTGAGTCCCTTAGTTTTTACATTTGTTCATCTTCGTCATCGTAAATATTGAATGTTTTCTTTACTTCATTTGGAGAAAAGTTTTCAACTTCGTCGCTTGTTAAGACATATTCATTTTTTCCTGACTTTTCCATATCAACTTTTTTATCATCAAAAAAATCTGTGAGTTTCTGATTGTAAGGATATGAATCTAATGATCTTAACATCAATTTTTCTTCTGGTGTTTTTTCTCTATATCTATCAAATTTAGTTTCTAAACTTTCTATTTTACTAATTATTTGATCCATACCTTGAAGTTTGGATTGTAAGTCGTCAAGTTTTGCTATCATGTCATCCATGAAAGAATCTTGTTTATCTTTAATTTCTTGTTGTGCGGTAACTAAATCTGTAATGTCAATTTCTTGTGTTTCCTCTTCACCCTCTTCACCTTCTTTTTCTGCTCCGACTTCTTCAACATCAGGATCATTTGCAATATCTATAGGTTCGGGTACTTCGGTACCTGCACCTGCTGCCGGATCAGCACCTGCTGCTGGATCGACAGGTGGTTCAGTACCTGCCGCAGGATCGGTGGGAGGTTCTGCTTCAGCGGCTGGATCCGCCGGCGGGGCTCCTGCTGCAGCTAAAGGATCTTGCTCATTAAGAATATAACTATTGATTTGTTTGATTCTTTTTATTTCTTCTAATATTTTTTTTTCTGTATTCATCTTATTTTTTTTAACCATTCAATAATGTCTTAACACCTGTTGGTGTTTCAACTCTTAATGTTCTATTAGTTTTCATTGTATTATCAACTCTTTCAATAAGTCCATCTTTCATTCTAATTGTATAACAATCACCAGTATCCAAGTCACAAACTTGTTTATGATTATCATCTATTTGTTTTTCAGATATTCTAGTATCTTTTCTCAAATAGTCGTCTAATAAATTTTTTACGTTACTCATAGTTTTTTTTTATATAAATATATTGTTTTTCTAAAATTTATTCAAAACTTCTTTAGAAAGTGAAACATAGTTAGAAAAAAGAGTTATAGATAGTCTTTTTTGATCGATATTAGTTTTTATGAAATTGAATATATCTGTTGATGTTCTTGTTCCTGTGAATAAATAATTAGTATCATAACTTATTAAAGTACTTGCGATTGCACTTGCATTAGTATCTCCTGATCCCGCAGCGACAAAGGCATTATCAACACCTTCAATCAATGATGATGTATTTTTAAAAATACCATTTATTATTTCCAATCCATCTGAAGTGTTTTCGAAATTAAAGAATGGAAACGCTCCTCCTTGCAATGCCATACACGTCAATGACGATAAAAGTGGGTTGTTTGGATATTCCTTATTAGCGGTTAATAAATAAATGTTATTATTTAAACAAGATAATATCGAGTCAACTCTTAGTGTTGCGGGGTTATTTGGATTAAATGCTTTATTATCTATGAGATTAGTAACTCTAGTTAATGCAATCATTAATATAAGTGATGCTACGTTTTTATTTGGTTGAATTGCTTTTATTTCATTTATCAAATCATCTATAGAAATTGTTTTTACCTCATTATTAACATAAGGTAAATTTTTATATTTTGGTAATGTAAGTTTATCACATTCCTCTTCTGGTGCGGTTTTTGGTTCTTTATCTTGATTTTGTGGATCTAAAATTGTTTCAACATCTGCTTGGTTTCTACCCTCATTATTAGATTTCAATATTTCATTTTTATATTTTTCTAAATAATTTTTCTTTATAAAGGTTGAAACGCTATCAACGTCTGGTAATGCGTATTTTGGCATTCTAAACCCTTCGAAACTTGTTGAAAATCCGTCGCTTGTAATATTATGTGATACATCTATTATCTGATATGGTCCATAAAATAATGGTACGTGTTTAAGATTGAAATACATTGTGGGTTGTATCATTGCATTACCTAAAGAAGTTACTTTACAGTTATACGATAAAGACTTATAATACGAATAAAGTGATTGAGTTTGTTGGGCTGTACTATCACCAGCAGACCCTTGTGCTAAATTTTCATTTACTCTGAAAGTTGCCAATGTTTGTTTTCTATTACCCATACCCACAGAAATTCCTTTGAATACGTTCTGATTTCTAATGCCAAAATCCACATTGAATGCAACAACTTTGTTATTTTTGTAAAAATTTGTGTCCGTCGTTTGTTGGATTCTTATTGGGCAATCTGCTTGATTTCTTATATCATAAGAATCATCTCCATAAACAACATTTCTATTATCATTCAATGCAGGATGTTCAGAAGTTTTTCCGATATAAAGTATAATAAATTTTTGTCTTGAATCTAAATAATTCACATTAGTATAAGTACCAAATAAACTATTAGGGATATCTATGTCTATTGGTCTTCCCGAATTCAATGCTTCTTGTATTCCGTAAAAATTAACATATGATGGTGTGGCATATAGTAGGCTGGTTTTATCGTCATTTAACATATACCCTATTAGATCGGCTATAGTCATACTTTCAGTCTTTTTCAAATATTTTTTAACCATATCCAAATCTAATTGAAGTTGGTCTCCAACGTCGGAACAAGCGGCATTTATAAAGATAAAATCTTCAAATAAAGTTCTTGTTGTTAATTCGCTTCCGGCAATCCATCTATTATTATATGTTTGTAGTTGGTTATATACTGATAATTTAGCAACATCTCCACTAACTCTTCCTTGATTAAATGTATTTGTATTATTAACACTTACATTTGGTAGTTTAGTGTTTAAATATTTAAATATCTGATTTGTTACGTTTTTTTGTGTTTCATTATTTTTAGTTATTATTTCATTTATATAATTTATAAAATCACTTTTACTAAAGTTCGTATCACTTTGTTTAAAATTATGATACCTATATATTAATTCCTGACATGTTATTATATTTTCTTTTGTAAATTCTATGTTCATGTCTATGAAAAAATCTGTAACCGTTGAACCTGTATTTTTATATAGATCAGAACTAACGTAAACATATGTTTTCAAGGTTTTCCATGCCTCAACATTTTGAGTATTTAATGTTTGACTTGTTTGTAAGGCATTTGGTCCGACTAAAACACCGTCTCCTGGTAGTGTACCTAAAACATATGGGCTGAATTTTATTGGTTCTTTATTTTGGAAATCTGTTAGTGTTGTTAAAGAAGTAAATAATTTTCTGTTATAGTTTGTAGGATTACCAATTTTTAATATTATATCATTATTTAAAAGGAAATCACTGAACGTTAACATTGCCCTTGTGTTTTGTTGTTTTGCAATTGTTAGTCCATCTGCGTTTTGTTGATTTGTTAAAGTTATTGATGCATCGTTTACTGACAATACCGATAACATTTGTTCGAATAATTTTCTATTTTTAAGTGGTGTAATTCCTCCTGAAGAAAAATAAGACGGATTAATAACATCATCTTCCAAAATAAGGACTTCTTCCGGTTTTGGGTTTTTTTTGCAAAATCCTAAAAAAACTTCTTCGAATTTATCCAATATTTTTTTATTGTAGTTATCAAAATAATTATAAACCTTAGATCCAACGTCATCTTTTTCTGGATCAGTATAATACTCATTTTCGGATACATCTATATCAAAAAAACCAAAATTGGGTTGTCCCCACAATGATCTTACAGAACCGTTATAAAGTTTTGGATTATTTAATACTTCTTCGACTAATTTGTTATTATTAAAAAATTCAAATTTTGCTTGGTTCAATGGTATTCCACCACCAGATGGTAACATGACATGTATTTTATTTTGACCGTCTATGTTTGTTTTTTTGTTGAATGTAAGATAAGAAAAGTAGGAATTCAAAATGATACCTCTTTTATTATTGTTTGGGTCACCTCCTGGTGGCATGAAGTAGGAAGCATCAGTATTTACTCCTATTTTTAATAAACCAGAATTATAGGCTTCTGTGAATTCGTTTTCGGTATATGCTGTAAATAAATCTTTACCTGTTAAATAATAATGTAAATCAGAAATAACTTTAGGATAAAATCCTGTGTTCAGAATATCAACATATTTGGATGTATCGAGAGCATCTGTCTTTTTATCTTGACTTATAAAGTTTTGAGACCCTCCTGTGTAGTCTTTTATTTTATATGTTTTTTGTAAATCTTCGGATATTGGGTCATAATTTTTTTTGAAGTTAAAATTTTCAAACACTCCATCCATAATATCTATACCCTCTTCCACATATTTTTTATACCTATGATAAAGTGCACCTGTTTTTAGTATTTGACCATATTGTTCTTCTTTCAAACAAGAATTTAAAACAAGCTGATCAAAGTTAAAATCTATTTCATTATATTGATCGTCATAAAATAAAGTGATGTCATCATACCCAAGAGATAAAGATGTTGTATATAAAAAACCTAATGATACGTATGGATTTTGATTACCATTTTTTTCTAATTCAACACCTTTTTGAATTGCATTTATAAAAAATGGTGTATTCATGAAGTTAGTCCACTGGTAATCTGTTATTCTATTTGTAATATTTTTATAAGAATAAGGATAATTACCAAAAGAATATGGCACACTATCAAAATATGATACTAAATCTGTTTTAGTTGAAATTAGTTTATTTGTTCCCTTTTCTGTTAATATATCTTCTTTAGAATATTGTACTCTATCTAATAAACTTGGTTCACTTAAAATGTTTTCGAAATAATCGTTTTTTCTTAGTCTAGAAATCACTTTAACGTCATCCAAAAATGTTGAAATTTTTTCCACATTATTGACACTTAATCCTCTAAAATTTGTTTCCTTTTTACTTTCTACGTAGTCCTTGAACTTTGGGGCCAATGGATCGGTATTCTCTAAAGCAAGAGTGTAACCATCAATACTTTTTTTACTATATAAACCGAAACTATTTTCAGTCAAAGATTGTAGGTATGGTGTGTTGAATATTCCTCTTTCTAAATTTAACCAATGTTGTGATGTTCCGTTATTTGCAATAGTTTTCAAATAATTAACAAAATTATCATAAGTGAAAGATGTATTTTTTAATTTTTCTTGAATTACAAAATTTTCAGTAATGGCATTTATAATGTTTTCACCTTCTAAGTGAGAAATGAATGTATCTGCTTGGTAGTTACCAGGTTTGAAATCGTCATTCAAAATATTACTATAATAAGCTAAAGCATATATTCTTTCAAAAAGTTCGTAAAATAAAGTTAGTTCAGTTGTTATTTCATATGGTTTGTTCTGAAAAGGAAATTCTAAAGCATTTACAGTCGTAAAATTTTTGATGTTTTGTAAATTCTGATAAGCGTTTTGTTGTGATGAGCTAGCTCTTCTAACTGTGGCATCTAAAAAATTCTCTGTGAAAGATATTTCGGGCCAAACATCATATGAAAAAGCAAATGTTTTAGACGCGTATTTTGGGTCTCCCAAATATCTAATTGTGAACATATCCCTACCATCTTGTTGTTTTTCTAAAACATAATATGTTGGCCATGGATATACAACATTTTGTTCGTTCAACTTACCATCCGCATAATTTATCACATTTTTAGAATCAATGCTAGATGATTTTTCTGCAGGTATTATTGATTTTATTCTATATGGGTCGTTTCTTTTATTCCACGCTTCGGTGTGAGCCCTATCCATTAATCTTATGAATGTGTCACATCCAGCCATTATAACTGCAAAAATATTTCTTATTGTCGGTTTGAATCCTATTGTTCCGTTAGGTCTTACAACTCTGTCGGCTAATTGATTTGATATTTCTAATTCTATTTCTTCTTCTTTTGCTTTCAGTCTTTCAAGATAGTTGTTAATTTTATCTAAAAAACCACCAGTCACTAACGTTGTTAAGTTGGGGTCTATTATACCATACTTAACGAAAGTTGGTGTTGTGTCTATAATGTTTCCTGTGTTAGGGTCCAATCTTTTTTCTACCAAAACTAGTTGTGAAAGTAAAAGTGTTTTGAATTGTAGTAGTTCATCACTTGATGGAATTTTATTATATCTGGTTTGATACGTTTTTTTAAAATCGTCATCTGTCAAATTATTCTGATCAAATTTTACAAAAATTTCATCATTATCAAACTTAATAGGTATTTCACTATTATTATATGTTTTTGATCCAATTTTGTATGAACCACCAATACCAAAAGTTTTATTTTTTTGCAATATTTCAACAGAGTTTTTAGTTTCATTTGTTACTGCTAACTCTATTTCATTCCTTTTTTCTAATGTTATCGTTTGTTTGAACTGATAATAAATTTCATTATTATATGAAACAAAATTTGTTCTATCCAAATACTTGTTCAAAAGAACTTCATAGTTTCTGTTTTTTAATTCATCTAACTCATCTCTGAATGATTTCACATCATTTAGAACTACAAAGTCACCCTTTTTAATTTCATCCAAAATTTGAGTTTCAAAAGCATCAACTCTATTAATGAACTCATCTATTGTCATTTCAGGAAAATCTTGATCAATTAGTTTCTTTGCCTTATATGTTCTATATACATCTTTAAGAATTTGTTTTCCCAAATAATCTTGAGTACTTGTATTATTTGATACGTTACTACCACCTGAAGCATTATTTGAATTACTATTTGTTGAAATTGTTATTGGATACATTTTAGGTGCGGTCTTCGCATATGTTAGAGTTGTATCCTGTAATAATGAAATTAAATTTGATGTTAATTTTATATCTATATTAAAATTACCCGTTTGTTCGTCAAATTTAGAATCAAAATCTGTCATATATAAGGTATATCTTAAAGCCTTCCCATAATAACCTTTTACCGTTAAATAGAAAATTGGGTATGGCAAATTAAAAAAAGTAGAATATATTGAGTTTTCTCCTTGTTCAAAAAGTGTTCTACCTCCAACATCAACCATTGATATTTTAACATCGGGAACATACCCTCCTGGTCCCGCGTTTGGTTTTATATTAATGTCAATAGATCTTATACCTAAAGTTTGAGTATCTTCGTAGTTTTTGACATTTCGAAATGCCCTTATTGTTCCGTCCTTTAATTCGAATCTTTCACCTGTTTGGTTCGCCCCCAAACCTTCTCTCGATCCTTTTCCTGTGAATTGATCTGACCAACTAGTGTCAAAACCATTTTTACCTTTTGGTACCAAGAAATTTATCTTTTCAAAAGGTTCCGACTTACCTTGTATACTCGCAACTAAACTATTTACAACAGGACTATCAAAACCCTCACCAACTGCTAGTTTTGTTCTAGGAATAACTCTAGATTCTAAATTAGCGTAAAACACCAAGTCTTCGTGATCAACAAGTCTATCCTCGATTTTATCCCCGACAACAATTTTATTAGGATCAATTAGAATAATGTTGTCATAATCTGTTTCTACATATATCCTTTGTTGATTTGTTCTATCTGCCATAATAAAATATATATGTATCTACTGCATTTTTGTAGTCTTGTAATGCTGCGATTAATGGGAACGGAACTATTATTGGTGTGCCGTCAGGTATATTATCCTCCAAACCACCATAAATTGCATTTGCTTGTAGTATCAACCAACCAAAATAAGGTGTTCCGTATTTTTCAAAACTTAGTTTATCCAATCTAGTTTGGTTTTTTCTATATATATATTTTTGATCTGAGGGTCTGGATGGTAATGTTACAAATGGAACAAATGTCTGAACCCCATTAATCAAAAAACTTCTGTATCTATCGTAATATTCCATATTAAATCATTTTTCTTTTTCCGTTATAGTAATCCCAAGTGGTGTCAACAGTGGCATAAATTTCTTTTAATGTAACATCATTAGGCGCAACCACTGGAATCTGTGATAAATATGTGAATTTTCTTAGTTTGTCTCTATTATAAGGTTTGTATGTAGATTCGAAGAATTTTTTCCATACATCACTAGTTTTGTAAGAATCCTTATATATTGAATACAACTTATCTCTACTGTTCAACACTTTCAAATAATATTTATTACCAGAGTCATTCGATAACTTTGGTAAGTAGAGATTACCCGTAGGTTGAAATTGTATTTTGAAACCTAAATTTTGATAAATGAAATCTTTCCAAAGAGTTATATTAGGCGAATTAGTAATAGTTGAAACTATTTCATCCACAAACTGAGTGTACCCCACAAGTATTTTTCTTGTAAATATCATTGCAAATCTCCTGTCCGCCGCACTTACATCACTATCGTCGGTATTATTATTTATGTTTGTTGTTAAATAAAGATTGAATGTAAAATTACTATTGTATACATTTTTATCTCCATTTGGTATAAGCTGATTGGTTTTTATTTGTGAATCGTAAGAATTTAAATCAGTTTTAATAGAAAGAAAATCTTGTTTCAATTCTTCCAAAGTAGTGTTCGTACCAGTACTAGAAATATCTGTGGGTGTTGTTCCGGAAATTTGATAGATGTTAACACCCCCTTTTTTGTTAATTCTTCCATCTAAAGCGTTGGAAACAAAATTTATCTGATCTAGTAATTTTATGAAATCTAATTCATTTTTAACCATATCATTTGTAAAACCATCAGCAATTGAAACATAGAAACTTTTTTCTCTATCTATAAGTTCTTTGAGTCTTCTTTTTACTTTTCTTATTTCATCAGGTTTAAACTCTTGTTTTAGTTGGATTCCCCCTAAAACTGGTGATAAGTCATTATCAACATCATCTTTTGCTTTATTAAATAATTCATCAATTTTACTTTGGTAATTAACAGGTTTACCTATTATGTTTCCAATGTTAGATGTATCTCCACTCAAATAGTCATATAAACCTTGTGTGTACTTTCTATCTTTGGTAAGAATGATTAAACCTCCCCAGCCTAAAGTCGTTACAATATTTTCGATATTTTGATTAAAACTATTGACCATATTAAATGTTTTATCAATTAGTTCGTTCATCTTTTCTTTATAGTTTATTCTTCCCGAAATAAGACCTGTACTTGGGTCAGCAAAAGAAGATTCAATTGTCCCGATCGTATCACCTCCGTCATTTGTCCTTAATCTATTTGGATCAATCAATCCAATTTCATCTTGTATATCTTTAAGTATTTCGGCATCTAATTCAGTAGTGAAATTTTCAGTTTCATCTGCTCTTTCATCATATAATTCAGTGTTAGCGTAGTAATTAAAACTCAAGGCATTTTGTAATTTAGAAATAGGTTCTTTTATTCCTTGACCACCAATAAATGCGGTAATACTTAAAGTTACTTCAGCAATCATTGGTTGGACCCCGATACCTTCTGGATTGATGTCAAATTTTAAATCTTGGTATTTTATTGATAGTTGTCCCGGTATTATTTTAGTGTGAAAGAAATCACCTATCCTCAATACTAAAACCGGTGGAGTACCAAAAGCACTATTGAACGCATCATTATATTGTAATGTAAAACCTCCTTGTCCATCATCAACCGCTGTTGGTATTGTGTCGCCCGGTCTTACACATTGGTTTAGGAATGTTAATCTAGAATTCAAACCTTCAGGTGTTATTGAGTGGAAAATAGGTTGGAAGTTTTTGATTTTACTTTTTATTCCATCGTAAACCATCGGTTGTTGTTCTTGTATCATATCAAAATAGTTACATTCAGTTAATAATTTTCTGAGTAATCTTTTTGTTAATCCTTCCCTTATTTTATTAGTTTTATCTTTTATTTCTGTAGTGACAACCCTTTGTTGGTTTTCGTATTGAGGGGTGTTTGTTTCTGTATTATTTTCTTCTCCTGCGGTTTCTTGTGGTTGTTGACTTTCTTGTGTTTCTTGAGTCTGTGTATTATTATTATTATCGTTATTTTCAGTATCTTTTACATCTAATCCTGAAATTTTAACTCTCCTACAAACCATCGCCTGTACTGAAAATTTTCCGTCATACTTATTATCAACGTTAAATTTTTTAGAACAATCTATATCTGTATACTCGAGTTCATTAATCTTTTTTGCGGTGTCTCCAACGGCGTCTCCTTTTATTATAAGTTTGTTGTTGTCAATATAAGGTTTTATTTTGTCGCCGTCTAATTGAAAATTTTCAATAAAATTGATTACGCTTTTTCTTCTGCGCTCTGATAAACTTTTGTTTGATGAGCCGCTACCCGCAGAATTAGCACTAGCATCAACACTAAAAGTTACTTGCTTACCTTGTTTTAATAAACCCAATACTTTTGGTAAGAACTTTGTTTTAAATGTGTCAAACTCATCTTCAAAAAAGGTGAAAACCTTGCTTATTGAACTTGCTCTACCGTCTATATATTCGGCATAACTTACTGATTTAGTATCGTTTGGTAATACGTCAATAAAATTATTATTACCGTCACCTACTCTACTATTATATTTTATTATTTTGTTTGGTATGTCACCTTCACCCTCGTATAATGATTGTTGTGTTTTATATTGGTTAAAGTAAACTTCATATGTGTCTGTTTCGTTATACCCATTAGGACTTGGAATTGATTGGTCAAATAAAAGAGATATTTCTTTTAATTGTTCTTCCTCTTGTGTATTTGCCTCTCCATTTTCTTTAAGTTCGTTTAAATCTGCGTTTTTGGATATCTCCTCAACTTTTTCTACTTTTTCTGTCGGTAACTCTTTCAAATAATTTTCATATTGTTCAACAGTGTTTAAGGTATCCACAACTTCATATATATCACTCAAACTAAACTCTCTGTATTTTTTTAGTAAGTCATAAATGTCATATTTCAAACAACCAGCCATAAATGAATCAACTATTTTTGTAACTTCACTATTGTCTTTTACGTTTTGTAATTCTTTATCGATTAGTAGGTTCATAATTGATGGGTGATCAACAATAATTTTCCAAGAAATACTACCAGATCTTTTTGTATTTTTGTATGTCCATATTCCTTCCGGTCGACCTAAAAAAGTGTTTTCGTTGAAACTTGGTGTGGATGTTTCATCGAATGTTAAATCATATGGTGGAAACCACATGATTCTACCTCCGTTTGGTCCTACTTCACACGCCGGTAAATCTTCAACTCTATATCCTTTTCTATTCGAAGATCTCCAAGCTAAATTTTCCAATGAAAACATGTATTTTTTAACCTTACCATTTTTTTTAATATTGGTAGATCCTTGACCTCTCATTGGTGCGATGTTCAAATTGTAAGTATTATCAAGTATAGAATAAGACGATTTTCTTATATTTCCGTCTGTTTTTTGAAGTTCATTGAAAGAATAATATGGTCTATCTTTTGTAAATAATCTACAGTATTCATAACCTTTTACCTCTGCCGGTTCTCCATTTGGTTTTTTTGACGTAGGTGTTACGTATCTAACAACTCTAGATCCTTTAGTTAGCTCAATATATCCGTCGTTGAATACTTTGGATACTTGGTTGATGGCGTTACCTACGTGTTCTAATTTTCTTGTCGATCTATTACCGGCGTCTACTAATTTTTGTGTTATATCTAAAATAGAACCATCAGTAAATGGTAAATTAGTGGATTTCGTTTTGTCAAAAAGTGGTTTGAATTGTGATGTCTCAAACAAACTATCGGTATTGAATCTTGCCAATATATTTTTTTTGTTACTAGGACCTACGAATGTTCCAGGTTCTATGTAATTATTGTTGGAAATCCATGTAAAACCTCCTTGTATATCTACACTATCAAAAAAAGATCTTGAATTTAGTCCAAATAAAAAATCACTAACTAAAGTACCTTCATAGTCTTTACCTACCTCACCGTAACCATAGACAGGCCCAACTTGTGGTTTGTTATACCTACCTTTAGGTAAATCAACCTTAGGACTGACTAAATCTCTTATGTAATTTTTCGTTTTACCCACATAAAAACTCCCTTTTGGTGCTAACAAACTTGCTGGAGTCAATCCAGCGAGTCTATATGCGGGTCTATAATTATTGTAAAATAATTGATCGAATAATAAACTTTTAGTCGCATCTGAAGTGTAAAGTAAAAATTGCTCAGACGCTGAATCTAAAAATAGAGAAGTTATTTCTTGTGCTAAATTTCCCACTAAACCGGCAACCGCACCAATTGGGTTGGATGCAACTTGTGATAAAAAGTTCCTATTCGGGTAGTCGAAATACTCTCCAGGTATTAAAGAAAAAGGACTATATAAACCTGATAGTTTTGCGGCAAATCCTAAAGCATTTGCAACTGCCGTGGGCCCACCTGTGATTTTATAGTTTTTTTGGACTATTGGTATATTATTTGTTATTATACCTAATGCATCAAATGGGTCATTATTTTGTTGTATACTTGCCTGTCCTGTTGCTGGATTTATTTCACCTGTGAATAAGTTTGTTCTTCCAACTGTTTGCTGTAGTAATTCGTATGCTACTCTTGCCTTAAATTCTTTTTGTAATTGTTTGGCGCCTAATTGTGCTAAAACAGAATCCTGACTTAAACTACCATCAGACCCAGATGGATTGTCACTTTGTATTAAGTTGACTACGTTATATTCTGAGGGTATGAAGACAAAAGTAGATTCGCTATTTGCATATGGTACGTTTAAAGTTTCTTGAGCAATATCTTCTATAGTTAATAATTCATATGACCCTTCACCTGTGTTATATTTATTTTTTAGATAAGCGTAACCTTGAGACTGTTCAGTCGTTTTATTTGGTTCAGAACTAAAATAATCGTATTCCCCTTCGTTTGTTTTATTATTCTGATTAATATTTGGATTGACATTTTGTTGGCCGTAACCATTTGGTAAATTTTCAGGCCCATATTGATTCAGAACATATGCGATTATTCTAGATTGTTCAGTTGTTCTCTCCGGTGGAGTTGTTGAATAATCATATTCTCCTTTATTTGTTTGTGTTTGGTTATTTATGTTTATGTCAACGGTTACACCAAAACCATTAGGTTGGTTTTCGGGTCCATATATGTTCGCTACGTAGGCTAAAACTTGTGATTGTTCAGTACTTATATTTGGTTGTGACGTAAAATAATCATACTCTCCTTGATTAGATCCTATACTTGTAGTATCAAATATAACACTATCTCCGAATCCTATAGATACATTTTCTGGATTATATTTATTTAAAACCCTAAGTAAATTTTCTTGAACTTGGCCGTTACTTTCTAATTGGTTATTAATAGTCAGGTTTACTTTGTACTCCCCAAAGTTTGACAACCCTCCTAGATTGTCATTTATTGATACAATATTACCAAATCCACCCACTTGTGAATACTTATTCAAACCAATTAATTCAGGTTCTTTTAAGTTTTGTATAAAATCTAATGCGGGGCTATCGATTATTGAATAATCAACAATTTGAATTTCTTTTTGTGGTAATTCCTCACTATAATTGTAAAAACCTTCAACCTTGTATGGTTGTAAATTTCTCACAAGTAATTTTTTTCTGAAATTTTCTGTCGAGTTGAACGATAGTGGACTTTCCATTAATATCTATTTTATTTTTATAAATAGATTGTATTGAATTTTTTATCCAAAAACACCTTTATTTGCCATTAACTTTGGCATTTTTGCAAACTGTTCAATAATTAAATCAGACATTAATTTGGAATTTTCGTATGATGATAACATATCTTTTAATTTCCCGTCAACACCCTCAATTTTAATCACTAACGGATCGAATTTTATTTCATTTGTGTTTGTTGTTGTAATTTTTGTTTCCGTTTGTGCAAATGTTTCACCTATACCCTTTGGATTTTCTAATGAGGGTTTAATATTTTCCACTGAAGGTTTTGGAATAATATCATTTAAAGCGTATGCTGTGTCGAAACTCATTTTTGCTTTATTTAATATCTCATTCAATCTTGGGGCAGCTAAAAAATCATCTTCTTTATCAAAGACCATTTCTTCAATCGTACCCTTATCACCTCTAATAAGTTTTGACCCAGTAAATGGTTGTTCGGTTGATAGGTAATCATTGTCATTATTTACAGAGGTGTAAGTTCCCCATGTGTTAACTCCGCCTCCTTCTGACATAGGAGGGTTTTCACCTTGAAGTTGGTTAGCTAAGAGGCTTATGAAATCGGCACTACTAGTAATTAAATTTTTTATATTACCCACATCAATAGCGGTGTCAGTTCTAGCTTGATATGCCACTTGAACTGCGTCTTTTACTGCCATTGTTGCGTTCAAAACTTTTTGTCTTTCTTCGTCACTCAAAGATCTAAACAGAGTTTCTCTTATTTGTTGTTGAGCTAACAATTGTTTGTCCTGTATACTAATATTTTGTTCAGCCAATTCCCTGTCTGACAGTTTTGCGGTTTTACTATATTCATCTAAAGATTTCAAAAGTGAAGATTGTTCGGCACCAGTTAATTTAGTAATATCCTCAAATGATTGGAATCCAGGTATTGATAACTCTATTTTTCCACCAGGACCTAACTGACCCAATGATTTGATAAGATTCATTTGTTCTTCATTCACACCTAAACCTGCAATTTTTTCTTCAATTATTGCGGCCTCTCTTCTTTCTTGACCTAATTTTACTGCCGTATCATATGATACACCTAAAGCATCAGCATAAGCCTTTATTTGTTGTCTCCCTACTTGTCCTGAACTCTCTAATTTACCTGTTTTTTCATCATATTCAAAAGCCTTTTCAAACAAAGTTAAAATATCTTCATTTAGTCCCTCTACATCGTATGCCCCTTTTCTCATTAATTCGAACATATTACCTAAATTTCCGACTTCACCACCATACATTTGCATTTTTTGTGATAATTCTAGAGCCCTATTTGGATCCCAAAGGCTTTCTGCTAGTTTTATCGCTCCGATTTCTTGTATTGATGAATTCAAGCTTTTAGCTTCTATTGCCATTTTGGTTAGCCCATCAATTCCATTTGAAAATCCCATGGATTCCACTTTGGAAAGATTATTTGTGACATCTGTTAATACTTCTTTAGTGTCTAGACCTGATTGTCTTGCGAGTTTTGCAGTATCTTGAAGTATTTCTAAAGATTCTTTCTGTGTGATTCCTATTTTAACAAAATTAGAGTACGCAGTATTTAACTCTGCATTTGTCATGTTTGTTGCCTTACCAAATTCAATTAAATTTTGTAATATTTCCTTTGATGGTGTTATAGACTTCCCTAATGAAGTTCCAACTCCAGCAGCAATCTCAGTAACGTCTTTGAAAGATGCTCCTATTCCTTGTGTATTTCTATATACTTCTGAAAGTCTTTCCCTGAATTCTTGTGCCCCAACAACAACACCATCAGTTAACCCTTTTTGTATATCTAATACTTTTTTTTCTATGGATGTTAAGATAGTTATTGTATTGTCAGGAACTATACCCGCATCAGACGCTTGCTTAAAAGCTTGTCTCATCCCTTCAAATCCTCCTGTACCCTCACTAGTTGAAAAATCTGCACCAGGTCCTGTCATATATTATTTTTTATTAAATAAATACTTATTATTCTTTTTTATATTCTTGTAATAACTTGTTTAAATAATATTTTCTTTCATATATAGGCATATTTAATACTTCAGAATAATTGAAATTAGCGTATTTCACTAGATAATAGATCTCATCCATTAAAAAATTTTTATACTCCAAAGAACGGGCGAAAAAATTCAGCCCCAAATGCAACATTCACTATTACATTTTCTCCTGACGGGGCTCTTACTACTCTTATTGTATCCAATTTAGGGTCACATTCTAATAAAAATTTTTTTATATCTTTTGAATCTTTTATTGGCATTTCTGAAACAAATTTAGAAATTATACTTTTATCGGTTTTTCCATCTAATTCTACAATCTGCATTTCTAATCTTTTTGTTACCTTAGGTGATATCATACCTTCTGGATAACTATTAATTAATTTATCCAAATTAGTTTCATCATCTAAGTTTAATAATTTTAACTTTACATTCTTCTTACTTTTTTCTAAAAAGAAATCAAAATACCCGTTTTCATCTGGATTATGTTTTGGTTCTATAAAATTTACTTCATCTAACATTACTGTGTGATTAAAATATTTTTTAGTAACTGGGTCTAGTATTTCGAAATTATATTCAGGACCAAAAGAGGTATTTCTCAAAAATAATAAAATGGTCTGTACATCGCCATTCAAAAGCTGTCCAACATCAAATCCTGGCTCATAAATTTTATTTCTCAATAGAGACCTAATTATAGTTTCACTACTAAAATTTTGAGACATCAAAATGTTTTCGTCATTCGCCGTTAAATATCCGACTTTTAAAGATTCTTTTTTTGGTTTATAAAATAATCCTCTAGATGGTAATTTAATTACATCATGTGGTAAGTTGAAGTTTTGTTGACCATAATTTAGTGATTCGTCCATAATATTTTTTTAATAAAAAATAAACCCGATATTTTCAATGTAAATAAAAAAACCCACTCTATATGGAATGGGTTTAAATTATCTTTTATTTTTTTTTAGTAAACAAGTATACACCTATCTGGTTGTATTTTTAAGTCAATATTTGCAAGGTCCTCAGTAGTATAACTTACATTACCAAAACCAGCACTTGTTATTATACAACCTTGTAAAATCCATTTTTCGACAGCAACTCCTGTTGGGTCTAACATTTCCAAATCAACGTCCTTTTTGTAACCCGCAGCATAACCCATACGACCAGTGACTGATTCAGCATGTAGACGAACCCATTCCATCACTGCTTGTGCAGCAGATGGACCGATAGGGTCTCTTAGTTTAACAGATATTTCCCCCCATTTGAATGTACTTGAAACATAAGTCTCAGTGTTCAAGAATTTAATTTCTTTTTTGTTTATAGTAATAGTAGGTCTTGACGCACTTTCAACATACCAAGAGTTGATTCCCAAAGATGATGGAAAAGTTAGTATAAACCTATTGGTTCTTTTAGGTTCATACTGAAAAGGCATTTTCATTAATAAATCAGCCATAATTATCTTTTTTTTGTTTTTTTATTTTTTATTTATAAATAGTTGTTATTAAATTTTTTTTCTATTTACTTTCAATTATTTTAAAATTATCCTTATAATATATCCGGTTTGTTTTAAATTTCTTTCTTTTCTCCTCCTTTTGTTAAATATGTTCTTACTGGTTTTTCTTCATATTCACTTGATAAAAATTCTTTCATCTTTTCTATATTTCTTGGGTCGTCGTCTGAAAAACCAATTGTTGGGATTACCTCGTTGTTCCCAATATCATTTTTGAAAAAGGCCTTTTCTCCTATTTCTCTTGCAAGGTCTCTACAATAAGATATAAATTCTCTCATGGCCTTTATTTTTCCCTCTTCAGGGTTGGCAGCACTACCCTCTCCGAAACTAACAGGATAGAATCTACACATATCTAAATATTCCATGATTATTTCTTTGTCGTTGACTTTAAGATCAAATGATTCACTTATAGGATTATCTGCAAGGTTTCTATATTTTTTTAAATTTTCTACTAATGTTTTACTATTTATTCCGTTGTGATTAGAAATGATATAATTATAAGTAGCTTCTTTTAATACTTCAGGATTGTGTCCTCTTGCTGTAATTATTGCAAAAATAGAACCTCCATTCAAACATTCAACAAAATCATTCCAAGATGGACCAGGTGCTGCTACCATTGAATCGATTATGAACCTTTTATCCCCTTCTACTCTAAAATTCCTGAATGGGTTATTAGCGTAACCAACAATTGTTGTTCCTTTATAATTAAAAGGTTCAACACCTATTTGGTGTCTGTGGTCTGCAAAATCCTCTGTAGACATTCCAACTTCTTCTTCGTTTTCAGTCAAAACCATAATCTGTGTTGGCATAAAACAAATGTTGTCGTCCCAATCAAAAGCATAATATTTCGTGTCGGGTTTACCTTCATCATCAAATCCCTCCAACAATCTCCTTTTTTTTATTTCATTAAATATATGTTTTCTTATGTTCATTTTTTTGATAATTTATAAAGGAGATTCTGTAACTGTGATTCTGTTATTACTATATTTTGTTTTTTCGATGAAAATGTTTTTTTAGAAGTTTCATTTACACCTGTAGCCTCGCTAATTAATTTTTTTTTGATTTCCATGTTCTTTTTTTTTATAAATATATAAATGGGGAATATTTCTACTCCCCATTTTTTATTTTTTAATTTTAAGATTAAACATCATCGAATGATGCTCCTGTAGGTGTGATAACAAATTCAATATCAATGTATTCTAATGCTCTTGTCGGTTTTAAGTAAATTTTCCCTGTAAGTGTATTAGAATCCAAATCTTCAGGAGTATTCGAAACAGTTACTCTGAAGTCTATTAAACCTCTATCTCTTCTTATTGAGTCTAAGATTGGGTTTACCGCGTCTAAGAAATCTTGTCTTACTTTGTCATCATTTTGTTCGAACAACAATCTAACGGCAACTGCTGAAATAAGTTTTCTTGCTTGTAATAACAATCTTCTTACGTTGATTCTATCAAGTGCTGACTCTCTAATTTGTAATGTTTTATTACCCCAAATTACGGTTCCTACATCAGAGAAAGTAGCAATTGGATTGATTCTACCCTTATATAGTGTGTCTCTATCATCTTGTGTTAATTTTTTTCTTGCTTTAACTGAATTTACAAGACCTCTAGTGTAACCTGCAGATGCAAACCAAGGGAACGCAATGTTATCAGTTAATGCTAAGTTTTTAGTTACCTCACCGGTAGGTGGTAAGTATATCTGTGTGTTATTAACAGAATCTCTAGTTAAAATCCAAGGATAATATGTTGCGGTGTAGTTAGAGTCTATACCTGTGTTCTCCAAATTATCTACAGCTTCCTGAGGATATATAAGACCTTCTGTTAGATCACTATATGTTGGTAAAAATAAATTGAAGTCAGGTGTAGTACAAATGTATATTGAATCCGCTCTATCAGTTTCAACAATATCAATCGCATTTTCAACTAAATTTGAGTTATTGACATAATCAATTCCTGGTGTAACAAATACATTTATGTTTGTTGCTTCAGGATTAGCAAATGTTGTTTGTCCCCATTGGAAAGCGTAATAGTCAGTATTTGCCCAAACTTCTTGGTTTGGACCTGTTATTTGTTTGAATGCTCCCCATCCAGTTGCTGTTGGGTATGTAACAGATGCCGCAGCTCCTTTTTTATAACCCGATTGACCTAATTGGAATCTGTCTCCATTAGTTCTTGATTCTCTATAAATATCCCAACCGTCGAAACCACCGGCAGGTACCAATGTGAACTTACGAGTATTAAGTCTGTAGTATGCATTATCCGTATCCTCAGGTTCAGAACTGAAAGACGAAACACCAACTTCAAACGCAGATTCTCCTGATGTAGCATAACCTGCAGGTATTGTAACAATAGTCGCTCCACTATCCATGTGGAAACCTTTAGTCAAATAACCCCACTCTGGTCCTGTTGTGTCTGTTGCTATGTTTGTTGGTAATTGTTTTCCCTTATAATTAAAGAAATCATAATCAATACCAGTGATATTAGAAATACCTAAGTATGCTCTTCTTGGATTTTCACCATTAGAGATAACCGGATTATCTGATCCACTAGATGAACCAAATGGTGGGTTATAAATTACTTCACCTGGTTGTAAGTATTTTGTTTTATAAACAACAAACGGAGGTGTTGATGTGTCATATTCTCTAGTGATATAACCTTCGAATCCACAAGGAAGTGCGTCTGTCGGATATTCTTCGCTAAGTTCAATCATTATATATTTAGAATTCAGTTGGTATTCTCCATTAGAAGTACCAACTTTATTCGCCACAAAGTTGTTCAAATTAGGATCCATTGAACAATTAGTGAAACTTTCGATAACTCTCACATTTTGATCGTTATCAAAGAAATCTCTTACGAAGATATCAAATGTTCCATTATTGAATGAAATATTACCAATAGATATTTTTACAAGTCTGTTAGCTGCGTCACCATCAGAAATTAATTTAAATTTAAATAATTTATAAACTTTGTTACCTCTAAGTTCCGAAACAAGATATGGTGTTTCAGGTGTTTGGTATTGCTCTAAGTAAAACCCTAATGAATCATTATCTCCACTTCTTGCTCCACCTATTGAAACAAAGTCACAATATAATCCTCTGACCTTTCCTGATCTATATCCAGTGGTCAATAGACTACTATAAGATTCCTCAACAAATAATGGAACTTCATTCCTGTCTTTACCAAAATTAGATCTACCAAATATTTTGGAAATATACTTACTGTCCGTTGAGTTTAGTGATGTTTCGAAGCTAAAGTTATCATTATCTTTAGTGACTCCTGATATTACAAATGTACCATATGGGTCTTTGGTGATGCCAGAATAAATACCTGTACAGATCATAGTAGCATCACTAGTACCACTCACCTCATAGACAGGACCATCATCGTTAGTGTATGTAGTAATACCTCTAGATCTTAAAGTAGCAACTACTAAGTCATCGAAATCTGAGTAAGGTGATCCTGAATAATATGTTGCGTAAATTGCACAAGTTCCTGTAAATTGTGTTGAGGTTAGTCCTGTGCCTATTGCGTCTAATGCAGCACCAAAACCAAAACCATAATAACTTCCAACTCCGCCAGTTTTAGTATAGTCGAAAAGAGCATAATACCAAGGGTCGTTTGTTGACGCACTTAAATTAGCGTTTGCTAAAATGACGTTGTCTACTCCGAATGTCTCACTTGTTGCAGAAACAGGTACACCAAACAATGTTGTTCCTGTAACTAAGTTGAATGTGCCTCCACTAACTGTTCCCCAAAATACTGCTTGTCCTACAGTGGAACCACTTCCTCCTGTAGCGAAACTATTGATTCTACCTGATAAGAAAGTTGTAAAATCTTGATTTAAAGTTGAGGTACTTCCGTCGAAGTTAGTGTAAGTATTGTAGAAAATAGATGATAATAATGCTGATGGGCTTGTTACTGTAACGTTTGCACTTGATCCTGTAGTACCTGTAAATGTCAAAGTGTAAGATGGTGTCGTTCCTGTTGCACTAATTGTAGATGGATTAGGGTTCGCAATTGTTGTTATAGACCATGATGGACCCGCATCGTAACCAGATAAACCAAGAACTCTTGTTACAAATAATTGATTTGATTGTTGTAAATATGATTTAGCAATATAAGATGTTTCATATTTAGGAATTTGAGTATTAACGTATTTTTCTGGACTAGTTCCGCCAAAATAAACTTGGTACTCATCGAAACTTGTAATAAAAATGGGTTCAAAGGCTGGTCCTTGTAGTGTCTCACCCACAATACCTAACGTAGTAACACCTACACTTTGAGCCACAAAAGTTAAATCTCTTTCTGATGTATATACACCTGGAGATACAAATACTTTGTTAGTTGATGCCATTATTTTTTATAATTTAAAAATTTATTTTTTATATAAATACAATGATTTGATGCAAAAAACCCATATGAAACATAATTATTTAATTGTGGGAAGAAAAAATTCTGCCTTTTTTCTACCTTATCGAAATTGGTTATTATGAAAAAAATTAAGAACATAAAAATTTCAGAGGAAAGTCATAAATTGTTGAAACAGTATTGTGAAGAAAAGGGTCTTAAAGTATATAAGTTTCTTGAGAACCTAATAATTAAAAACTGTCAGAAGGAAAAAGATATTTATGGTGAATAATTAATTAACCAAAACCGCATTAGTTTTTATTATGGAACTTTCAGACGCGTTAATTTTTGTAACTACTATTTTTAATGCATCATCGGTATTAATTTGAATAACATCAACATCATCGCCTACATAATTATTATTTATGAACACTGAATAACTTGATATATTTTCGGTAGAACCAATCTCCAAATCTACTTTATATCTGAATACTTCATTTATTTCTGTATTTGCAGAAATAAAATCAATATTTAAGTCAAAACTATTAGGTCTAGGTGGTTCTAAATTAACTCTTCTACTCTTGTTCAAAGTATCTATTTCAAATAATGATACTTGTCTTGTTATTCCTGGAGAAACTTGAAACTCTTCTTCATCTAATAAAAAACCCATGAGAGTGATTTTGTAAGTTTGTATATAATATTTCCTTTTTTCAATATCTTTAACTGACTCATCGGATGGGTCTTCCATTTTCAATGGCATAAAGTGACCTTTAATATTAACATAAGACTGTTTGGATGTGAAAGTTTGCATCATAATTTTGTTGAATTCATTGACTTCTCTCATTCTAGAACAGAATATTTTTACAGAATATGTAATATCAACAGGAACTGGTTGTGGAATTTTGTAAACGTCAACACCCTTTCTATCCCCATCCCAAGTTGGTACTGAATAATAAAAAAATCTTAATCTATCAGGTATATTTGCTTGACCTCCCCAAATTTTACCGTACTTAACGTTTGGTTCTCTTACTGTTATAATAAAAGGTAAAGATACATTTTTATCTAAATCCTGAAATTTCCAAGTTTCTGTAAATTGAGACCAGCTTTGATTTGTAATTATCTTATCAACTGTTGGTATTAATTTTCCGTCAACAACAAGTTTTAATTTTTCTTTAACGAAATCTAACGTCCCTCTATCTAAATCGGCGTGTAAAACCCCTTTTGGTAAAAAAGTACCGTCATCGGTTATCTGTTCGAATAACTCTTCTCTTCTTTGGTTACCAACTTTGGTTGGTACTAATGGTAAGTATTTTTTTATTTTTTTTGGTAATGCCATATTATATTCCGTTGAAAATTTCTTGTGTTGTTGGTGCTGCAATTATTGTTCTATAATATTTTTTATATCCTCCATATGTATGTTTCATGTCAGAATTTACTCTACCGTCATTTACAACACTATAATACCTTACCTTATCTTCGGTTTCGTAATAAGCCAAATAATCGCCTAACGAAATTTCAACCGCCAATTGGTCTAAGTGAGATTGATAAACACTAAAAGTCATGTTACCAGGTTCTATTTGTGAAAGTTTTGAAGAACCATAATCAGAATTTGTTGGAGCATCTATTTTGACCAAACCATTTACTTCTATGGGTGCTAAAAATTGGATTCCGTTTGTTAATGCTTCCCCATATACATCATCATTATTGGTTCTTTGTCTATCGACTCTGTATAAAACAACCGTGAAATTCATATCACCTAATTGCCATTCCATACCCATGTCCATTTCTAGATTGAAATCTTCCTCAGAAAAAAACTTATTTAATCTTGTAATAGGAACTCTATTCTGTGTCATAATAATAAATACTTTGATTGATTTTTTTATATTATTTACTATTTTTATTTATAATATAATGGAAGAATTAATTTCAAAAACTCCCGAAACAAGAGCCTCTCAACTATTAGATGACTATGTTGGGTCAAATAACTATATCTTAAATTTAAAACACAAAAAGCAAAATAGTAAAACATTCACCCCCACAAGATCACAAGCGGAGTATATTATTAACTTTCACGGACGCACACCAAAGGTTGCCAAAAAATGGGTCAAGTTAGATTCTTATTTTGGTAAAAAGATGATGGAAGATAAAATGTTTACAAAAGAACCATCAGAAATATATGTTGAAAAGTTACTTGTAGAAAAAGATAAATCTTATCATATTTGGGGAAAAATATTTAGTGGTGAAACTTTACATGACTTTTGGGTTCCAAAAAGTGCACTTATTAAAGACAATGAAGTTAAAAATGTTGTTATAGAATATTCTAAATATGATCACAGGGCTCCGATGGATCACCAAAAAGAAGCAATTGAAAAACTTGTTAGAAACAAAAAATTTATTTTGGCTGACGATATGGGTCTTGGAAAAACAACGTCAACAATAATTTCAGCGCTTGAGACGGGAGCAAAAAAAATATTAATTGTTTGTCCAGCATCTTTGAAAATAAATTGGCAACGTGAAATTGAAAATTATTCAGATAGAACTGTTTATATTGCAGAAGGTAAAAAATTTTCAAGTGAATCCGATTTTGTTATTATTAACTACGACATTTTAAAAAACTTTCACGATCCAAAAAAGAAAGATGAATCTATAATTTTAAATTCTAAATTTGATTTAGTTATCATGGACGAAGCACATATGATTTCTAATCCACAAGCACAAAGGACAAAAATAGTAAATGATTTATGTGGTAAAGTTGAAAGAGTTTGGTTACTAACGGGAACACCAATGACTTCTAGACCGATGAATTATTATAATCTTTTAAGTTTAGTTGAAAGTCCTGTGGCTGCAAATTGGATGGCGTACGCGAAAAGATATTGTAATGGGTTTCAATTTAGTGTTGGAAAAAGAAAAGTATGGAACGTTACAGGTGCATCAAATTTAGATGAGTTAAGAGAAAGAACTCAAACACATATACTTAGAAGATTAAAAGAAGATGTATTAGATTTACCTGATAAAATAATAACTCCTGTTTATTTGAGATTAAAATCAAAAGACTACGAAGAATTAATGGGTGAGTATTTTAATTGGTATGATAATAACTCAGAAGAATCTTCATCACTTACTATTCAGTTTGGTAAATTAATGAAGGTTAGAAAGGTAATTGCGGAAGAAAAAGTTAAAAATACAATCGAATTAGCTGAAAACATTATTGAACAAGGAAAAAAAGTAATCATATTTACAAACTTTACCGATACGCTAAAAACTATTTATGAACATTTTGGAAAACAAGCAGTTTATTTAGATGGGTCTTGTTCTAAACCTCATCGTCAAAAAGCTGTTGATGATTTTCAAACAAATGATAAAATAAAAGTTTTTGTTGGAAACTTGAAGGCTGCTGGTGTTGGTATAACTTTAACCGCGGCCGAAGCTGTTATTATGAATGATCTATCATTTGTTCCTGCCGAACACGCACAAGCAGAAGATAGATCACATAGAATTGGTCAGA
>VFQT010001484.1_pt1 | contig 27915 bp, 23 predicted proteins | sample 3512381 | NCBI WGS metagenome assembly VFQT01 (sample SAMN10412376, study PRJNA504923) | tailings metagenome | isolation source: Relicate 2 Philex TSF3 active mining site | place: Philippines: Tuba, Benguet | collected 2017-08-29
AAAAAATGGTTTGCGTTGGAGAGCGGCAAAAAAAGCATGATCAGCATAATAGGTGGTTTCGTCTGTCAAGGGCAGGTGAAGACTGATAATATCTGAGTCAGTCAGCACCTGTTCCAGCGAAGCTTCCCTGATATGGCTTTTCTCAAATCCTTGTTTGTATTTATCATGTGCCAATATCCTCACATCAAAGGATGATAATAATTTGGCAAAAGCAGCACCCGTATTTCCAAATCCAATGATGCCCACAGTTTTCCCTGTCAGCTCAACTCCCCTGTTTGCATCTCTTATCCACTTACCCTCCTTCACTTCAAGATGTGACTTGTTTATATGGTGCATCAGCGAAAGCAATGTACCCAGACAGTGTTCGGCTACTGCATTTCTGTTTCCTTCTGGACTGCTGAAGCACTTGATTCCTTTTTCTTGGGCATATGCAACATCAACAATTTCCATTCCACTTCCCAACCTTCCAATCCATTTCAATTGAGTTGCACGATCCAGGATTTCACGATCGATTGTCAAACGCGTGGTGATAACCAGTCCCTCATATTGATGAACCATGTTCATCAACTGCTGATCATTGATTTTTTCCTGTACATCTACTTCATACCCCCTTTCGATGAGTGATGCACGAAGCAAAGGATGAGCAAATGCTGTGATCAGTACTTTTCTCACTTCATTGATTTTAACAAATGAACAAAATCTTCTACTGAAAGTTGCTCAGCCCTTTTGGTAAATATTTCATCGGTTAACATGGTTTTATCAAAAAAGCCTTTCAATGGATTGCGTAATTGTTTTCTGCGTTGAGAAAAAGCGGTTTTTACCAGGACCGAAAATTTATGGTGATTGTCAATCTGATAAGGATTTCCGACATACTCCAGTGATATGACACCGCTCTTCACTTTGGGAGGGGGATTGAAAGCAGTTTCATCTACATCAAAAAGATAGCTCGTTTTGAAATAGGCCTGTGCAATAACACTGATGATGCCGTAATCTTTTGTTCCTGGCTTTGCACAAATTCTTTCGGCAACCTCCTTTTGAAACATGCCCACCATGAATTCGACCTGTTCACGCCATTCAATTACCTTGAAAACAATTTGGGTTGAGATGTTATAGGGAAAATTTCCAATCATGGTAAACTTACCTTCAAACGGACAAGCTACATCAAGGATGCTTCCTTCCACGATGTGTGGTTTCAACTTTGGAAATGCTGTTGAAAGAAAAGCAATTTTTTCTTGGTCAATCTCAACCAATTTCAAATCAATGTCCGGGATTTCCTGCAGGTACTTGGTGAGGGCACCTCCCCCAGGTCCCACTTCCAGCAACTGCTTGAAAGGGTGACGTTTCAGCTCGTCCACAATACGAACAGAAATGGTTTCATCCTTTAAAAAATGCTGACCGAGTGATTTTTTGAGTGTAAGCATGCCGGTGCAAAATTACGATAAAGATTAGCCATTATCCCTACCTTTGTCGCTTCAAGCTAAACTCCATATATGAGCGAACAAAACAGGCCAGTGATCGGGATTTCAGTGGGTGATTTAAATGGCATTGGCATAGAGATTATCATCAAAACATTTTCAGACAACAGAATATTGGAATTGTGTACACCTGTCATTTTCGCGTCCAACAAGGTGATCAATTTTTACAAAAAATCCATTCCAGAAATTAATTTGAATTACGTCAACATCAAAGAAATTTCCAAAATCAATCCCAAGCAAGTCAACATTTTTACCGTTTGGGAAGAGGATGTTGACATACAACCAGGACAAATGACGGAGACTGGTGGAAAATATGGTGTTCTATCCTTGCAGGCTGCCGTGAAAGCCCTGAAAGAAAAATCAATTGATGCACTGGTCACTGCTCCATTGAATAAGTATACCATGCAAAGCAGTGCGTTTAGTTTTACAGGCCATACACCATTTCTCAAAGAAGCATTCAAAGCAGATGACGTACTGATGCTGATGATTGCAGACAACATGAGAGTAGGTTTGCTCACAGAGCATTTGGCCATCATGGATGTTGCAAAAAACATCAACAAGGAGCAAATCATCAAGAAAATCAATTTGTTGAAAAACAGCCTCATCAAAGATTTTGGAGTAGAACGTCCGCGCATTGCAGTACTTGGACTCAATCCGCATGCAGGTGACGAAGGACTTGTAGGCAGGGAAGAAAAAGAAATCATTCGTCCCGCGATACTTGAATCCAAGAAAAATGATTGCGTGGTGATGGGACCTTACAGCGCAGATGCATTTTTTGCAAGAGGAAATCATGAAAAATTCGATGCCATACTGGCCATGTACCACGACCAGGGACTGATCCCATTCAAATCGCTTGCCATTGGTGAGGGTACAAATTTTACAGCCGGACTGCAAGTAATCAGAACTTCGCCTGATCATGGTACAGCATTTGATATTGCCGGGAAAAACCAGGCCGATGAATCTTCCTTCAGGGCTGCCGTTTTTTCTGCAATGGACGTCTTCAATACACGCAACAATTATCAGGAATTGAGAAAAAATCCGTTGAAAAAGATTTCAGCACATGTTGTTGCCAATGCAGTAGATGAAAAAATTGACGAATAGTATTTTTTCATTATATTCATTTAAAGGATACCATGAAACGGATTGCAAAAACTACCCTCATAACAGGATTCATTCTTTTATCTCTTATCTCTTTGCATGCCCAAGAAAAAAACATTTCGACCCCCAAAAAAAATCTGATAAAAGTCAATCTCACTTCCCTGCCCCTTAGTAATTACAATGGACAGCTGGAACGAGTTTTGGGTAAAAAAATCTCCATTGCTGTCAGCTACAGATTCATGCCGTTGGGAAACATTCCATTCAAAAATGACATTGTAAAAATTGCAAATGGGGACGCAGGAGCACAAAAGACAATTGATCAACTTCTTGTTTCAAGTAGCGCCATTACTCCTGAATTAAGATGGTATCCTGGCAAAAAAGGGTATGGCAGAGGATTCTATTTCGCTCCTTTTATTCGATTTGCCAATTTTCATGGAGAAGGAATAAAAATTGAATTTACACCAGTCAATGGAGTGACGGATAACATAAGCTTATCAGGTGATGTAAAATCAACAACATATGGACTGATGATGGGAGCACAATGGTTTCTTGGAAAAAGTATTGTACTTGACTGGCAGATCATCGGCCCCCACTATGGTTCAGGAAACGGCTCATTATTGGGCTTAAGCTCTTTTTCCTTGAGCACTGCAGAACAGAATGCAATAAAAGATGCAGTAAACAACTTAGACATACCCATGACCACTCTTACTTCTGAAATAACAGCTAATTCATTAAAATTGAATCTTGATGGGCCCTGGGCAGGCATCAGAGCAGGCATCTCACTGGGATTCAGATTCTAGAGAAAATCATCCGATTCTCTGTACGCCTTTATCAAGGCAATTTCACCTTCTTTTCCTTTCACGGCATTACCGTGTTCCATACCAAGTATTCCCTTGAAACCTTTGTTGTATATATGCTTGAATATATTCTTATAATTCATTTCACCGGTTGTTGGTTCATTTCTTCCGGGATTGTCACCGATCTGCATGTATCCGATTTCACTCCAACACTTGTCCATGTTTGCGATGATGTTGCCTTCATTTCTCTGCATATGATACATGTCAAAAAGTATTTTGCAAGAGGGACTGTTGACAGCTTTGCATACCATGAATGTTTGTGTGGAGTAACGCAAAAATAAATCCGGGTTGTCACTCAATGGTTCAAGCACCATGACCAGTCCGGCTTTTTCCAACACTTCCGTCCCCAGCCTCAATCCTTCGATCACATTGGCCATTTGCAGGTCATATGGCAATGAACGGTCATAATTTCCCGGCACAACGGTAGCCCATTTTGCATTGCATCTCTTCGCCACTTCCACTGCCTTGTGACAATCTTTCACAATGAGATCCTTGAATTCCTGTTTACCCGTCGCGAGGCTCATTTTCCAATGCCAGTTCTCTGAGGTAATCACAAACACGCCCATGCGCATACCAAGTTTCTCCAAAGTTTCACCAATCTTGGATTGCATTTCAGGTGTCCTCGACATCATTCCATTGTCTTCAATAGCATTGAATCCCTGATCATGTGCAAATTTTATTTGATCAATGAAATCCTTGCCGGCATGATTGGCAAACATTCCATCATGAAATGCATAACTCAAGTTAAAAGGCTTGGCAGCTGGAAGATTGTTTTGAGAATAAAGGGATTTACCTGAAAGCAATCCCATGCCAGCCAATGATGAATTTCTGATGAACCCTCTTCTTTCCATAAGAGATAATTTTATGTTGAATCAAATTACTTAGAACAATTTACTTAAAATTGCACCAAATCATCCATGGTGAAGAAATTAATTCCTTTGCTCTTTTTATTGTTTCCCTACAGCATCATTTTTGCCCAACCTGTTTCCAAGGAAGAAATATTGATACCCGGATCCAATCAATCCATCAAAATGATTGGACTGCAGGGAGGATCCTTTACCATGGGCAGCAATACATCCTTGAACCCGCATGAAAAGCCAGCGCGACAAGTGCAGGTCTCCCCATTTTCCATTGGTGCATTTGAAATCACCCATGACCAATTTGATGTTTTTTTCAAGGATGAAGAAACATCACAGGGATCAAAAGCAGATGCCATCACCAGACCTACACCGCAGTACATTGACCTCAGCTGGAACATGGGAAAAGAAGGTGGCTATCCTGCCAATAGCATGAGTGTGGATGCGGCATTGATGTTTTGCAGATGGTTGTATCACAAAACAGGCAAATTTTTTCGATTGCCTACTGAGGCAGAATGGGAGTATGCGTGCAGAGCTGGCACACAGTCGTCATATTTTTTTGGAGATGGCACCGAAAAACTTAGCCAATACGCATGGTATACATTGAACAGCCAGGAAAAATACCAGAAAGTCGGAACGAAAAAACCCAATCCCTGGGGACTCTATGACATGCTGGGAAATGTGGCTGAGTGGACAATGGATCAATACGATCAGGAATATCTCAAAAAAACAGTGAACAATGAAAAAGACAAAATCGTTCTTCCCGTTTCGAGGTATCCCAGAAGCATACGAGGTGGATCCTATCTCGATGATGCGAAAAAATTAAGATCATTCAGCAGGCAATTTTCCGAAACCAGCTGGAACAAAAGAGATCCACAACTTCCCAAAAGCAGGTGGTGGCTTACCGATGGGATGTTCGTTGGATTCAGAATTGTTTGTCCGGCCAACCAACCCACGCAGGAAGAAGCCGAAAAATTGTATAAATTGTATCTGGGTAACTAACGATTAAATATTCAACGATGTACAAAAACATGCCAAACCACAAAGGACGCCGCACATTTGTAAAACAAGGTGGACTCCTTTCAACCGGAATCATTGCAGCTCCCATGATGTCCCAAGCCAATTATTTTTCAGGAGCGGACGATGTAATCAAAATAGCATTGATCGGTTGCGGAGGAAGAGGAACAGGTGCAGCCCTGCAGGCTTTGCAAAGCAAGCAAAATGTTAAATTGGTTGCCATGGCAGATGCATTCAGAGATCGCCTTGACAGTTGCTATAAAAATATTACCTCTGAAGATCTCTCTGATGCAGGAACCAAAGGATCGGTAAAAACAATGGTGGATGTACCAGAAGACAGAAAGTTTGTTGGATTCGATGCTTATCTGAAAGCCATCCCACTGGCGGATGTTGTCATCCTGGCTACACCTCCCGGTTTCAGGCCCATACATTTTGAAGAGGCAGTCAATCAGGGCAAGCATATTTTCATGGAAAAGCCCGTTGCCACTGATCCAGAGGGTGTCAAAAAAGTATTGGCAGCTGCAGCTGTAGCAAAAACAAAAAAATTAAATGTGGTTGTGGGACTGCAGCGACATTATCAAAATTCATACAGAGAACTATACAAAAGAAAAGACCTGATTGGTGACATTACTTCTGCACAGGCTTGGTGGAACAATGATGGAGTATGGGTCAATCCCAGAAAACCGGAGCAAACTGAAATGGAGTACCAAATGCGCAATTGGTATTATTTCAACTGGCTCTGCGGTGATCATATCACTGAGCAACACATCCATAATATTGATGTCATCAATTGGTTCAAAGGAGCTTATCCAATCAAGGCACAGGGATTTGGTGGAAGAGAAGTCAGAAAAGGCAAGGATCACGGTGAGATTTTTGATCATCACTTTGTGGAGTTTCATTATGCAGACGGTTCCATCCTGAATTCACAATGCAGGCATATTCCAAAAACATCCGCCAAAGTGGATGAGTTGATCATCGGAACCAAAGGAAAAATTTTCTGCGGAGCTGCCAATATCAGGGATCACAAAGGAACAGTCTTGTATCAATTTGACAGAAAGCAGGAGAACGACCCCTATCAAAATGAACACGTAGAACTGTTTGCAGCCATTGCAAAAGGTGAATACAAATTCGCAGATGCAGAGAATGGAGCAAAAAGTACCATGACTTCTATTCTGGGAAGAATGGCAACCTACAGTGGCCAGGTTGTTGAGTGGGACAAGGCGCTGAACAGCGGACTCAATCTGCAGCCTGAGAAATATGCATGGGATGCGATGCCAAAAACATTGCCTGATGAAAACGGCAGGTACAAAGTAGCTGTGCCGGGAGTAACCAAGTTCTACTAATAATTTATCAACTGTCAACTGTTAACAGTTGACAGTTTTATTTATCGGTCCTGAACAGATTAACCGGCAACCCTTCTGCTGAAAACAAGTTGGGCATTGCTGTATTGGTAAATCCAAACCTGACGTCAACAGGTTCTTTCACATTGCGGTTGAATACGACAATGGATTTGCCCTCGATCACTGCCTTTGCTGGTACATAAACTCCATCGGCTCCTGCTATGTAAAAGTCTGTTGGCTCACCTCCCTTCGACATTAATGCAGTTGGCACATTGTCAAACTGTATTCTGATTTTATTTTTTTCAATTGAGTGCGATGCGTATTGTGGACTCTTATAGTGAAGTCCACTGATCTGATAAGTTTCTGCAAGTGCATAGTTGGCCAATCGTGCAGCCACCTCTTTTTTCAAGGTTGGATGAATATCCTTTACATTGTCAACCAGGTCACTTACCACAACCATGCCTGTTTTGGGAAAAGAGGCTGACTTTGTTTGTGCCTCTCTCAACAATGCGCCATTGATGTGATTGTCGCCATAGGCATAAGGAGCAATCTGAACAAAATAAAAGGGGAAATTTTTATTCCATGCTTTTCTCCAACCATCAATCATGTTGGTGAAGAGGCGTTGATAAGCATAATGGGTCCCTACATTGCTTTCCCCCTGGTACCAAATGGCTCCTGCTATTTCAAAATTCGCAAGTGGGTGAATCATTGCATTGTATGCTTCTCCTCTTATATGCGGCCACCACTGACTTGGATTCAGTTTCTCAGCTGCCAATCGCAAGTCAGGGTCATGCTGCACAATCTCAGATGGTGTCCATACCTCGGCTGGTGTTCCACCCCAGTTGCTGTTGATCAATCCAACAGGATAACCAGTTGTTCCATTGATTTGCTTGCCAAAAAAATATCCAATCGCACTGAAATGCAGCATATCCTCCGGATTGCATACAACCCATTTTGCCTGTACATCATCCTGTGGTGTTGCAGAGGTTGATTTCGGAACATAAAAAAAACGAATCTGTTTGTTGGTTGCATTGGGCGACTCTTCCTTGGATTGTTTCAGACCCTGATCTGCACTCCATTCCATATTGCTTTGTCCGCCGCAAACCCAAACCTCACCTATCAGTACATCCTCCAATATGATTTCATTGCTCGCCTTGATCTTTATGGTATACGGACCACCTGCAGCGGGTGTCTTTATTTCTGCCACCCATCTTGCTCCCCTTGACGCTGTTGCTTCGTAAGTCGTTGTATCCCAACCAACCTGGATCCTGATTTTTTCTGCAGGAGCAGACCAGCCCCATAACTTGACCTTTGTCTTTTGTTGCAGGACCATGTGAGATGAAATGATGGATGGCAAACGAACAGCTGCAAAAAGATTCAACGTGATGAAAGCAGCGATGGAAAAGGAGATTATTTTTTTCATATGCAGGTTTTACCTGATGAATGTAAATATTTTGACAGATCTGTGCAAAACAAAAAAGGCCTGGTAAAACCAGGCCTTTGAATGTGGGATCTGTATATTTATTTGTATTGTGCCATGATGGTTTTGGCCAGTTCGGTCATTTTTTTGATGCCGTCCTCTGGAAGGTTTCCTTTTTTGAATTCCGCAAGGATATCTGCATGTTTGGTTTCCATTTCCATCAGGAATTGTTCTTCAAAATCCTTTACGGATTTGACAGGAACCTCTCTGAGGAGTCCTTGGGTACCGAGATAAATGATGGCAACCTGTTTTTCAACTGAAGCAGGCTGGTACTGCCCTTGTTTTAGGATTTCAACGTTGCGTGCACCTTTGTCCAATACTGATTTTGTTGCAGCATCCAAATCACCACCAAACTTGGAGAATGCCTCCATTTCGCGGTAAAGCGCCTGATCCAGTTTCAGGGTACCTGCTACCTTCTTCATTGATTTGATCTGTGCATTACCACCCACACGGCTCACTGAGATACCAACGTTGATCGCTGGACGAATACCGGCATTGAAGAGATTGGATTCAAGGAAAATCTGTCCATCGGTAATGGAAATTACATTCGTAGGAATGTATGCTGATACGTCACCCGCTTGTGTTTCAATGATTGGGAGTGCAGTCAGTGATCCACCACCTTTCACCAAATGTTTGATGGAGTCAGGCAGGTCATTCATTTTCTTGGCAACATCATCCTTGCTGATCACCTTTGCAGCTCTTTCCAGCAAACGGCTGTGCAAATAGAATACGTCACCTGGATATGCTTCACGGCCGGGTGGACGACGAAGCAACAATGAAACTTCACGGTATGCAACTGCTTGCTTGGAAAGATCATCATAAACGATCAATGCAGCATTTCCTGTATCACGCAGAAATTCACCAATGGCAGCACCGGCAAAAGGAGCGTAGAATTGAAGTGGTGCTGGTTCTGCAGCGGAAGCCGCAACGATGATGGTATAATCCATCGCACCATTGTCTTCCAGCGTCTTCATCACCGCAGCGATGGTTGAGGCTTTTTGTCCAACTGCCACGTAGATACAATAAACAGGTTTACCTGCCTTGTAAAATTCTTTTTGATTGATGATGGTATCGATTGCAATCGCAGTTTTACCTGTCTGGCGATCGCCGATGATCAATTCCCTTTGTCCGCGTCCAACTGGAATCATGGCATCGATCGCCTTGATACCTGTTTGAAGCGGTTCCTTCACAGGTTCACGGAAAATTACACCCGGTGCCTTGCGCTCAAGAGGCATTTCATATAAATCACCCTTCACAGGACCCTTACCGTCAATCGGTTCTCCAAGTGTATTGATCACACGTCCAACCAATCCCATTCCTGCTTTGATGGATGCGATTTTGCCTGTACGTTTTACTTTTGATCCTTCTTTGATGTCCAGACCCTCTCCCATCAAAACCACACCTACATTGTCTTCTTCAAGGTTCAATGCAATGGCTCTGACACCATTTTCAAATTCAACCAACTCACCGGATTGTACATTGTTCAATCCATAAATACGTGCGATGCCGTCACCAACCTGCAGTACTGAACCTACCTCTTCCAGGTCCGCTGAGGAATTGAAATTGCTTAACTGTTGGCGGAGGATGGCTGATATTTCGTCGGGTTTAATCTCTATCATTGCTTTGAGTTTAAATGCTGTGATTATATTTTACTGATGTACATGTTTTCTATGAACTGCTTTTTGATGGCCTGTAGATCATGCCTGATGCTTGCATCAAACAATTGATCTTCGATCTGAACAATCAAGCCGCCAATGATGGAAGCATCTACTTTGGATCTCATCTCAATAGACTTTCCTTTCAAGAGCTTATTTTCCTTGAGCACAGCGGAGATGGCGCCTTTGATTTCATTTGAAACCTCCACTGCAGTTGTGAGCTCGACCAGTTGAATACCTTTTTGCAATCTGTATTTCTCAATGAATGCAGAGATGATGTCTTGGATGGCCACTGATCTTCCCTTGGAAAAGATAAGCTTGAAAAAAGACAGAGTTAGCGGTTGAATATGTTTGGAAAAAACTGCTTCAAATATGGCGATTTTTTTTTCGGCTTTGACAACAGGTGACATCAACATCAGATGAAGATCTTTGCTTTGAACAGATTGGATCAAATCAAAATCTTGTTTCACCTCTTCTAATTTGGAAGTTTCTACTGCCAAATCAAAAATCGCTTTCGCGTAACGTTGAGCTACTTTGGTTTGACGCATACCCTTTATTTTCCAAATTGATTTAATTCACCTGCCATTTGCTGAATATACTTTTCCTGTTCAGCTTTGTTATCGAGTTGCTTGCGGATGACTTTTTCAGAAACCTCAATCACCATGTTTCCGATCTGATTTTTGATGTCGGTCAGTGCGGCCATTTTTTGTGAATGTATAGCGGCATTCGCATCTGAAAGTATTTTGGATGCTTCTGCTTTCGCTTGTTCCTTGGCGTCGTTGATAAGCTTGTCTCTTGTTTCCTTTGCTTCTTTCAACATCAATGCTCTTTCTTCACGTGCTTGGACCATCAGCGCTTCATTTTCACTTTTCAGCTGGGTCATTTCTGCCTTCACTTTTTTGGCAGCATCCAATGAATCAGCGATGCCTTTTTCACGCTCATTCAAAGAATCAACGATGATCTTCCAGGCATACTTTCTGAGCAGAAAAAAGACAAAGCCAAAGGCAAGCAAAGTCCAAAACAGTAAACCTAAACCGGGTAATAAAAGATCCATATTGCTTGATTAACTTTTTTTAAAGTAAACTGTATCCTCCGCCCTGTGCTTTGGATACAGTTGTTTTTTGGTGCAATGTTAGGCTTTCAAAACAGCCAACAATCCTGCGATAACCGCGAAGAGGGCAACACCCTCCACGAAAGCGGCAGTCAAGATCATATTTGCACGAATGTCATTAGAGGCTTCTGGCTGACGGGCAATAGCATCTACTGCACCTTTACCAATTTGACCGATACCGATTCCGGCACCAATCGCCGCTAGTCCAGCTCCGATAGCACCACCTAAGTGAGAAACGCTAACGTCGAGCAGAATGTTCATAAGACTCATGATACTTGTTTTTATGAATGAATAAAAATCAGTGATGCGCCTCTTCATGATGACCTCCTTCAAAAGCCTGTCCGATGAATACAGCAGTCAGGTTCGTGAAAATGAAGGCTTGAATAAACGCAACCATTATTTCAATCAGATAAATGAAAACTGCAAACAGCACAGACAGTGGAGAAAATCCCCAGCCGGCGATGGCATTCATCGATCCGAAAATGAATATCAATGTAATAAAGCTCAAAATGATGATGTGACCAGCGACCATGTTTGCAAAAAGACGCACGATCAATGCGAAGGGTTTTGTAAAAACTCCAAGCAATTCTACTGGAAGCATGATGAGCAATCTGACAACTACGGGAACACCTGGGTACCAGAAAATATGTCCCCAAAAATGTTTGTTGGTACTGAAGAGTATAACAAAGAATGAAATGACCCCCAACACGATCGTAAATGCAATGTTACCAGTTACGTTCGCAGATCCAGGCAAGAGTCCAAAGAGGTTGTTGATGAGTATGAAAAAGAAAACCGTTAGCAGATAGGGTAAATATTTTTGGTACTTGCCAGCTAGATTGGGCTTTGCAACTTCGTCTCTCACAAAAGTGATAACAGGTTCGATGGCATTTTGCCATCCCTTGGGTGCCGTATGAACGCCCTGACCTTTTTTGTATTTGTTGGCTATACCTATCATCAGCACAACAAGGATGGTGAGGGCAATCAACATTTGTACCACGTTTTTCGTGATGGACAAATCTATGATCTGCTCATTGGGATCTTCTGCATGGATCTTGCCTTCTTCCAAACGATAGCCATTGTAGGATGCATGCCCATGATGAAACTGTGAGGATGAAAAGACAGAAAGACCCTTGGTATTGGAATAGATAATCACAGGAAGAGGAACAGTGGCATGAAACTCTGAGCCATCTTTTTTCTGGAGGGTGAAAAAATGGAAGTCATGTGCATCTTGGATGTGTTCCATGATCAGTTTGGCTGGATCAAGCTTTTCTTCAGCTCCATGATCATTTGCCAGGGCGTTCATGGACAATGACATAGAAAACAGCCCCAAAACAGCCACCAGCAACGATTTTAGCCAATTTCCCTGCATAAATGCCTCTAAATTTTTCGCAAAGATACTATCTGGCGTCTAATTAACGTGATTTCAGCTGGAAAACTAATCCCCATCTTTTTTCAGCTGCGCGTCAATCATTTTGGCATAGGAACCCTGTTTCGCAAGGAGGGTTTCGTGTGTCCCCTCTTCAATGAGACATCCACCCTCTAGAACAATGATTTTGTGTGCTTTACGAATGGTGGAAAGCCTGTGCGCAATGACGATGGAAGTCCTCCCCTTCGTCAATACATCGATGGCTTGCTGTATCAGGACCTCTGTATTGGAATCAACCGAAGAAGTTGCCTCATCCAATATCAAAATAGCAGGATTGAAAAGCAGTGCCCTGAGGAAAGAAAGCAGCTGTCGTTGACCGGTTGAAAGGGTCGCACCCCTCTCCTGAACGTTGTAGTCGTATCCTCCGGGAAGGCTCTCTATGAAATCGTGGATTCCGATCATTTTTGCAGCCTCGACCACCTTCGATGGAGGAATGGATGGATCCCTGAGGGTGAGGTTGTCAAAGATGGACCCTGAAAAAAGGAAAACATCCTGCAATACGACAGCAATCTGTGAGCGGAGTGATTGGAGGGTGAATTGCTCTATGGAACGTCCATCAATGGATATCTCTCCCTCCTGGTGTTGGTATAAACGACTGATCAATTGAATGATGGTCGATTTCCCACTGCCGGTATGTCCAACGATGGCCAATGTTTCTCCTGCTTCCACCAAAAAATTTACACCCTTTAGAACAGGAATCCCTTCTTGATATGAAAATGCAACATGCCTGAACTCAATTTTTCCCGCGATCTTATGATCCACAGCTCTAGGCGTATCTTCCAAAACATCTTGATTGTCCAATACCACCATGACGCGCTCTGCAGCCACCATGCCCATTTGCAGCACATTGAATTTATCTGCAATGACGCGCAGGGGGCGAAAGAGCATGTTCAGGAGGAGTGCAAAAGCAACAATATTCCCACTGATGGCTGTGGCCTGTCCTTCATCCAAATGCAGAGCATCTTTTGCAGCAAACCAAACCAGGAGTCCCATGGAAACCGCCAGTATGATCTCTACAACAGGAAAAAAAACAGAGTAGGCAAAAATAGCATCGATGTTGGCGTTTCTGTGTCGCTGATTGATGGCATCAAATTTATTCATCTCTCTTTTCTCTGCTGTAAATGCCTGGATGATTTGCATGCCTGAAATATGCTCCTGAACAAATGCATTGAGCGATGCAATGGCATTTCTGACTGCAACAAAAGATTTGTTGACACTTTCTTTGAAAAAATAAGTTGCTACAATCAAAAATGGAAAAGGTATCAGGCAGATCAATGTAAGTCTCCAATCTGTATAAAACATTGCAGCCAGGATGGCAATGACAGAAAGGAGATCTGCAATGATGGGTATAAAGCCCTCGGCAAAAATATCATTGATGGCCTCAATATCATTGATGGTTCTCGTTGTAAGCGTTCCAATGGGGGTCTTGTCAAACTGTCTGAGATTCAAGTGTAGAATCTTGCGAAAAACCTCGACACGGATGTCTTTCACAACCTTGTGGCCCAGCCATGATGTAATGTATGTAAACAAAAATTTAGTGGCTGTTTCCACGAAAAGAAAAACGATTTGAATAATGGTGATGTACAAAAGAAACTGCATCACCCATTCACCCGGCTCGTTCTCTCCATTGACTTTTTTCAGTGTGAAGTTGATCATCAATGGACGCAGTGGAGAAAAAACAGCGAGCAGCAATGCCAAAGCGACTGATAAGTAGAATTTTCCTGCGTAGGGTTTTGCAAACACAAAAACGCGCTTCAGCAATTGGACATTGAAAATTTTTTTCTTCTCGTTTTTGCTCATTGTACAATCAACTATTTTTTTCCTATCGCTTTTAAAAGCATCAATCCGAGGTTTTTATGAGGTGCAACATAATTTTCAAAACGTTGCTGTGCGTTGCTCATGCGCATTTGCAGCTGAACATTTTTCCAGATGCCAATCCAATCCAGGTTTTTGCCAGTACGCATGGCCTCATTGATCGTTCGTATGATAGGGTCATTGACCGAAAGGCTTCCCACTTCTCTGGATGAAATGACTTGTGCATCCGGACAAACATCTAGCACTTTGCTCAAATGCTGATAACTCCCACAGGACCCCAACAATACAACTTTGGCACTTAGAGGCAGCTGTGATATGGTTGATGGCAAGTGATAGCTGTGACCGCGGTGAACAACAATACTTGGTTCCAATTCATGCTCTTGTAAAAACAGTGACAAAGCAGTTTGTGCATCGGTATCGCGATCCTCTCCATCTGCATGATCAAAAGGAATATTGGCAAACAAAGAAATAGGTTTCCCTTGAAGCGATCTGATCTCAATCCACTTTTCATTTCTGTATACCCTCCAGAATTTGCTCTTCGAATAATATTTTAGAAAACTTTCAAATGACAACTTCCCGTCTTTGTCACCGTAAAAAAATAATTGTTCTACAATTCTTCCACCGGATAAAAGTTTATCTCGCATCATAAAATAAGGTGGGTCCAATCCAAATTGTTTCGAGAAGGACTTCCCACTGTCGGTATCTGACTTCAAAAGCATTTGGAGGGTCTCATAGAGGGCCGCTCCCGCGCTGTCTCTGTTGAATTTGAGTGAAAGAATATTCGATTCCACTTCCTTCACAATGGTTGTTTTCAGTGAGGCATTGTTAATGCTTGAATAGCCGTTCACCACATCCACGGCAGTTTCCAAGCTAGGATCTTTCTCCAAACCAGCAACAAAATCTTTCATCAGCCGTCTGGCCTGATCCGGATGCATGGCATTGACAAAATCATCCAGCTTGTTGTAGTCGGCTGCCATTTTGATGAATTTTCGAAATCGATCAAAATGAATGCCTGTCAGTAGTTCATCTGATCTGCGCTTATTCATGGCGCTCATCATCTTTTGAAAAATTCCAACAAAAGAGGATGTATAAATAATGTCCTCAGATGCAACCATTAAATAATAAAGCTCCTCCGGTGTGAGTCCTTCTATAATTTTAAACCTCACCACATCCGGCTCATCATGCAAGGCATTGATTTCATTGATGAAAATTTCTATCGCCTTCTTCTCCAAGAGTTTAAATATTTCATTGTGCTCAATAGGAGGATTTCCCGACTGCACATCTGATTGAAAATGGATTTGTGTTTTGACCAATAAGCTGAAAAATCTTTTCGCGTCCTGTGAAACCTGTTTTAAGCTGTCGTAACTGATCTCCTTGGTTATGATAGCGTGGATGAATGGATAAAGCAAACGGCCGGAACTGTCAGCCGACAGCCTGCAAATCAATTGAACCATGTCATCACCCACCTGAAGCATTCTTTTTCTCAAAGGTGATTCAATGGCAGAGGCATAATTGTAAAAATCAGCTGGATACTTTTTCGCCGCAATGATCAATGCCTCTTCAACAAAAAATTCATTCAAATAATTTGAAATGGTAGGAAGAATCTGATCCGGACGTTCCCGGATGAACTGATAATACATGTATACTTTTGCCTGAGCCAATCCCATGTTTTCGTAAAAAGCAGTTCTTTCACTCAAAAGGGAGCGATTGATTGACAATGAATTGTTTTTGATAGCTTGGACGATGGATTCACCGCGGATGTCTGCTTCAAGTAAAACAATATATGCATCCAACAGTTGGTGTGTATCTTTTTTAGACACCCTTCCAGTGTTCAGATCATCCAAAAATGCTTTGATACCTGACAAATATTTCATTTTCAACCGATGGTCAAACCGGTCCTCACGCTCCACCCATTGCTGCAATGAATCAATCCTGACATTGAAGCTTTTTTCATGTCCCGTTTGCACCAAATCAATGTCCTCGTGCAATTTGACCCTTCTGATATCTTTGGTTATGACAGCTGTATCACCGCTCTCTTGTGCCATCGAAAAAAATGGGAAGAATAAGAATACCAGGCAAAAGCGGATCAGCTGCATGGCAACGAAATTAAATCATTCTGCCACGGGGATTTCTCATTTTGCTTAACAATTTATTAATCTTGCATCATTGAGTTTTGATAAGCATCCAAACTAACTTTGCTCATACAGCACATTCTTCTCATGGCACCTGAAATGAAAAAAGTTCTCATAGCTGACGATGAGCCTGATATTTTAGAAATCATCAGCTACAATTTAGAGTTGCATGGCTATACAGTTTTCACTGCCAAAGACGGTGAACATGCCATCAGGATGGCCCAGGAAGTGCAACCAGATCTGATCATTTTGGACATCATGATGCCGAAAAAAAATGGCATTGAGGTTTGCAAACAACTTCGATCGCAACCTGAATTTCAAGATACGGTCATCGTATTTTTGACTGCCTTGAACGACGAGTTATCCCATGTCAGGGGATTGGAATTTGGTGCTGATGATTTCATCGCCAAACCTATTTCACCCAAAGTAATGGTTTCAAAAGTGCATTCATTTTTCAGGCGCATCAACAAACAAGATGCCTCCAAGGCCATTGAAATGGGTGATTTGAGAATCGAGCCAGAGGAATATGTGGTTTATTACAAAAACCAACCCATCAATTTAGCGAAGAAAGAATTTGAATTGCTTAGTTATTTGGCATCAAAACCAGGACGTGTTTTTCTTCGAAATGAAATCTTGAATAAAATTTGGGGCAACGATGTAATTGTAGGAGACAGAACCATTGATGTACATATCAGGAAAATCAGACAAAAGCTCGGTATTGACTGTATCACCACCGTCAAGGGCGTAGGTTATAAGTTTGAGCTTTAACAATTCTCCATTTTTGCGTATGCTGCAAATGTCTAAATTGCAGCATGTTCGAGTCTAAGAACTACTCACCCACACGCATAGCCATTTATATCAGCATGTGTGCTGCATCAACAGCCATGCTCATCGCAAGTTTCGCAGGCTGTGGACTCATCGAAATCTCCATCATTTCAGTGGGTGTTTTGACAGTGTCATTTCTGGTTGGACGCTATTTCATCAACGAATTTATCTATAGAAGGGTCAAACTCATATATAAATTCATCAACCAGACCAAGGCATCCAAAAGAGAAGAGTTTTTTCAAAAAAATATTTTACCGCAGCAAAACCTGGATGAAGTTGGAGAGGAAGTCCTGAAATGGGCCGACCAACGCAAAGATGAGATGGAAGTTCTAGAGAGAAATGAAGCATTCAGAAAAGAATTTTTACAAAACCTCTCGCATGAATTCAAGACTCCTGCTTTTGCCATTCAAGGTTACCTGGAAACATTGATTGATGGAGCGGCTGATAATCATGAAGTCAATAAAAAATTTTTATCCAACGCGTATAAGAACACGGAACGATTGATCCACCTGATTTCAGACTTGGATGAAATCACACGTCTCGAAAGCGGCAAACAGGAATTGCATTATCAACATTTTGTGATCCAAGATTTGATCAACGAGGTTTTTGAAACCCTGAGCATCAAGACTTCCGTCAAAAAAATCAATTGCCTGATCAAAAAAGGTTGCGAGCAGCCGATCCTGGTGCATGCCGATAAAGAAAAAATCAGGCAAGTCCTGATCAACCTCGTTGACAATGCGGCAAAGTATGGAAGCGAAGAAGGAAAGATTGAAGCGAGTATTTATAAAACAGATGATAAAACTGTCCTGATTGAGATCACCGACAATGGCATTGGTATAGCAGAGGAGCACCTCCCAAGGATCTTTGAAAGATTTTACAGGACCGATTATGGGAGGAGCAGAAACATCGGTGGGACGGGATTGGGGCTCGCCATCTGCAAGCACATCATTGAGGCACACGGACAATTTATTCAAGCACGTAGCACCCCCGGCGTGGGAACCACATTCGGATTCACATTGCCCCTTGCAAAAAAATAAAACAAAGGCCGCCCTATGTAAAATGGCGGCCCACCAAGAACTGAAGAGATTGGCTTACCCGAAATGCAGCCCAAACATATCTTGGCAATATGATCTTAAATTATCCGATTTATCAATTTTGTTTAATCACTTACTTTTCCGGCATACAACTGTATCCAAATATTAATTTTTTGTTATCTTTAATAGTAAAATTGTGGATAACATCAAAATCTATCGTTGAGGAATGCATATAAAATACTGACTTTCAATTTATTGACTATTTTCTGCTTATTCAGCACCGATCAAGCATTTTCAAGGGTTCTGATTGATTTCATGGGGGATACCCTCAGTTTCAAGCCAAGAAAGGAAATTGTTATCAAGCATCCGGCATCATATGTCGAACAATCTGTTCTTGATTACCGGGCTCAATTGATTGCCTCAGGAGCTCAGGATCTTGTTCAGCAAATCAAAGAGATCACACAAAAAAGAGATCTAAATGACTGGTTTACATACCAACTGGTGAGAAAGGCAGCCAATATGATCATTCCAAAAAGTACCGACTATCTGGGATATACCACAACCAAATGGTATTTGATGAATCAACTTGGATTCAACACATCATTGGCCCTGTCAAAAAATGGGATTTTGCTGTATGTTCAGTCAAATGATCAGATATACAATATGCCAGGCAAACTGATTGATGGTGCACAATACATATGTCTTAACTACCACGATTATAATTACACAACTGAAAACATCATTGATCAGAGCATCATATCTGAAATGTCAAATGAAAGCAAGGCATTTTCATTCGGCATCTCTAAACTTCCTGCATCCAATCCCCAACACTACATCGAGAAAGAATTAGCGTTTGAATACGGAAACAAAGAGGAGAAAATAAAAATACATTTAGACTCAACAATAAGAAATTATTTTATCAATTATCCAGTTACTGAGTACCATAACCAATTCAATATACCACTCAGCACAGAGACAAAGCACTCGCTCATCCGTGAGCTGAAAAAGAGAACAGAGGGGATGAATAAAAAAAGGGGGGTAGAATACATCATGTATTTTACCAGAAACGCATTTTCATACGAGAAAGACTCCGATTATTTTGGAAGAGAGAAGAGGCTTTCTCCAGAGGAAACACTGCTCTACAACAAAAGTGATTGCGAGGACAGATCAGCACTTTTTTATGCGTTGGTCAAAGAAATCTATCAACTCCCGATGATTGTGTTGGAATACCAGGATCATATAACAGTTGCTGTAAAGTTCGATAAGCCATTTGGTAAAACAATTGAATACAACAATGAATTATTTACCATTTGTGAACCAACACCTCAAAATGTAGACCTGAAAATAGGACAAATCAATTCTAAATATAAAAAAGAGACATACCAGGTTGCATTCTCCTACCAGCCAAATAAAGTTGCATTTCAAGAATAAAAAAAATGCAGCTCTTATGTGAGCTGCATTTTTCTGTATATCTGCTATGATTAATATGCTTTGTTTTGTGGATCCCAGTTGGTCCACTTGTCTGTCCAGTTCGTAGTTCCCATGGCACCTCTGAATGCCACTGTTGTGAAAAATGCATTCATGCCCGTGAAAGATGCACCTGTCAGTGCGGGTGAACCTGTTGCAGGCAAGAAATTGGGTGATGTGGAATAATAAGGAGAGGTCAATTTGGCATCATCTCCGCTTGCCAACGTAATACACCCCTCTGATTCTGCTTTTGTCTTCATCGCAGCAGCTGTGATCACTGCAATAGCGTTTGCATCACCACGGTAAATAGCGGAAGCAGTATTGGAGTGAACCAAATTGTTTTTAAACTCTGAAGTTCCTGCTAAATAAGATTCGGCAGTTCCTTTGGATTCAATGGAGAAACCAGCCTTTGCCCATCCAATCATGATGGAATTGCGCAACAAGAACTGTGTAGATCTTCTCCATCTGTTTCCAAAATTATGGTTGGCTGCTGTTCCTGATGCTCCATTTGGACCTACAAACGTAAAATTGCTTAACTGAGGTCTGGTTAGGGGTGTTGCTGCAGAACCAGAACCGTCATTGTCACACTCAATGCCATTACCAGCATCACCGCCATCCACAAAATCTGGCTTGCGACATGCAATACCGTACTGGATTTTTCCAACATAACCGAAATCAAAATCAAAATCATCATCAGCAGTTGCAAATGCAATCAGGTTTTTACAGTTGACAGTTCCACCAAAAAATTCAAATGCATCATCGTTTCCGAAAGAGACCTGCACATTTTCAATGATGGTGCCCGAACCTACTCCGCCCAAAGTCAGTCCATTGATTTCTGAACCAGGTTCAGCGGCGATACCTGCAAACTCAATTCTTACATATCTGAGAATTCCACTGTCATCGTTGGGATCAGTTCCACCGTATTTTCTACCCACACCACCTTCAACAATAGGTGCAGGATCCAATGGTCTGTTGGTTGGAGCCTTACCGAGCATGATGATCCCGCCCCAATCGCCTGGAGTACGCTGACCAATTGGTTTGCCACTGGTGAATACAATTGGATTGTCAGCACGACCATCAGCAATCAGCTTTGCACCGCGCTCGATGATCAAGGCTCCTTTTTCTGTGATATCACTCACAATGACACTGCCAGGAGCGATGGTCAATGTATTTCCCTCGGTTACATATACATAGCCCTTGAGCGTATACTTACCCTTGGGTAAAAAATAATCTTTTGTCAAAATCCCTTGAATAACTCCTCCATTGGTTGCAGGGTCTTGGGTGTCAGTTGCAGTAGAAGAACCACCATTGTTGTTGGTAATGAATTCTTCAAAATTTACTTTCAGACAAGAGCTCAAACCAAACACTGCAAGAGCTAAAACACTCAGAATGATCCTTTTCATAAATGTGCTTTTTATGTTTTTTATTTTTTATCTAAATTAAAATCGTACGTAAACGTTAACGTAACCGTTGTGCCCGGTTTGTAGTTGCTGAACATTCTGTCAACACCTTTTTTGAACGCGAATGACTGATCAATGTTCTCATAGAAATAGTAAGGATTATTAATCATGTCAGCAACATTCAATTTCAACTCTCCATTGTTATCCAGTATTTTTTTGCTGATTTGAAAATCCAATTGATTTCTTGGTCGCTCATAAACATTGGGGAACTCTGCATTACCCACCAATGCAAGTCGCTGGCCAACTCTGTTATACAACAATGATGCATTGAACTTCTCTGAAGTCCATTGAAAACCGGCATTGATCAAATAAGGAGACTGTCCCTGCAAAGGCCTTGCAGCAGTGACTTCTTTGTTGCCTGCGTTGAGATCATTGAACTTGACTTCTGATTGGGTATAGGTGTAATTTCCAAAGAAGAATAAATTTTTGAACGCCGCGGACAGAAACTCCATCCCTTTGCGGACCTCAATTTCCAAGCCAAATGTTTTTGCATTCAAAGCATTCTGATAAAAGTATCTTCTGGAGTCTGCATTGCTGGCAGGATCAAGTCTAAATTCTATTGGATCTGTGAAATCTTTGTAAAACGCTCCAACCGTGATGGACTCATTCGATTTTGGATACCACTCATACCGTGCATCATAATTGAGCACTGAGGATCTTCTCAAACTCGTATCTCCCTTGACACCGTAATTGGTTTCATAATCAAAGAAAGCAAAAGGTGCCAATTCACGAAACTCTGGACGCGCAACTGTTCTGCTGGCAGATAATCGGATGTTTTGCTTGCTGTTCAGGCTGTACATCATATTGGCTGAAGGAAGGAAGTCCCATTTTTTGGTCAGCAATACACTTCGTTCACCTGTTTGAACTTTAGAGGTTAGCAACTGTTGAAAATTCTCCGCTCTAAGTCCCCATACCAGTCTCAGATCATTGAACTTGTTATCCATCATCATGTAGGCTGCATTCAAAATGGATGCACCAAAGTATCTGTCTTGATTGTTCGTAAACTCTTCCAATGTATATCCGCCGATACCCATATTGGAAGGTCTGAAAGCAGCTATCAATTCTTTGTTGGCATTGGATGCGATAAAAGAATTGAAATTGGTGATATTGTATCTGAAAATCCTGCTGCGGAAATCTCTAACCCTTGTCAAATTTGATCCGCCGAATTTCAATGTTTGCTTGTCTTTTCCGCCCCAGCTCATGGGAACAATGAATTGTCCTGTTGTTCCAACGCTGAAGTCCTTCAAGTCACTGTAAAACCTTCTGGTATCATCCGGATCGATTTCGTATGCTTCGGTTGTTCCGATGCGTCTTGCATACAATGCACTTCTGAGATCAGGTTGTTTTTTCCAGTTGTATCCCCCATTCCCGTTCCACTTGAATTTGATGCCAGTTTTGGTCAGCTGATGTTCTCCTTCCAGTTGTGTGCTGAACAATGTACGCTGATTCAAAAAGGAGGAATAGAATTTGATATCGTTTAAACGATTCGTATTGTATCCTGTTCTTGAATAGTAATTGTCCTCAAAAAACTGATTGAATATGTTTTTGAATGAAATCTTGGAACGCTTTTTAACGTATGATAGATTGAGCACTGCACCATTTGTTACCTGGAAATGATTTTGCTGGTCATTGTATTCAAAAACATTTTTTCCATCTGCCTCGTAGAAAGCCCTGCCAACATTGTACATCAATCTGGCATTTCGGTAGTTCACACTCAACAGTGTTCCCAATTGTGCTCCGTTTTTAAACGAATGGGTATTGGCGTAGGTAATAACATAATTTTTGATCGGATCCGCTGAGCGCACCTGCTCTACATATGCATCGCCACTGAAAAGTTTGGTCAATTCAATTTGTTTGTTCAGCCCTGTAGCATTTTTCCCCAATGCACGGTAATCCTGTGCGGTTCGGGGAAAGCTGTCAGGCAGGTTTCTTGATCCATCATCAAAACCCAGCCAATCAAATCTGTTTCTGGCATTGCTGGTGAAATCGCGGAAAGTAGATTGGTTGTTGTAACCAAAACCGATGCCAACGCTCAGTGCTCTTTTGGTGGGAATATCTCTTGTATTGACCTGTACGAGTCCTCCAGAAAATTCACCGGTATATTCAGGTGTCGCTGTTTTGTTGATGACAATATTATCGATCATCGCAGCAGGCAACATGTCAAAAGAAAATGCTTTTTTGTCCGGCTCAGTGCTAGGAAGCAACGCGCCGTTCAACATGGCGGAGTTATATCTGTCGGACAGTCCCCTCACAATCACGAACCGGTTGTCTTGGATAGAAGCACCGCTTACACGTTTGAGGACCTCTCCGGTATTTTTATCGGGCGTTCTTTTGATAAAATCTGCTGCCAATCCGTTGGACAGCGCTGTATTGTTTTTTTGAAAACTGATCAACGCAACAGTACTTTCCTGTCTGCGAGTTGATCTGATGACAATGGCTTCACCCGTTACAACCTTGGGCTCCAAGACGATGACGAGCTCTTCATTGATGGAAGAAGCATCTACATCAGAAACCAGCTTTGAATTGTAACCGGTAGATGATACGAGCAGTGTGTATTTTTTGTTTTTTTCCAGGCTTACCCTGAAAACACCTTCCACATTCGCAGAGAACTGTTTGTTGGTCTCTTCTATTTTGATCGTTGCGCCAGCAATAGGTTCATTTCTCAGATTGATGACTTTACCCAGTACATTCACAGTTTGGGCATGAGATATGGCAGAAAAAAATAATGTGATTGAAAGAATGTAAACTCGCACAATTCCTCTGTTGATCATAATTAGAATTATTGCGCAAAGTAACCTCACGACTATTGCCCTCCTGTTAATGCAGCATGAACCTATTGTAATGCGAATGTTACCGCATTGTTAACAGGTGGGATACCTGTTGATAAGTAAAAAAAATGCATCTTTGCCACTCAATATTTTGCACATGAAAGGCATCATTCTGGCCGGCGGTTCCGGCACAAGGCTCTATCCCATAACCTATGCGATCAGCAAACAAATCATGCCTGTTTACGACAAGCCGATGATCTACTATCCATTGTCAACCCTCATGCTTTCAGGCATCAAGGATATCCTGATCATTTCAACTCCCCAGGACCTGCCTCAGTTCCAAAAGTTATTTGGTGACGGAAGTCAGATTGGAGTGAATTTCAGTTATGCAGAGCAGCCGCTTCCAAATGGACTCGCACAGGCATTTGTGATTGGCGAAAAATTTATAGGAGATGACGCTTGCGCATTGGTACTGGGTGACAATATTTTCTATGGCATGGGACTCGGAAAAATGCTGGAAAAGAATGCAAATCCGGATGGTGGCATTGTCTACGCCTATCAGGTGAGCGATCCCGAAAGATACGGTGTTGTGGAATTTGACACACAAATGAAAGCCATTTCTATCGAGGAGAAACCACAACATCCCAAGAGCAAATTTGCTGTACCAGGACTCTATTTCTATGACAACGATGTAGTTGAAATTGCGAAAAATATCAAGCCATCCAAAAGAGGAGAATACGAAATCACAGATGTGAATTTGGAATATTTGAGAAGAGGTAAACTCAGTGTTTCGGTATTGGACAGGGGAACAGCATGGTTGGATACCGGAACATTCGACTCACTGATGCAAGCCTCTCAGTTCATCCAGGTGATAGAACAGAGACAGGGAATCAAGGTTGCCTGCATTGAAGAGATCGCTTGGAGAAAGGGTTTTATACAAACAGACCAATTGGTGAAATTGGCGGAGCCACTGTTGAAAAGCGGTTACGGTAAATATTTAATGGACCTTATCAACTAAGCGCATGTCAAAGAAAGTCCTGGTTACTGGCGGCACCGGTTACATCGGATCACACACATTGGTTGATCTTGTTGAAAATGGCTATGAGGTGATTTCAGTTGACAACAACTCCAGATCCACTGTTGGAATGCTGGAGGGAGTTGAAAAGATCACCGGACAAAAAATCAAAAATTACAAAGTTGATCTTTGCAATTATGATGAAACCAGGGCCATTTTTGAAGAAAACCCCTCCATCTGCGGAGTAATACATTTTGCAGCATACAAGGCAGTTGGAGAATCTGTTGAGCAACCCTTGTTGTATTTTCACAACAATATGCAATCACTGATTCATGTGATGCAATGCATAGAAGAATTCAAGATCCCGCATTTTGTTTTTTCATCTTCCTGTACCGTATATGGGAATCCCGATGCCATTCCGGTTACAGAAGATACTCCCAGAAAACAGGCAGAGTCGCCTTACGGACTTACAAAACAAATGGGAGAGCAAATGATTGAAGCATTTGCGGCTGCAAACAAACACATCCATTCAATCCTGCTCAGATATTTTAATCCCGCCGGTGCACATGCTTCAGCACTGATTGGTGAGCTTCCGATTGACAGACCGCAGAACCTGACCCCTGTGATCACCCAAACCGCCATCGGAAAGATTGAAAAACTGACTGTTTTTGGAGACGATTATGATACGAGAGACGGATCCTGCATCAGAGACATGATCCATGTTTGTGATCTGGCACATGCCCATACTTTGGCACTGAATTATCTGTTGGAAGGCAAGAACAACAGCAACTGTGAGGCATTCAACATCGGATCAGGTGATGGCATTACCGTACTGGAATGCATTGATGCATTTGAAAAAACAACTGGTGTCAAACTCAATTACGCCATCGGTCCCAGGCGAGCCGGAGATGTCATCGCCATTTACGCGAACAATGACAAAGCCAGAAAAGTGTTGGGCTGGTCCCCTCAGCATGATATCAATGATATCATGGGCAGCGCATGGAAATGGGAGCAATACATCAAAGACCTGCCCACCCATCTTCATCTGCCGAGCAAACGATTGAATTAGGGGTTTTTTAACGGCGTATCTGATCAAAACCCTCAATTAGTATTATTTTGCAGCAAATTTTATTTTCATGTTGGACAGCATTCAGGTAAGCGGACAAAAAGACACCAGAAGTGGATTTGGTGACGGTATTTTTGAGTTGGGAAAAACCAATCCAAATGTAGTGGCCCTGACGGCAGATCTGGCAGGATCTCTTAAACTGAATGCCTTCATCAAAGCTTTTCCTGATAGATTTATCCAGTGTGGCATTGCAGAGGCCAACATGATTGGTATTGCAGCGGGACTGACCATTGGAGGAAAAATTCCATTTACAACCACCTTCGCCAATTTCTCTACCGGAAGGGTGTACGATCAGATCAGACAATCGGTTGCCTATTCCGGAAAGAATGTAAAAATATGCGCATCGCATGCCGGACTCACACTGGGTGAAGATGGTGCAACACATCAGATTTTGGAAGACATTGGTTTGATGAAAATGTTGCCGGGGATGACTGTTATTGTTCCATGTGATTACAATCAAACCAAAGCTGCAACCATTGCAATAGCAGAACATGTTGGTCCCGTGTACTTGAGATTCGGCAGACCCGTTTGGCCGATTTTCACTCCTGCTGATGAAAAGTTTATTATTGGGAAAGCCCAACAGCTCGCTGAGGGCAGTGACGTATCCATTTTTGCATGTGGTCATCTTGTTTGGAAAGCAGTAGAAGCCGCCAAACAATTGAAAGAGAAAGGCATTCATGCAGATGTAATCAATTTACATACCATCAAACCCCTGGATGAACAAGCGATCATCGCTTCATTGAAAAAAACCGGTTGTGCAGTCACTGCAGAAGAACACAATGTAATAGGTGGAATGGGTGACAGCGTAGCACAAGTTGCTGCCAAGCATTGTCCAACTCCCATCGAAATGATTGGCACGCAAGATACTTTTGGAGAAAGCGGAACTCCTACTGAATTGCTGAAGAAGTATGGATTGGATACTCCTTTCATTGTGTCGGCGGCTGAAAAAGCAATTGCCAGAAAAAAAGGATAAGCATTGATGTTGCATCAAGCCGACGATACTGAACTTGTCCGACTATTCAAACAACATATTGACAGGGAGCAGGCTTTCACTGCCATTGTAAAACGTTACCAGGAAAAGGTATATTGGCAAATCAGAAGACTGGTTGTCAGTCACGATGACGCTGATGATGTCATGCAGCATGTTTTTATTAAAGCATGGAAGGGACTGGATCAATTCAGAGAGGATGCAAAACTCTACACATGGCTTTACAGAATAGCTGTAAATGAATCCTTGAGCTTTCTGGAGCAACAAAAAAAACGTGCAGCTGTTTCACTGGATGATTTGGCCGCAACCGTTGAAGAGAAGCTGGTCCAGGAAAAAGGATTCGATGAGAAGGAGGCCATTTGGAAACTCCAAAAAGCCATTCAACAACTCCCTGAAAAACAGCGGGTTGTTTTCAATTTGCGCTATTTTGAAGAAATGCCTTACGAGGAAATGAGCGAAGTGCTGGAAACCTCTGTAGGCGCGTTGAAAGCCAGCTACCACCATGCAGTGAAGAAAATTGAGGATTATATCCTTCACCATTAAACCCAAAGAATCATTCAATGTCTTAGTTAGGATGGCAATGAACAGGAACATACAACATGAATTGAACGAAATCAGCCAGACCGTTGCTAACCTCGATGGTTCCACCCCCTTTTTGTTGCCACCCGATTATTTTACTCATTTTCCCCAAAAAATGATGCAAATAATTGAAAATGAAGAACTTGAAAAAGCAGAACCCAATTTTTCTGAATTATTGGGTTCTCTGCAAAAGAAAAACCCCCTACAAGTTCCACCTGGATATTTCAAAGAATTCAGTGTTGAAATACCGGGTTCAGCACCCAAAGTTCTACGCATGCAGCCAAGGAATTGGATGGCGTATGCTGCAGCTGCTTGTATCGGCGGACTGATATTTGGACTTATTTATCTCAGCAATCAGCAGCCTAGACAACTTACCATGGGATGCCAGAG
>VFQT010001485.1_pt1 | contig 27897 bp, 25 predicted proteins | sample 3512381 | NCBI WGS metagenome assembly VFQT01 (sample SAMN10412376, study PRJNA504923) | tailings metagenome | isolation source: Relicate 2 Philex TSF3 active mining site | place: Philippines: Tuba, Benguet | collected 2017-08-29
GCCACCCGTACCGGCGGCATAACTGATGGTCTGCGTATTGGCCGTCCACACCGCGTACAACGTCATCGCCGCGTTCGCCGAATACGTCGCGCCCGCCGCGTACGACGTGCCGCCGCACGCCGAACCGGCCGCCGGCTGCGTCGTGCACCACCCGCCGAATGTGTATCCCGACTTGGTCAACGACCCCGAGTTCGACGCCAACGTCAGATCAATCGCGTGCGTCTTGGTCTGGCTCGACGGCACCGAACCGCCGTCGCTCGTGTTGCCGTTGTAGGCGACCGAATACGTGTCCGCGGCCCACACCGCGTACAACGTGGTGTTCGCCGAGATCGCGAACGTCGAAGCCGCCGCCTGCGAAGTGCCCGACACGCTCACACACGTGGCACCAGCCGCCGGCTGCGTCGTGCACCACCCGCCGAACGTGTATCCCGACTTGGTCAACGACCCAGAGTTGCCCGCCACCGTCACCGTCGCACCACTCGCGTAAGCAGTGCCATCCGACGGCACCGCACCACCGCCGTTGGTGTTGCCGTCGTACGTCACTGAGAACGTAGTGGGAGCAACTGTCGTCGTCGTGGTCGTCGTTGTCGTCGTGGTCGTTGTCGTGGTCGTCGGGACCGTCGTGGTTGTCGTCGTTGTCGTGGTTGTCGTCGTCGGGACCGTCGTGGTCGTGGTCGTCGTCGTTGTGGTTGTCGTCGTTGTGGTTGTCGTAGTCGTGGTCGTCGTAGTGGTTGTGGTCGGGACGGTCGTCGTGGTCGTCGACGTCGGCTTCTTCTTGGTCGTGGTGGAGGTAGTCGCCGACCGAACAGACGTGGTCGTGATCGGCCGCACCGTCGTCGTCGTAGTCGTCGGGCGCACCGTCGTCGTGGTGGAGGTAGTCACCGACCGAACAGACGTGGTCGTGATCGGCCGCACCGTCGTCGTCGTAGTCGTTGGGCGCACCGTCGTCGTGGTCGTGGTCGGGCGCACCGTCGTCGTGGTCTTGGTCGGGCGCACCGTCGTCGACGTGCTCGTCGTGGTCGGACGCACTGTTGTCGCGGTGGAGGTACTCGCCGACGCCACCCAGGTCGCCTGCTTTACTTCCAAAGCCAGACTGAATGAGCGCACGTCACCGTCTACGTCAATGGCATTCACCTGGGTGGTGTGGCGGCCGGCAGGAAGATCAGGCGGCAGCGAGAACTGCTCGTTGAACGATCCATTGTCGTCGACTCGCACGTCACCCAGGCGTCGCGGAGTGGAAAAGACCCACGCCACCGCCCGGCTGTTCGGACGCAGCCCCTCGCCCACTACGGAGATTCGATGTTCGGGGGCCACGACGAGCGAGCCGTCGGTGGTCACATCGAGTGGAGCCCCGGACTGGTCGACAACCGACACCGCAAATCTGAACGTCGAATCATCCGACACCGTGACGACTTTGTTGTTGATGAGCCCGATCTGCAGCGTGCCCTCGTCCGCCGCCTGAATAACGATCGGCTCGTCGGGTTCCGGCCGCGGCAAGACGCCCTCCGAGAGCACGGGCGCATCGAGCGAGACGACATCGGTGGTGGGCGTGTTGTCAGAGGCCGATCTGCTCGTGCACGCCGCGGCTGTGAGCACGAAAGCAGCAACACACGCGGAACCGACACGACCCATGACGTCTACGCAAAAACGGTAGAACTGCAAACGACACGGTCAATGCGCTAAGGGCGAAGTGGGGTGCTAGCACCCCGTTCAGTGAGGCGCCGGAAGCACTCTGACATGCAGACGCGTGGTGCCTTCGGCGCGAGTCAGGGTCCAAGTGCCGCCCGCAACCTGATCAAAGATTGCGCTACCGACGCCTGCCGTGCGCAACACGCGCGCCGAGTGAGACAACTCGTTTACGCCGTCGTCTTCGATCGTCACCGAAACATCACCGCTCTCATCAAGCAAGATCTCAATCTGGATTCGCGTTGCACCACCATGGCGCACTGCGTTGGAGATGGCCTCTTCGACGACGCGGCCGACGTCTCTTGCGGCGGAATGCGGCGAACCAGCCAACCGCGGATCAATACTCACGGAGACGACACAGAACCCTTCCCAGAGCGCCACTTTGCGTGCTACTTCGGCGTCGATGGTCGCATGGCTCTCCGCTGGAGTGACCGGCGTTTGAAGTATTGCAACTGCTTCCATCAGCGCGAGACCGAGTGCGGCTTCGTCTTGGCTCTTGCGCGCGCGCTCGATCATCAAACTGCACACCGTGAGTCGCGTTTGCACGGCGCCGTGCAACACTCGAGACAATTCGCGAGCGAGGTCAGCAACTTTTCGACTCTTGGCTATCGCCATTACAAGTTCCTCGTCGACTTCAGCAGCGAATCTTGCAAGACGGTCCTTGCGCAGGCTGCGAAGCGCACCGAATGACATCGTCGCAATGACAAAGACGGCACTCCATCCGATCTGCAATAGCAGGAGACCGTCCGGACGCGCGGCGAGCCCGAGCGTCGGGCGCAACTCATTCACGCCGTGCGTCGCCAGCTGCAACAAACCGAATGCTGCAACAACGATCACCACGTGATACCGAGGCGTACGTCGCATGAGATAGTTCGCGACGGAACATGTCGCGATGATCACGAGAGCTCCCGCCGCCAAATACATAACTCCACGTACCACGCCAGCCTCGTCGATGAGCGACGCATAGTTCGCCAGCACCGTGAGTACGACCAGGGACTTCGTGGCAAATGGCTGTCGAACCAACAACGTCCGCATGAACTCACCAGCACGCAACGGCGGATACGTCTCGGCCGACATTCGCCACAACGAGCGGCTTGCCGGTTGCACTACATCCGAAGACACACGGCGAAGCGTCGCGACGATTCTCGACGTATTCGGCAACACGCCTGTCTTGGGCGACGTCTCAAACTCCGCAAAGAGAGCGGGGTCGACAGCACGAATCGACTCACCGATTTCGCCACGCAGCTGGCGCTCCACCTCTTCGTAGAAGCCCTGTCGCGACTGCTCCAACAAGACCGTCTGAACACGTTTTTCGATGAAATCGTTTCGGAGCCGGCGAAACTCCGTCGCGTAGTCAAGCGCGAGCGCCGTTGCAGCGCTACTCAGCATTCCGAGTAGCACCAATTCAACGACACGCCAGAACAAAGCACGCTCCACAACGAGACCCGCGGCGTCACGTCCCAACTCGTAGATGATCGCCGATGGGACCAAGGTGGCCACCCAATACGCAACAGCCATCCCTAGCGATACCGGTTGTTGGGCACGCCGCCGGTATGCCGTGAAGTGTGCCGTCACGACCACCATCGCTGCCACCACCACCGAAACCACCCAGTAGCCGAACATGAGCGGCACGTCGGGATCTGACGCCGCCGCACCGACCGAGTCGCCGGCGCCGGAACTGCCTGCAGGACGAACCGTCAAGTGCGCCAACAACACTCCGAACGTCAGCACCAGACTGACGAAGTAACCGGGAATGGAGACAAGCCATCGCCCACCCAGACGCTGCGAGAGCGACCGATCTACGGATGAGTGCACCAGCTTTTCAGGTGCCACGACCCGAACCTCGCGTCATGCGGTGATACTCCTGGGCAATCAGCACACGCTGGTTGTATTCGCGAGACGCGGCGATGCCCAACTGCTTGATCAACCGCGCGACCGCTTTCTCCACGGCTTTCTCGTTCATCATCAATTCCTGTGCGATTTGCGCATTGGTGAGCCCAGAGGCAACCAGCCGCATGATCTCTACTTGATTGTCACGCAATTTCGCGATGGGGCCACTCGGCGATTGCAGGCCGCTGCCGGCAGAGTTGGGGTCGCGACTGGCGGGGCTCGACGCTGACGCCACGCTCTGCAACACCGCATCGAGCAGAAGCCGCGGTTCGCCTATCGATTGTTTCACCACATACAACGCGCGGGGCGGAAGCTCGGATTGTCGAGAACCGATGAGTCGGGGCTCGACATACGTCGACAAGATCACGATGCCGATTTGTGGTGCAATCTTTCGCAGCCGATGCGCCAGGTCGATGCCAGTCGGGCCCTCGCCGAGGTCAAGATCGAGAACTGCGGCGATGTTCTGGGTTGGTGACCGTTTCGCAGAGAGCGTCGTGATCGCCTCGGCCGCAGTGCGCACCGCAACGACGTCACTGAGTCCGAGCGACTGAAACGTAGTCGTCAACGTTGTCAGCGTGAATGGATCATCGTCGACGACCAGCAACCACGGCATCGCAGTCATGGTCGTAGATACTGTCACCACCACGACGAGCCGTTGGTGCGCCAGCTGGTCGAGGCCGGGACGACAACGATGCGGCGTCAGTCGGTGCCGGGGCGGCGGGTGTCTTCGGCGTTCGGGTCGCCCTTGTAGTTCGACGGCAGTGCGGCGCGCAGTTCGGCCTCGGTGGGCTCACGATGCTCGCGCGCTTCGGGCGGCAGCAGGTTGCTGATCGCCGACATCATGCGCACGGTGTTTTCGTCGGCGAGCGAATCGGCGCGCTCGAAGGTGCTCGGGTCGCCCGCCACGATGCCGTCGCGGTTGAGCGCCACCTCGGGGCCGACGGTGATCGACACTGCCGGCGGGTTCGTCACGTTCCACAACATCGGCACCTGCGAATTGCGCGGCCACACGCGCTCGGTGCCCCACAATCCCATCGGAATCACGGGCGCACCCGTGCGCGCGGCGAGCCGGGCGGCACCCCAGCGGCCCTTCAACACCGGGTCGAAGAATGCGCGACCGCGCGGAATGGTGCCCTGGGGCATGATTGCCACCATCTCCCCCGCTTCGAGCGCCGCGCTCGCGGCTTCGAGCGGTGCGTCGCTGCCCGTGCCGCGGTCGACACGGATGCCGCCGAGTGCGGCGGCGAGCTGGCCGATGACGGGAGCATCGAACACTTCTTTCTTGCCCAAGAAACGCACGGTGCGGCCCGACTTGGCGACCGCGAGCGACACGGCGAACACGTCGAAGTAGCTGCGGTGGTTTCCGACGAGCACCGCGGGGCCGCTCGCGGGAATGTTGTGCGTGCCGTCGATTGCGAACTTGGCGAACGGGATGAGTTCGGGCCGCGCGAACGTGAGCGCGAACTTCTGCAGCTCGGTGCCGATCACGGGCACCTTCACCACGCCGGGTGACACGTCGAGGTTGAGGATCGGCCAGCGGCGCGCTGCGGCCAACACCTGCAGGCGCGCGTCGGGGTTCACCGCGTGCGGATGGCCGACGGCCTCCAGCAGCGGCGAGTCGTAGATGCTGTCGGAATACGCCGACGACGAAGCAAGATCGACATCGTTGGCCGCGCACCAGTCGCGCACCGACGCGAGTTTTCCGCCCGACCACACGAACCGACCGTTGAGTTCGCCGCTGTAGAGCCCGCCGGCGTCGACCACGTAGCGCGTGGCGATCACGTCGTCGAACCCGAGCGAGCGGGCGAACTCTTCGATGAAATCGAACGGCGTGGTGGTCGCGAGCACGAGTTTGTCGCCCGCGGCGCGATGCTTGTCCATCATCTGGCGGGCGAACGGCTGCACGAGCGCGGTGAGTTCGGGAATCGCGGTGCGCACGGCATCGCGCACGAGGCGCTGCGACTTGCCCTTCATCGCTGCGGCACCCTGGCGCGCGAGCAGCATCGACGGCAGCGTCTCGCCGACCGTGTCGAATACGCGGTAGAGCAGCGACTCGCCAGGCACCGACTGCGGCACCAGCTTGGCGGCGCGCAACGCTGCGGTGATCGCGGGGCCGCTGGCACGCGAAAGCAGCGTGCGGTCGAGATCGACGAATGCAGCGGAAGTCATCGCGCTCAAACGCTACGCCTGAGTCTGGCGCCAGCCATCTGCCGTGCCACCAAGCGTCTAGCCTTCGCGCTGTGACAACAGTGCACCTTTCGCGCAAGGTGCCGGGTGCGGCGAGCTCGGCGGTGCGGCTCTTGTCGGGTGGCCGACGAGTCGTGTGGGCCGAGGTGCAAGACGACGTGCACAAAGGGGCGCTTTCGTCGGCGGCTTCGCAAGTGTTGCGCAACGCAGCGCAGACCGCGCGCGAAAAGCGGCTGCCGCTCGTGTTGTCGCTCGCATCGTCAGGCGCCGAAATTCGCGAGGGCGTGTCGGCGCTGCACGGCTGGGGCGAGGCTGCGCGCGCCATCAGCCAGTGCTCGGGCGTGGTGCCGACGATCGCCATCGTCGACGGTCCGGCGGTGTCGGGGCCGGCGCTCTTGATCGGGCTGTGCGACGCAGTCATCATGACCAACGAGTCGTACGCCTTCGTGTCGGGCCCGACGATGGTGGCGCAGATGACCGGTATCGAGGTGAGCAACGAAGAACTCGGCGGCACCGACATCCACTCGCGGCAGAGCGGCGTGGCGAACCTCGTGGCCAACGACGCGGCGCACGCGCTCGAGCTGCTCGACGAACTGCTGCACTATCTGCCCGACCATGTGGATGAGTTGACGGCAATCATCGAGTCGGGCGACCCGGTGGGGCGTGAATGCCCCGAGCTCGATGCCGTGCTGCCCGCGTCGCCGACCGGCAGCTACGACGTGCGCAAGGTGATCGAGTCGATCGTCGACGACGGCGTGCACTTGGAGCTGCGCGCGGGATGGGCCAACAACGTGGTCACCTCGCTCGCGTCGATCGGCGGACGTGCAGTGGGCATCGTGGCCAACCAGCCGCTCGCACTCGCCGGCACGCTCGACATCCAGGCGTCGCAGAAGGCGGCGCGGTTCGTGGCGTTCTGCGACGCGTTCAATCTGTCGATTGTGACGCTCGTCGACACACCGGGCTTCTACCCCGGCAAGGACCTCGAGTGGCGCGGCATGATTCGCCATGGCGCGCAACTCGTGTTCGCCTACGGGCGCGCGACCGTGCCGCGCGTGTGCGTGATACTGCGCAAGAGCTACGGCGGCGCATACATCGTGATGGATTCGAAGAAGATGGGCAACGACATCTGCCTCGCATGGCCGACCGCCGAGCTCGCCGTGATGGGTGCCGGGCAGGCGGCGGCCATCTTGCAGCGGCGTTCGACGGCCCAAGAGCGCGCGGAGTTCGAGCGAGACTACGAAGAGCGCCTGCTCAACCCCTACGTCGCGGCCGAGCGCGGATATGTAGACGCGGTGATTACGCCGACGGAAACACGACGTGAAGTTGCCGCCGCTCTCGACATGCTGTCGAGCAAACGCGAGAAGTTTCCCCGCCGAAAGCACGACAACGGTCCGCTCTGACCGCGGCGGCAAGTAGCGTGAGCGGTCGGGAGAGGAAGCTCCCGCCAACGAATACACCGAAAGGCCTCACGATGGCTGAAACGATCACGATCACCGACGACCGCACGGGCAAACAAATCACCGTCCCGATCGAAGGCGGCGTCTTTCCCTCCTCCGCACTGCGTCAACTCGACCCGAAACTGCGGGTGTACGACCCGGCGTTTCTCTCCACCGCCGCGTGCAAGTCGGCAATCACCTACCTCGACGGCGACGCGGGAATCTTGCGCTATCGCGGTTATCCGATCGAACAACTTGCGGAGAAGTCGACCTTCCTCGAAGTCGCCTACCTGCTGCTGAACGGCGAACTGCCGACCGACGCGCAGCTCGAGAAGTGGACCTTTGACGTCACGCACCACACGATGATCCACGAGAACATGCGCAAGCGGTTCGTCGACGGCTTCCACTACGACGCGCACCCGATGGGCATGTTCGTGTCGGCCACCGCGGCGCTCGGCACGTTCTACACCGACGCAAAAGACATCGACGATGCCGACACGCTGGCCAAGCAGACGCTGCGCCTCATCGCGAAATCGCCGACCATCGCTGCGATGTGTTACCGATTCAGCATGGGCCTGCCGTTCGTGTCGCCGAACAACTCGCTCGACTACTCGGCGAACTTCTTGAACATGATGTTCCGCATCGGCGACGACCACCGCATCAACCCGGTGCTCGCGAAAGCGATGGACCTTCTGTTCATCTTGCACGCCGACCACGAGCAGAACTGCGGCACCACCGCGATGCGAGTGGTCGCGTCGTCGCACGCCGACCCCTACAGCGCGGCCGCGGCGGCTGCATCGGCGTTGTATGGTCCGCTGCACGGCGGCGCCAACGAGGCCGTGGTGCACATGCTCACCGAAATCGGCTCGATGGACAATGTGCCGGCGTTCATCGCCGACGTGAAAGCCGGCAAAGGCCGGCTCATGGGCTTTGGCCACCGCGTGTACAAGAATTACGACCCGCGCGCCAAGATCATCAAGCAGGCGGCGTACGACGTGTTCGAAGTGACGGGCAAGAACCCGCTGCTCGATGTGGCGCTCAAGCTCGAAGAGGCGGCGCTGAAAGACGAGTACTTCGTGCAGCGAAAGTTGTATCCGAACGTCGACTTCTACTCGGGACTGATTTACCAGGCGCTCGGATTCCCCGTCGAGATGTTCACCGTATTATTTGCGATTCCGCGCATGACCGGCTGGCTCGCGCACTATGCAGAACTGCTGCAAGACGACGACCAGAAGATCTCTCGCCCGATGCAGTGGTACACCGGCGTCGGCGCGCGCGACTACGTGGCGATCAACAAGCGCAAGTAGGCGCGAATCTAGGCGCCGATGACGCGCTGATACGTGACCGATTCGCGCCACGGACGAAAACCCAGCGACTCGTACAAGCGGTACGCACCCGTCGGATTGTCGGAGTCGACGCCGAGAGCAGCGAACTGCATGCCTTCTTCGCGATACTTCGCAAGCGCCGCCGTGATGAGCTGCGACGCGACACCGCGGCCGCGCCACTCGGCGAGTGTGCCGATGTTGTCGATCACCGCATACCTGGCACCGAGCAACTCGTCGTCGTTCTCGAAGCGATGAGTGATGAGATGGCCGATGATTTTGTCGTCGTTGCCGACTGCGAAAAATGACCAGTCGGGGCGTGCCCCGAAGCCTGACGTCTGCGTGGTCCACCAGTCCGACGGCGTGGGCGTCGAGCCCCAGTGGTCCATGAACGCGGCGTTCTTCACGTGGCGGGCCTCTTCGTTGCGGGAGAGATCCCACGGCACGATACGGAATGCCGTAGAGGTGGATGCGGCGGTGGATGCGGCGATGGATGCTGCACTGGGCGCCCGACGCGTGGGGGTTGGTTCGCTCAGGTCGGCGCGCAGGTCGGCGAAGTAGCGAATCGGCTGCAGACCGAGACGCTCATACAACCGAATTGCCGATGTGTTGGTGCGGGAGATGTCGACGCGCAGATACTTCGGCAGGTCGCTTCGCGACGACTGCAACAGATTGGTGCCGCGCTCGAGGCCCCACTGCAACAGCCGGCGGCCGATGCCGAGGCCGCGGTGGTCGGGATGCACCGCGCCGAACACGTAGCAACGTTCTTCGCGCACCGCGGAAGGCAGATAAATCAAGTACACCGCGCCGACCAGTCGCTCGCCGTGCCAGGCCGCAAAGGTTTGCGTGGCGAGATCTACCGGATGCGACTCGAACTCTTCGCGAATCTCCTCAGCGACTTGATGTTGCGCACGACCGTCGGCGACGGATGATTCATTGAGCAGCGAAGCCAGTGCGCCGTAGTCGGTGTCGCGAAGCGGGCGGAAATCCGTCGTCACGACGACGAGCCGACTTCAATCACGATTTTGCCGACGTTGGCGTTGGCCTCCATGTGCTCGTGCGCCTGCACGATCTGGTCGAGGGTGAATCTCTTGTCGATGACTGGCTTCAGCACTCCGGCGTCAAAGTCGGGCAGCAATGCCTCGGCGAACGCCTGCGATACGGCGATTTTCTCTTCTTTCGGGCGCGGGCGCAGCACGGTACCGATGATCGACGCGCGCTTGGGCATGAGCGAAGCGACGTTGAAGTTGGCCGACGGCCCCGCCATCGTGCCCACTTGGATGATGCGACCCTTTCGCGCGAGGCACGCCACGTTGCGCACGGTGTAATCGCCGCCGATCACGTCGAGCACGACTTCGACTCCCCTGCCGTCGGTGAATTCGGCGACCGACTTCGCGAAATCGTCTTTCGTGTAGTCGACCACGAGGTGCGCGCCGAGATTGCGGCACGCCTGCACCTTGTTGCTCGAGCACGTGACGATGATGCGTGCACCCATCGCGCGGCAAATCTGGATGGCCGCGGTGCCGACTCCCGACGCGCCGGCGTGCACCAGCGCGGTCTGGCCGGGCTGCAAACCACCCTGCAACACGAGCGCATCCCACGCGGTGATGAACACTTCGGGAATCGCCGCTGCGTCGACGAGCGCCATGCCGCGCGGCGTGCGCATGGCCTGCGCGGCTGGGATCGTGAGGTATTCGGCATACGCGCCGCCCGACACAATGCCCATCACATGGTCGCCGGGCTTCCAGCGCGACGCGCGGCGGTGCGCAAGGTCAGGCGACGACGCGGGCTCCACCACTTCGCCGGCGAACTCCATGCCGGGGATGTCGTGCGCACCAGGGAACGGATTCGGGTACAACCCGCGGCGTTGCAGCAAGTCGGCGCGGTTGAGCGCGGTGGCGTGCACGCGTACCAACACCTCGTCGGCGGCGGGCACGGGCATCGGCACCTCGGCGACGCGCAACACCTGCGGCTCGCCGAATTCGGTGAGCACGACGGCGCGCATTACGCCTTGGCCATCTTCTCCTGCAGGCGACGGTCGATGGCAGAGAGGAACTCTTCGGTGGTCAACCACTTGGTGTCGTTGCTGATGAGCGCCGCCAGGTCTTTGGTCATCTCGCCACCTTCGACGGCCTCGATGCACACCTGCTCGAGCGTGTCGGCGAAGTGAGTGACTGCGGGCGTACCGTCGAGCTTGCCGCGGTGCGCGAGACCGCGAGTCCACGCGAATATCGACGCGATCGGGTTGGTGCTCGTCTTCTTGCCGGCCTGGTGGTCGCGGTAGTGGCGCGTGACGGTGCCGTGTGCGGCTTCGCTCTCCAGCACGCGGCCGTCGGGCGTCGTGAGCACCGAAGTCATGAGACCGAGCGAACCGAAACCCTGCGCCACTACGTCGCTCTGCACGTCGCCGTCGTAGTTCTTGCACGCCCACACGTAGCCGCCCTCCCAGCGCAGCATGCAGGCGACCATGTCATCGATGAGGCGGTGCTCGTAGGTGAGACCCGCCTTGTCGAACTCGGCCTTGAACTCTTTCTCGAACACCTCGGCGAAGATGTCTTTGAACTGTCCGTCGTACGCCTTCAAGATGGTGTTCTTGGTGCTCAGATACACGGGATACTTGCGCTGCAGGCCGTAGTTGAACGACGCACGCGCGAAATTGCGGATGCTCTCGTCGTAGTTGTACATGCCCATCACGACGCCGCGATCCTTGAACTTCGCGACTTCCATCTCCACCGGTTTGCTGCCGTCTTGCGGCACGAAGGTCATCGTGACGGTGCCAGCGCCCGGCACTTTGTAGTCGGTGGCGCGGTACTGGTCGCCGTGCGCGTGGCGACCGATGACGATCGGCTTGTTCCAGTGCGGCACGAGACGCGGAACGTTCTTGATGATGATCGGCTCGCGGAACACGACGCCGTCGAGAATGTTGCGGATGGTGCCGTTGGGCGACTTCCACATCTGCTTCAAGTTGAATTCCTTCACGCGCGCCTCGTCGGGGGTGATCGTGGCGCACTTGACGCCCACGCCGTGCTTCAAGATGGCGTTCGCGGCGTCAATCGTGACCTGGTCGCTCGTCTTGTCGCGGTACTCGATGCCGAGGTCGTAGTAGTCGATCTCCAGGTCGAGGTACGGGAAGATCAGGCGGTCCTTGATGAACGCCCAGATGATGCGGGTCATTTCGTCGCCGTCAAGATCGACGACCGGGGTGTTTACTTTGATTTTTGCCACGCGAGTACCCTACTTGCCGATGGACTTCGCGTGGAGCAACGAACAAGTGTTGTTGCGAAAACGCGCCCGCGAACTCGCCGCCGACGCAGTCGCACGTTACGGCAGGTCAAACGACAGTTGGATGAACGGTTACTCGAAGGAGTTTTCGCGCGAACTCGGGCGTGAAGGGTTCATCGGCATGACCTGGCCCGTCGAATACGGCGGCGCCGGACGCCCGGCCATCGACCGCCTGATCGTCGGAGAAGAGATGATTGCCGCCGGTGCGCCGATTGCCGGCATGTGGTTCGCCGACCGACAAATGGGCCCGGCCCTCTTCGGCTACGGCTCGCGCGAACAACAAGAACGATTCTTGCCCGACATGCTGCGCGGCGACACCACGTGGTGCATCGGCATGAGCGAACCCAACGCAGGCAGCGACCTTGCCTCGCTGACCACCTCGGCCGTGCGCGACGGCAACGAGTGGGTCATCAACGGGCAGAAAATCTGGACGAGCTTCGGCGAACTCGCCGACTTCTGCTACTTGATCTGCCGCACCAGCAAAGACGGCCCGCCACACGCCGGCATCAGCGAGATCATCGTGCCGATGGACACCCCGGGCATCGAGGTGCGGCCGATCAAAGACATGACCACCAACCGGCACTTCTGCGAGGTGTTCTACACCGACGTGCGCGTGCCGGTGGAGAACCTGGTAGGTGCCGAAGGTGCGGCGTTCAAACAGACGATGCGACAGCTGGAACACGAGCGCGGCGGCATTGACCGCCTGGTATCGAACCGCGCGCTGTACCTGATGGCGCGCGAACGAGCCGACGTATCTGACGCGCGCGTGCGACAGCAGATCGCCGACATCGAGATCGGCTACACGCTCGGGCGCATCCTCGTGATTCGCGAAGTGTTGAAGCAGGCGCCGGCCGGGTTCTCGGCGGCCACCAAGTGCTTCTGCACCGAGCACGAGGCGCGCGTGTCGGACTTCGTCTCCGGCGTGTTCGGGCCCTACGCCACGTTGTGGGACGACATCACACAAGGCCTCGCGTACGCGCCGGCCTACACGATCATGGGCGGCACGTCGAACGTGATGCGCAACATTCTCGGCGAACGCGTGCTGGGACTGCCGAAGGAACCGCCGGTTCGGGCGTAACAGTCGCGGTGTAGCGGCGCGGGTTCGTCGTTCAGTCAGCCGCGCAACACGAGATCGAGCCACGTCATGTCGGCCCATGAGAACCACTCGCGCGTGAAGCGCAATGGGTCGTCGACGTGCACCGACTCGTGCATGTAGCCGATTTCCCCGTCAGAACGTTCAAGAAGCTCCACCGCAATCACCCGATCGGCGTGGTTCGTGGATGTCATCGCCTCGATCGCGACCGCGATCGGCCACACGTGATCGCGCGGTGTGTGCTGCGAACCGACACCGCGCAACGCACTGCCGCTGAACCACCACGGGTTGTCAGACGAGAGCACCCGCTGCCGGGTCGCGAGATACGCCGGGTCGTCGGCAGAACACACGCCGAGGTACGGAAGCGAGAGCAACGACGGCACGTTCGCGTCGTCGATGAAGAGTGCGTTGCCGAAACCGTCCACCTCGTACGCGTAGCCGCGGTCGTAGAGACCGTGCTTGCGAACACCGGCATCGATCTCATCAGCGAGAGCGACAGCATCGGCTGATGCAAGTTGTCGAAGCTCGTGCGCCATGAACATGTTCGACGGCACGTGGTAGCCGTAGACGCACGCGTCATCGCTGGGACGAAACGCCGACCACGCCATCCCGGTGCTCTTGACTGGGGCTCCGGCACCGCCGTGCGAAAGCGAGTCGTGGGTCACTCCATTGTCACGATGAAACCGGTACTGGCGAAAAGCAGACACTTGCTCGGCCCGCACAAGATTTTTGATCAGCTCGACGGCCATCCAATACTGCGTGTCAAGATGATCAGCGATACCAAATACCTCGTGTACGCGCCGCGCGAGGCGCAACACGCTGGCCAGCGAGTCGAGCTCGTACTTGCGCTCGAACACCCAATCGCTCTGGTCGGCGAAGTCTTTGTGCCAGCAGTTACCAGTCGGCCCGGGGTTGAATGCGTTGGCGTATCGGTCGAGTATTACGAACTTGGTTTGCGTTTTCGACACCGCTGCCAACAACCTCCCGATCTCGGGGAGCCGCGAGTGGAAGAACGGCTCCACCTGCCACGTCGAGTCACGCAGCCACATTGCGGGGATGTCGCCCGTGATCACGAACGGCGCCCCGTCGACGGTTTGCATCAGCGTTCGCGTGAAGAAACGGTCGACGATTGCCGCACAACGCTCGAAACGCGCTGCAGGAACGCTTCGCCGCAGGTTCGGGAAGATGTCGTCGATCGGAATGGCCGGCATGTAGGGGGCCGACGAGAACGGGGCGGCTTGCTGGCTCATGGCATTCGCACTGATGGTAGGGCGAACTAGTTTTGGCGCGTGGCGACGCATCCGATTGAGCTCAGCACGCGCATCATCGACTCGGGCGTGGTCGACGAAGTCATCAACCGCGTGCAGGGCGACGTGTGGGAGCTTGCCGACGGTCTGGCGATGGTCGAGAGTTTCAGCCACAGCGTGGTGCTCGACTCGGGCGACGGTCTTGCCTGCTTCGACGCCTCCGGCGTAGGTAGCGGCAAGCAAGTGGTGCAGTCGATGCGTACTTGGTCGCAGAAACCCGTGTCGCACCTCGTGTACACCCACGGCCACGCCGATCACATCGGCGGCAGTTTCGCGTTTCTCGACGACGCCGAATCGCGCGGCACGGCGCGACCGAAGGTGATCGGCCACGAGAAGGTGCTCACGCGCATCGACCGCTACGAGACGACGTCGGGTTTCAACCTCATCATCAACCAGCGGCAGTTCGGCGGAATCCGCTCGGAGATGGGGTTGCACATCGGCGCGAGCAAAGACTCGGCGCGGTTCCTTCCGTCGCGAACGATGCGACCCGACGAGACGTTCGAACAAGAGATGAGCCTGCAACTCGGCGGCTCACGCGTCGAGTTGCACCACGCGCGCGGCGAAACCGACGACCATCTGTGGGCGTGGATTCCCGACAAGAAGTGGGTGTTCACCGGCGACTTCGTGATTTGGAACTTCCCCAACGCGGGCAACCCGCAGAAGGTGCAGCGCTACGCGCTCGAATGGGCGCAGGCGCTGCGCAAGATGATCGCGCAAGGCCCTGAGTTGCTCGTGCCGGCGCACGGCCTGCCGATACAAGGCAAGGCGCGCATCGCGAGCGTGCTGGGCGACATCGCCGACGCGCTCGAGGCGCTCGTGCGACAAGTGCTGGAGATGATGAACGCCGGCGCGACGCTCGATGAGATCATCCACACGGTGCGCGTGCCGGCCGACGTGCTCGCCAAGCCGTACCTGCGGCCGTTCTACGACGAACCCGAGTTCGTGGTGCGCAACATCTGGCGCATGTACGGCGGATGGTGGGACGGCGCGGCTTCGCGACTGAAGCCAGCCCCCGATGCGGTGCTCGGCGCCGAAGTCGCGGCGCTCGCCGGCGGTGCCGACGTGCTGATTGCGCGCGCCAAAGGATTGGCCGAAGACGGCGACCTGCGACTGGCGTGCCACCTCGCCGACTTTGCGGCGTGGGCCGCGCCAGACGACCCGACGATTCACATGCGCCGAGCTGAGATCTACAACAAGCGGCGCGACGTGGAGATGTCGCTCATGAGCAAGGGGATCTTCAAGGCGGCGGCGCGCGAGTCGGAAGCCGTCGTCAAGCGCCACGAGTCGTGACGCAGGCTGAGCCCGGCGCGGCGCACACGAGGCTCGGGCTCTCCCCCACCGACGCTCTCACCTGGGTGCTGCACACGCTGATCGTGGCGGTGCTCATCTGCAATCACGAGCCTTGGCGCGACGAGCTGCAGGCCTGGTCGATCGCGATGACCAGCCAGAATCCGCTCGATCTGTTGCCCAACACACGACTCGAAGGCCGACCACCCGGCTGGCAGTTGCTGCTGTGGCCGTTCGCGCAGGTTTCGACATCGGCGCGCACGATGCAGGCGGTCACGCTCGTGGTCGGGTCGCTCGGCGCGTGGTGGTGGCTGCGACGCAGCGCGCTCACGTGGTGGCTGAAGGCAGCGGTGCTGTTCGGGTTTCTGTTCACCGGCGGATACCTCGTGCACTCACGCGACTACGTGCTCTCGTTCTTCATGCTCGTGTTCGTGACCGCCGTGCATGAGCGGCGAGGCGCGGGGATGCGGCTCGCCGTGGCGTTGTGCGTGCTCGCCTGGGTGAACGCGTTCTCATTGGCGATGGCGGCGGCGTTCTTTGCAGCGGCATGGCTGCCCGAAGTCATCGCGTGGCGACGCAAGACGATGGCTGAGCGCTCGCGCATCGTGGAGACAGTCGTGTTGTGCACCGGCTGGTTCGCGTGGTCGGCATACCTCACGTATCCGACCGCCGACAGCCAGTTCGGGGTCGGAAAATACAAGGGGTTCGGCAACGCACTCACCAAGTCGTTCATTCCGCTCGACTACGACTGGGCGTGGCTCGTGCGCATCGACGATTTTCTTGCGGCGGCACTGCTCGTGGCAGCGCTCGCGTACGCGTGGTGGCACTCGCGCGCGGCGTTCGTGTTCGTCGCGGCAGCACTCGCGATGCTGCTCTACAACCTCACGTACGGTTACGGCGACTACTGGTGGCACTTCGGCAACGCCTACATGGTGGTGTTCGTCGCCACGTGCTTCGCACGCGGGGTTGGTGGGGCGGGCGGCCGCAGTCGCGGTGCGAGCGATGCCTGCGCGAGTGATGCGGGTACGAGTCGGGTGCTGCGTTGCGTCGGTGTCGGCGGTCTCGTGCTGATGGCGCTCGCCAACCTCGCGGCGTCACGATACGGAGCTGGCCGCGATGTGTATGCCGACCGCGACTATTCCAACAGTGCGCCGGCAGCCGCGCAGATTCGCGAGATTTGCAACGGCTGCACGATCATCGCCGACTGGGACGCGATCGGCGCCGCGGTGTCGGCACTGCTCGACAACCAGCCCGTGTACTACTTGAACCGCGGAGAGTTCGGCACCTACGCCGAATACTCCAACAAGAACATCGCCCCGACGTGGAACGACGCGCTGGCGGCAGCCCTGCGATTCGAGCGGCCGCTCATCATTCAGACGGCGTTCATGAACGAACCGCCGCCCGACGGCTTCGAGTTGATCGGCTCGCACCGCGAGGGCGTGCACGACCACATCAACATGTGGCAATACGCGCCGCGCGCCGTGGTGCCGAGCGACGATTAGGCGGCTGGCTGCTGCGGCTGGTCGAGCAGCCCGGCGGTCATGCGCGTCCAGCGGCACCAGCCGCAGTTCGGTGACGACCGCGGCATCGTGCGTCGCGTGATGAGCTTTACGGCATCGGCGACGAAGTGCAGAAAGGCTTCGTCGTCACGCTCGACTTCCACCCACACCGCAGAGGTGCGGTAGGCGTAGTGGCACGCACGCGCGCGGCCCGACCCGGTCGCCGAATCGCCCTCGGGCAGTTCGATCATCCCCTCGGGCGGAAAACAGATGAGCCCGAGTCGCGACACCGGCGCGAGCGCCAGTCCGTCGCCTGCGGGATGCTCGAGGGCGATCGCATAGGCGTGCAACTGTCGTCCATACAGAGCGCCTGCTTCGTCGCTTGGCGTCGAGGTCTTGAAGTCGCAGACGCCGTAGCCGGCGCGCGAGAACTTGAGGATCGTGTCGGTCTCGCCGCCGAACTGCACCCGATAGCGAGTGCCGGGCAGCGCGACGGCCTCGGACCTCACGCGTTTGCCGCGTTGGATGACGCCGGCGGGCAGCGACTTCTTCACTTCTTTCGTTGAACGGCCGACGAAGAACTCCTTTTGCGCGTTGTCGAGCGCGCCGAACACCTTGGGGAACGCCGTCGCCGGACGCGGGCGGCCGTTGTAGTGGTGCCAGAAGCACGCCGGGCACTCGTCGTGGAGGAACGTGAGCGACGACGGGCTCAACTTGATGACCCCCGACTCGATGTCGGCCTGGCGGCGTTGCTCGAGGGTGGGGCGGGAGGCTTTGGTGGTCTGCGTCGTCATCGTGCGCCACAACCTACGCACGGGGTGTGACGCGAGCGGACACGACCTTCGTAGAGACTTTCTCCTCACCGCGTTGTTATAGTTATCACTAACACTTATGGAGACACGCCAGACGACGATCGAATCACCGGCGAAATGGATTCGCGAGGCACGCGCAGACCTCGGGCTGTCGGTGCGCGAGTTGGGTCGGCTCGCAGGCATCTCCTATCCCACAGTGTCTCGCATTGAGAATGGTCACGAAGAGCCGCGGTGGGACACCATGCAGCGCCTGTTGCGCGCGACCGGCCGCAGCCTCGGCTCGGCGACACCACGACCCATGCCGATCGTGCGACTCGCCGATCTGACGCGCGAATGGCGAACGCAACGCAACGGCCGCCACGAACCCAATTGGACTTCCCTGCGACTGTTTGCAGACCAGCTGCACCTGCATCCTGAATTCACTGGGGCGGCGATTCTTCCCGCACCGCGACGAGCCGGGTCGAGATTCTTCGACTCCCTCTTGGCAGCGATCGCCGAGAAGTGCGCCGACGACGTCGGTATCCGCCGCCCTGCATGGACAAAGACTCGACCCGGGCTCGACACCCCGTGGGAAAGCCTTGGCACCCCGCGGATACTGCAACGCAATCGCGACCAAGCGCCACCGCAGTTCATGGCGCGCGGATTACACATTTCCGAGTCGGCAATCTTCCGCACACATCTCTTACGTGGCGACGCAGCGGGCGCTCGACGGCGCGACAATTCGCGGACTCGTCGCAGAACTCGCTGAGCGACTTCACAAATCAAGAACTGAATACCGACTCGTGATTGCCGGCGGCGCTCTGCTCGCATGGCACGGATTGCGCGAGTCGACCCACGACGTCGATTCGCTCACTTTTCTCGACGAAGCGATACGAACCAAGATTGCCGAAGTCGCAGCCGAACATGATCTGGCCATCAACTGGCTCAACCACAATGCACGGCCGTTCACGCCCGCCACCCTCGAGACCGAGTCATGCGCCGACATCTTCGTGTCACCTCAACTGACGCTGCTGGGGGTGCCGCTACACATGGTGTTTCTCATGAAGCTCGACCGCGCGAACCCGGGAGATGTCGCGGACATGGTTGCGTTGTGGCCGCACGTACGCGAGGAGTTTTCGTCGTTCGACGATGTCGCGCGAAGATACTTCGACGCCTACCCCTTGGCGCGAGAAGATGCCTATCTCGCGAGCTTTATCGAGCAGATTGCGCGGGAATCCGGCGAATAGAGAGTGGTGGGCGTGACCGGACTCGAACCGGGGACCTCCACCATGTCAAGGTGGCGCTCTAACCAACTGAGCTACACGCCCGAAAGCGAACGTCAGCCTATCCGCGCAGGCGCAGCGACACTTCGTTGGCGAGCAGGCGACCCGCGCGGGTGAGTACGAGGCGCTCGCCGCGCGCCGGGTCGGCGACTCGCTGCACCAACTCGGCCATCTCGTCGACATCGTTCGCAGCCAACGCCGAAGTCGGCACGCCGTCGCGCGTGCGCAACTGCAACTGCAGACGTTCGAGCGTGCGCGTGGCGTCGTTGAGCACCTCGTGCGACGACTCGGCCGAGCGGCCCGCTTCGATGAGTTCGACGAAACGATCGGGGGTGCGCACATTCCACGAACGACGACCGGCGCGGTGCGCGTGCGCCGCACTGCCGAAGCCGGCGTAGTCGCCGCCGCTCCAATACACGGCGTTGTGGCGGCATTCATGCCCCGCTCGCGCCCAGTTCGAGATCTCGTAGTTGGCGAGCCCCGCGACTGCGAACGCGTCGTCGGCCGCGTCGTATTTGTCGGCTTGGTCGTCGTCGTCGGGATGTCGTGCGGCGTCGTCGGCGAGCGCCGTGCCAGCCTCGACGGTAAGGCCGTACGCCGACACGTGCGGGGCGCCGAGCGAAATCACCGACTGCAGCGTGGCGTGCCAGTCGTCGAGCGACTCCCCTGCACCGCCGTAGATGACATCGAGATTGAACGTGCTGATGCCCGACGCAGCGATGGCGTCGACCGCGCGCGCGACGTTGTCGGGGGTGTGCGTGCGGCCGAGGCTCACGAGCACGTGCGGGCTGGCCGACTGCATGCCCAGACTCACACGGTTGACGCCGACCGAGCGGTACGTGCGCAACAGATCGACAGTCACATCGTCGGGGTTGCACTCCACGGTGAACTCCGCGTCGCTGCGGCGCGGAATCGCGTCGAGCGCGCTCACCAGCAACGATGCATCGACGTGCGACGGGGTTCCACCTCCGACGAAGATGGTGGACGCCTCGGGCATCGACGGCGCGGCACGCTCGATCTCGGTGCGCAGCGCACGCAGATAACGCTCGACGAGATGCGACTTGTCGGTGAACGTGGCGAACGCGCAGTAGTCGCACTTGTGGCGACAGAACGGCACGTGCACATAGACACCGAAGCCGATGTCGTTCGGCGAAGCGAGTGTTGACCAGCGCGCGCCGGTCGTCGCAGGGCGGTCGCGGTTCACGCGGTCTGCTGGGGCGGCACGAACACCAACCCAAGACTCGCCAGCCGAGCCGGCACCTCGTCGACCGCGACGTCGAGCATCACGGCGATGGCGCGAATGTCGTGCGCGCGCACGGTGATGACCTTGCCGTTGAAGTCCTGGCGCTGAATCTGAATCATCCGCAAGAACTTCTCGAGCATCGAGAACTGTGCGCCTTTCATCTGGCTCAGTTTCGCCACATCGATGCGCAGTTTTCCCTGAGGTGCCGCTGAGCCGACCTCCACTCGCTGCGGATCGCGCGGCAGCAGTTGGTCGATGCCGACGTCGTAGAACTTCGCGAGTCGCTCGAGACGCGGCACAGAAATCGCGCGCTCGCCGCGCTCGTACGCACCGAGCACCGACGCCTTGAACTCCTGCGCGCTGCGTTGCTCGACGTCGCCGAGCGACATGTTCTTTTGCAGTCGGATGGAGCGCAGGCGCTCGCCCACCAGGCGCGCGTACGGGCTCGACGCGCCGTCACCGTCGAGGTCCGGGGCGTGATCTGGGTTGCGCTCGGTCATCGTGTGCTCGCGGCGTGAACGTGGCGCTGCGCCACCAACAACGTCGCAGACACCAGTGTGGCAGTCTCGGCGCGCAAGATCGTGCCACCGAGGGTCACGCGCGCGACCGCTGCAGGAAGTTCTTCGGGGTCGAAGCCGCCTTCGGGTCCGACGACGACGAGTGCCGGAAGCGGGCCGCCCGCGAGTTCGGCGCCGAGCGGGTCGGCCACCACCGCACCAGGGCGGGTCAGCGCGTCGGCGAGCAGCACGAGGCCGGTCACCGTCGGCAGATGCGTGCGCCGCGATTGCATCGCCGCCTCGCGCGCCACGACACGCAGCTTGTCGAGTTGTTTGTCAATATTCGACCAGCGCACCACCGAGCGTCGCGTCGGGGCGAGCACCATGATGTCGTCGACGCCGATCTCGGTGAGTTTCTGCACCGTCCACTCGCTGCGATCGCCCTTGACCGGCACGAACGCCACGCCGATGCGCGGCGACGGCGAGGCAACGGTGGCGATGTCGCCGGCAATGTGCAGAGCCTCGTCACGCCACTCGCACATTCGCCAGCCACCCGCGCCGTCGGACACACTCACCGACTCACCGTCGCGCAAGCGCAACACGTTCGACAGATGGTGAAGGTCTGCGTCGCTGAGCATGGGTGCCGCGAGATCGTCGACAAAGACGTGCGCAGCGGAGTCGCGCAGCGCGGGGTTCATGTGGCTGGCGCGCCGCGGGTCACGAGAACGCCGACTTGATCTTGGCGACGAGACCGTCGTCGTTCACCGTCTCGCCGCGCAACTCGGCGAAGCGGCGCAGCAACTCGCGCTCTTCTCCGCTCAGTTTGGTCGGCACCTCCACCATCACCCGCGCGCGAAGATTGCCGCGGCCGCGCGAACGGCCGCCCGAGGTGAGCCGCGGGACTCCCCTGCCGCGCAACACGAACTCGTGCCCGTGCTGCACGCCGGCGGGGATGACGAGATGTTCCGGGCCGTCGAGCGTCTCGAGATCCATCTCGGTGCCGAGCGCGGCCTGCGCCAACGACACCGGCACGTCGGTGACGAGGTCGTCTTCTTCGCGCCGCCACCGGTCGTGCGCGGCCACCCGCAGGTGCACGTACAAATCACCCGCGCCACCGCCGCGCGGGCCGACTGCACCGCGACCGGTGAGACGCAGCGTCTGGCCGGTGTCGATGCCGGCGGGCACCTCGACGGTGAGCGTGACTTCTTTGATTTTGCGTCCTTCGCCGCGGCACGACGCGCACGGCGTGGAGATGATCTCGCCCGTGCCGCTGCAGCGCGCGCATGCATTGGTCGTGACCATTTGGCCGAGCATGCTTTGTCGCACGCGGCGCACTTGACCGGCGCCGCGACAATCGGGGCAGGTGGTAGGCGACGTGCCGCGCGCCGCGCCCGAGCCGCCGCAGTCTTCGCACACGACCGCCGAACGCACGCGCACTTCTTGTTGCGAACCGAACACCGCGTCGACGAACGACACGTCAAGCACGACCTCGAGATCTTGCCCGCGCGGCGGACCCGACGGGCCCGAGCGACCTGCTCCTCCGCCGAACGGCGAGCCGCCGCCGAAGAACGCGTCGATGATGTCGCCGAACCCGCCGGCAAACGGATCGCCGCCGCCACCTCCGCTCATGCCCGCCTCACCGAAGCGGTCGTACTGCGCGCGTTTCTGATCATCGCTCAACACTTCGTAGGCGCGCGAGACCTGCTTGAAGCGTTCCTCGGCTTCTTTGTTGCCGGGGTTCTTGTCGGGATGCAGTTCGCGCGCGAGTTTGCGGTACGCCTTCTTGATCTCGTCTGCTGACGCATCGCGCGCGACGCCGAGCAACTGGTAGAAGTCTTGCGCCATCTGCGGCTCAGCCTTCGGTGAGTCGGCGCGACAGGCGGTCGCTCACGACCTCCACGGTGGCGAGCGCAGCCGGATAATTCATGCGCGTCGGGCCGAGCACGCCGACGCTGCCCACCGTCTCGCCGTCGCGCACCACCGGGGCGAGCACCACCGAGCATGCGCTGAGCGGCTCGACACCGGTCTCTGCTCCGATGGCGACGCTGACGCCGCGCGACAACATGTCGCGCACCAGCGATACGACGACGTACTGCTGCTCGAGGGTCTCCAACACCGAACGCACCACTTCGACCGCGTCGAACGCCGTGGTGAGACTCGCCGTGCCTCCGACGAACACGCTGTCGCGGCCGCGACCGCCGGCGAGCACCCCGACAGCCTTTCCGACGAGCGACTCCACTTCGATGTCGACGCTCGCACCCGTCTGCGGGGTGTGCGAAACACCGCTCAGCGCGCGGCCGGCGAGCACGTCGTTGAGCCGCGCATTTGCCAGTGCAATCTGCACGTCGCTCGGGCGCGCGGCGAACTCGATCTGCTCGTTCTCGATGTCACCGTTCGACAAGACGGCGACCACCGTGCCGATGCGATCAGACAGAGCCACGATCTGCGCTGAGCGCACCACGGCCTCTGCGACGCTCGGCCCGGTGACCACTGCGGTGTGGTTGGTGAGCTTGGCGAGCAGCAGCGACGTGCGGTGCAGCGTGTCTTCGAGGCGCACGTGCGCGGTGTCGAAGAAATCACCGAGACGCTGGCGGCTGATCGCGTCGAGCCGCCCTGCCTGCGCGACGTCGGTCGTGGTGAGGTGGTCGACATAGAGCCGGTATCCCTTGTCGGTCGGCACGCGACCCGCCGAGGTGTGCGGCTGGGCGAGGAAACCCTCGGCTTCGAGCGCGGCCATGTCGTTGCGGATCGTGGCCGCCGACACGCTGATGCCCTTCATCGCCGCCACGTGGCCCGAGCCGACGGGCTGCCCGGTCGACACATAATGCTCGATCACCGCGCGCAAGATCGCGATTCGGCGGTCGTCGACACCACTCGTTGCCATGGTCGTTCTCGTTCAGGCTACTGAGACGAGCGTTGCGAGTCGCGCCGAGCGCCGCACGGGCAACGTCGCGCTGAGCTACTTGCCGGTCACCACTTTGTATCTGCGCAGCGCCTCGTCGCGCTCTTCATGATGATTCACGATCGGCGCCACGTATCCGCTCGGCACACCGGTCGGGCTCTCGTGCGGCACGTGCACGAACTTGTCGGGCACACTCGCCAACTCGGGCAACCATTCGCGCACGTACGCACCGTTCGGGTCGAACTTCTCGGCTTGCATCGCCGGGTTGAAGATGCGGAAGTACGGCGCGGCGTCGGTGCCGGTGCCGGCAGTCCACTGCCAGCCGTGGTTGTTGCTCGCGATGTCGCCGTCGACGAGATGCTGCATGAAGAACTTCGCGCCCCACTGCCACGGCAGGTGCAGGTCTTTCACGAGGAAACTCGCCACGATCATCCGCACGCGGTTGTGCATCCAGCCAGTGGCGAGCAACTGTCGCATGCCGGCATCGACGATCGGATACCCAGTGCGTCCGGCGCACCACGCGGCGAATTTCTCCTTCGCGCGCGCGTCGGTGTCGACGGGCATCGCCGCCATCTTGGGCTGCAGGTTCTCCCACGCGGTGTGCGGCTGGTGATGCAGCACGTCGGCGTAGAACTCGCGCCAGCACAACTCGCTGCGGTAGTGATCGTGGTGCTTGTCGGGGCGCAACTCGGCGAGCAACTGGCGCGGATGCACGATGCCGAAGCGCAGGTATGGCGACATCATGCTGCAGCCGTCACGATCGGGATTGTTGCGCTCGTCTTTGTAACGGCTGAGCGCGTCGGCAGCAAAGTGTTCCCAGCGCGCCCATGCGGCTTCTTCGCCGGCCGTCGGCAACTTCGCGACAAGCTCGGGGTCGGCGGGAATGCCATCGCACTTCACGTCGGGCGCGCCGCGCAAGTTCATGTTGTTCGGTGCCGCAATCGGTTGCTGCCAGCCGCGCGCCAGCCAGCCCTTCGAGAACGGCGTGAACACGGCGTACGGCGTGCCGTCGGGCTTGCGCACGACGCCAGGGTTCACGGCATACGGCGAGCCGACGCGCTCAAGCCGCACGCCTTGTGCCGCGAGACGCTGCTGTACTTCGTTGTCGCGGCGCGCACCGTAGGGCCCGAAATCTTCGCTGACGAACACGCAGTCGGCGCCGACTTCCTTCGCAAATCGCGGCACGATGTCGAGCGGGTCGCCGTGGCGCACGACGATTGCCCGGTTCATCGTGGCGTCGAGCGCGCGGATGCTGCGATACAAGAACGCGAGCCGCGCTGCACCCGAGCGCGCGACGAAGAGCGGGTCGAGCACGAAGAGCGGCGTGGTGGTGCCGTGCGCGAGTGCGGCTGCCAGCGCCGGATGATCAGCGAGCCGCAAGTCGCGGCGGAACCAGATGATGGCTGCGGGCATCGCGCCGAACCTAGCGCCACCACCACGCGAGCAGCGCGACGCAGGCCAGGCACGAGACTCCGCCGTAGGCCATCGACCACTCGAGCGACACATAGTCGGCGATGAGACCGGTGATCGGGCCGCCGATGGGCGTGCTGCCCAAGAACGCCACTGCGGTGAGCGCGAGCAGGCGGCCGCGCATGTCGGGCGGCGACTCTTGCTGGCTGATGGCGTTGCCCGAAGCGATCATCGCCGCACCACCGAAACCGAGCGGCAGGCACAACAGGTACGCAAAAAACAGATTCGGTGCCCACGCCACTGCGATGTTGCTGATGCCCAGCACGGCGACGTTGATCACTAGCCAGCGCAGCGACACGCGCGGGAATCGTGCGGTGATGAGCGAGCCGACGATGCTGCCGATGCCGGTGACGGTCATCAGCCAGCCGAATGCGTCGTCGCTGCCCCAGTTGACGTCGGCCAGCTTCGGGAAGACGACGCTGTAGTTGAACGCGAACGTGCTGACCACGACGTACACGAAGAACATCGACGACAACCGCCGATTCGAGCGGACGTATCGCAGCACATCGCGCACGGGCGAACCGCCGGCGGGTCGCTTGACCGCCGGCACCATCTCCGCCTTGCGCAACCCGACGATGCCGTAGATCATCGCCGCGTACGACACGCCGTTGGCGATGAAGAGCCATCCGGTTCCCAGCGGCCCGACGAGCACGGCCGCGAGCGCCGCGCCGAACACGCGCGAGCCGGTCATGACCGTGGTGTTCATCGACATCGCGTTGCTCAACTGCGACTGCGGCACGAGCTCGGTGATGAGTCCGCGGCGCGCCGGATTATCCATCGCGCCGACGATGCCGAGAAACAGCGACAATCCCCACACCACCGGCAGCGAGATGTTGCCGGTCAGGTCGAGCACGCCGAGCGCGAACGCCTGCAGTGCGAGCAGCACCTGCGTGCACAGCATGATGGTGCGGCGGTCGAATCGGTCGGCGAACGCGCCGGCCCAGGTGCCCAAGAGCAGCATCGGCAAGAACTGAAACGCGACGTTGTATCCGAGATCGGAGGCCTTGCCCGTCAGGCGATACACGAGGTATGACGTGGCGGTGAGTTGCAGCCACGAACCGATCGTGGAGAGCAGCAGGCCGGAGAAATACAGCCGCGCATTGAAATTGGTGAGCGAACGGAACATGCCGGTCGCCGCGGCGGCGTCGCCGGAGCCGTCGACCGATGGCGCGGCCGTCGTGTCAGCCATCAAGCTTCAACGCAGAGATGAACACGTCGCCGGGCACTTCGACGCGCCCGATCGCCTTCATCTTCTTCTTGCCTTCCTTCTGTTTCTCGAGCAGTTTGCGCTTGCGCGAGATGTCGCCGCCGTAGCACTTGGCGAGCACGTCCTTGCGCTTGGCTTTCACCGTCTCGCGCGAGATGATCTTGCCCCCGATCGCCGCCTGGATGGGGATGTCGAACATCTGGCGCGGGATGAGGTCTTTCAACTTCTCGCACATGCGCTTGCCGTAGTCGTACGCCTTGTCGCGGTGCACGATGGTGCTGAACGCGTCGGCAGGCACGCCGTTGAGCAAGATGTCGACCCGCACGAGGTCGCTCGTGCGGTAGCCGTGCAATTCGTAGTCGAGGCTCGCGTAGCCCTGCGAGCGGCTCTTCAACTGGTCGAAGAAATCGACTACCACTTCGGCGAGCGGCACGAAGTATTGCATTTCCACGCGCTCGGGCGAGAGGTACTCGAGCTTGGTCATCTCGCCGCGGCGCGTCTGGCACAGTTCCATGAGTGCCCCGGTGTAATCCTTCGGGGTGATGATGCTGATCTTGAAGAACGGCTCTTCGATCGTGTCGATGTTGACGACGGCGGGCATCTCACTCGGATTCTCGACGATCTCCACCTCGCCGTCGGTGCGCAGCACGCGGTACTGCACCGACGGAGCCGTCGCGATGAGCGCCAAGTTGAACTCGCGCTCGAGACGCTCCTTGACGATCTCCATGTGCAACAGCCCGAGGAAGCCGCAGCGGAAACCGAAGCCGAGCGCACCCGACGACTCGGGCGCGTACGAAATGGATGCGTCGTTGAGCTTGAGTTTCTGCAGGCTCTCGCGCAGCACTTCGAAGTCGTCGGCGTCGATCGGGAAGAGACCGCAGAACACCATCGGCTTGGGGTCGCGGTAACCCTCGAGCGCGGCGGCGGCCGGATGCGCGACGTGGGTGACCGTCTCACCCGAGCGCGCCTCTCCGACGTCTTTGACTCCGGCGATGAGATAACCCACTTCCCCAGTGCCGAGCTCGGCGACTTCTTGCGTGGTCGGGCGGCGCGCGCCGATCTCGATCGCCTCGTGCTCGGCGGCGGCCTGCATGAAGAGCAACTTGTCGCGCTTGCGCATGCGGCCGTTCATCACGCGCACGCTCGACACGACGCCGCGGTACTGGTCGTATTGACTATCGAAGATGAGCGCTTGCAACGGCGCATCGGGGTCGCCTGCGGGGGCCGGAATGCGCGCGACCACCGCGTCGAGCAACTCGGGCACGCCCTCACCGGTCTTGGCGGAAATGCGCAAGATGTCTTCTGCGCGGATGCCGAGCACCTTCTCGATCTCCATCGCGAAACGATCGGGGTCGGCGGCAGGAAGGTCGATCTTGTTCAGCGCGGCGACGATCTCGAGGTCGTTCTCCAGCGCGAGATAGCAGTTGGCGAGCGTCTGGGCCTCGATGCCCTGCGCGGCGTCGACCACGAGCACGACGCCCTCGCACGCGGCGAGCGACCGGCTGACCTCGTAGC
>VFQT010001486.1_pt1 | contig 27897 bp, 20 predicted proteins | sample 3512381 | NCBI WGS metagenome assembly VFQT01 (sample SAMN10412376, study PRJNA504923) | tailings metagenome | isolation source: Relicate 2 Philex TSF3 active mining site | place: Philippines: Tuba, Benguet | collected 2017-08-29
CGACGAGGATGCGGTTCTTGTCGAGGTCGAGGAACTCGGCCTGGTGGTTGCCGCGGTCCTGCGGCCCGCCCCAGGTCGCGTAGTCGGCCCGCGCCCGGTGCTCGTCGAGCCCGACCTCGCGAAAGCCGCGCCAGGTGCGCCCCTCGTCGGCCGAGACGGCGGCGTGGAGGGTGTCGCGGTTGGTGAAGGCGTCCTCGCCCTTGCCGTCGGCGCCGGTGATCTCGGGCAGCGGCGCCTGGTTGGTCCAGAGCGCGAGCAGGCGACCGTCCGCGAGGCGGCCGAGCGTGGGCATGGTCAGGGTGCCGACGAACCGAGAGGGCGCGCCGGGGGTCCAGGTCTCGCCCTTGTCGCGCGAGAACGACTCATGGTGGAAATCCTGCGAGGTGCGCAGGAGCGCCCAGAGGGTGCCGTTGCGCAGCTCCACGACCGTCGCCTCGACGCCGCGGTTCTGCCAGCGGACGCCGCGATGGATGCCGCCGGCTTGGTGCGCGGGGGCGCTGATGACCGTGCGCGAGGCCCGCCACGAAAGCCCGCCGTCGTCGGACAGCCACATCGTGGTGCCGGCGCCGGCGTTGTGGGAGGGGACGAGGATCCGCTTGCCGCCGTCGACGAAGAGGGGCGAGCGGAGGATGCCGGGAAGGGTGAACAGGTTGTCGCGGCCCTTGCGCCAGTCGGCGCTCGCCTTGCCATCCTTGGTCGCCGCCACCCACGTGCCGTCGAGCCCGCCCTTGGATAGGAAGATGTGGTCCTTGATGGGCTGGATGCGGATGAACTCGCCGGTGCGCGGGTTGCGGACGATGGCGGGGGCCTCCTTGGCGATGCCGCCGTAGTTCGGGGGGTAATCCTTGTCCGCCTTGCGGTAGGTCCAGGTCTCGCCGTTGTCGCGGCTGACGAGGTAGCCGGGCTGCTTGCGGTCGCCATCGTAATGGCGGATCTCCGTCGCGCTCACCCGCACGAGGCCGCGTCCGGCATCCGCCGGGGGCGTGGCGACGACCCGGGGCTCCGGGAATTCGCCGGCGGTCGCGAGGGCGGCGGCGAGGAGGAGGAGGCGATACATGAGGTGGAAAAATGAAAAATGAAAAACGAAGAACGAAGGGATGCGGGAAATTAAAAATTAAGAATTAAAAATTAAAAGGAGCGGGGAAGGGGAAGGGGGAGGGGGATGGCTGGTGTAAAAAGTAGAAGGTAAAAGGTCAAAAGGGGGTGGTTGGGGGATGAAGGGCGAAGGACGGGAGGGGACGAATGAAAAATGGAGCGAGCCGGCCCTACCTAATTCAGCTTCACGGCGGCACAGAAGCACGGATTCCGATTTCTACGGAAACGAGCGGTAGCGAGTTCAACGCCGCTGACACCGCTGATACCGCTGAGTCCGCTACCGCTCCCCCAGGTCATGGACGTAGCCATGACCCTACCATGGACGCCTCGGCGAGGCGCCCCTACCTGGCGCCGTTGGCCCTGCGTCTGCACGAACCCGTGCTTCCGGGATTCCGTGCTTTCTGATCCCGATATTCCGTGCCACGTCCCGGCTTGGCTATGTCCGGGGAATCGCTTGGATGGCCGTCATGCAGGCCGGGCGACTTCTCCTTATGCTTGCGGTCGCCGGCGTCGCCCGGGCCGAAGCGCGAGCCGTCGGTGAGCCCCTGCCGCCCTTGCCCGCGGCAGCCAAGCTGGTCCTGTCCGAGGATTGGTCGTCGGGGCGCGTGGAGCCCTCGCGATGGTATTCGCCTCGCAAGCGCTGGGGTCAGGGCAACAACGGTGTCACCCCGGACAACGTCAGGGTGGTCCGGTCGACGGAGCTCGGTCCGCGCCACTACCTTGTCTGCCAGGCCAACGGCGACCTCTACGACGGCCCCGTGAAAGGCGCGGGCGGCAAGGTCACGCGCGTCGGGGGCATGGTCGTCAGCCGGACCTTCCTCGCCTCGGGCAGGTATGAGGTCGCCATCCGCATCGGCGGCCGCGCGCGTGTGGTCGGTGGACCGGAGGACCCCATCCGCCCCCGCGGCGCGGTGCCGGCGATATGGACCTACGGCTACCGCCTCCTCAAGGCGCCCGGGGACCCCGACGCCTTCCATCCGACGGTGCCCGCCTACAATCCCCACTTCAAGGTCTGGGGCGACTCCAATGAGCTGTGGTCCGAGATCGATTTTCCCGAGTTCGGCGCGCGCGGGGATTTCGACAAGGGCCTGTACAACGTCTTCCTGCAGCGCAAGCACCAGCCGCGGACGGGCGATGTCGCCTCGGTCATCGACGGCCGCTGGCACACCCTCGTGACCGAGTGGCGCACCGGCCTCGTCCCGCTGCCCGGGGTGACCGACGCCCAGGTCACATCCCACGGCGGCTTCCACTGGGTCCAGGACCGCTCGGTCGACATCAACCGCTACCTGGGCAACCCGCTCCGGCGACTGGGTCCGGACCGCTACGCCGTCTGCGCCGGCCTGCGCGCCACGCATTATATCGACGGCCGGAAGGTCGCGGAGAACCCCACCTTCGTGCCTTCCATGGCGGCCCAGCTCACGCTCGGCGTCTGGCTGCCGGAGTGGGGAGGTCCCGCGCCGTGGAAGGTCGCCGAGGTCGCCTTCGGCCCCGTGAGGGTCTGGCAATACAACGACCCCGGCGATGTCCGGGGCGTCATCGTGTCGGACGTGGCCGACAATTTCTGAGGGCAGGGGAGAGCGGGAGCCGTGGAGTTGGCCGGTTAGGGAGAAGCACAGCTTCACGGCGGCACAGAAGCACGGATTCCGATATCCCTGGTAACGAGCGGCAGCGAGTTCAACGCCGCTGACACCGCTGATACCGCTAAGTCCGCCACCGCTCCCCATCAGGTCATGGACGTAGCCATGACCCTACCCATCCCATACCGTCCCAATCGATTAAGCCATCAAGCGATTAAGCCCGTAACCGGCGTTGTCGCGCCTCAGGCGCCGAGCGACTTCATGTCGATCACGAAGCGGTACCGCACATCCTGCCTCAGCATCCGCTCGTAGGCCTCGTTGATCTTCTGGACGGGGATGAGCTCGATGTCCGAGACGATCCCGTGCTTGGCGCAGAACTCCAGCATCTCCTGGGTCTCGGCGATGCCGCCGATGCCCGAGCCCGCGAAGTTGCGGCGGGGGATGATGACGCTGAAGGCCGCCACCGAGAGCGGGTGCTCCGGCACGCCGACGAGGCAGAGCGTGCCGTCAAGGCGCACCAGCCCGATGTAGGCGTTGATGTCGTGCTGGGCCGAGACGCAGTCGAGGACGAAGTCCAGGCTGTTGGCGTGGCGCGCCATCGCGGCCTTGTCCGTCGAGACCACGACCTCGTGCGCGCCCAGCCGGAGGCCGTCGGCGACCTTCGAGGGCGAGGAGGTGAGGAGGACGACGTGGGCGCCCATCGCGCGGGCGATCTTGACGCCCATGTGGCCGAGGCCGCCGAGCCCGACGATCCCGACCTTCTTCCCGGGGCCGGCCTTCCAGTGGCGGAGCGGCGAGTAGGTCGTGATGCCGGCGCAGAGCAGGGGGGCGGTCGCGGCGAGGTCCATCCCCTCCGGGACGCGCAGGACGAAGGCCTCGTCGACCACGATGTGGCTGGAGTAGCCGCCGAGCGTCGGCCCGCCGAGGTGCTTGTCGGCGCTGTTGTAGGTGAAGGTCGCCCAGCTCGAGCAGTACTGCTCGAGGCCGGACTTGCAGCAGTCGCACGTCCGGCACGAGTCCACCATGCAGCCGACGGCGCCGATGGCGCCGGGCCGGAGCTTGGTCACCTCGGCGCCCACGCGCGTGACGCGGCCGACGATCTCGTGGCCGGGGACGCAGGGGTACATCGTGTTGCGCCACTCGTTGCGCGCCTGGTGGAGGTCCGAATGGCAGACGCCGCAGTAGAGGATCTCCAGCTCGATGTCCTTGGGGCCGGGCTCGCGGCGGACGATGGCCATCGGGGCGAGCGGGTTGGCGGGGGCGTTGGTGCCGTAGGCGCGGGCGGGGGTGGTGGACATGCCCTCCTATCGCCCGAAAATACCCGAGGCGCAAGTCGCGCCTCGAACTCGGGTCGGAACCCCCGGACGTCCCTCGCTGTTCCTTTCTCATGGCCTCCCGCGCGTTGCTCCTCCTCCTTGCCGCCGCCCTCGGCGCCGCGCCCTCCGCCTCCGGTCCCGGCTGGGTGAGCTATGGCGACGACCCCGCCGCTCCCCACGTGGTGCTGCTCGGGGGTGACGAGGAATATCGATCCGAGGAGGCCTTGCCCATGCTCGCCCGCATCCTGGCGGCGCGCCATGGCCTCCGCGCCACCGTCCTGCTCTCCCACGATGCCGACGGCACGGTGAATCCCAAGCGGGGCGATTCGCTGGCGCGTCCCGAGGCGCTCGACTCGGCCGACGCGCTCGTGCTGTCCCTCCGCTTCCGCCGCTGGGATGCCGCCGCGCTCGCTCGATTCGACGCGGCCCTCCGCCGTGGGGTGCCCATCGTGGCGCTGCGCACCTCCACCCATGCCTTCGCCGGCATCCCGGCCGACAGCCCCCAGGCTTGGTACAACTGGGACCGCGAGGGTGGGTTCGGACGGAAGGTGCTGGGCGAGACGTGGCTCACCCATTGGGGTCGCCATGGCGCCGAGGGCACCCTGACCCGCGCCGAGCCCTCGGCGGCCGGGCATCCCGTTCTCCGCGGCGTCGGCGAGATCTTCGGCGACAGCGATGTCTACGAGGCCTACCCTCCGGCCGACGCCACGGTGCTGCTGCGCGGCCTCGTCCTCAGGGGCATGGACCCCGCGGGGCCGCTCGCCGACACCGTCAAGCGCCGTGCCCGCGGCGACAAGGGCTCCCAGCCGGTCAACGACCCCGCGATGCCCGTCGCCTGGGTCCGCGAGGTGCCCAACGCCGGCGGCACCGTCAACCGCGTGCTGTGCACCACCCTTGGCGCCGCCACCGACCTCGCCGACCCCGACCTGCGCCGGCTCGTGGTCAACGGCGTCCTCTGGGGCCTGCGCCGCGAGGTCCCGGCCGCCGCCGACGTCGACCCCGTCGTCCCTTACCGTCCCTCCCGCTTCGCCTTCGACGGTTTCCGCAAGGGTCGCACGGCGGCCGAGCTCGGGGAGGCCGCGCGCTGAGACGAGACCATGCGCCCGCTCGGCCTCCTCCTTCTCCTCGCCGCCACGCTCGGCGCGGCCCCCCGCCTCGAGCTGCGTCCCGGCGACCATGTCGCCCTCGTCGGCGCGGGCGCCATCGACCGCCACCACCTGGGTGGCGACCTCGAGTCCTTGTTGCACGCCGCGCATCCCGGACACCGCCTCGTGGTCCGCAACCTCGGCTTCGCGGGCGACGAGGTGGACGTCCAGCCGCGCTCCGACGGCACCCCGCCGCTCGGGTTCTTCCTCGACATGACGCCCGGCATCCGGCGCGCCCGGTGGGGTTCGGGCGAGGGCGAGTACCATGTCGGCGCGCCCTTCCATGCCACCGTCATCCTCGCCCAGTGGGGCTTCAACGAGTCCTTCGCCGGCCCGGCGGGCCTCGCGGACTTCCGCCGCCGGCTGGACACCTGGGTCGCCGCGCAGCTCGCGACCGACCGTGGCCGCGGTCGCCCGCGGGTCGCCTTGCTCTCGCCCCACGCGATGGAGGACCTGCCGGTCTTCCCCCCCGGCCATGTCGCCGCCCGAAACGCCGACCTCGCCGCCTATTCGCGGGTCGTCCGCGAGGTCGCCGAGGCGCGCGGGCTCCCCTTCGTCGACCTCTTCGCGCTGACGGACGCCGCCTTCCGCGCCGCCCCCCATCCGCTCACGACCCAGGGCATCCATCTCGGCGCCGAGGGCCATGCCTTGCTCGCGCCGAGGATCCTCGAGGCGCTGCTCGGGCGTCCCGCCCCTCCGGCGGCCTCCCCCGCGCTGCGCGCCCTCGTCCGGCAAAAGGGCGCGGAATGGCGCGCGCGTCATCGCGTCGTCGACCAATTCAACACCTACGGCGCGCGCTCCCGCATCGCCTACGCGGACCATCGCGACCCCTCCCGCTCGGTCACCAACGCCCGCGTGCTCAACCAGGAGATGGCGCGCCGCGACGTCCGGACGGCCCGGCTCGACGAGGCGATCTGGGCGGCCGCCGCGGGCGGAACCCCGGAGGTCGACCTCGGGACGGGCCTGCCGCCCCTCGACGACGTGCCCGCCAACCTGCCGTCGCGCCCGCCGCTGTCGGCCGAGGCGACGCTCGCCCATCTCCGGGTGGCGCCGGGCTGCAAGGTCGAGCTCGCCGCCGACGAGTCGGCGTTCCCCGACCTCGCGAATCCCGTGCAGATGGCCTTCGACCCGCGCGGGCGCCTCTGGGTCGCCACCTGGCCGACCTACCCGAGCCGCCGTCCGGGGGATCCCCGTTCCGACAAGCTGCTCGTCCTCGACCTCGACCCCGCCACCGGCAAGGTCGTCCGCTCCACCGTCTTCCTCGAGGGGCTCAACGCGCCGACCGGCTTCCAGTTCCACCGCGACGGCGTCCTCGTCGTCCAGGCGCCGGACCTCCTGCTCGCCCGCGACACCGACGGCGATGGCCGGGCCGATTCCGTCGAGCCCGTGCTGCATGGCATCGACTCGGCGGACACGCACCACACCGCGAACTCGCTGACCCGCGAGCCCGGCGGCGCCATCACGCTCAGCGACGGCGTGTTTCACCGCGCGGCCTTCGAGACACCCTGGGGCCCGGTGCGCAACGCCGACGGCGCGGTCTACCGCCACGAGCCGCTCACCGGCCGCGTCACCCGCCACGCGCCCTACGCCTTCGCGAACCCCCACGGCCGCGCGCTCGACCGCTGGGGCGACGACCTCCTCATCGACGCCACCGGCAACCACACCTACTTCGGGCCGGCCATCTCCGGCCACCTCGACTCGGGCAAGCACCCGGCCTTCCCCGAGCTTTGGTCGCGCCCCAGCCGTCCCTCGCCCGGCGGCGCCATCCTCAGCAGCCGCCACTTCCCCGAGGATTGGCAGGGTCTCCTCCTCAATCTCAACGTCATCGGCTTCCGCGGCATCCACCGCGTCCGCCTCACCGAGGATGGCGCGGGGTTGGTCGGCAAGGCGCTCCCCGAGGGCCTGCTCTGGGCGGAGGACGGCGCGCCCAACTTCCGGCCCGTCGCGGCCGCCGTCGCGCCGGACGGCTCCGTCTATGTCCTCGACTGGTGCCAGCAGCTGATCGGCCACCTGCAGCATCATCTGCGGGATCCGAATCGCGACGACCGCCACGGCCGCATCTTCCGCATCACCTACCCGTCCCGTCCCCTGCTCAAGCCCAAGCCGGTCGCAGGCCGTCCGATACCCGAGCTGCTGGCGCTCCTCGGCGAGCCGGAGGACGGCGTCCGCGAGCGCGCGCGCCTCGAGCTCGAGGCGCGCGACCCGGCGGCCGTCCTCGCCGCGGCGAGGGCCTTCCTCGTTGCCGCCGACCGCGCGGCGCCCGGCTTCGAGCACCATCGTCTGGAGATCCTGTGGCTCCACGAGGCGTTGCTGGCGCCCGAACCCGACCTGCTGCGGTCGGTGCTGGGCTCGCCGGAGCCGCGGGCGCGCGCCGCCGCCGTCCGCGTCCTCGCCCATTGGCGCGACCGCCTGGCCGATCCGCTCGGCCTGCTTGCGCCGCTCGCCGCCGATCCCCACCCGAGGGTCCGGCTCGAGGTCGCCCGGGTGGCCAGCTTCTTCCGCGACGCCGACGCGGTCCGCGCCGCGCGGTTGCTTGTCCCGATGCTCGGCGAGACGGAGCGGCACCTCGCCTTCGTGGTCCGCCAGTCCTCGCTGCAGCTCCGCCGGTTTCCCGGGGCTGCCGGGGTGCTGGCCGCGCCCTTGCCGGCGGCGCCTACGGGCGCGGACGATGCGCCGTCCGACCTGGTGGGCGAGGCGCGCGAGCGCTTCCTGCTCGGGCGCGAGGTGTACCTTCGGGACGGCCATTGCGCCACCTGCCATCAGAAGGACGGCCGCGGTATGGCCGGCGTCTACCCGCCGCTCGACGCCCGGCGCTGGCTCGAGGACGACGAGCGCCTGGCCAAGATCGTCCTGCACGGCCTGCACGGCGCCATCCGGGTCCGCGGCGAGCCCTACGGCGCCGCCGCGGGCTCGCCGCCGATGCCCGGCTTCGGCGCGCTACTCGACGACCGCGAGATCGCCGCGGTGCTCACCTATGTCCGACACGCCTTCGGCAACCGCCTTCCGCCCGTTTCGCCCGCCACCGTCGCCCGAGTGCGCGCCGCCCATGCCGGCCGCACCGCCTTCTGGTCCGGCGCCGAGCTGGCGCCCGGGCGGGACGGGGAGCGCTGAGCCGCCGCCGTATGCGTTTGCCTCCCGGCGGGAGCCGCCCTTGGCTGGCCCCGCGATGGCGACCTTCCTCTGCATGAAGTGGGGCACCAAGTACGGCCCCGAGTACGTGAACCGGCTCCATTCCATGGTGCGGCGCCACATGTCGGGCCCCTTCCGCTTCGTCTGCCTGACCGATAACCGCGAGGGCCTCGACGCCGGCATCGAGACCTTCCCCATCCCGAGCCTCCGCCTGCCCCCGGGCAGCCCCGAGCGCGGCTGGACCAAGCTCGTGTCGTTCTCGCCCGAGCTCACCGCCCCCGGCGGCCCCCAGCTCAGCGGCCCGGTGCTCTTCCTCGACATCGACATCGTCATCGTCGGCCCGCTGGACGACTTCTTCCGTCACCCCGGCGAGTTCCTCATCATGCGCGAGCGGAAGCGCTTCCGCATCCAGGGCAACTCCTCGGTCTACCGCTGGACCGCCGGGGCGCATGGCGACGTCTTGGAGCACTTCCGCGCGAACCTCGACGCCGTCCGCGCCCGCCACCGCAACGAGCAGGAGTTCCTCGTCGACCGCCTCTCGCGCCAGGGCAAGGTCACCTATTGGCCCGAGACCTGGTGCCGCAGCTTCAAGCGCCATTGCGTGCGCTGGTTCCCCTTCTCGCTCTTCCAGGCGCCGACCATCCCGGAGGACGCCCGCATCATCGTCTTCCACGGCCTGCCCAACCCGCCCGACGCGCTCGTCGGCCGCAGCGGCAAGTGGTACCGGCGCGTCCTGCCGACGGCCTGGATCGCCGAGCACTGGCGCTGAGCGCCGCGAGGGGAAGCCCTCAGGCCGACGCGCCCGCCTCGTCCGCCCCCGCCTGGTCGCCGGCCGACTCCTCGGCCTCCGCGGCCTTCGCCTCGGCGGCGTTGCGGATGACGGGCTGGGCGTGGAGCGCGCCGTCGGGCAGCTTGGCCACGTAGCCCTGCGAGATGAGGAAGACGATGTCGGCGGCGACGGCCTTGCGCGCGGCCTCGTCGGCCTCGTCGGGCGCGAGCTTGGCGGCGAGCTGGGCGCCGTTGGCGCCGGGACGCGCGTCGAGCTCGGCCAGGACCTTGGTCATCCCCTCCGAGAACGTCGTGCGCTCGTCGCGGCACTTGCGGCGGACGCCGCAGACGAAGGTGATGCCCTTCGAGCCGCGCTTGTAGAGGTGGAAGCCCTCCTTGCGGAGGCGGCCGCGGATGCCGTTGGCGGTCGCGAGCGGGAAGTGGCGCTGCTCCTCGAGGATCCACTGGACGGACTCCTTGAGCGGGCCGGCGGGCAGCTCGGCGAGCAGGCGGCCGGGGAAGCGGACCCAGGGCAGGGCCTTGACCGCGGCGTCGCGGCGGTGGGCGAGGAGGAAGGCCTTCGCCGCGTCGAGCGACTCGAGCTGCTCGGGCTCGCCCTCCTTGCGGTCCTTGGGGACGTAGCGGAGCTGCTTGGACTGCGAGGCGAGCCAGGCGGCGACCACCTCGGGCTCGCGCACCATCTCGATGCCGGCCTTGAAGCGGTCGAAGGACATCCCGGCGAAGTGGCGGGCGTGGTGCTCGCGCAGGCGGCGCGTCCAGTCGTGGTGGTTGGGCGCGCCCAGCACCTGGCCGGTGCGGGGGCAGCGGCCGACCATCTGGAAGCTGCCCTTGGGCGCCTCGACCTCGACCTCGGTCGTGTCGAAGAAGGTGCCGAGATGGCGGCCCATGACGTGGGCGACCGCCTCCGGCTCCGAGAGGAAGGGCAGGCCGTCGGGCACCGAGACATGGAGCGACGCGCCCTCGGCGAGGGGCTTGGCGACGATCGAGAGGCGGTCCTCCTTCTCGAGGATGAGGGCGGCGACGTCGAAGAGCTGGTAGGTCACCTGGCTCTCGCGCATGGCCTTGCCGAGCAGCTCGAACTTGGCGTCGTCGGGGTAGAACTCGCAGGCAACGGCGAGCCGGGGCGGCTCGGGACGCTCGAAGCCGCGGTCGTCGCCGCGACGACCGTCGCGCCGGGGTCCGCGGTCGTCCCGACGTTCCGGACGGGGGCCGTCGCGCCGCTCGGGGCGGGGCCCGTCGCGGCGGGGGCCGCGGTCATCGCGGCGGTCGGGACGGGGGCCGCGGCCGCCGGAGCCGCCGGCGCGCACGCTCTCCGCGGGGCCGCTCGCCCAGGCGGGTCCGAAGCCGAGCGACGAGAGGTCGAACGACTCGGAGGGTTCGGGCTTCGGATCGGGCTCGGAGGACATCGCCCGGACTGTCCCACGGCCCCGCCCGCCTTGGCAAGCGCGGGTCGCGCCTTTTTTTCTTGCGCCGAGGCGCCGCGCTCGGCACTTCTCCCAGCCTTCCCACGCTCAGGTGGTGGAATGGCAGACACGCATGCTTGAGGTGCATGTGCCGAAAGGCGTCAGGGTTCAAGTCCCTGCCTGAGCACCACTCTCGAACGACCCGGCCCCGCGCCGGGTCGCTCCTTTTTGCGGGTCCGCGCGCATTCCGCTTTTCCTCCGGGGGCGGGCCGTGCAAGCGTCCGCCATGCCCGGCAACCCGCTGAACGTCCTCATCCTCGGTTCCGGCGGCCGCGAGCACGCCCTGCTCAAGGCCTGCCTCCGCAGCCCCCGCGTCGCCGCCGTCCGCGTCGCCCCCGGCAACGGCGGCATGGCCCTCGAGGCCGAGTGCCTCGCGGTCGACCCCTGCGATCCCGCCGCGGTCGTCGCGCTCGCCCGCCGCGTCGGCGCCGACCTCGTGCTCGTCGGTCCCGAGGGCCCCCTCGCCGCCGGCGTCGTCGACGCCCTCGAGGCCGCCGGCATCCTCGCCTACGGCCCGCGCGCCTCCGGCGCCCGGCTCGAGGCGAGCAAGGCCTTCTGCAAGGACTTCCTGCTGCGCCACCGCATCCCGACCGCGGCCGCCGCCACCTTCACCGCCGTCGCCCCCGCGCTCGACCGCGTGCGCGCCGGCAAGTTCCCCGTCGTCCTCAAGGCCTCCGGCCTGGCGGCGGGCAAGGGCGTCGTCATCGCCAAGGACCTCGCCGAGGCCGAGGCCGCGCTGCGCGACATGCTCGAGGCCAAGGTCTTCGGCGCCAGCGGCGACGAGGTGCTGGTCGAGGAGTTCATGGAGGGCGAGGAGGCGTCGATCATGCTCGTCGTCTGCCGCGACCAGTACCTGATGCTCCCCGCGAGCCAGGACCACAAGCGCGTGGGCGAGGGCGACACCGGCCCCAACACCGGCGGCATGGGCGCCTACGCCCCCGCGGCCGTCGTGACGCCCGAGGTCGAGGCGCGCGTCCGCGCCGAGATCATCGCGCCCACCCTCGCCGGCCTGCTCGCCGACGGCATCGACTACCGCGGCACCCTCTATGTCGGCATCATGGTCACGGCCGAGGGCCCCAAGGTGGTGGAGTTCAACGTGCGCTTCGGCGACCCCGAGTGCCAGGTGCTCCTGCCCCTCGTCGACGGCGACCCCATCGAGCTGTTCGAGTCGGTCGCCCGCGGGGCCTACCGCTCCGCCCAGATGGGCGTGCGCCCCGGCGCCGCGCTCATCGTCATCCTCGCCGCCCACGGCTATCCCGCCGCGCCCCGCCTCGGCGATCCCGTCGAGCTCCCTGCCTCCCTCCCCGAGGGCGTCGACCTCGTCCACGGCGGCACCAAGCGCCTCCCGGACGGCCGTCTCGTGACCTCGGGCGGGCGCGTCATGGGGGTCGTCGCCCGCGGCGCCACCCTCGCCGAGGCCGCCCGCCGCGCCTACGCCGCCGTCCCCACCGTCCGGATCCCCGGCAGCCACCACCGCCGCGACATCGGCGCGCGCCAGCTTCGCCGCGACGGCGCCGCCTGAGCGCTTGAATCCCCGTCCGCGCCCCGCACCCTCAGGCCCATGCCCGCCGAGCGCGACACCGTCCTCCTCGTCTGCTCGGGCAACACCTGCCGCAGCCCCATGGCCGCGGCGCTCCTGCGCGCCGCCCTGGCCAAGGAAGGCGGGCGCCTCGCCGCGCTCCGCGTGGAGTCCCGCGGGCTCGCGGCCCTTCCCGGCCAGCCCGCCTCGCCCAATGCCGTGCGCGCGCTCCGTCCCATCGGCCTCGCCCTGTCCGACCATTCCAGCCGCCCGCTGGAGCAGGCCGACCTCGACCGGGCCGCGGCCGTCCTCGTCATGGGTTCCGGACACCTGCGCGCCCTGCGCGAGGGCGCCGAGCGCCTGCCGGAGCTGACGGCTCTCCTGCGCGGCCATCTCCCCGAGGGGAAGGGCAGGGAGATCCCCGACCCGTTCGGCGGGGATCTGGCGGAATACGAGTCCTGCCGCGATTCCATGATTGAAGCCATGCCGGGAATCCTCGCTATCCTGCGGGAGCGTCTCGCATGAGCGTCTCCCCCGTCATCAGCCTCGGTTCCGACCACGCCGGCTTCGCGCTCAAGGGCGCGTTGCTCGCGCATCTCGCGGCCCGCGGCGTCGCGACGCTCGACCGCGGCACCCATTCCGCCGAGTCCTGCGACTACCCCGTCTACGCCAAGGCGGTCGCTGCCGATGTCGTCGCCGGCGCCGCCGGCTTCGGCGTCCTCGTCTGCTCGACCGGTATCGGCATCTCGATCGCCGCCAACAAGGTCCCCGGCATCCGCGCCGCGCTCGTCCACGACGCCGCCACCGCCGACCTCGCGCGCCGGCACAACGACGCCAACATCCTCTGCCTCGCCGGCGCCACGACCTCTCCCGAGACCGCCATCGCCTGCCTCGAGGCCTTCCTCGCCGCCGCCTTCGAGGGCGGCCGCCACGCCCGCCGCGTCGCCCAGATCGAGCCCCCCCGCTGAGCCTTTCCCCCATGTCCGCCATCAAGAACACCCCCCTCGCCCAGCTCGACCCCGAGGTCGCCGCCTGCATCCGCGCCGAGCTCGCGCGCCAGCAGTCGCACATCGAGCTCATCGCCTCGGAGAACTTCACCCTCCCGGCCGTGATGGAGGCCCAGGGCAGCGTCCTGACCAACAAGTACGCGGAGGGCTATCCCGGCAAGCGCTGGTACGGCGGCTGCGAGCACGTCGACGTCGTCGAGCAGCTCGCCATCGACCGCGCCAAGCGACTCTTCGGCGCCGACCACGCCAACGTCCAGCCCCACTCCGGCAGCCAGGCCAACGCCGCGGTCTACTTCGCCACGCTCAAGCCCGGCGACAAGATCCTGACGATGAACCTGTCGCACGGCGGGCACCTCACCCACGGCAACGCCGCCAACTTCTCGGGCAAGCTCTACAGCGTCGTCCACTACGGCGTCGGCGCCGACGGGCGCATCAACTACGACGAGGTCGCCGAGATGGCCCGCAAGGAGAAGCCCCGCATGATCACGGTCGGCGCCTCCGCCTACGCCCGCGAGATCGACTTCGCCCGCTTCGGCGCGATCGCCAAGGAGAACGGCGCCCTGCTGCTCGCCGACATCGCCCATATCGCCGGGCTCGTCGCCGGCGGCGTCCACCCCTCGCCCGTCCCCCACGCCGACTTCGTCACGACCACCACGCACAAGACCCTGCGCGGCCCCCGCGGCGGCCTGATCCTCTGCAAGGCCGAGCACGCCAAGGCCATCGACTCGAGCGTCTTCCCCGGCGCCCAGGGCGGCCCCCTCGAGCACGTCATCGCCGCCAAGGCCGTCTGCTTCGGCGAGTGCCTCAAGCCCGAGTTCAAGGCCTATGCCGCCCAGGTGGTGGCCAACTCCAAGGCCCTGGCCGCGGCCCTCGTGTCCAAGGGCTTCCGCCTCATCAGCGGGGGGACGGATAACCACCTCGCCCTCATCGACCTCCGCCCCAGCCATCCCGAGGTCACCGGCAAGGATGCCCAGAACGCCCTCGATGCGGCCCATATCACGACCAACAAGAACACGGTGCCCGACGAGACCCGCAGCCCCTTCCAGGCCAGCGGGATACGCGTGGGTACCGCGGCCGTGACCTCCCGGGGCATGGTCGAGGCCGACATGGCGGTCATCGCCGAGGCCATCGCCATCGTCCTTTCCGGTCCCTCCGACCCTGCCAAGATCGCCGCCGGCCGCGCCCTCGCCGAGGGGCTCTGCCAGCGCTACCCCCTCCCTTACGTCGGTTAACCTCGTTTTAACATAGGTTTTTACTTTCCAACTCGACATCGAACCCGCATTATCGGAAGTCCTTACCCCCCACCACCCATGAACACCCCCTCCCGCAATCGCTCCGGCTTCACGCTGATCGAGCTGCTCACCGTGATCGCCATCATCGGTATCCTGGCCGCCGTCCTCTTCCCCGGCGTTCAGGGCGTGATGAAGGCCGCCAAGAAGTCGTCCGCCCAGACCAAGCTGACGAACATCGCCAAGGCGTACGTCAACTTCAACAACTCCGGTTCCGGAGGCAAGTTCGTCAAGGCCGGCGCCTGGTCCGTGACCGCCAACACCCAGGCCGCGACCATCGCCGACTTCGCCGCCGTCCTCGCCTTCAACGTCGACCTCAACGAGGCCGAGATCTGGTACGTCGAGGCCGACGCCGCCAACGAGTCCGCCGTCTTCCCCAAGCAGGTCCTCGAAGGTTCGGGCGACTCCCGCACCATCGCCACCAAGGTCTCCAGCGCCTCGGCTGACAACGGTTACATCTCCTGGACCGCCTACTCCCCCACCACCCGCAACATCGGCTCGACCACCCCTCTCGTCTGGACCCGCGGTCTGGGCACCGACGGCAAGTGGACCGCCGCTGACGGCGTCTGGGGCTCCGAAGGTGGCCACATCGGCTTCGGCGACGGCCACGTCGTCTGGGTCTCCAACACCACCGACGACGAGTCCAAGTTCGTCGACCGCGTGACTGCCGGCCAGACCACCGAGAACTGGAAGCGCGCCATCAGCTCGACCCTCTTCGCGGGCACCGAGCTGAAGTCCAAGTAATCCCAAGCGGATCGCTTGCCCGACGGGCCCCGGCGACGGGGCCCGTTTCTTTTGTGTCGGTGGCGCGCCGCGCCGCGGCTTCACGGCTTCGCGGACGCAAGGGAGCACGGAATCACGGAATCACGGAGGCACGGAAGGTGCCGGAATTAAAAGCAGGCTGCATCGGGTGGGGTCATGGCCACGTCCATGACCTGATGAGGAGCGGTGGCGGACTCAGCGGTGTCAGCGATGTCAGCGGCGTGGAACTCGCTGGCGCTCGTTGCCTTGGATATCGGACCCGTGCTTCCGTGAAGCTGTGCCACTGTGAAGCCGTGCCGCCGTGATGCCGACTTCTGTGAAGCCGTGATGCCCGCGCCTGTTCCCTTAAGCCATTTGGCGATTAAGCCATTAAGCCACATCCGGCACCGCTGAATCCCTTCCGCTTACATCGCTTTCATCCTTTTTATCCATTCTGTCTTCCGCATCCCGCATTCCTTTCCCCCTTCCCCTTTTTAATTCTTAATTCTTAATTTTTAATTTCTCCGTCTCTCGCGCCCTCCTTTTACCCTCTACTTTTCACACCCCCTGTCCCCCGCTCCCGCCCCCTCATGCTCCTCCTCGACTGGATCCAGGCCATGCGCCCCCGCACCCTCGTGGCGGCGGCCATCCCGGTCGCGATCGCGGGCGCGGTGTACCGTCTCCACGCCCCGGCCCATGAAGGCTGGGTGGGGTCCCTCCTCTGGTGCGCCGGTTTCGCGCTGCTCGCCCAGATCGCCAGCAACTTCGCCAACGACCTGGGCGACGGCCTGCGCGGCACCGATGGCGCCGGGCGGCTCGGTCCCCCTCGGGCCGTCGCCGACGGGCGCATCTCCGCCCGCGCCATGGCCTGGGGCGTCACCGCCGCCGTCTTCCTCGCCTTCCTGACCGGGCTCGTGGCCGCCGCCGCCGACCCCTGGCTCATCCTCGCCGGCGTCCTCGCGCTGGTGCTGGCCCTTGGCTACACCCTCGGTCCCTACCCGCTGGCCTACAAGGGCCTCGGCGATGTATTCGTGGTCGCCTGCTTCGGCATCCAGGCGACCGTGCTCACCGGCTACGTGCTCTGGCGCGACGCCGCCTTCCATCCTCCCTACGATCCCGTCCCCTGGTCACCCCTTCTGGTCGCGCTCGCGGTGGCGGGCCTCGGCCTCGGCTGCCTGGCCGACAATCTCCTGCTCGCCAACAACGCCCGCGACCTCGAGACCGACGCCGCCGCGGGGAAGCGCACCACGGTCGTCCGCTTCGGCCTCGGCTTCGCCCGCAACCTGCACGCCTTCAACCTCGTCGCCGGCCTCGGCTGCCTCGCCTGGGTCTTCGGCTGGCCGCCGCTGCTTTTGGCCCCGCTCGCCCTCGTCGACCACCTCGGCTTCCGCCGCGCCGCTTCCGGCCGCGATTTCGCGCCCTTCCTCGCCCGCGCCGCCCTCTTCCTGCTCCTTGCGGGCGCCCTGTGCATAACGGGCGCTTGCCTCGGCTGGGGCGCCGCGGTTCGCTGAGGTCCACCCCCATGGGCCTCCCGGAGAAGCTCCCCGACCGCCTCGAGCTCGTCGTCGCCGACGTGGCCCGCCCGTCGTGGGACGAGTACTTCATGGCCACGGCCCTCCTGCTCAGCTCGCGCTCGAGCTGCGAGCGCCTGCATGTCGGCTGCCTGATGGTCTCGGCGCCTCCGCATCCCAACCGCATCATCGCCGCGGGCTACAACGGCTTCCTGCCCGGCGCGCCCCACGACTCCAAGGTCCGCGACGGCCACGAGCAGGCGACCGTCCACGCCGAGCAGAACGCCGTCGCCGACGCGGCCAAGCGCGGCATCCGGCTCGAGGGCGCGGTCTGCTACGTCACCCACTATCCCTGCGTGAACTGCGCGAAGGTCCTCGCCTCCGCCGGCATCGCCGAGATCCGCTACCGCCACGACTACCGCAACGACCCCATCGTCGCGGAGCTCCTCGCCCAGTCGGGCATCAAGGTCGTCCGGCTCGCCTGACCGTGCCCGCCCGCCTCGCCGGCCAGGTGCTGCTCGCGCATCCCTCGCTCGAGGATGCCAACTTCCGCCGCGCGGCGGTCCTGCTCCACGCCCACGACGCGGCCGAGGGCGCCTTCGGCGTGATCCTGAACCGCCCCCTCGACCGCGCGCTGGGCGCCGTCGAGCGCCGTTTCCGCGACGGCCCCCTCGCCCAGGTCCCCCTCTATGCCGGCGGGCCGGTGCAGGAGGACCGCCTCGCCTTCGCCGCTTGGACCCTCGGGCGCGACGGCCTGCGCGACGTGCGCTTCGGGTTGGACGAGGCGGAGGCCGCCGCGGCCATCGTCCGGCCGGATTGCCGGCTGCGCGCCTACGTCGGCCATTCCGGCTGGTCGGCCGGCCAGCTCGAGCGCGAGCTCAAGCTGGGCGCGTGGGTGGTCGCCCCGCTGGGACCCGAGGCCGAGACCTTGGTCGGGGAGGATCTCTGGCGCCGCTGGCTCCGGCGCGCGCAGCCCGAGCTCGGCCTCACCCTGGACGCGCCGGGGGATGTTGGGTTGAATTGAGGCGATTTGAAAAACGAAAAACGAAGGGGCGAAGGGCGAAAAACGAAGGGCGAAAAACGAAAAAAGGGAGGGTGAAAAACGAAGCTCGTCGGACGAAGAAGGAAAAATGAAAGGGAGTGCTAAAGAGCGGGACAGAAGGGGCTAAGGACAAGACGTCAGGGGTGCGGTGGGCGGAAGTGCGTCTCAGCGGGTCGCCATCAGGCCACCCCCTTCGCAGTCGGCTTGGAGCCACCGGCCACTTTTTCGTTTTTCGCCCCTTCGCTTTTCGTTTCTCACCCTGCCTTCACCAACCCCGCGATCTCCTTGAATCTCGGGTGCTCCGCCCCGCCCATGAGGGAGTAGGCGACCGTCTCCACGGGCAGCACGTGCGCGCCCGCCCGGCGCAGGGCCTCGAAGGCCATCGCCTGGTCGGCCGGGCGCCGCGCGCCGATCGCGTCGCCGAGCAGCGTGACCCCGAAGTCCTCGGCCAGCGCCTGCACGGCGGTCTGGTGGACGCAGATGGGCCCCTCCACGCCGGCGAGCAGCAGATGGTCGACCCCGCGGTCGCGCAGGGCCTCGAGCAGCCCCGGCGCCCCCAGCGCCGAGAAGGCGGTCTTGGCGAAGACGGGGCAGCCCTCGCCGGCCGCCGCGAGGAGCGAGGGTTCGGTGGGGCCCAGCTTCGCGGGCACCTGCTCCGTGGCGAGGATGGGCAGCCCGAGGAGGCGTGCGGTCGCGGCCGCCAGCCGGCAGCGGGCGAGCACGCCGTCGCCGTCGGGGATGGCCCCGAGGAAGGGGGCTTGGACGTCGATGAGCAGCAGGGCGGCGGGCATGGTCCCATCCTGGCAGGACTTCCGGCCGGGGACAATCCCCGACGCCCGATGTCCCTTGCCCTCCGCCCGCCGTTTCCCTCAGATGGTCGCCATGGAATGGCAGGTCAAACCCATCGCCCGCGCGTGCGCCGTCACCGGCCGCGAGCTCGTCCCGGGCGACCTCGTCACCTGCATCGTGCACAAGCCCACCGGCGCCCCGATGGAGCGCGCCGACGTCCTGCGCGACCATGCGGGTGAGTTCAAGGCCACCGGCCTCGTGCTCGGCCGCTGGAACCGCGAGGTCAAGGAGCGCGGCGAGGAGGAGAAGGCCCTGCGCGCCCAGCTCCTCGCCTCCCGCGAGGAGTTCTTCCTCTCGCTCTTCGAGGACCCCTCCGATCCCGCCGGCGAGAAGGCCATCCTCAAGCACATCCTCGCCCTGCTGCTCGAGCGCCGCCGCCTGATCAAGCCGGCCGGCCCCGCCGAGGCCGGCGCGATTCCCTACCTCCACGTCCGCACCCAGCAGGTCCTGCAGGTGCCCGCGGTCGACCTCCAGCCCGAGGATATCCAGCGCGTGCAGGCGACGCTCGACCTCCTCATCGCCTGACCATGATCCCCCGCGCCCTCGCCGCCCTCGCCGCCCTGCTGGTCGCCGGCTGCACCCCGGACCTGCCGGAGGACGTCTTCACGGTCTACATCGAGGCCCCTGTCTCCGCTCCCGCCAGCGGGCAGGCCCCCGTCCGCCTCGCCGTCAGCGGCGTGCAGGTCTCCGTCCTCCGCATCCCCGTCGTCCCCGCCGAGTACTTCCTCAACACCGAGGTCGTCGAGGCCGGCGACCCGGACATCCGCTCCACCTGGCTCCTCGTCCAGACCGACCCCAAGGTCGCGCAGGCCCTCATGCGCACGACGAGCCTCGCGGAGTCCCTCGGGAAGAAGCTCGTGCTGGTGGTCAACGACGAGGCCGTCGGCATCATGCCGATCAACGAGCCCATCCAGGACGGCAACCTGTTCTTCGCCGTGGAGCGCGGCAACCTCGGCGCCCGCAAGGCCGCGGAGTATTGGTCCGAGCGGATGAACCGCTCCATCCTCCTGTTCCGTCAGTGGCGGGAGAAGGAGGAGAAGTGAGCCGTCTCCTGCGGCTCGCCCTGCTGCTCGCCCCCGCGCTCGGCGGCGCCGTCGAGGTCGCCTGGCCGACCGCGATGCCCCGCCCGGACATCCGCCAGCCGGAGACCTTCGTCCAGCCCACCGCCTCGGGCAAGCTGGAGTCCGGCCTCTTCGGCATGACGCGCAACGACGGCACCCGCTTCCACGAGGGCGTCGACATCAAGCCCCTCGCCCACGACGGCCGCGGCGAGGCGGTCGACCTCGTCCGCGCCGCCATGCCCGGGCGCGTGGCCTACCTCTGCCCGCGCGCGACCGGCCCCTACGGCCGCTACATCGTCCTCGAGCATCCCGAGTCCGGCCTGCCCGCCTACTCGCTGTACGCCCATCTCGCCTCGATCCGCGGCGACCTCATGCTCGGCGGCATCGTCCGCGCCGGCCAGCCGCTCGGCATCATGGGCAGGAGCTCGGGCGACGAGCCCATCCCGCGCGAGCGCGCCCACCTGCATTTCGAGATCGGGCTGCGGCTCTCCGACGGCTTCGATTCCTGGAAGGCGCGGCAGGCCGACATCCGGCGCGAGGACAACCCCCACGGCAATTTCCATGGATGGAACCTCGCCGGCCTCGACCCGCTGCCGCTCCTCGGCAAGAAGTCCGTCGACCTCCAGACGGTCGTGAACGACCTGCCCGCCGCCCTCGTCGTCAAGGTCCGCACCCGCCGCACCCCGGACTTCGTCCGCCGCCACCCCCAGCTCGTCACCGCCTCCGCGCTCGGCGCCGCCGGCTGGGAGGTCGAGCTGACCTGGCACGGCCTGCCCAAGCGGTGGAAGCCCCTGATGGAAGGCGCGCCCGGACTGCCGCTCTCGGGCTGGCGCATCGACGCCATCAAGGAGCAGGAGCGCGGCCGCCTGGAGCGCCGCCAGATGCTCGCCAAGGGGACGAATTCGCCCGGCGTCACGCTGCGCCGGACGATGGAGCTGGCGCTGGGGCCGTAGCGCGGCCCTACATCGGAAATGCCGGGCCGCGCGAGCGGAGCTGCTGAAATGCGGGGCGGCGGGTGGGCTGGGCGGAACTCGCAGGCGCTCGTTGCCTATGTGCCAGAAGTGGCAGGTGCACGCAGGCAAGGAGTCAACGGGCTCATCGAGTTCTGGTCCGCCGACACCGCGGTCCCGCTGCTCAGCTGCTCAGCTCCTCAGCTACCCCTCCACCCCCGCGCTCGCCTCCGCGCGGACCGCCGCGCCCTCGGGCAGGTCGGTGTCCGCCAGCGCCGCGAACGCCACCATCGCGGCGTTGTCGCCGCAATGGCGCGGCTCGGCGATGAGGAGCGGGACGCCGCGCCGGGCCGCCACCGCCTGCAGCCGCGCGCGCAGGGTCCGGTTGTTGGCCACGCCGCCCGAGAGGCCGACCGAGCGGCACGCCTGCGCGTCGAGCGCCGCCCCGAGCTTGGACTCCAGCTGGGCGACGACCGCCTCCTGGTAGCCGGCGCAGAGGTCCGGCAGCGCCGCGGCCAGCTCGGCCTCCGTCAGCTTCTCCACTTGGTAGCGCAGCGCGGTCTTCAGGCCCGAGAAACTCAGCCGTGGGTCGGCGCGCTCGGGGATGCCGCGGGGGAAGGCGAAGCGCGCGGGGTCGCCCGCCGCGGCGCGCCGCTCGACCAAGGCGCCGCCGGGGTAGGGCAGGCCCATGAGCTTCGCGCCCTTGTCGAGGGCCTCCCCCGCGGCGTCGTCGACCGTGCGGGCCACCACCGTCATCCGCAGGTCCTCGCCGAGGCGCACCACGAGGGTGTTGCCGCCCGAGACCACCAAGCCGAGGTGCGGGAGCAGCGCCGCGCGCGCCGCGGCGAAGCCCGCGGGGTCGGCCGCGTGGAGCGCCAGGAAGGGCGAGTGCACGTGGGCGCGCAGGTGGTTCACCCCGACGAGGCGGGCGCCGTGGGCGAGGGCGAGGGCGCGCGCGAAGGCCACGCCCAGCGAGAGGCAGGGCAGGAGTCCCGGGCCGCGGGTCACGGCGACCACCTCCGGCGGGGTCGCGCGCAGGTCGTCGCCGAGCTCACGGAGCAGGAGGGGCAGGGCGGCGAGATGCTCGCGGCTGGCGAGGTCGGGCACCACGCCGCCGTGCCGGGCGTGCAGGTCGACCTGGCTCGCGACCAGCTCGCGCACGAGGCCCCGCGCCGGGTCCAGCAGGGCCAGGGCGGATTCGTCGCAGGAGCTCTCGACCGCGAGGATCACGGCCCAAGGGTTGCCGTACCCGCCCCCGCCGTCCAGCGGGAAGCGGCGGTTTCCGCTGGCGAGCCGCCCCGCGTCGGCCACCGTCTCCCCATGGCGCATCGCGAGACCCTGCTCGCCGAGCTCCGCCGCCGCGCGGCGGGCGGCGTCCTGCGCTTCGACGCCTTCGTCGAGGTCGTCCTCTTCCATCCGGCCGCCGGCTACTACGCCGCGGACCGTGTGCGGGTGGGCCGCCGGGCCGACGCCGACTTCACGACCGCCGCCGCGCTCGGCCCCGTCTTCGGCGAGTTGCTCGCGGAGGCCGCCGCGGGCATCCTCGGCGACCTCTCCGGCCACACCTTGGTCGAGGTCGGCGCCGAGCCCGGCCCCTCGCCCCTGGCTGCGGTCGCCCATCGCTTCGCCGCGCACCGTGTCCTGCGGCTCGGGGCCGACCTCGACCTGCGCGGCCCGTGCGTGCTCGTCGCCAACGAGCTCCTCGATGCCCAGCCCTTCCGTCGCCTGCGGTTCCATGAGGGACGTTGGGTGGACCTCGGGGTGCGGGTGCTCGATGATGGGTCGCTCGCCGAGGCCATCCACGGCGCGCCCGCCGATCCCGAGGGGCGGACCCTGGTCGCGACCTTGCCCGACCCTTGGCACGAGGGCGCGACGCTCGACATCGCGCTCTCGGCCGAGACGCTCCTCGCCCGACTCCTTGGCGGGGGGTGGACGGGCGCCGCCATCCTGCTCGATTACGGCAAGCCCCTGCCGGAGTTGCTCGCCGGCTCGCCCGGCGGCACGGCGCGCGCCTACCGTGCCCATCGGTTGCACGGTGACCTGCTGGCCGACATCGGGGAGCAGGACCTCACCTGCCACGTCGCCTGGGATCGGCTGGAAGCCGTCTTGCAAGCCGCCGGCTTCGCCCCCGCCCGCACCGAGCGCCAGGAAGCCTTCCTCGTCCGCCACGCCGCCCCCGCCCTCGAGCGGCTGGTCGCCGCGGGCAACCTCGAGGCGGTCGGGGCCCTGAAGGCCCTCACCCACCCGGCCCATTTCGGGGGTAAGTTCCAGGTCCTTTGGGGACGGCGTTGACCTCGCCCCCCTCCCTTTCAAGATGAGGGGACCATGCGCGCGCTCCTTGCCTCGCTGACCCTTTCCTTGGCCGCATCCCTGCCGGCCCAGGTCCAACTCCTCGAGGCCTTCGAGGGCGATGGCTTCGGCACCTGGCAGGTGGAGGGCTCCGGCTTCGGACTGGCTCCCGTCCCGGGCCGTCTTGACGGCGTCAATGGGGTGTTCACGGGCTTTGCCGGCGGGGCTCATGCCTGTTCGGCCCATGGGGGCGACGCGGGCAAGGGCGTGCTGACCTCGCCGGAGTTCACCGTCACCCAGCCGCATCTCGCCTTCCTCGTCGCCGGCGGCGACCACAAGGGAGGCACCTGCGTCCAGCTGCTCGTCGGCGGCAAGGTCGTCCGCGAGGCGACCGGGCCCCGTTCCCTGCAGTTCAGCCAGGTCGATTGGGATGTCTCCGAGTTCAGGGGTCGCCGCGCGACCCTGCGCCTCGTCGACAACCGCACCGACGGGTGGGGCATCATCGCCGCCGACCATTTCGTCCTCAGCGCCCAGCCCAAGCCCGCGCTTCCCCGCGACGGCTCCGGCAAGCTGCCCCTGGCGGCCAAGCTCGCGCGCGTGCCCGGAGAGGGCTCCGCCGCCGTGCCCGAGGGCGCCGACCTCCGCGTGGTCGCCACCCGCAAGGCCCATGGCATCGCCGCGCCGACCGCCATCGCCTTCGGCAACGACGGCACGCTCTTCATCTCCGAGACACCCCGCTTCCGCAAGGGCGTCGAGGACGACCGCGACAACCTCTTCTGGTACCTCGACGACCTCGCCGCCGCCACCACCGCCGACCGCGTCGCGCTCCACCGCAAGTGGGACCATCGCCGGCCGTTCGCCGAGTTCACCGAGCGCTCCGAGATCGTCCGACGCCTGGACCAGCGCGCGCCCGACGGCTCCTACGGCCGCGTCCGCATCTTCGCCGACGGCTTCGACGACGTGCTCGACGGCACGGCGGCCGGCGTCTTCGCCTGGGACGACACCGTCTACTTCGCCTGCATCCCGCACGTCTGGATGCTGCGCGACGGCGGCCCCGACGGGCGCTCCTCCGCGCGCCTCTCCGCGCAGGACGGCTTCGGCGTCCGCGTCTCCTTCTCGGGCCACGACCTCAACGGCTTCGCCATGGGTCCCGACGGACGTCTCTACGGCACCCTCGGCGACCGCGGTTTCAACGGCGTCACCAAGGACGGGCGGAAGCTGGATCATCGCAACCGCGGCTTCATCTTCCGGTTCGAGCCCGACGGCTCCGGTTTCGAGATTGTCCACGACGGCCTCCGCAACCCGAAGGAGATCGCCTTCGACGCGCTCGGCCACGCGCTGACGGTCGACAACAATTCCGACCAGGGCGACGCCGCCCGCGTCGTCCAGGTGGTCGATGGCGCCGATTCCGGCTGGGAGATGGAGCACCAGACGATGCACACCTTCCACCGGCAGGTCGGCCTCGAGGTGCGCCCCCCCTCGCGGTGGATGGATGAGCGACAGTGGCACCTCGCCAACGAGGAGCAGCCCGCCTTCCTCCTCCCGCCCATCGCCCATGTCACCTCGGGCCCCTCCGGCCTGGCGTACAACCCGGGCGCCGGCTTCCTCGCCTCCGAGGTCGGTCGATTCGCCATCTGCGACTATCGCGGCTCGGCCGCCGGCTCGGGCATCCAGTCCTTCGCCGTCGAGCCCGTCGGCGCGGCACTCCGCGTGACCGACGCCCGCCCCCTCGTCTGGGGTGTCGCCGCCACCGACGTCGACTACGACTGGCAGGGTCGCCTCGTCATCGCCGACTTCATCGGCGGCTGGGCCACGCACGACGATGGCCGGATCCTCCAGGTGACCGCGCGCGCGCCGCATCGCGCGCCCGAGGTCGCCGGCGTGGCCGAGCTCATCCGCGTCGGCTTCGCCGCGCGGCCCGCCGCCGAGCTCGCCAAGCTGCTCTCCCACGCCGATCTCCGCGTCCGGCTGCGCGCCCAGCTCGAGCTCACGCGCCGTCCCGACGGCGCCGATCGCCTCGCGGCCGCCACCCGCTCGCGCGACAAGTTCGAGCGCCTTCATGGCGTCTGGGGTCTTGGTATCCTCGCCCGCCGCGGGGCCGCCCTCCAGCCCTCGGATGCGTGGGACAACCGTCCCTCGCCCCTCGCCCCGGAAGCCGTCCGCGCCGCCGCCGCCCGCCGCCTGCTGCCTCTGCTCAAGGACGCCGACATCGATGTGCGCTCCCAGGCTGTGCGCGCCCTCGGCGAGTCCCCGCTCAAGGTCGCGGAGATCGGCCTGGGCGCCCTGCTGGCCGATCCCTCGTCGTCCGTCCGCCGCGAGGCCGCCATCGCCGCCGCCCGCATCGGCGACCCGTCCGTCCTGCCCCAGGTCGTCGCCATGCTCCGCGCCAACGCCGACCGCGACCCCACGCTGCGCGCCGTCGGCGCCTTCGCCCTCTCGCGCCTCATCCTCTCGCCCGAGGCGCTCGACGTCCTCGCGGCCGACCCGAGCCCGTCCGTCCGCCTCGCCACGGTGGTCGCCCTGCGCCACAGGCGCGACGTCGCGGTCGCCCGGTTCCTGAAGGACGCCGACACGCGGGTGGCCGACGAGGCCGTGCGCGCCATCGGGGATAAGTATCTCGACGACGCCCGGCCGCAGGTCGCGGCGCTGCTCGACAACCTCGGTGCCCGGGCCTGGAAGCCCTTCGTCCTTCGCCGCGTCATCCATAGCGCGTTCCGCGCCGGCGGCGAGGCCAACGCCCGCCGCCTCCTGGCCGTCGCCGCCGACCCGTCCGTCCCCGCCATCGTCCGCGGCGAGGCGCTCCGACTGATCGGCACCTGGGCCCAGCCCCATCCGGTCGACCAGCTGACCGGCCATTGGGCGCCGCTCCCCGCGCGCGACCCCGCCGAGGTCCGCGGTCCCCTCGCCGCGGCCCTGCCGGCGCTGCTCAAGGGCGATAGCGAGACGCTCCGCGCGACGCTCGCCCTGGTCGAGGCGTACCGCCCCGACGTCAGCTCGCTCCCCGACCAGCTCCTGCTCGACCTCGCGGGCAACCGCGCGCTCGGCGGCGGCACCCGCGCCAAGGCCCTCGAGCTCTGGCTCGCGCGCAAGCCCGCGGGCTTGTCCGACGTCGCCCATCGCCTCGCGAAGGATACCGACGACGCCGTGGCCATGGTCGCGCTCGGCGCCCTCGCCCGCCTGAACCCCGCCGAGGGCCTCGCCGAACTTGCCGCCGCCACCCAGGCCGGCTCCACCGTCCGCCGCCAAGGCGCCTGGAAGGCGCTCGCTACCCTCGAGGCGCCCGGCGCCGGCGCGGTGTTCGCCAAGGCCCTCGCCGACCTGACGCAGGCCAAGGGCGCCGGCCCCGCCGCGCTCGAGCTCCTCGAGGCCGCCGCCGCGCGCAAGGAGCCGGAGGTCGTCGCGGCGCTCGCCGCCACCCAGGCCGCGCTCGCGGCCAACGGCCCCCTTGGCAAGTGGATGCCTTCCCTCGAGGGCGGCGATGCCAAGAACGGCTTCGCCCTCTTCCAGGCGCTCCCGGCCGGCCAGTGCCTGCGCTGCCACAAGGCGTCCGATGACTCCCATGCCGCGGGCGGCGAGGCGGGACCCAACCTCGCCGGCGTGGCCAAGCGCCACGACCGCCTCGGCCTGATGGAATCCGTGCTCATCCCCGGCGCCCACGTCGCCTCCGGCTACGGCACCGTCGTCGTGACGCTCCGCACCGGCGTTAGTCTGCCGGGCACCCTCCTCGCCGAGACCCCCGCGCACGTCGACCTCGACGCGGGTGGCAATCGCTGGCGCATCGCCCGTGCGGACATCACGTCGATGACGCCCCCGGTGTCATCCATGCCCCCGATGGAATACCTGCTCAAGCCGGGCGAGGTCCGCGATCTCGTGGCCTGGTTGGCGACCCTCGAGAAGGCCGCGCCCGCGCCCAAGGCGCCGGAGCCCAAGCCGCTCGACCCGGCGAAGCTGCCGAAGTGAGCGTCCGGCTCAGGGGGTGTCGACCCTCAGGCGTCCCTCGGGGCCGTACACGGGTTCGTCGCCGGCGGGGATGAGCAGGCAGAGCGGGTCCTCCGCCCTGTCGTTCGTCGCGGTGATGCGGATCAGGTTTCCATTGGTCTTCACGCTGAAGCCCTTTTCCTTGTCGTGGGTCAGCACGACCACCCGGTGCTTGGTGAAGTCGGGCACAGGTGTGTTGTGAGACCCGTCGCGCTTGAATTGCGCCTCGAAACTCACGGCATTGTCGTAGACCAGGCCGGCGCCCCAGAAGCCGTTGCGTCGGCTCCATCCCTCGAGGGTCTCATGCGCCACCGGCCGCATCGGCGCCGGATCGGGCTTGAGGTCGATGAGCCCCGCGCGCCCGTCGGGCAGCACCCCGATCTCGGCGAGCAGGAGTCCCTCGCGCTGCAGCTTCTCGAGGGCCTTGCCGGCGCCCTCCTTCACGAAATAGGCCTCGATGCCGAAGCGCGCCTCCCGCCCTCGGCGCCAGTTGCTCCCGTTCCACCGTCCGGTCAGGTATCTCCCCTCCGTCGGGCGAAGCGTCGTCATCGTGCCCGGCTTCAGGATGCCGTCGGCGCCGACGGTGTAGGGGACGAAGACGAGGGTGTCCTCGGGCAGGCTACGATCGCGCGGCGCATGGGGCTGGCGGCTCCAGTATTCCTCGGCCAGGCGGGTCTCCCGGTCGTGGTCCCACACCATCACACCGCGCGACCATCCGTTGAAATCCGCAAACGCGTACCCGAGGATGACATAGTCGCCGCGCATCCAGTCGCGCGGGTCGACCGGTTCCACGCTCACGAGCACGCGCTCGCCGTCGCGCGCGGGCTTGCCGTGGTGCCAGACCATCCAGCCGAGGGTGGCGAGCTGCAGGGCGTAGGTGACCGCGAGGATGGCGGTCGTCCGCGGGCGGAGACGGTCGAGGAGGGATTCGAGTGCGGCCGGACGCAGCGGGGTCACGGGCTGCGCCTCGGCGCGCTCGGCGCGGGCGCGCCACAGGCGGGCCAGGGCGAACAGGGCCGCGCCGATGACGCCGAAGACCGCCGCCATGCCGAGGTAGCCGAGCGACTCATGGATGTTGGCGTAGCGCCAGCCGAGCCAGACGAGGAAGATCGCGGAGCCCGCGAGGTAGGGGCGCAAGCGACCCTCG
>VFQT010001488.1_pt1 | contig 27863 bp, 19 predicted proteins | sample 3512381 | NCBI WGS metagenome assembly VFQT01 (sample SAMN10412376, study PRJNA504923) | tailings metagenome | isolation source: Relicate 2 Philex TSF3 active mining site | place: Philippines: Tuba, Benguet | collected 2017-08-29
GTTCCTGCACCTTGTTGAGGTGATAGTTGATTGTCGCATACAATTAGGTATCCATCATTTGGCAGGTAATGCAGGTCAACGAAATTACCGTTATAGGCATTCAAATATTTTTTCATAGGAGTGGTTTCTAACAGCATTTCGTTGGATTGCTGCTCAATAAGAGTGGAATAATAAAAACCGTTGTACATGTCGTCAGGGCCATTTTCTGTGTTTGTTAGTCTTCCCACTAGAACTACCTTGTCTTGTTTATATTCATTGACGCTTGCAAACTCATTCCCACAACTCCCTCCAAAAACAATGCGACCTTCTTCATTTCCAAAAGCATCTGTTTTGATTAGAAACAGGTCGTTGTTTAGAAACCATCCATCGCTGCAATATTCCTGGGGAGAAGTTGATCCACAAACCCAAAAGCCGCCATCCATTGCTTTCACTGCGCTGATAGTCAATAGGGTGTTGGAATATGATTTTAACCAAATATGATTTCCCAGACTATCCAACTTTAGGAGAAATGCTTTTGGTTCGTTGTTGTTAACTATACCCAGAGAATCGATGTATTTTCCGAAAGCAATATAAGTGGAATCTGTCATATCTTCGATTAATCCGAAGAATCCGAAGTAGTCAAACGTGCTATCAACCAGGTGTTGCTCAACAATTTCCCCAGAATCATCCATTTTTATAAGATGATTTTTGTAAATATTAGCGTCTCCTGTTGTAAACATAGAGATAATTTTATTATCGTAATTTGAAACCATACCTCCTCCTATATCGTTACTACTATACCAAAATTCAAGTAAATCAGAATCATGGGTGTCATATCTATTCCACCACATTATTAATCCATCGGTATTGCACTTGGCTGAGTAGTTTCTTGAATAGAATGATACACTATCGGGATGGCAAATATTTCCTCTACCAAATACCAAATAACCGTCATAGTAATTTGGAATTTTATCTACAACAAAGACATTCTGAAAAAATCCATGTGGCAAATAATTGTACGCAGGCCACTGGCAACTAACAGGGTGTGCCTGATTGAATTCAGGCCATTGGGAAAAGGCTGATTGTTCGGAAAGGAAAGAGATAGTTAAAAGCAAGTAAATTGATTTCATAGTATTTAATTATAGGAGTTTTACTAATTAAAGAAAAGAAATTCACATAGTAAATTCTTCAATTTTGATTGATAACCGTGAATTTGATACTTTCAATCACCCTATTGAATGCAGTGAGTTGCACCACATACATTCCGCTTTCATAATTTTTCAAAGAAAGTTCCACCAATCCGTTGGTGTTGGGTTGGAATGAATTCATCAGTCTTCCTTGCGGGTCATGCACTTCAATGGTAGCGTTTCCATCCGCTTCTATGGGATAATGCAGCCATGCGGAAGTTGTTGCCGGATTGGGCCAAACGCCAAGCAATGGAAGTTCTTGATTGCGCTTATCCTTTCCAATTTGCAACGACCGGTATTGAATGGGAACCCTTGGCTCCGGTTCAAAATCAGCTAGGCCAATTTCTTGTAAAATGCCTAATGCCATGGTGTTGTTCCAATCGGTGGGGTTTTCATAAATCATCCAGATTTTTTTCTTCAAATAAAATAGAATTATCAAAGCAAGGCAATACGCATTTTGACGTATTTTTCAATTTTCATTTTGTACTAAAAAACAATATCAAATTATTACCATTGAACGGAATCTTTTGCTCCATCCAATGGTTGTAAAGCAAAGGCTGGACATTTTACTGCTTGATGATTTGTACCGAATCCAACCAGCTGCCTCCACGTACCCAATGGGCTTGATAGAGTCCTGATGGAAATGAAGACATGTCAATTTGCAATTGAAATTGGCTTCCAAAATTGTTGACGGGCTGGCGTTGCACTTCACGCCCCATCGCATCGATGATGATGATCTGAGATTCCGTAAAGTTGGATTGCACTTTACTGGCCAATTCCGCATTCCATTGCAAGGTACATACATCCACTACGGGGTTGGGATAAACACTCATGGCGTTTTGCAATCCTATTACAATTTCAGTAACGCCCACCTCCTGGCAGCCTGGTTCCAGGCAGCCAAGGGAGTCCACTTTGAAAAGCCAGGGGGTGAGCAAATATGGATTAGGATCTGCGCCTTGTTGGTCAATGTATCCGCAACACACAAAGCCACCATCCGGTGTGGGTTTTGAATCGAGCAGAAAATGTCTTGCCGGAAATTGCGTACTGGATTCTGGAAAATTATTGTAGTAACTGTATTTTCTGAACCACATACTATCTCTTTCCATGTTCAACCGCAATAAACCACCCATCCACCGCCATTGCTCACCTGAACCTTGCAGGGGTGAAAGTTGGTTGTCACAAACTATTAGGTAGCCTGAATTTGGTATGATATGTAAATCAACAAAGTGACCATTGAATGCTGGAAGATATTCTTTGGGTGAGGTTGTTACCACCAAGTCATCATTTGAAAGTTGCTCTATCAATGTTGAATAATAATAACCTGCATACATTCCATTTGGAGTATTCTCTTCATTGGTCAATCTTCCCACAAGCACTACTTTATCTTCTTCATATTCATGCACGGTCGCAATCTCGTTGCCACAACTGCCTCCCAATACCATAAGGTCTTCTTCAGTGCCGAATTCATCGGTTTTAATGAGTACCAAATCTGTATTCTGAAAAAAGCCATCGCTGCAATAACCAAGTGAAGGGGTGTTGGCACAAACCCAATATCCTCCATCCATCGCCTTTGTCGCATTAAATGTGGTATAAGTATTTGCATACTCTCGTTGCCAGAGGTGATTGCCTAAACTGTCTAATTTCAATAGAAAAGCATCCGGTTCATTGTTGTTGATTACATCAACCGAGTCTTGATACCAGCCATAAGCAATAAATGTGCTGTCAGTAAAATCTTCTACTAACCCCAAAAAGGAATAACTGGCAAGGCTGCTATCAATTAGAAATTGCTCTGAAATGCCTCCATTAATGTCCACATTTACAAGATAGTTTCGCGATTCAACGTTATTCTCATCACCGCTGACGAATGTCGTAAAGATTGAAGTGATGCTCTTTCGGTGATTTTGAATCGCACCACCACGATTGCCTGGGGAAACATTATACCACTGTTCGCTTTCATCCAATTGTTCTTCATCATAACGAAGCCACCAATTCAAATCACCATCAATATTGCACTTGGCAGCAAAACAGCGGGTATAATTTCCCACGCTATCTGGGTGGCATAATACTCCATTGCCAAATGCCAAATAGCCATCGTAGAAATTTGGAATGGTATCAATCACAAATACATTTTCAAATTGGCCGTGAGCGGTGTAATTGAAAGCTGGCCACTGGCAACTTACAGGATGCGCCTGATTGAACTCAGGCCACTGCGAAAATGTTTGGTGTGTGAGTGCGAGAAGTAATAACAAACAAATTGTTTTCATTGAAATTAAGATTAGAATAACTGATGCTGCAGAAGGCAGCATCAGTTATCAAAGTTTGTTAGTCTTGATTTACAACAGTGAGTTTGATACTCTCCACCACCTTGTCAAAAGCAATGAGCAGCACCACATACATTCCACTTTCATAATTTTTCAATGAAAGCTCAACCAACCCGTTGGAGTTGGGTTGGAATGAATTCATCAGTCTTCCTTGTGGGTCATACACTTGAATGGTAGCGTTTCCATCCGCTTCTATGGGATAATGTAGCCATGCGGAGCCGGAAGCGGGATTTGGCCAAACGCCAAGCAATGGCAGTTCTTCATTGCGCTTATCCTTTCCAATTTGCAATGACCGGTATTGAATAGGAACCCTTGGCTCCGGTTCAAAATCAGCTAGGCCTATTTCTTGTAAAATGCCTAATGCCATGGTGTTGCTCCAATCGGTCGGGTTTTCATAAATCATCCAGAGTTCATTAATTTGTGTAGAATCCAATAAACTCCAATCACCTGCAACAGCTTGTTCCATCTCCAAAATACCTTTGTAATTCGCCAGCTTGGGTTCACTCAAGACAGGCGCGATTGCACCAGCATAATCTTGTTTGGAAGCCAGCAAAGAGGCACGACTTCGCAACATCACTACTGCATCCGATTGGTTTATTTCATCGATGTACTCATTCTGATAAATCAACTGGTCGGTTTCCAGTTCAGGGTTGCTTTCGTAAGTGAGACCTGCCTGCGCAACCTGCTGAATGAGTTTATCGCGGTGTGTGGCAAGCCCCATGATGTTGAGTTCCATCAAGGTTCGCAAGCTGGCACCTGCGTCAGCATCGTATAGAAACGCCATAAAGAACGGACTGAGTATTTCCGCCCGTTCAATCTCTGCAATTATTTCCTTTCGAAGCGCACTGTTTGCAAGAAATACCTCTGTAAGATGCCATGGGCTTAGTCGTGAGGCCTGCGCAATCAACTGGCGCATTACTTCGTCACTCAAAGGAAAACGTTGAATGAGCAAATCACGATAGTATTGGCTCTCGTGTGGAAATGCTTCATTGAGTAGTTCAATGGTGCTTTGTTTTTGATTGTTGTCAACCACAGTGTTGTAGGTATATTTTGCACTCTGCAACTCAACTTTCACGGTATTTAGTTGTGCAATGATACCACCGATGCCTCCAGGTGTTTGGCCTCCTCCACCACTACCGTAAGTGTTGGGGCAATCGGCTTCATCATATGGATTTTCGGAATCATCCTCTACTGACATCAACACTGTAAAACCGTCAATGGTTGAAATACTTCCTCCACAGTCAGGTATGGTGTTGGGTTGGTCGTGACAGATATAGAGAAGGTGTTCACTGTTGTATGGGTCATTCACCCAATCGCTTGTTGCTCCGCTACAATCTGGAACACTGAAACGATTTCCGGCAAAAAGGTCTGGTTGACCATCACCCTGATTGCCGCCCTGTACCCAACGCATGAAAGTGTTTTGGTCACGATAAACATCTGTTTGACCGTTGGTGTATGTGTTGCAGAATAATTGCAATCCTGTTTGGTCATCGCTTGGGTCAGGGTCGGTTGTACCATCAGGTCCAGCTACAAAATCGCGGTTCTGACGAGTTACATACGTCCCCAGTTTCATCTCATCGAAATCGTTGTTGCGGATTTCATTACGGGCATCACCGCTGTTGTCCACCCAAATGCCTAAGGCGTTGGGATAGTCCTCTTGGACAAGTGGGTCATTGCTTCCCATGAATTGGTTTTGCTCAACTACAAACCCAGTGCTGTTGGATAGATAGATGCCCCGCTCCATACTTGCATTGGTGCTGAATCCATCCGCATCGGGCAATACAAAGTTGTTTTGGTATATCTGAACATTGTCCGTGTTTTTATTCACAATGCCATAAAGGCAATACTGAAACTCCTGTTGTTTGCAGGTATAGAAGGCCAGCGGATTATTGAATCCAAATGATTTGATCCCGTATTGCAATTTGTAAAATGTAGTCTGATCAAGATCTCCTAAGTTACCATCCCAAGGATCATTGTTTCCATCCACCATAAAACTTGCTTGGTAAGCATAAATTCCTGTCCCTCGTTCTTTCCAATTGTAAACACTTAATGGCGTGGTATTCATGAAAGAACAATTGGTGAAATTGATTTTATCAACCGTTGTCAACCATGCATGAAAAACAGGGGCAAGATTGGGATGGTTCAAGTGTGCATCAGTAATGAAAGTGCAATTGTTGAATACGGATTTGTTCTGAAGAAAATTACCCGCAATATTGATGCAGTGGAATTTTTTAAAAACAACACCGTACTGATTGTTTCTAAACGTGCTGTTGTACACCCGTATTATTCCTCCTGCGTTTGTTTGATTTGTTCCCACTTCTACAGCTTTAAGTGCATGCTCTATAGTGGAGTTGTTCATGTACAAGTACCCTTGATCACCATTAATAGGAGGGTTTTGGTCAATGTTGTATGCTGCATTTGTAGTTCCCAATAAATTAATACCCGGCCACATCATTCCGCCGCATGATAGAGCAGTAAAGGTGGTACCTTCCAAACGAACATAGGCCCCTTTTTCAATGATAACATCGGCGTCTTCATCAAACTCAAAAATCATATTGGTGATGGTGGTACTGGTGCCCGTAGGAAAGATGAGGTCGTCAACAATTCTTACCGGAATTATACTGTTGTCAAATGGATTGTTGTCATAGGACCATAGTCCATCGGTTGTCGTATTGACAATTAGTCCTTGAAAATCAATGATGTTGGCTTGATCAGTGCAGCATGTGGAGGTCGAAAAAAAATCAATTATTTCAGCAGCATTGAACGCTTGAGTCTGTATGCTATTAAAATTGGATTCTTCCGCTTGGTAAGAATAATGACTTGGAAACGTTCCGATATTTATTGTGGTGCTGACATTCGGAATCCAAAGGCTTGTTGAGGGATGATTTACATCGTAAATTCCAGCAAGTGTATTGTCATCACCCAAAAAATAAATGGCATCATTAGAACCATCTGGAGTTTTATTTCCTTCAATTCTTGTATTATCGTAATTGTTTAGATTTGAAATAGAATAAGGCATTCCATGTGCATTACCATCGTTTAAACTAATGTAGCCAATTATGGGATCTCTATGCTGTGAAAAATACAAGTATTGTCCATTGGGTGAGAATTCCAGCCCCGCTATAGCATTACTAGTAGTATTTGGGGTTGGAATAAATGAAGTTTGATAACCATCAACATTGATGATCATTCCATTGGTATCTATTCGGGCAATAACCAAGTTGTTGTGAAAATTAGATGGTAAATCAGGATCATAGAAAGGGCATTCTGCAGTTGTAAAGGCTATTAAATATTCACCGTTAATTTGATCAAATCCGATCTCACATTCACCTTCCTCCAAACGCTCGTATGTACCCGAATTAAAAGAATAGGATTGACTCAAATTTAACCCTGAGGTGTTTATTTTGATAATCGCAAATTCTCCTTGATGCACAATAAATAATATCTTGGAGGAATTGTTTGCTTTTTCAAGCAAATCAAAGTGCATTACGCCTAATTTTATAGCATCGAATGGATGGAAAATGAAAGAGTATTTGCCATATTTTTCTACGTTTCCGTTGCTTGTATTATAAAAACTAAGTTCAGGAAAAAATCCGGAGTCAATATCGCTGGAACTAATCAGTGCTCCAAGTTTACTACCAGGAAAATGACAATTGGGTAATGTGAAATCTAGAAATGAAAATAACAATTGACTCCCTTTATTGCGTATGATGATAAACCGGTCACATTTTTCGGGGAATGGAGTGGATATTACTTGATGTGATTGATTCCATAAACACGGATAACATTCATTTTCTTCGCAATTTCCGGCATCAGCAATAAGGTATCCATCACGATCATATATGATACCATCCACAATGAAAAAAAGTAATTCACCGTTTTTATCAAATTGAACTGTTTGATTCTTTGAGCTTACAGTCCCATTGTAAAAGTACGATGCATCAAGTCCACAACATATATCAGGAGTTGGTAGGTTCTCCGTAGGGATACTATTCATGCCATCATTCATATCACATATTTTGTTTCCAATACCAATAAGAGGATTCTGTGAGAATCCATCCATCGCGATTGCAAATAAAATTACAGCATTTACAACTATCCGTGTTGCTGTGTAATACTTGCTTGATGTTAAATTTTGTCTCATGTTATATTGATTTTTGCACTTTACTAAAGTGGACTAATAAGAGTTGGTTTTAATTTGACAACTAAAGCCCGCGAAAAGGACTAAGAGCAAAAATCAATTTTATCAATCCTATGTTATGGGAATGGGCTTAGTTTTTTACTATCATAAATTTTTGTGTGAAGTTTGTTCCGATTTCAATTATATAAGTTCCAGAAGTGAATGTATGAGAAGGAATATGTGTAATTTCAGATTCAAGTATTCCAAAAGTGACAATCTGTCCCATAGTATCATACACGCGATACTCTGCGCCAAGAAGAATTGGGACTGCCATTAAGCTGACTTCTTCATTTGTTGGGTTAGGGAACAGTGTTAGCACGCTAACAGCACTATAGCTATTGACACCCACATCAATTCCAAGTTTCACAATACACAGGTCGTTTTGACCATGATTACCACTGACATCTCCATTATTGGAATCACTGTGTCCAGCAACAATATAACCTCCCTCAGTTGTTTGTTGAATTGTACCCGCCATGTCATGTTCAGTACCGCCAAGTGGCATTTGCCATTGAATAGAGCCGCTGTAGTCCATTTTCACAACCCAAATGTCGTATTCTCCATGTTGGCCAATAACGTCTCCATCATAAGAGCGCGTCCATCCGGCAATTACGTAAGTCCCATCAACAGTTTGTTTGATTGAGTTAGCTCTGTCATCGGAAGTTCCCCCAATAGTCTTTTGCCACTCGATGTTACCACTATCATTCAACTTAACTATCCAACCGTCATACATTCCATGATTGCCACTAACATCCCCATCATTGGAAAGACACAATCCTGACATCACATAACCACCATCAGTGGTTTGTTCAATCCATGTTGCAAAATCATGCTCTGTTCCACCAAAAGCCTTTTGCCATGCAATTGTTCCGTTGCTATCTAGTTTTACTACCCATGCGTCCTGACCTCCATGATTTTCAGTTATATCTCCGTCATTGGACATAGTGAAGCCTGCTACGATAAACCCTTCATCTGAGGTTTGTTTTATACAAAGAGGCCCATCTAAATCACTCCCACCCATAGATTTTTGCCATTCAATTGAACCGTCAGCGTCCAACTTTACAATCCAGTAATCACGTTCACCATGGTTGCCAATGACATCCCCATCATCAGAATAACTATACCCAGCAACTACGTAGCCACCATCTGTAGTTTGCTCTATGTGTTGGCCCCAATCATCCCCAGTTCCCCCAAGAGATTTTTGCCACTGAATTGTGCCTGTTTCAGTGATTTTCAATATCCAAAAATCATTATCACCGTGATTCCCACTCACATCGGCGTCGTTGGAATTGCTTAGACCGGCAACTATGTATCCACCATCGTTGGTTGGTTTCAAGTGACTTGGACGGTCGTTTCCTAGGCCCCCAAAGGTTTTTTGCCATTCTATTTCACCATATATATTCATTTTCACAATCCAATAATCACCATCTCCGTGATTTCCGACTACATCTTCATTATTTGAATGAACCCATCCCGCTGCGATATATCCTCCATCAGTGGTTTCTTCAATTGAGATGGCAAAATCATCTTCAGTTCCCCCTAGAGATTTTTGCCATTGCAGATTTGGTTGAGCAATTATCGAATTAACCATAACGATTGCAAAGAGTATAAAAGGTGAATTTCTTGTTCTCATTTGTTAATTTTTATTGAGGTTCGTTGGTGAACGCCTATCCCATAACATTATTATCTCAAAACGTGTATTACTCATTTGCAAGCCAAAACCAGTTACAATGCGGAAAATCGCTCATTCTCATTATTAACTTCCATCAAATGAACTTCAAATCCCGTTCACTTAATTCCATTTCAATCGTTCAATCACTATTTAAAATTCGAAGACGAAAACTGATTATTTTGCCCGTCAAATCCGTCATTCTTTCTGAAACTGTTTATAGTCGCTTCTAAGTATCTATGTTGAAACAAATATCCGCTGAAAGAATTTACTTGTCAATACGCCAATCGACGTATTTATTCGATAGCATTTTGTTGTCCTAAGATACAATATATTTAAGTGGATATAACGGGATATTCATTTATTTTTTTTTAAATAATCCAATCAATTCAATACAACAAACGCCAAGAGAACAGAAATCCGAATACAGTTCTAAATAGGAAATAAAAAACTACCAATGTCAATGTTTTCTTCCACATCCAGTTTGCTTCGCTTCAGAGGCTTCAATAATAATACTCTTTCGATTCTTGATATTAATTCTCCTGTCATTACTTCTTTTTTAATGATTTCTTCGTGGGTATTTTTATCTCCTTGGATTGCTTGGTTTTTCCCGTTTCCCACTTTTCATATTTACTTCCGTCTCTTTGAGCATCTAATCCTTTTTTAGATAGGTCATCACCTTTGATTTTTTTTGCGCACATCTGAATGTTTTTTTAACAAAGAAAATTGAAATACACATACTCGGCAATACGCCTTTTGACGTATTTTTCAATATGTCTTAAATGACCACATGAAATGATTAATTTTGTAAAAAAACTAAAACTTTAAACTATGGCTTTTACCAAAGACGAAGGTGCTTTCATCACGTTGGATGAGGGTTCTAGAATGACCGCTGAATTCCGCAACACCATCAACCCTGGCGATACCATCGCTCATGCTGTTGGCGCAAATTTGGTGAACGCAATTTTAAATCAAGACGGGTGCAACGGGATTCGTATCTACTACGCCCTGGATGAAAATGGCAACAAACAATTGGTATTGGTGGGTGTAGATGCCAACGGGGATGATATCACCAGTGGTTACATTGTGGATCACATGCTTCCCTGTCCCATGACTTGTTCGCAAAAGAATCGTTTGAACTCTTGATCTACTTGGCCTACATTTCAGTTGTTCTCAGGATTATTCCCGTAAGCTTGCAATGGATGTCCGCTAAGCAGAAAAATCTGGGCGCTCAGTTTTTCTTTCTGCTTAGTCTTTTTTCATTTCTAGCCGATGTCATAGGTATCATTTCGAACTTTACAAATGCCAATACGGACTTTGTATTCAATCTTTACCAAATTAGTGAAGTGGTAGTTGTCACTTTTCTTGCGATTGAAATAGGGAATTTCATTAAAAAACTCCGAACCGCCGTCCTAATTGCATGTACGCTTCAAGTGATTTTTTTCTTTTCACTATTCCAGCCAAACAATTTTGAAGTTTTGCAAGATTACATCTTAGGCATAGCCAAATTGTACATTCTAATCATCCTGTTTATCTCAGCCACACGCTATATCCAAAACGCAGAATCCAATCGAAAAATCGATTTCGCTCCTTTGGTAGGAATTTTGGGCATTTTCATCTATGAAGCTTTGAGCATCATTCCCATTATTTCACTGCAACTTCAAAGATTATTTCACAATCCACAACAAATCATCGTCATTTACCTCATCTTTATGATGTCTAGTAATTTAATCCGAGATATTCTTATTTCTTATAATGCCATTCTCAACCTTAAAAAGTCGCCTTGATGAATATTGATGAGGTCCTCATATCTACGGGTATTATCATTTTTTTGATGCTCATCTGCATTGTGATTGTCTTCATCCTTTTTACCAATAAAACCATTCAAAATATTAACCAAAAAAAGGAATTTGATTCGAAGATTCAACAGACCATCATCTCCTCGCAAGAGTCTGAACGTGAGGAGTTGGCCAACAATCTACATGATGATATAGGCCCGATGCTCAGTATTCTCAGTCGTCAATTGAAACGGGATGAAAATCCAGGCCAGCCCCTTACCCTCTCGGCGGAAGATCGAGAGTCGATTCACACCAAGATTGATGGACTTATTGCGGACATTCGTAAATATTCTACTGAGATTTATCCTTCTCAGATCAAAATCTTAGGACTCATCAAGTCTTTACAGCAAAATGTTCTCGACATGCGCGGCAAGGTCGAAACCCATTTCTTTGATAAATTGGATGATCCACCTGAGTTTAACCATGCCCAATCCCTTGCCATCTATCGAGTGGTGAATGAGGTGCTAAACAATATCCTCAAACACGGCCAGGCCTCAGAGCTTGAATGTGAATTGATGACCGAGGAGAATCATTTTCAGATTCAAATCATCCACAATGGCATTCCATTTACCCAAGAGATGTTTTTGGAACAAGCGGAATCTAATACAGGGAAAGGATGCTCCTCCATCTTAAACAGAACTCTTCAATTGCAGGGTACAATTGAATTTTATCGCATTCTTGAGAAACATTCTTGTGTACGTTTAAGCATTCCAATGTCATGAAACAGCCCATCCGTGTTGTTTTAATCGATGACCATACCATCATGCGGGAGGGTTTGAAAAAAATTCTCAGCACAGATACAAAGTCGCGTTTTGAAGTAGTGGGTACCTTTTCTGATGGTCAGGCTTTTTTGGATTATTTGAAAACCAATACCTGTGACGTTGCGCTGATGGACATTCAGATGCCCAAAAAATCGGGAGATAGTACCTTGGAAATTTCTACCAAACTGCATCCGCATGTTTCGGTTGTAGTCCTTAGCATGATTACCAATGAATTCATGATTGAACGCACAATTAAAAATGGAGCATTGGGATACCTGCCCAAAGAGGCGGATACTGAAGAGATCAAAGAAGCTTTGGTTGTAGCAAATGACAAAAAAATGTTTTACAATCAACTGGTCACCCCTGAGAAGATGATCGCCTTCATTCAAGGAAAACGATCAACCAAATTATTGTCCAATCAAGAAACCATCATCTTACGGTTTCTCGCATTGGGTTGGAGTCATGATGACATTGGCGCCGAACTCCACATTTCCCCGAGTACAGTTAAAAAGCACAAAGAACACATCATGAAAAAAACCAATTGCACCCGCTCCTCACAGCTCTTGAGCTATGCCTTGGAAATGGGGATTGTGGGTTCTGGAGAATAGCATTGATGACAAGCAATCGCTATTCATACACATGATCAACAGCACATCGATTTATAGAATTGGATAGCCAAAAGAATTCAGCAGATAAGAGCGGAATTGAATTAAATTTGTCCTTTAACTTTAATCTTTAAATCGTTTGGAAAATTTAGCCTATGCCGCCATTGCCCTTTATGGGGTTTGTTTGATTTTCATTTTTTTGTACAGCTTGGTTCAATTGAATTTGGCCATACAATTTACCAGAAGCTACAAGCGAAAACTTAAGAAACCTGAAATAGCAGAGGATCAATGGCCTCATGTCACCATCCAATTGCCTGTTTATAATGAGCTGTATGTGATTGAACGATTGATTGATGCCGTGTGTGCTTTTGATTATCCAAAAGACAAATTGGAAATTCAGTTGTTGGACGATAGCACGGATGAATCCTTGGAAGTGGGAAGAAAAAAAGTGGAAGAGTGGAAAGCGAAGGGCATTGATATTGCTCAAATCAAAAGAGAAAAGAATACAGGTTTCAAAGCTGGAGCTTTGGCCTACGGGTTAGAATTTTGCAAGGGAGAATTTGTTGCCATTTTTGATGCTGATTTTGTTCCTAGGGTAGATTTTTTGAGACAAACCATTCCCTTCTTTTATCTGCATGACAAGGTGGGTGTCGTTCAAACCCGTTGGGAACATTTGAATGAAGATTACTCTCTGTTGACCCGTTTACAAGCCTTTGGTTTGGATGCTCACTTTACGGTTGAACAGATGGGGCGCAATATGGACCATCATTTTATCAACTTCAATGGAACGGCGGGTGTTTGGAGAAAGTCCACCATTGCAGATGCTGGTGGGTGGGAAAGTGATACCATTACTGAGGATTTGGATTTGAGCTACCGTGCTCAATTGAAAGGTTGGGAGTTTGTTTATCTCCCTGAAATTGGTTCTCCTGCGGAGTTGCCTGCTGAGATGAATGCATTAAAAGCACAACAATTCCGTTGGACCAAAGGTGCTGCTGAATGTACCATGAAGAACATGGGAAAGGTGGTGAAATCTAAGAATATTTCTTTTGGAACAAAAGTGCACGGTGCTTTTCATTTATTGAACTCTGTTGTTTTCTTGTCCATCCTGGGTTGCTCTTTGTTGAGCTTACCCATGTTGATTATTAAAAATGAGTTTGAACAAAATCAATTGATTCAAAATTTGTTCATTGCTGCTACAGCCTTCTTAGCGAGTTTCTTTATACTGGCCTACTTCTACTGGGTGAGTAGACCCCCTGCCCCATTCTTCCAGAAATTTGGGAAGTTTGTTATGGATTTTCCCATGTTCTTGTCGGTATCGATGGGATTGAGTTTGCACAATGCCGTTGCGGTTATCGAAGGTTTGACAGGAAAGAAGTCCGCTTTTGTTCGTACTCCTAAGTTTGCCATTTCCACAGGACAAAAAGGAACTTGGACCGATAAAAAGTACAGAGCTGTTAAAATAGCCCCACTCACTTTCTTGGAAGCCTTCATGGTTTTGTATTTCGCAACGGGTTTGGTATTGGCATTCTATTATGTTGATTTTGGATTATTCCCATTTCATTTTATGTTGACATTGGGTTACATTTTTGTAACCTACTACAGCTTCAAACACGCCAATCAAGGTTAAGCGATCTCACCACGGGTGAAAAGTATAGTATCCTTTCAAAAGCGACTCCCCTGGTGGTTATCAGGGGTTTCTCTTTTTATGATTGCTCAGAGCCTTCAAATGGGCCAACTGTTCTATGGGATATTGGCCAATAAGGGTTGGACTGGAATGTGGATCATGTGGTGCAGCAGTTTCATTTCTTTTGTAATTCCTTTGGTCTTTTCTCCCATTTGGTATAAATTACAACTTGAAACCGACAATCAATTCTATCTGATTCGTTACCCTGGTTGGTGGGGTAAATTTCTTCATGTGTTTAGGGTTGGTTACGTGGGTGTATTGGTCAGTGCGTTCTTGGTTTCCTTCAATTTGTTGGCTTACTCGAGAATTGTTTCCTTCTATTTTGATCTCTCTCTTCTCCCTGCTTTGGCCATATCTTGGTTTATTTTATTGGTATATTCTTTTTTTAATTTGGGCGAGCAAAGGCGATCCATCAATATTCTGTTGTTCTTGCTGGTAGCCATTTATGTGATCATTCTTTTGGGCCGGTTGCTTTTTCTGTTTCTTGATTACAACAATTGTGATTTAAAATGGCATGACTTGTTCCCTTATAATCATGAAGGTTGGTCATTGTTTTTGACCTACATGGGGATTCAATGGTGGAGTGCCTCGATGTTTGATGGAGGGGGAAGGGAAACGGCACGTTTCGTTTCCAATACAGGCAGACGTGAATCGATAAAATCTGCATTCATTCCGGTCATTGGTCAGGCGATTGTGTCCAATATTATAATTTTGCTCTGTTGGCTTTTGATACAAAACAGTCATCAGGCTCAGCATGAGGAATGGGTTTTTATTCCGTTACTCTTGGAAAACATGCCTTTCCCTTTTCAGTTGCTCATTTTTACGGGTTTTACGGCCATGTTTTTGTCTGTGGGCGCTTCACAGATTCAATGGGGATCATCGTTGGTACTCATTGATGGAGTTAAAACTTATTTTAAACAACTATATAAACATCAATTGTTGCGGGGATTGGAATGGGGTGTTCTATTTTTTATGGCCATTCTTTCATGGGTATTTGCATATTGGGCACATAGTCTTTTGGAATTAACCCAATTGGTTTTCTCTATTTCCGCAGGTGTAGCACCGTTTTATATTGCAAGGTGGTTTTGGTGGAGAATTTCAGCTTTTAGTCAATGGATGGTCATGATGACGTCAGCATTGACCACTTTGTTTTATCATGACATGACCATTAGAATGAATGGGATAATAATAGATTCCTTGCCAATGGAGGAGAATCGTTTGATTTTTGTCACCACCGTTACCATTGTGGTGGGATTGGTCACTACCCTGCTCTTTCCATCACGCAGACCCTCTGATCAATTTGTATTGGCCCTTGGCTCTAAGTGGGATATGTTTAAGATGATGTGTTTTGCAATTGCAATTGGTGGTTTATTTTTATTGTTGCAATTGTTGATCTTGACTTTTATTCTATAAAAAAATCCCGAGAGATCTCGGGATTTTCAGTATTCACAAAACAGTGTTTTATTATGGCATAAATGGAAAATTCTTTCCGGGATAATAAGCCATCTTACCCAATTGCTCTTCGATGCGTAGCAATTGGTTGTACTTCGCGATCCTGTCGCTTCTTGAAGCAGAACCGGTCTTGATTTGACCTGTATTCAACGCCACTGCCAAATCTGCGATGGTGGTGTCTTCTGTCTCTCCTGAACGGTGACTCATGATGCTTGTATATCCTGAGCGATGCGCCATGTTAACGGCATCAATGGTTTCCGTTAATGTTCCTATTTGATTGACTTTAACCAAGATTGAATTGGCTATTCCTTCATTGATTCCTTTGGCCAATCGATTGACGTTGGTAACGAATAAATCATCACCAACCAATTGAATCTTCTCGCCCAATGACTCGGTCATCAATTTCCAACCCTCCCAATCATCTTCCGCACAACCATCTTCGATGCTCACAATGGGATAGCGCTTGCACCAGTCGGCCCAAACACCTACCATATCAGCACTGGTCAATGATTCACCTGTGCTTTCGAGTTGATACATTTTTTTCTCAGCGTTGTAAAATTCGGTAGATGCACAATCCAAAGCAATGCAAATGTCTTCACCAGGTTTGTAACCTGCTGATTCAATGGCTTGCATAACCACTTTCAATGCATCTTCGTTGCTGGCCAAATTGGGCGCAAATCCACCCTCATCTCCCACGTTGGTCATGTGACCTTGTTTCTTGAGAACTGCCTTCAAGTGATGAAAAACTTCAGCACCCATGCGCAAAGCTTCTGAGAAACGCTCAGCACCAACAGGAACAATCATGAATTCTTGAACATCCACTTTGTTATCGGCATGTGCGCCACCATTGATGATGTTCATCAAAGGAATAGGAAGTGTATTGGCATTGACTCCTCCAACATAACGATACAACGGTAAACCAACGGTATTGGCCGCAGCATGCGATACAGCCAAAGAAACACCTAGGATGGCATTGGCACCTAAGTTGGCTTTGTTTTCAGAACCATCTATGCTGCACATGGCACGATCGATTAGATTCTGCTCAAAGATCGAAGCACCTTGAAGCGCTTCATTGAGATTTGAAATTACATTTTGAACAGCTCGTTCCACTCCTTTTCCGAGGTATCGAGATTTATCCCCATCTCTTAATTCAACTGCTTCATGCATTCCTGTAGAAGCTCCTGAAGGAACAGCGGCCCTTCCCATTACGCCCTCTACTGTAATGACTTCTACTTCTACTGTTGGATTGCCCCTAGAATCCAAAATTTGACGGGCGTGAACATTGGCTATTGTACTCATCTTTTTAATAATAATATTTCAGAATAGATAGTCAGCCAAAGTAACATTGAAATCGGCGCAGACAAAGAATTTTAATCACGAATACATCTTACTGAAGCGCCAGTGGCTTTGTTATTGGCTTGCCTCAAGATGGTGTTGTAGGAATAAAATAGACCTCTGATGTAGGCAGTTTCTGAGGTAGCAGATGATGCAGTCCAGAAAAAGGCATAACGCAAACGAGAATTAAATGTTCCTGATTGCGCTGCATTGGCTGAATACAGACGATATCCTCCTGGAAGAGCTGTAAATGAATAATTATCAGTACCCGGATTTGCAAACCATAAATTGGTTGATTTAATTAAATTTCCCTCATTGGTACCTCTCCATCCGCTATTTTGTTGTTGGGTGTTACCCATTCCAATACTATTTTCCAAAAACATAAATTCACAATCCGTAGGAACATGCCAGCCAACAGGACATAAATTGTTGTTCACGGTAGCGTAATAATTATAAAGATAACCATAGGTATTCCCGTAGGCGTCAACATTACTGAATTTACAATAACCAGGTGTAGTAGCATTATTCCATTCTAAATTATCTGTAATATTGGGGATGGGAGTTCCATCGTTCAGGAATTCTGTTCTTAGATTATCTTGAAACCAACATTGATTGTTAATCTCAACCAAATTATAAGTATATCCGTTATAAGTAATGGTTGAATCTCCTCCGCAGGTAGTAACAGAGATTTGTTGTGCGCCACAGAGGTTGTTTCCAGGAAGTACAATTAAGCCCAATCCTCCGAATTCAGGATTAGCATTGCTTATGCCAGGAACAATAAGATAACCACCTCCGCCGGTGTATAATGTGTCACCATTGGGACTGATGGACATGTCACAATTGCAATCATCGGCAAAAAGGGCATAAGGAACCGATAACAGTTGTGTAGTTCCAAGGTCAATAAAACCACTGCCCGTATTGACTTGGATTTGAAGGAATTTAAGATTGGTGGACCAATCAATTTGATTAAAGTTGGGAAAGCTTGTATTTACGTTGCCTGTTCCAATTACCAACTGAAAGTATCCCAACTCATCCGTTACTACGTTATGAGACTCGGAAAAAATAATTTGGCCGTTGGTTGAATTGATTCTGATGATGGTTTGAACCGTTGCGGCTGTATTGCTCAACTCAGAGCCAGTGTTGTCTCTCAGTATGCCTTGATAAGGAATGCCCGTTTCATTCTGACTGAAAACAAACGAAGTGATGAATAGCAAGAATGGAAGAAGGACTAGTTTTTTTGACATGAGGCAAAATTAAAAAATATTCTACATAAATTGTAAGTAAAATCAAGCTAAATTACTTTTTGATGAAACCATCCGGTTATGGAAAATCGTTCTTTTTCCGCAATGGTAACCTCATGTTCTAATTCAGCAAGGAACACAATACAATGACCGATAAACGGTTCCACGGTTGCCTTTGTTTCGTTCTCTTTAAAGATTTTTAATAAACCGCCCTGCTCCTTGTGCCATTCCTTGTTTAAATAATAAACGATACTCACTTTGCGAGAAGATCCATTTAGATGCCGATCTCTGTGCCTTTTGTAGAAAGTTCCTTTGGGATAGCAGGCCATGTGGGCTTCAAAGAAATTGAGACCCAAATAAAAATATCGATTCAATGCGGTTTGAATTTCTTGCACCATTTTCCAATAAGGCACCAATTCGGAAATGGATTCTGCTTGATCTAACCATTGAATAAAATCACCTCGCTGCTCCAAATTAATGGTCTGCGTATCTCCTTTTCCTATTTGAGCTTTTGACCAATGTCCAAGTACTTTTTGACTTTGAACAAATTGCGCTAACTTCAAATTTTCATGATCCGATAGTATATTTTTCAAAAGCATGAAGCCCTCTTGCTCAAATTGATCAAGATGCTCTTGTGATAGGTGGGCATTTATTGTTTCCAATCGGCGATGAAAATATTGGTGTCTCTGGTTCTTCCGTTGTTTCTATTAGAGCACCAAACCAATTTTTTCCCGTCAGGAGAAAACATTGGAAAGGAGTCAAATTCGGTATCAAAAGTGATTTGAGTAACTTTTAAAGTTTCAATATTCACAAGATATAGGTTGAAGGGAAAGCCAATATTACTCTTGTAATTGCTGCAAAAAAGGATGGACTTTCCATCAGGTGTAAAGGTTGGGGACCAGTTGGCATTTCCCAGATTGGTCAACTGTTTGACGTCTGATCCATCAACATTGGCGATGTAAATTTCAAGATTGGACGGCTCAACTAAATCCTGATTCAGCAGATCTCTGTACTTTGTAATTTCATCCAAAGTTTTGGGCCGTGATGCCCTCCAAACAATTTTGGTTCCATCAGGAGAAAAAGTGGCCCCTCCATCATACCCCAAAGTACTGGTGATTTGTTTCACATTCGTTCCATCCAAATTCATGGTATACAGATCTAAATCGCCATTTCTGAGACTTGTAAAAACAATTTTATCTCCTTTTGGACTGATGGTGGCCTCTGCATCATACCGTGGGCTTTGCGTCAATTGCCGCTTAATTGTTCCATCTGAGATGGAGGCAACATAAATCTCAAAAGCATCATACAGTGGCCATACATAATGACCTGGTTTTTTTTCGGGAACCGGAGGACAATTCAAATCTCCTTGATGTGTGGATGCATAAATAAAATCCTGACCATTGGGCATGAACCAAGAACAAGTAGTTCGGCCATTTCCCGTTGAGATCATTTTTTTTCGCGTGGAGTCTCCAGGTGCCTCTACCTTTAATGTGAAAATTTGATCGCATTGAACCCCCCATTTGGTGTTGTCGCTTTGGAAAATCAGCATTTTGCCGTCAGGCGACCAATACGCTTCTGCATTGTTTCCACCAAATGTGAGTTGTCGAACGTTTGAAATATTCTTCTCCTTTTTGTAGTGTATGGGCTCAACTTCTGTTTGCTGCGCTTGGAACGTTGCGGGTAATGAGGCCAAGAAGAAAAAAACTAAAATTCTGTTCATGGCACAAATTTAACTGGACAATGATCAGGAAACAATGCGTTTTAAAGTCAAAAAAATGATTTTTATGTCTTCTCCAATATTTGCCTTGGAGATATATTTCAAATTGATCTGAATTTTAGCCGGCATGATTTCCTCAATGTAGGTTCTTTCAGGATCTTTGCTTTTACCCAATAGATTACTCTCTTCAAAATACTCCAAGGAGGCATAGTCTGTGATTCCTGGTTTTACCAGAAGGACAACTCTTTGTTCTGGTGTATAAAAATGGACATACTTCTCTACTTCTGGTCTCGGGCCAACCAAACTCATATCACCAATCAAAACATTGATTAATTGGGGCAGCTCATCAATTTTGTACTTTCTAATAAAATGACCCACTTTTGTAATTCTTGGATCTTTCCCAACTGTCAATTGAATTTTCTGAGGAGAATTTACTCGCATTGATCGGAACTTTAGTAACCAAAATTTCTTTCCATTTTTTCCTACCCTCTCCTGTTTGAAAAATGGAGAATGAAAATCATCTAAAAAGATAAGTGCTCCTATGACAACAAAGAAAGGTGACAAGACTAAAAGTCCAATTAAGGAGAAAAAAATATCAAATAGTCGTTTCATCGATTCATATAGGAAATGATGCTATTGGCGATAAAGTCAACTTGTTCGTCTGTCAGATCAAAATATATCGGCAATGAAATCTCATTTTTAAACTGCATCATTGCATGGGGATAGTCTTCTTCTTTCCATCCCAGATTTTTATAATAAGACAACCTAGGCAACGGTTGAAAATGAACATTGGTAGAAATTCCCAATTCTGCCAAATGTATTATCAGATTGTTTCTTTCGTCTTCGCCAAAATTTTGAATTCTCAATGCGTAGAGATGATAACTGGATTCACAATGTCCGTATTGAAACACAGGTTGAATGGCCCACTCTTGTTGCGCAAAATGACTGTTGTATCTTAGGGCGATGGCTTTTCTGCGTGGCAAATGATCTTCTTCATATCTGTCCATTTCCACCCACCCAATGGCGGCCTGTAAATCCGTCATATTGCATTTATAACCGGCCTCAACGATATCATATTGCCATTGACCAGCTTGAGTCTTGGATAATGCATCTTTGGTTTGCCCATGCAAAGCAAGTCGATTGATGGATGTCCAAATCTCTTGATTGTCAAAAGGTAAAGGAAGATTAAACACCAGTGCCCCGCCCTCTGCAGTTGTGAAATTCTTTACTGCATGAAAACTAAAGGCAGCCACATCTACTTCACTCCCAACAGGATTGCCGTTGTATTTTGCGCCAAATGAGTGAGCCGCATCGGAAATGACCAGGATTCTACCCAATTTCCTTTGAAGTTGATTTTTAGGGTGAAATATTTTTCGATTTTGTTCCGCCAAGTTCATGATTTGATTGTAATCAACAGGAAGACCTGAAAAGTCGACAGGCATAATGACTTTGGTATTTTCATTTATTGCCTTTTCAACAACCGACATATCAATCAAAAAGCCGTTTTCTTCACAATCAATCATGACAGGGATAGCACCAACATGCATCACAATGTTGGCCGTAGCAGCATAGGTGTAGGCAGGAATAATAACCTCATCTCCAGGACCAACACCCCACCACCTCAACACCAACTCGACAGCATTGGTCCATGCGTTTAGGCACAGTACCGGTCCCCCACCAATGTATTGTTGAATTTTAGATTCGAGACCCCTGGTTTTTGGTCCGGTTGTAATCCATCCAGATTTTAAAACCTCAACAACAGCATCAATGGTTTTGTCATCTATCCTTGGAGGGGAAAAAGGAATCGCTTTCATATTGCCAAAATTAAGTGTTTGGGATGCATTGCCACTATCTTTGCAGCATGACATTTTTACAATTGATTGTTAAAGGAAAAACGAAACTTTTTATCGTGCTTTTTGTGCTTTGTTTCGCAATAATAGGTAGTTCACAACCAAGAAATGGAGAGAGGGCTTTTGATCGGAAGGATGCAATGACGGGAAGAATTTATGGGAAGATTGTAGATAGTGTCTCAAATAAATCATTGGAGTATGTTGTCATTCGGGTTGTTTCTTCAAGTGGTCAACTGATTAGCGGTGCATTGAGTGAACACAACGGTGATTTTTCAGTAGACAAGATACCCGTGAACAAACCGCTGATAATTGAAATTGGTTTGGTGGGTTATCATGGTCTGAAATTGAATTTTATATTGAGTTCCGCTTCATTTCCGATAGAGAAGGATTTGGGCAATATTAAGTTAGGCATTAAAAGTCAGAAAGTACTTGAAGTGCGTGACGACGCCAACGGATTTAGAAAGGAATTTGACAAGAGCATTTATGAGGTGGATAAAAATGCGATTAATGCTGGCGGAACGGCAGAGGACGTATTGAGAAATATTCCTGTAGTACAAGTTGATCAGGATGGCAATGTCAGTGTCAGAAATACAGCACCACAGATTTTTGTAGATGGTCGACCCACTACCCTTTCCATTGATCAAATTCCTGCAGATGCCATAGAAAAAGTGGAGATCATCACCAATCCCTCTGCCAAGTATGATGCCTCAGGAGGGGGTGGTGGTATCTTAAATATTGTCATGAAGAAAGACAGGGGACGCGGTTACAATGGTTCTATTAGAACCGGAATAAACACTGTTCCCCCAGGAATAGAGACCCAATTTCAAGACAAATACAGAATGAATGGCGGTGTGGATTTCAATGTTCGCAAGAAGAAAGTGAATTTCTTTGTGAATGGAAATTTGAATCAAAGAAGAAGTATCTCAGAAGCACAAACGGACCGAGAGGACTTGTTGACATTGCCTTTGAAATCTGATCAATACCAAATCAGCAAGAACAATGGATATTTCGCAAGGGGTAATATTGGAATGGATTGGTTTATTGACAATCGAAACACCTTGACCTTCTCTCAGAGTTTAAACAAAGGTCAATTCAATCCCGATGATAGCATGCATGTCGATGTGGATACTTTGAGTGCCACTTCCACTTCAAACGGTGAATACTATCGTAGAAGCAATACAGACCGTGTTTTCCAAAATTTAGGAAGCAGTGTCTTGTACAAACATTTATTTGCAAAAGAAGGGACGGAACTGACAGCTGATTTTAATTACAATGCCATTCAATCCACTTTCAATGGGGATTACAAAAACATTTATAGCGATTCTGATCCATCCATTTGGAGACAACAAGGGAACGTTCAACAATCGTTGTATACCTTCCAAATGGATTATGTGACAAAAATCAACGATCGATTTAAATTAGAAATGGGAAGAAGATTTTCTCTTCGTAATTATACCAGTGAATACGACAACTACCGATTTGATTTGGATTCTCAAATCTATACGATCAATCCATCCTTGTTGGTGGATTACGCATTTTCGGACCGTGTTGAAGCCATGTATACTACCCTATCCGTTAATGGTGAGAAATGGAAATATCAAATGGGTTTAAGAGCTGAAAGCAGCTCTTACACTGGAGAATTAAAGTCTACAGGAAATCGATTTAAAATTGATTACCCCATGAGTTTTTTTCCATCCTTTTATTTAACCAGAGTGATTGATGAAACCCAAGATGTCCAATTGTCTTTTAACAGAAGAATCAATCGGCCTAGTTTTATGCAATTGTCTCCATTTACGGACTATAGTGATTCTTTGAATGTATCAAGAGGCAATCCCAATTTAAAGCCTGAGTTTACACATGGAGTAGAGTTTTCCTACTTGAAAAATTTCAGCAAGAAAAATACCTTGGTGGCCAGTTTGTATAGCCGTTATACTACCAATGTTACTGTAAAGCAGCAAATCACAGAATACAGTGATGTCTTAAATGACAACATCATCGTAACTACATCCATGAATGCATTTTATGGATGGGCCTCTGGAATGGAGATAGTTTCAAGAAATGCCATTACGGAATGGTTTGATTTGACAACGACCTTGAATATTTATAATTCTACCATCGATGGAACCAACATTACGCCGGACTTAACCAATTCCATCAACAGTTTTTGGGTAAAAATGAATACCAGTTTCAAACTGCCCAAAGGTTTTGTGATTCAAATAAATGGAGATTATGCCAGCAAGAAGGCGCTTGAAGTTGGAAGCAGTGAACGAGGCGGTGGAATGGGTGGTGGCGGATTTGGCGGAGGTCATGGTGGCGGAATGTGGGGAGGGACTTTGAACACAGCGCAAGGATTTGTTAGGCCAAACTATGGATTGGATTGCAGTTTAAAAAAGGAGTTTCTGAAAGACAAAAGTCTAGTTGTTTCTATTGCTGCTCAAGATATTCTCCACACTCGTGTGACCAGTGTATACAGCACTACCCCGTATTTTATTCAAGATTCACAACGCTACAGAGATTGGCAAACCTACAGAGTGAATGTTTCTTGGCGCTTTGGAAAAATGGATGCCTCTCTTTTCAAGAGGAAGAATACAAAAATGAATGCAGAGGGAATGGAGGGCTAATTATTTGGTGAGAATGTAATAGTTCCGGTCAATTTTAATTTTTCCTTTTTTGTATCTGGCTTTTAATAGACCCCAATCGGTTGTCACTTCCAATCGATAGTTCTTTCCATTGATGGTGATGTCGATGGGCATATGAAATCCATCGATGCAGTTTTGCCAGCGGAAATAATGCTTCCCCTTCATTGTCTTTACTTCTATTCTGGGAATGTACTTGGTCCTCAAATACTGATCAAAGATGGGCTTCAAGTCTAGCTTTAAATAATCAGACATAAACAACTCAACATCATTTGAAGTAATCGTTTGATGATAAAAGTATTTTTGGTTCATTTCGATCAACATTTGTCTCCACAATGAATCATTGTTGTTGATCTGACGAATCATGTTGAGCAAATTGGCCCCTTTGTAATACATGTCTCCACTGCCCTCATTGTTCACGTCATACTGTCCTATGATGGGGGAATCGTTGCTGATGTTTTTTCTTTGACCGATAACATAAGACTGCCCTGCTTCCTTTCCGTAATGAAATTCTGTAAAGAGCGCTTCTGAGTAGGTTGTAAAACCCTCATGTACCCACATGTCGGCAATGTCCTTATAGGTAATATTATTGGCAAACCATTCATGTCCACTTTCATGAATGATGATGTAGTCCCATTTCAATCCCCATCCGGTTCCGGATAAATCAGATCCCAAATATCCATTCTTGAATTTATTCCCATAAGCGACAGCACTTTGGTGTTCCATCCCCAAATAGGGAACTTGAATCAACTGGTAGCCATCTTCATAAAAAGGATAAGGACCAAACCAATACTCAAATGCATCCAACATTTGTTTTACTTGTTGAAATTGTTCTTTCGCCTCTTTAAGATTTTCAGGCAAAACGAAATAAGTTAAATCCAGCTTTCCCTTTTGGCCATTATAGGTTTCTCGGATGGTCTCATAAGCTGCAATATTCAAGCTAACACAGTAATTATTGATGGGATTAATAACTTGCCAGGTGAACTTCCTTTTATGTCCTAAATCCTCCTCTTTCACCAATCGTCCATTGCTCACATTCATCAGGGGTTTGGGCACCGTGACAGCAATAACCATACTGTCGGGTTCGTCATACATGTGATCCTTACAAGGCCACCAAACACTAGATCCTAAGTTCTGGCAAGATGTTGCTATAAAAGGCAATCCATCCTTATTGGTACTCCAGCTGAATCCACCATCCCAAGGTGCATTGACGGCCTTCTTGGGATACCCCTCGTAAAATATTTTTACCCTACCCTGCTCTCCTGTTTTTATCTCTTTTTCAAAAATCAGGTGATAAACATGCGGCGCTTTTTTAAGGACTTTGATATTTTGTTCATTGGATTGCGCCGAAATGATTTTCATCGGATGTTGCAAATCAATTTGCATGACATGTCCATTTTCCAGAGCGGTGAAAAAAATCTCATTGTAACCTCCTATCCATTTTTGATCTGGATTTACCTCAATGTCCAAATGATAGGAATTCAAATCCCACCATGCTCTTTCTGGAGTTACGCTCCCGCGAAGAGAGTCTTCGAAAGTGAATTGTCCCAATGATTGACCGGCTAAAAAGATGAGCGCAGTAACGAAAAAGAAATTCTTCATTGGGCGAAGATATGTCCCCTTGTCCTTTTTTCTCATGATTGCGTAGCAATCATTTCCCAACACTCTATTTTCCTTATATTTTAACTATAAACCCAAGCTATGAAGAAAATCATTCCCATTCTGTTTCTGTTTCTCGCTCTATTTGTTTCCTCATTCCTATGATCATGGCGCCTGCCCGGTGGCTCCGCTTTGCTCCGCCACCGGTCACCGGGCTGTCCACTGTATCTTTTGGTTCAAGAACCAAAAGGATGCCGTTCCCATCCCTGGCGCGGGCCGGTATCTCCTCCTATTCGAACCTTCTTGAGGCAATTGATATTTTGCTATTAATATGTCGCCCCTACGGGGCTAGAATCTCAACACGATGTCCATTTCTATGATTATTCCGCCCCTACGGGGCTCAAAGTCAAAATAACACTTTCCACTTTCCACTTTTCATTTTTATCTATATTTGAACTATAATTGATGACCATGAAAAACTTCATTCCCGCTCTGTTTCTGTTTCTCGCTCTTTTTGTTTCTTCATCACTCCATTCTCAATCTCCTCATGGCATCCCTTACCAAGCGGTGATGCGCAATGCAGATGGAAGCGTTATGGCAAACAGTGCGGTGAACTTGACATTCATGATCCATGACGGCACCGCCAATGGCACGGTGGTCTATCAAGAAAGCCATGCATTGACGAGCAACGCCCAAGGTCTGGTGAGTTGTGTAGTGGGCAATGGCGTTGTATCAGAAGGCAATTTTAGCGCTATAAACTGGGACAGTGGAGCCAAGTTTTTGCATGTGATGATGGGTAGCACCGACTTGGGCACGCAGCAGATGTTGAGTGTGCCGTATGCGTTGTATTCAGACAACACCAACGTTGCTATCAGCCAAACAGGAGATACATTGACGATAGGCGGAAACAGTGTGATAGTTCCAGGGATTAGTGCTGCTAATCCTCAAGTGCAAAGTAATGGTGGTTTGGGTGCTCAGGTTTTGGCAGGCAATACAACTTGTGCCAATCAGTTCATCAGCGTCACTGGATGCGGGGGACAAACTAATTTGACCTACGATGGCCGTACTTATGATTTGGTGGAAATTGGTGGACAATGCTGGTTTGCGGATAATTTGGCCACGGACCAATACCGCAACGGAGACCCTATTCCAACAGGATTAGACAATACTGCATGGTCAACCACCACCAATGGAGCATTTGCTATATACAACAACGATCCCGCCAACGACCTGACTTACGGCAAGTTGTACAATTGGTATACCACGGTTGATAGTAGAGGTCTTTGTCCCACCGGTTGGCATGTTCCAACGGATTGTGAGTGGATGTATCTAGAGAGTAGTTTGGGGATGTCAGTAACGGATCAAGAGACAGTGGGATGGAGAGGTACAACTGAAGGCGGAGCATTGAAAGCCACCACCAATTGGAATACTCCCAATACGGGCGCCTCCAACAGCAGCGGTTTCACCGCTTTCCCTGGCGGTTCCCGCAGCTACATTGGTTCATACGACGCCATTGGCAACTATGGCAATTGGTGGAGTAGTACAGAGGACGATTCTGTCAACGCATGGAGCCGCATACTAGGCTATGCCAGTTCCGTTGTAGCCCGCTACAACCTCGATATGCAGAACGGCTTCAGTGTTCGTTGCGTCCGGGATTAGCAGCGAGTAAACTCGCTGGGTGTATCAGTAAATCAGTGAATCGGTGGATCGGTATGGGCGAATTGTCTCGTCCTAAAATAGGTTTACAAAAAAAAGGACAAAATGGAGAAAAAATGTAAACCCAAACTAGGACGATGGTTCAACAACGGA